>Ga0256405_10006571_pt1 | contig 18445 bp, 14 predicted proteins | sample RumenRJG_02DNA_FD_189096 | JGI IMG/M metagenome (GOLD analysis project Ga0256405, IMG submission 189096) | Bovine rumen microbial communities from Lethbridge, Alberta, Canada - RJG_02 | ecosystem: Host-associated > Mammals > Digestive system > Stomach > Rumen | place: Canada: Alberta... | reverse complement strand
ATAATCTCCAGATTATGGTCGATAGCCATGTAGAGATTAGAGATAGTCTGAGCCTGAACACCCTGAGTGGCATCAACCACCAGCAGAGCACCCTCGCAGGCAGCTATAGAGCGTGACACCTCGTAAGAGAAGTCAACGTGTCCCGGAGTGTCAATGAGGTTCAGGATATACTTCTCGCCCTGATAAGTATATTCCATCTGGATGGCGTGACTCTTGATTGTGATACCGCGCTCACGCTCCAGATCCATATCGTCAAGCATCTGTCCCTCAGTAACCTGTATGGTTTTAGTGTACTCAAGCAGTCGGTCTGCCAGAGTAGACTTGCCGTGGTCAATGTGGGCTATGATGCAGAAATTTCTTATATGATCCATTAATATATCTATGCTTTAAGGCGCAAAGTTACAAAAAAAGTCTCGAAAATCGCATTATTTTGCTTTTTTTTGTATCTTTGCAGCCAAAAAATAGCATTCATTATGAAAAAGTATTGGATAATAGCAATAATTGCTCTCATGTTTACCGCTTGTCAGGAGAGTCTTGAAGACAAGTGCGAACGCGACTCAAAAGAATACACCCGAAAGCATTGTCCTACGGCAATTGACGATTACACCATCATCGATTCACTCACCTTCGATCGAGCCACTCACACCATACATTATTATTATCGTCTCACTGGTGTAGCCGATGAAGAGAAGGCAATAAAAGACATCGATGCAGTAGGAACGCTTAAGCAGTCGCTTAAGAATTCCACCAGCGTTAAGACCTATAAGGACAATAAGTACCGCTTTGCGTATACCTATCGTTCGGATAAGGATCCAAAGAAAATTCTGTTAGAAGTGGTTTTCACAGATAAAGATTACTAAAAAGAAATCCCCGCCTTCATCAAGCGGGGATTCTTTTTATTATTCAGCTACCTCTTCAGGTTTCATGTTTGTGTAAACTGTCTGAACATCATCGAAGTCCTCCAGTTTCTCTACCATCTTGTCGATGGTCTCACGCTGCTCAGGAGTTACGTCCTTCAGATCGTTAGGAATACGAGTGAACTCAGCACCAGTTACCTCGAAACCATTCTCCTCAAGGTGCTTCTGGATTGCACCGAAGCTTGAAGGATCGCCATAGATGGTGATGCTGTTCTCCTCCTCGTCCTCGTCGAACTCATCCTCTACTCCGTAGTCGATCAGGTCGAGAATCATCTCGTCCATATCCAGACCGTCCTTCTTCTTGAATGTGAATACGCTCTTGTGGTCGAACAGGAAGCTCAGTGAGCCCTGTGTACCCAGGTTACCATTGAACTTGTTGAATACTGAACGAACGTCACCAACGGTACGTGTGGTGTTGTCAGTCAGAGTCTCAACGAAGATAGCGATTCCGTGAGGTCCGTATCCCTCGTAATTTACCTCCTTGTAGTCGCTCTGGTCTTTACCCATTGCGTTCTTAATAGCACGCTCGATGTTATCCTTTGGCATGTTCTCACGCTTAGCATTAGCGATGATAGCACGCAGTGAAGGATTGTTCTCAGGCTCTGGACCACCAGCCTTCACGGCAATAGCGATCTGTTTACCAATCTTAGTAAATGTCTTGGCCATGTGGCCCCATCGCTTCAGCTTTGTAGCTTTACGATATTCAAATGCTCTTCCCATATTTTGTTTTAATTTAAAAATTCAAAAATGTAATAATGTAACAATTATCGCAGTTCTGCGTTGAGCTGCTTCTTGATGTTTGCTATCAGTTTGTTCATGATAGCCTCAATCTGCTTGTCACCCATGGTCTTCTCCTCGTCCTGAAGGATGAAGTTAACGGCGTAGCTCTTCTTGCCAGCAGGCAGCTTATCGCCCTCATAAACGTCGAACAGCTCTACCTTCTTCAGCAGCTTCTTCTCTGTCTGACGGGCAATCTGCTCAATCTGAGCAAACTCTACGCTGTTGTCAACCAGCAGAGCCAGGTCACGACTAACAGCAGGGAACTTAGGCACCTCGGTATAGAGCACCTCGTTCTTCTTAATTACCTTCATTAGTGCAGTCCAGTTAAGCTCTGCATAGAACACAGGAGCATCGAGTCCGAACTGCTTCTGAAGCTTCTTAGCGATGATACCCATCTCGATGAGCTTCTTACCACCACGGTTCTCGATAGTGAGACCAGCTGAGAATATATCGCTCTCGCTCTTCTTGCGAACAATCATACCTGGCTTAACGCCGATACGACGAAGGATGTTCTCAACATAAGCGCTCAGCTCGTAGAAGCTGCTCTCCTCGTTAGCATGCGCCCAAGAGCCCTCAACGCGCTTACCTGTAATCCACAAGCCACAGTGATACTGCTCCTTGTAAGCCTGCATAGGATCATCGAGATTCTCCTTCTCAGGATCGAATGTATAAACATTACCGAACTCGAAGAAACGCAGGTTACCACGCTTACGGTTCACGTTGTGCTGGATGCTCTCAAGACCACCATACAACAGTGTCTGGCGCATCACATTCAAATCGGTACTCAGTGGGTTCATAACCTTCACGCAGTTCTCTGCAGGGAATGCGTTGCTGCCCTCATAATAAGCACCCTTAGTCAGCGAGTTGTTCAGAATCTCGTTGAATCCCTCGCCTACCAGCTGTTCGCTAACCAGATTAGCCAGTTTGTGCTTCTGGTCCTCGTCGCCTTTGATAACCAGACTGCTCTTCAGCTGTGTAGGAATCTCAACATTGTTATATCCGTAGATACGCAGAATATCCTCTACTACATCGCAAGGACGGGTCACGTCAACACGATAAGCAGGAATTTCCAGCTTCAATCCCTCGGCAGTCTCCTCGAGAACCTTCATCTCGAGACTCTCACAGATGCTCTTGATTTTCTCTACAGGAATATCCTTACCCACCAAGTCGTGTACATATTTATATGTGAGGTCAACCACAGCGTTCTTCATCTTCTCTGGATAAACGTCTACGATCTCCATGCTAACCTTACCACCTGCCAGCTCCTTACACAGAATAGCAGCCTGCTGCAGGGCGTAGATGGTTCCGTTAGGATCAACGCCACGCTCAAAGCGGAAGCTTGCGTCGGTGCTCAGTCCATGTCTACGTGCACTCTTACGAATCCATGTTGGATGGAAGTAGGCACTCTCAAGCACAACGTTCTTTGTTGTCTCGTAAGTACCGCTACCCTTACCGCCAAACACACCAGCGATACACATTGGGTCCTCCTCGTTGCAGATAGCCAGATCGCGATCGCTCAGCTTGTGCTCCTCGCCATCCAGAGTCTGGAATGGAGTTCCGTCAGGCATAGTCTTTACCACAATCTTGTGGCCCTTCACCATGTCGGCATCGAATGTGTGCAGAGGCTGTCCGTAAGCCATCATCACATAGTTAGTGATGTCTACGATGTTATTGATAGGACGCAAGCCGATAGTGTTCAGCTTATTCTTCAGCCACTCAGGACTCTCCTTAACCTCGCAGTCGGTCACGCTTACGCAAGCATAACGCTTACATGCCTCAGTATTCTCAATCTTCACCTCGATAGGCAAATCGTGATTGTCTACTGTAAATGCAGAGCAGTCAGGGCGATGCATCTTTGTCTCATAGCCATTGCTCTTGAGCCATGCATACAGGTCGCGTGCCACACCCCAGTGACTCAGTCCGTCAGCACGGTTGGCAGTGATATCAACCTCAATCAGCCAGTCGCTCTCCAGGTGGTAGTACTCTGCAGCAGGTGTACCTACTACGGCATCCTCAGGCAGCACGATGATACCAGCGTGATCGTTGCCGATACCAATCTCGTCTTCAGCGCAGATCATACCATTACTCTCTACACCACGCAGCTTCGACTTTTTGATTACGAACTCCTTATCACCATCGTAGAGCACACAGCCCAGATCAGCTACAATAACCTTCTGACCTGCAGCTACGTTAGGTGCACCACACACAATCTGCGATGGCTCGCCTTTGCCCAGATCAACTGTTGTTACATGCAGATGGTCGCTATTTGGGTGAGCCTCGCAAGTAAGAACCTTACCTACGTACAGACCCTTAAGTCCACCTTTAATACTCTGTACTTCTTCCAATGCGTCGACCTCAAGACCTGTTGACGTAAGTGCATCAGCTACCTGCTGAGCTGTCAGGTCGAAATCAACGTATTCCTTCAACCATTTGTAGGAAATATTCATTATACCAAATCTTTAGTAATTACTATCTTTGAAATTTCAGGGTGCAAAGGTAGTAAAAAAATGGTATATCAACAAATTTTTCCCGCAAAATCTACTCAATACACTTCATTAAAAAGTCTACAGCGCCGTTTATGCCGAATTTTCGCACATCCAGACAGATATCATAGTTGCGAGCATCGGTCCAATCCTTGCCTGTAAATGTCTTAGTGTATAACTCTCTACTATAGTCGTTGTCAACCACCATAGCAGCGGCATCTCTAAGGTCCAGTACGTACTTCTGGGCTATGCGGCGCTTGCGACAATCCTCACTGCTGTGAATGAAGATTTTCAGTGCATTAGGATGATTCTCGAAGATGTGGAATCCGCATCGTCCCACTATCACGCAGCTCTCTTTCGATGCTATCTGCCTGATAGCTTCACACTGTGCTTCAAACAGCTCGTGCGATGTCTGATCTTGCTCAGCTCCGTCGTACTCTGCCTTAGCCATGTAGTTACGATAGAAGTTGGTGAAATCGTCACGCCACAAAGGGTTGCGTGCCTCAATCTTCTCCATTGCCTCTTCTACCACTTGGTTTCTCTTAGCCACTTCGTTAAGAATCTGCTTGTCAAGCAACTTAACGTCCAATCTTCGTGCCAGTTCAGCGCCGATCTCATGACCGCCCGTTCCGAACTGTCGGCTGATTGTAATAACAAATTTTTCCTCCCTATTCATATTCGTTCCGATTTTTAGTTAATAGATTCTTTTTACTGCTGCAAATATAAAAAAAAGATTTGGAATCTCCAAACCTTTTTTGCTTTTTTTTGCAACGGACTACAGGACTTAAGGACATTTTTGCTAATCAGTCCTTTTAGTCCTTTAGTCCGTTGCTAGAAATATATGCAGCAGCGGCTTCAGCGCAGCGTTCTCCATCAACGCCAGCCGAGACGATGCCACCTGCATATCCGGCTCCTTCGCCACAAGGGAAAAGTCCCTGAACGCTAACATGTTGCAGTGTTTCCTTATCGCGAATTATACGCACCGGACTGCTTGTTCTCGTCTCCACCGCTATCATCACAGCCTCGTTAGTCAGGAATCCGTGAGCACTCTTTCCAAAGGCCTTGAATCCCTGTTGCAGTCTGTGCGAAATCATCTTAGGCATCCAGAAGTGCAACGGACTCGAAATCAATCCAGGAGCATACGACGACTTAGGCAAATCGTAGCTCAGTTTGCCGTTCACAAAATCCACCATTCTCTGTGCGGGAGCAGTCTGCTTCATGTTTCCCTGCTGCCAGCACATCTTCTCCAGTTCCTCCTGGAACGCCATCACCTTCAGCGCAGGTTCTGCATTATCGCATCTTTCCATTTTTACATTGTCCAGATCCTCTGGACGCACTTCTACCACCATTCCTGAGTTGCTCCACGCTGTTCCGCGATTAGCAGGACTCATACCGTTCACCACAATCTGCTCCTTATCCGTAGCAGCAGGAATCACGAATCCACCAGGACACATACAGAACGAGTAAACGCCACGTCCGTCAACCTGTGTCACCATCGAGTACTCAGCAGCAGGCAGCCATCTGCCCCTACCTTGTTTATTATGGTATTGTATCTGGTCAATCAGCTGCGAAGGATGCTCCAGTCGCACACCTACGGCGATACCCTTTGCCTCTATCTCAATCTTTGCCTCTGCCAGATACCTATATACATCGCGCGCTGAATGTCCAGTAGCCAGTATAACGGGGCCATTAAATTGGTGTTGGCTGTTAGGTGTTGGGTGTTGGCTAATAGCTTCTACACCTATCACCTTACATCCATCACCCAAAATCAAACGTGTCATGCGCGTTTGAAAGTGCACCTCTCCGCCACAACGTATGATAGTGTTACGCATTGCCTCGATAACCTTTGGCAATCTGTCTGTTCCGATATGCGGATGAGCATCAGCCAGAATAGCCGTAGATGCACCATGCTGACAGAACACGTTCAGAATCTTTTCGATGTTTCCACGCTTTTTCGAGCGAGTGTACAGCTTACCGTCAGAGTAAGCACCTGCACCACCCTCTCCGAAGCAATAGTTACTCTCAGCATCTACCTGCTGCGTACGGCTGATGTTTGCCAGATCCTTTTTGCGCTCGTGCACGTTCTTACCACGCTCCAGCACAATAGGACGCAGTCCAAGCTCGATAAGTCGCAGAGCAGCAAACAGTCCACCAGGACCTGCACCCACAACTATCACCTGCGGCTTACCCTCCACATTTGGGTATTCCGTATGCTGATATACATCGTCGGTAGGCATCTCGTTAACGTATGCGCGTACCTTAAGGTTCACAAATATCTGTCGCTGTCGTGCATCTATACTGCGTTTCAGTATTCTTATGCCGTTGATGGTCCTTGCGTCCAGCCCGTCTTCATCAGCCAGGTAAGCTTTTAGTCTGTCTTCCTGTGCTGCCACTTCGGGCCTTACTCTTATCTGGTATTCTTTAATCATGGTGCAAAGGTAATCACTTTCTGATAATAATGCAAGAAAAAAAGCATATTTTTGATGCAATCACTTGATATGAATCAAGCACATTGTAAGAATCTCAGAAAAATATGCATTTAGAGTGAAAAAACTACAATAAAAATTTGGTAGACTCGAATAAAACCCCTACCTTTGCACCCGCAAAACCAAAAACGATGCACCCGTAGCTCAGTTGGTAGAGCACCTGACTCTTAATCAGGGTGTCCAGAGTTCGAGCCTCTGCGGGTGTACCAAAGGCAAAAGAGATAAGTCGAAAAACTTATCTCTTTTTTGTTTTTATTCAAGTTTTCGTCCTCATTTCCTTGAATGTAGCTGCAGTTGCGTCTATCTTTTTTCCATCATAGTAAACATTAAAGTCTGATTTGTAATAGCCATCATGGCGTCTGTCGTAATCGCGGTGTTCCATTGGTTCACGATAATTCGACTATCGTATTAACAATCGCTGGGCCATAGGTTTGTCTCTATAGATTCTCGGCCTCTAGGAATCGTAACTCAGCCTCCAGCATCTCCAGCTTGCGCATAGGGAATCCAGCCTCGCGGGCTATCTCCAGCGGACGTGTGTAGAGATAGTATATCTCCATCGGGCGATGGAAGTCGTAGTCCAGTCGCATCGATGGCGAGTAAGGCGTCATCTCGTCAGTCATTGTTATCATCTTCTCAACAAACGTCTCGTCAAGGTTCTTCACGCCCAGATGCTGCGCAGCACCTACCACCTCCATCATCTGCTCGCGTATCAGCTGTCGTGTAGAGGGGTTCTTCAGCAGCTTGTCGGTCTGCGTATGCAGTGCCACCGTCATACCGTTAAACGGCATGTTCCACACCGCCTTTTTCCATCGCGCCTCGTTATACTCCACCAGCCCAGTCTCGATGCCAGCTGCGCGGAACTCATCCACCACCGCCTGCATCTTCGCCTCGTCGCGGCATGAGTAGTTGGCCAGGTTTATGCTGCCGTAGCACTGATGATTCACCACTCCCGGCTCAGTCTTTGCCGAACAGATAAACGCCAGTCCTGCAGCCAGCTGCACCCCGGGAAACATCTTCTGCACATCGTCCTCCACACCTATGCCGTTCTGTATCAGCACCACCAGTGTGTCAGCGCCTACCAATGGAGTCAGCAGCTCCTTCAGCATGCCGTTGTTAACCGATTTCAGGCCCACCAGCACCACGTCGCACTTCGGCATGTCGCCTGAGTGCTTATACACGTTCACGTTGTCCAGATGGAACGATCCGTCGCACGAGTCAACCTGCAGTCCGTTCTGCTTCACATATTCATAGTCGCGATGCAGCAAGAAGTGCACCTCCTGCCCTCCATGAGCCAGTTTTGCACCGTAATATCCTCCAATGGCACCAGTGCCAATTATTCCGTATTTCATATCATTTTTCCATTTTTCTGGGGCAAAGGTACAAATTTTCCGGGTAAAGCTACAACATTAATTCGCTTATTTGTATTTAATACTATCCGAAATGTTTCCGAGGCCCATTTTCTAATGATTTTTTAACTAATTAGTACTCAAACCCCTTTTAAATAAACGATTTATGTATTACCTTTGCAACACCAACACAGAAATACCAATTATATTAGTAAACAATTTGATTCAAAGTTTTATAGTTGATTAATTAGTTAAATTAAGTAATTAAGCAGAGAGGGTTCGTTGTGAAACGAGCCCCTTTTTGTTTGTTTATTCCAATTTATAATCATCTTCGGCTGCCATAGGCAACTTTTCCTCTCCCGATTCATAAGGCTGAGGAATCGAATGATCCTGCAGCCATATATGGTTGAGCGTGAACGCGATAGAATCCAGCGTCTGCTCCCTTACCGATGGCTTCAGCTCGCACTCCCACACGGTGATGCAGTGCCATCCCATAGCAGCTAACTTCTTCTGCTCTTCCTTATCACGTTCCTTATTCCTGCGAATCTTAGCAACCCAAAACTCCCTGTTCGTCTTCGGAATCTTACAGCACTCACTATTCTCAATGTTTAATGTTTCATGTTCAATGTTTAATGTAACACCGTGTCCATGCCAAAAACATCCGTTCACAAAAATGCAGGTTCTGTATTTTCTCAAAACCAAATCAGGATGCCCAGGTAACCGCTTGTGATTAAGCCTGTAGCGGAAGCCCCTACTCCACAATCCACGCCTCACAATCATCTCCGGCTTCGTGTCCTTGCCACGAATCGCCGCCATGTTCTTGTGCCGCTGTTCAGGAGTAAGTTTATCCATTTAGAGCATCTATTAATTCTTCAATCGAGCAGCAAACCCTATCAAAGAGCTTATACATCAGTTCCGGTTCCTGTTTCTCTGGAATATAAACAATGGTCCGTTTACCTCTGCCAGCAAACCACCCAGCCTCAGTATGCGCACTCCGCCCACAAGGCAACACCAGCACACATGCATCGCAACTCTCCATGGCTTCTATATCATTTCCAAACTGCTTGATAGCTTTGGGATGATTAAGATTATCCCGATACAGCTCAGGCGTCCAGTCCATATAATCCTCCGAAACGCAGCTCCATTTAAACCCAGGATCACCCGAAGGAGGATTACGGAAGTCATACACATCATGCCCCGCCTCCCTCAACTTAGCTACAACCTCCGGATAATACTCGTTGCGCCAACTGCTAGCTATATATATATATCTTTTGATCATAAGCCTAATCTACATATCATGTAAGATATTTGGATTATTTTTTCTATTCCACCACATATATAGATATTTTTCAATTCAATTGTCTTATTTAGTAATCAACTAGTATAAATAACTATCTCCTTTTTTTCATATAATCAATTCTTTTACCATACCTCTCCCCACCATTCAAATATCTAATATATTTCATAATAGGTGCAGAATAATACCTATGCATCTTTACATTTATTGGATGAAGATTAATCATAGAATAGAGTCTCCACAACATTTTTAAATCTTCAAGCATATAAATAGATTCTGCATTGAATTCGTTTCTTATAATTTCAATCAAAAACGGACTATCCAATGCATCTTTATACCTACGTTTAGAAGAATCAGATAAAGTTAATTGCGACAAAAATTTATTTCTTCTCTTAGCAATTTCTGTTTTATTCAAAATCATATTTTTTAATCAAATTCTAATTTATTATCAAATAACATTGTGTCAAAATCGTCAAAAGATACTACTATTTGCTTATATCCTCCTAAAAATGAAGCAAAACTAGTTCTATTAACGGCATTTACAAAACTTGAAAGTTTCAACTCTATGCCAATGTATGATATGTGATTACGTTGTATTTGTTTCGGTATAATACTATCAACTATATAATATCCATAGAATGTTTTTATAGAATTTCTAAAAATGGGTGCAAAATACTTTATTTCGTTTAAATTAAACTCTATAGGGAAATTGGCTGGCAACATATAACTGTTCGCCAGTCCTGTTTTTAAAGAATCAATATCTGGACTCGGTGAATCTGTAGATAATACAGATGTCAGAAGGACATTATCGACACTTTTTGCATCACTATAGTATAGTCCTTTTTGAGGTATACTTTTCTTTAAGAGTTCATTCTTTCGATTACTATTATTAAGCCATTTCTCAATAGTTTCATATAAGAGAATTTCACTACTAGAAGGATCTATTAATATATTCCCTTCCTTATCTACAGATGTAGAGCCGGGCCTTAGTGGAAAAGCGCCAATACCAACTCGCTTTACTGAACGATGATAATAGGAGTTTTCGTATTCTTCTCGAGTAAAATTTCCTGGGTATAAAACATAACCGCCAATAACTTCTTTTTTTATTTCTTGATTGCCATCAGAACCTGTATAATAAATGGCATCACGATATCTGTGCATTTGATTAATCGCATCTTGAGGAGGAACGTCAATATAATCAATTCTTCTGTCACTTAGTCTATATTTTGCATCGAAAAGATAAGTATATACAACATCATTATCATTTCTTTTAGATAACCTCAAAACAATATCAGGTCTTTGTATAGTTGTAAATGTAGACGTTTCTGCTATTGCGGATGTGATATCATCATCCTCTTTCTCTACCTGAGCATTGTATGTAATTGTAGCTAATTCAATATTTCCTTCACTAAAAGTGACTTCTGATTGAGAGCCATATACAAGTTGTTTAATAAATCCTGATGTGAGTTCTTTGCCAGAAGATTTCACAACAGCATTGTCGCCAACAATCTTATGAACCATATTCTTCACCTTGATAAAGCACCATATCTCATAAAGATCAGAAATATCCTTCACCTCCAAATTATTAATGCTTTCCTCAAGTTCATAACCACATTGCAAAAGAAGCCACTCTTTATATATTTCACTATACCCCCTAGCTCTTTTCATTACTAAAGAGTCTTGAGTAAAGCCTTTAAACTGCCCTATCTGACGGAAAAATGGATGACTACCTAAATGCGACAACTGTTCGTCCATCAATGATAACTTATCTGAAATATCTTCGTCTTTTACTTTTAAGCTGTATGTTATATGTTCTCTTATAACAGAGAATCTTCTATGCAATTCCTTTACAGCATATTTTAAAAATCTATTCTCAACAGTATCCTTTGATAAGAACATTTCATCGGTTCTATAAAGATGATGAATTTCATCTTTAAAAATCGAATATTCATTCTCTACGTATGAAGGCAAAACCCTTAACCGCTCAGAACGTTCGAATCTAGTTTCTGACTTTAGTCGTCTTTTAGGATTATTAATTATAGTTTTTATTGCATTAATAATTACATCAAAATGCTGGCTGAAAATCTGCCACCATATCAAATCTGTACTACTTCCATTTTTTTCTTTAAAAGCTAAATATGTTTTTTTAAGAAAAGAATAGCTTAACATTGAATATTCTTCCTCAATATCTTTGATGATCAGTTTTAAATCATTTCGATAATCGAGTTTATAACTTAATACTTCGGTCTTAAAATGTAAGTGATTAATTACACCATCCTTCTGATAGGTAACTTTAAAATCTGTTTTGCCAACTTGATTATGGAAATTAACCATACCATATAGTAAAGACCCTTCATCTGTTGTTTCAACAGCGGTACCTGACGAATGACCGGCAATTTCCATATTAAGTATTTTCACTTTTTTTTGAAGAGGTATTACTCTTAAAGGATAATCAGTGTTTTCGAAAAAAACAGCAGTTTTTTCAATAACTTTCTCTTTTATTTCATCTTTATCAAATATAAATTTAACATCATCTTGGTCTGTAGAATATTTTGACAATACACATGTATCATCATTATCGTCTTTTACAAGATTTTTTACTGCAGCCTTTAAATGAGATGCATAATTCTGACATGAGACACGAAAGCTCACGTCGGTATTTCTTACCTCAAATATTGCAATTCTTTTAATCATAACTGATTATCCCCAGAATGAAACGAAATGATCACGATTTAAATAATTGATCATTATTTCCAGTTTTCTGATTGACTTGCTACTTTCTAATGAACCAAAATAGCCCTTTGTCTTAAATAAACTGAACAATTCATCAAGTAAAGCTTTGTCATCTTTCGTTTTCAACTTTGTTTCGTCACCTTCTATTCGACTAAGAATTTTCATCAAAGCAAAATTGTCTAATGCAGACATAATATTTTGCTTGCCTAACTCTTCATCTGCTGCAACATATAGAAGAGCCTCATTAGCAGCTCTATACCCTAACATATAAGGTGTATCTTCCAATATTTTATTAACATCAGTAAGGAACTTCATGACAGTATCGGCATCAATATTTTCTAGAACATCTTGAGAAGAAATTGGACGATTTATCAGAAGATTATTTATTTCCGTTAACTTTGGAACATTAAATTCAGTTTTGCCAGACAAGAAATTATCGAAATCCACTTCATTCATCTCGATAGACATAGCACGGTCAAGTACTTTGCGAGAAAAAGAGAATGTCGTTTCATCCATATTCACCGTACCCATTACAATAAGATTCTTAGGCAAAGTCATTCCTTTCTTCTTGAAACGTTCCTCAACGTCATTAGTGATGGTACACCCTATATTCTTGAAGTGAGCAATCATTTTTGATGCCAGATCTGTACCAAAACTATCAAATGGTTTAATAATTGGATCTGTTTCATACTCACCATGCACACCTATTGACCTTGATTCAATTGCACTTAAAAATTCTGCGAAATATTCTTCTACAGGTGCCAAATTCATCTCATCAAGACATAGGAAGAATGGAGTCTTAGGCTTAGTCCAAGCTTTAGCTACAAAATCAACAAAAGGTGTAAATTCATAATGAGGTTCCGGAATGTTTGACTGAAAGCCTACAACATCCATAGAGTTATGCCAATTTGGTTTTACCTGAATCAATTCAAAATTAGCAGGTCTAGAACATTTCCATCTATCTTCATCTTTATCAAATCTATCAATATCGTCGGTAGCTTGTGCAAGCCGACGTACGATTCTTGATTTTCCAGTACCGGAGATACCAGCCAATAAGATGAATGGTTTCGTTCTTATTGCCGTAATAAATGGTAAATAAGAATCAGCATCTTTTTCATTAACAACCGGTCTTTCTTTCTTACTTTTGTTCTTAAAGTCAATAACTGAATAAGCGCTTACTTTCGTGTCCATATAGCTTGAATATTCTATTGATGATTTTGCGAAATCGTTTTTATTTGTTGGATACCATATATAATTATATGTAAGAATCTTCTCAACATCTTCCTTACATTGCTCATATTCCTCACCTATAATTTCCAAACTAAGCATACCCTTACTAAGTTTGAAACAATTATATCCCTTCGTAAGAACTGTCATCATTTCTCGAACCTGTCGTACATACTGGTTCCATGATATAGTTGCTCTTATCATGGCCTCTAAATTGCTACCTTTACGTCTTGCCTCATTAATCTGAGTTATAACATCTTCAGGTAAGAAATCTGGGTTCTCATAAACAAGTCTATTGCAAAATATAAAATATAGAATTTCATCTAAGGAAATATTACCTATATTACCTCGATCCAATTCGGCCATTCTATATAATATGCGAACAACAGCTCTATATGGCGCTAACATTATTCCATCTTCTAATGTCTCACGCAAATTTTCAGATGTTCGCGTATTGGGAAATTGAAATTTTAGAATATAATTCCTTATTGCAGTAACAGGATCAACCGATGCAGCCTTACATATTTCAGAGTGTGAATACAAATTAAAATAAAACGCCAAAGTGGTTGCATTGTTGTTATCCGATTTGTCTGTTATATATGCAATCGTTTTGCCACTTTGAATCAAAGAAGCAACATATTTAATTCTGTTTGACAAATCTGATATTCTTAGGTCAGAAGTAAATAGATACCTAGGCATATTTATCTGATTTATACTTAATCAAAAATTCTGTAACAGATTCGGCTAGTGCCTTTGCCAACTTTGGTGGGACAGCATTGCCAATCATTTCATAAGCATTACCACGCGAGCCAATAAATTCAAAATCTCTATCAAAACTTTGGAGGCAAGCAGCTTCACGAGGCGTTATTGTACGAGCTTGTTTGGAGTCATAATGAATAAAACGATTTCCGTCTTTGTACAGATGAGCAATAATAGTAGTACTAGGTTGATCTGGATCGAGTACATGATATCTGTGAATTGGTGATTTAGACCCAATTTTCTCCTCATATAACTCTGCAATCTTTTTACTATCAAACTCTCTCTTACCAGTCTCAATATCTTCCGCTAGTGTTCTAAACGTTTCCATATCCCGTATGTTACTATATCTAGGTTCGTGCCAAGAATAAGAACACTCAGGTTTAGAATGTGACTTACGAACTCGATGATGTTCGTCATCCCAATAAGCTTCTAAACTGGGCAAGTCACCTATTGCGTCCTTTACAGTATAGGTTCTATCACCTTTATGCGAAGGCAAAATGTTACTATAAAAATCATTAAGTAATTCTTGCTGGTTATTCGTAAAAACAGCAGAATTAATTCCAAGTAATATTACACGTTTGCGATTTTGTGGCACATTATAATCTGCAGCATTAACCACAGCCTGAGCCAATTTGTCCGTTATGACATACCCAATTTTGGAAAACTCTTCAGGTATAACCTCAGAGACTTTTAATCCATGAGGTGCTGCACTCAAGATGCCAGGAACATTCTCGAATATAAACAAATCAGGTTTATATCTATTTACTATAGAAAGATAGTGTTCAAAAAGATAATTACGGTAATCATCCTCCATGCCATGTTCATCCCTAACACGTCCAGCAATAGAATATGCTTGACATGGCGGACCTCCAATAATAACATCGATTCCCTTAGAGGCAGAAACATAATAGTCTAAGCCTTTATTTGAACCAAAATCTGGATCATCTTCCCAACCATCAAATAATTCGTTTTCCCTTTGGATATCGAAATGCAAAACACTTTCATTCGCATCTAATTTATTCCATTTCGTAGCTAAACGATGACGCAATGTAAGAACCTGAGGTTTTTTCCATTCTACAGCTGCTACATCTGTAAAATTTCCCGTTTGCATAAAACCGTCAGTAAGTCCGCCACATCCAGCAAACAAATCTAGCATTTTTATTTTATTTCTCATTCTTATCTAACCATTCTTTAAGTTTTTCAGCTATAACTTTTCCCAGCATAGGTGGAACAGCATTACCTACTTGTCGATACTGTTGTGTTTTGTTGCCAAAAAAGATAAAATTATCATCAAACGATTGTAATCGAGCACTTTCGCGCACGGTAGGGATTCTGTTCCATTTATAATGGAAATGAGATCTATGTCCTGTATTAATTGTTGGAGAAGGTTTCTGGCTATGATAACGAGTCAAAGCCTCATGATATTTATATATTCCCTCATACTCTTTAGGGAGGGACCTATAATTTTTCCCTTCTGGCACCATAGCAATAAACTTCTTTGTTTTCGGATCGTGAATAGTCCCCTGATGGTTATGTATAGCACCAGACCCTTTTCTCATGATTTTTTGATAATCAGATTGAGGTTCAACGGGATATTCTTGTACATCTTCACCAACAATATCTACTAGAGCAGGCAAATCTCCAATTGCATCACCACAAGTAACGTATTTATCCGGTTTGCATGTGGGTTTAGGATATTCATAATAATCATCAGAATTTAACAATCCTACAAATATTACACGTTTTCTAATCTGCGGAATGCCATAGTCTGGTGCATATAATATCTGAGGTTCTCCCATTTTGTATCCCAATTCGGTAAAATCATTTATGATTTTATCCTTAACAAGTCCACCATGAAGTTGAATCATTCCTGGCACATTTTCGAGAACAACAGCCTTTGGCTTCATAATTCGAGCTGTTTTAACCATTGCACGATATAGTATGTTTCGCGAATCATCAATCTTTCGAGGACCAGCTAATGAAAACCCTTGACATGGAGGACCGCCTACAAGAACATCTAACGCAAACCCTTTTTCATCAAAAAACTCTTTTATTTTATCAACGTTTTCCAAATTGAATAAATCTAAGTGTAAAGCAGTTGCATTCTCGTGATTATAGGCAAAAGTCTTTAGAGCCATATCATCAACATCAATTCCAAGCTTTACAGAAAAACCAGCATCAATGAAACCTTTTGAAAGGCCTCCACATCCGCAGAACAAGTCTAATACATTATATTTCTTCTTTGACATCTTCTATTTCTGACCTATGAGAAACGAAAAAGCCCTCCTTTTCTCTTGGAAAAGAAGGGCGTGAAAAGATAGATTGGTGACACTGGGGCCTACGACAGCCGCATCAGACAATAACTATTCAGTCCACGCCCGTTATGGAGAGCGCGAACATCCATTGCCTTGTCTGACTGATGCTAAGTTCGGAGGTCGTAGTTCCAGTGTCTCAGCCTAATCAAGGATGTTCAAGACTCGAAAGCCTATATTACATTTCTTATATTATTCCTCATATTGTTGGTCGACTTTATGAAATTATTACTCTTGTTTCTTAGTTATTCGCTGAACATAAAAAAGCATACCCGATTCCCTCGTGTTCCAGAATTCGGGGAGTCGACCAAGAAACCCTTGAAAGAGAACAATTGGGAAGGGTATGCCATAACGGCACACCTTACTCCCAAGGTTTCTTTCACTTGTTGGTCGACATTTGAATTCTAAACCTTAGTCATAAGATATGTATCTTATAATCAGCAAAATATGCACCGAACCGTATCAGCCTAGTTCACTCCAGAACCGCTGTGTGCTGCTTTTACACTGGCACAGACGGAACGATTGCAGTGCAAAAGTACAAAATAAATTGGAATTATAAAAAGAAACTTGGAGAAATTTAAAAAATATCTCCAAAATATTTGGAACCAATTAAAAGATTTTCATACATCTCTTCGACAAGCGAAGCGGCAAAGCCGAGCGGCACCGTCAAAGAAAAAGCAGATTCAACCAAATAAATACCTATTTTTATTTGGTCAGGTCGCTAGAAATGTGTACCTTTGCAACACCTAGTAAACAACAGTGCCAATCAATGCCGTGAGGCATGGAGGCCTCAAAAGAAATAGTTTATTATAAATTAGTTATTGTATCTAAGGCTCGCAGTGATGCGAGCCTTTTTTTGTTTAAACGAAGCTTTATTTTGATTCTTCCTTATCCTTTCCTATGAGCTTTGGTATTTCTGGATAGACAACTTCAAAAGCATACCTAAGCTCTTCTATAGAAAAATCACACATTCTTTTATTTCCAACCTTATCGAAGAATTCCTTATGTTTATTCTTGAGTTGTTCATACAGTTTATCAGCCTCGATAAGTGTCTCTGATTTTTGTTTCTTGTTCATTGTTTTTTAATATTAAGTGTTATTACTTTGTTATCCGGCCTGCAAAAGTAAGCAAAATCATTGAATTAACCAAATAAATACCTATTTATATTTGGTCAGGTCGTGAGAAATGTGTACCTTTGCAACACCTAGTAAACAACAGTGCCAATTAATGCCGTGAGGCATGGAGGCTAAAAAATTGTTCATTAAATATTAGTTTTGGTTTATGGTTGATTTTTTATGCCGTGATGGCATAAGTACATGATATTCAGTCTTTTTATCTTAGGTTAGATAAAAACAAGGAGAACCAGCAGTGATGCTCGTTCTCTATTTTGTTTTGTAAAAAATACAATTTTAATGCAAAAAAATACTATAGAAATTTGGAAGTTTTGCAAAATTTGCGTAATTTTGTGCCCGAAAAATAATTAGCTTTAATTGACTGCAGTGACAGCAAGTAGTAGTTTTTCATAATAGTAGTTTTTCATAATAGATAGTAAAACCTATATAAATGCCGTGATGGCATAAGGTTTCGGTTCAATAAACCATTAAAGTTTTTAGACAATCAAAAGAGAACAAGCAGTGATGCCAGTTCTCTATTTTTTTTGTGGGTATTAATTTGGCCGGGTTCTAAAAAATTAGTACCTTTGCACATCAGAATGACCAAGTCAGCAATAGCATCGATGAATTATCTAAGCCCAGGATCAATTTGTTGGGCTGACTTCTTAGCAATGGGCGCCCGATTAACCAATTCTCCCGATAAGTTTAATTCGCATCGTTAGTGCGGATGCGAATCTTGTTCAATCATTATTTCGGTATTAGAGATTACTGATGCCCTTATTTTTTGCGCGCTAATTTCAAGTAACATTATCATACAAATAAAAATTAAAAGATTATGAATATTAAAATGAATATAAAGAAAGTTGTACATTAGTGTCCCGTTAAAATTGGGACGAGTTAAATATTAATCAAATAGCCCCGGAATGAGGGGACCAAATTGTTCTTTGACATCGTTGAATTTAGTCTTTTCAAACAACTCATTCAAGGGAGTCT
>Ga0256405_10006567_pt1 | contig 18462 bp, 13 predicted proteins | sample RumenRJG_02DNA_FD_189096 | JGI IMG/M metagenome (GOLD analysis project Ga0256405, IMG submission 189096) | Bovine rumen microbial communities from Lethbridge, Alberta, Canada - RJG_02 | ecosystem: Host-associated > Mammals > Digestive system > Stomach > Rumen | place: Canada: Alberta... | reverse complement strand
CAATAACATGATTAAAACATTAAGAAGAAGACATTTTGGTATTCCTGATGATGATTACCTATTTCTAAAGATTATGGATGAATCTAGAAGATGATCCCACAGGAATATTTATTGAACCATTTTTTTTAAGTGATATTCCCAACACATACTCAGTATTGTCCCAAAAAAGGTTGGAGCGTATTCCACTTGAGCGTCCAACAGCCTTTTTTACAACAAAAGCCTGGGAAGATTTGTTGTTGATCCTGCGATCTTCTAATCCAAGAAATTCGCCCTTGTTGTTTATGACTATGAGAAAATCAATTTCTTTCTTTTCCCAGCCCGTGGTTACCAAATTCTCACTACGTTTGTAATAATCGTATAAAGCTTTAAGTATCATCGTAATATCTCATTGCTGTTTTTAGGCGGTACATTTATAACGCCTTCTTTCATTGATGCTTTAAAAAACATTTGTTCGGCATTTTTTCCATCTGGTTTGTAATTCCAATCGTAGAACATAATTCCTAGATCTTTTGACTCCCTAATAGGCAAAGGTTGATTGCAATCATTAGCAACCAATTTAAAATTGGCCATACACTCCCTAGTGCCTAAATAAGGCTGATTAAAGCATTGCCCCTTTTCTGCTCTACGTTCAAATATAGCATTGTATTTGGCGGGGCTTTCATTTTTATCAGGTTGACGAATGACTGTGCCTTGTGAACGAGCATCAATAGGAATAAAAACTTGTAGTGCATGAATGCGATATCTCACATCTTTGAGCATGAGGGAATTACGTATCTGGCGATTTTCCTCGATAAAAATCTGTGATTTTTTTTCAGAAGCGATACATCCCACTTCATTACGTCTAATGGAAAACCATTGTATTGGATTAAGCACTTCTATCTGAATTATCTCCCATTTAAAAGCCGGTTTCCAAAATATGGCATCAAAAATTGCCCGTGCTGCAGAAGGAGTAATAACATCGTAGCTGACACGTTCCACTTTTAGTTCTGGTCGTGTGAAACAGGCGTATTCCCCCCACACTTCCAAAGTGTATTCTTTATTAAAGTATTTCATAATTTTTTCAAATAATGTACGTTTCTTCTAACCAAGTATTATCTGTAATTAGTCCGACATCTGTATCGTACTGTTTTGGATTATTTACAAAAAAAATTCCATCAAGAATTTCTTCTATATTCCCATCAGAACGCATGATATTAAAATCGTTATCTCTCAGATTTACCATGTATTGACTCAATTTTTTCATCAGTTTATATGACGGTCCTTCTTTTCGTAGTTTTGAAACTAACTCTGGAGATTTATCATAATTTACAACTACGTCATATCCGCAACTGTCAATTAAATGAAATTTTTCTGCGGCTGATTCAAACATCATTTCTTCCGGATTATTGAGATAGTGTTCGATGTCTTTTACGTCAAAGGATTCGACCCTAGAATATAACTGATTGAAATATTCTTCTATGGCTTTGTTACTCTGAAAATCTTCAGTTTTTACGTTGTCGGTAGCTTGACATTGTCTGGTGACTGTCTTTGCTTCAGTTCTGTTTTCAATGCTGAAAACATGTGTGACCGCCATCTGAAGTAATCCCTCACGGTTGCATCTACCTGCTGCTTGTAGTATTGAGTCGAGACCAGTTTTCTGTCGATATACAGAAGGAAAATCGATATCTACTCCAGCCTCTATTAGCTGGGTGGAAATGACACGTATAATTTTTACGTTTTCATCTCTTAATGCTTGTTTTATTTCTTTAATTTTCTCTATGATATGTGCAGGACACATCATTCTCGAAAGGTGAATTGTTTTGCCTTCTTTAGGTAGTAAAGAAAAAATTTCTTTTGCATCTTTTCTAGTGTTTAAGATACATAAAACCTTTTTTTCTTGAAGTAAACGTTCCGAAAGAGATTGATAAGTACATGGAGTTTTATCAAATTCTATATTGACACGTTTTAAGCGTTTCTGAAGATTCATTTCGGTGGGCATTATTTCTTTGATTTTATCAATCCCTTGCAGACCATTAATCTTAATTGCATCTTTTGATAAAACAGGCATACTTGCAGTTGTAAAAAGTACAGATGTTCTAAAGCAGTGGCAATATGCTTTTAAGGCATCAATTATTGGTTGTAGATGGCTAGTTGGTAGTGTTTGAACTTCATCAAGTATGATCACGCTGTTTACGATGTTGTGTAGTTTTCTGCAATGTGCTGATTTGTTTGAGTACATTGATTCAAATAACTGAACATTAGTTGTGACGATGATTGGGTAATCCCAGTTTTCAGTTGCTAGTTTTGTCCGCTCATCACCATTTTGAGAAGTTGTATTGGAATGGTGTTCTAGAACATTTTCTTCACCAAAGATCTCTTTTAGTATTGCTGCTGTTTGGACAATAATAGAAGTATACGGAATCGCGATAATAATTCTTCTTTGTCCATTGAATATCGCGTGTCTCAGAGCCCATGCTATTGAGGCTAGTGTCTTTCCTCCACCCGTTGGAACTGTCATACTATAGAAGCCTCGGGCACTTTCTGCAGAAGTTATGGATTTCTGAAGAATTTCATTTCTAATAGTATTGATTGGAGTTTGGTTGTTAAACTTTTTAATTCTAAGATCTAGTAAAGGAAGAAGTTCAGTAATTTTTGTATTTGATCCCCTTAGCATTGATAGTTCTGGTTGCATGAATCTTTCTGTATCTAGAAAATCTGCATCAACTAAGCATGAGAAGAGCATTCTTTCAAGGTGATTACAATATTTTGGATCAAATTCTTTAAGAATATCTGGTATATTTACTTGTTTGTCAACATTTGGAATTACAATATCTTTAGGTATATTTTTGTCAGTCATCAACTTCTCAAAATAGGTATAATCATATAGCCCAGAATGGTGGCACATTACGGCCCAACTTATAAAAGGGTAAGTCTCAGGATGGATTTTTTTTGCAACCAGCGCACCGACGTATGCATGTGGAGCTTCAGGAGGGATCCCGTCCTCAAGTTCACATTTTCTTTTTATACGGGTTTGAAAAAGAGCCTGTTCCTTTCCTTTATCGTGCAGTAATCCCATGATATAGCCCCAGCAGTTAAAACCAAATTCGGATGTAAACTTTTCACAAAGTTTTGCTACTCCATTGGAGTGCTCCTCATTTGACTGGATTTCCTTTGTTTCTTTTCTTACATGTGATATAAACATAATAGAAAATCTCCTTGTAACTGCAAAAAATATTATTATTGTTCAGACCACATCACATGGTTACATAATGGGCTTTCCATAATTCATGGTATGGCATTTATTTGTTTTTTTATGAGCTACAAATTGGTAGCGCAATACCAAGTAAATAACTAGTTTATTAGCAATTCCACTTGAATTGTAATATTGACTTTGCTCTTTACGCAACATTTATATGTCTAAAATGTGATGTATCTGCAATAAAGAAGATGATTAGTTGTGCATATTTTTAAAAACAAGAATACTAGATATACGTCTACAGGCGTAGTAAATCATTACTGATAATTCATAATTTGATTGTAATACCTTATTCTTTGGGGGGATGAGTGCTACTTGCTCATTTTCATTGTTTATTTCAGAGTCATTATTCTTGTCAGTTCTACTTTGATTTAGGCAACAATTTTGTTTGTGATTAGTTCCTTTTTTTTTATTGAGCTAGGATATATCAATTACGCTGACTTTCTTTCTCTTTTAATAAGAATCAGTTTAATAAAAACTCTAAAAAAGGTTCATTATCTTTAGTAAATATCAGTGTTATTTAATATATCCTCTTTATTCTTTTACTTCACACTTCTTAAAACTCTCAGGTTCGTGATAATTGTTATTTATGTTTGCTTTTTCTCAAGGTTTGAATAACGCTACGAGGCGAAAAATATTACTACTAAGTAGAATGATTGTATAAATATTGCGTTATAGATCACAATTTTGTATAATATAGCCTCATTTGGGGCGTTTCTCTTTGTGATGGAGCCGCGGGTTTTGGCTCTTGTGTGTGTCTTCTGTGAATATCCAATCTTAGAGTGTGTATTCTTGTGTCTTAGCCACATATTCAAATACATCATGTAGGCACGATCGTGTCTTTTTACTGTGACGCTCCGTATATTTGGAGCAATAAAAATGTCTGAACAAAACAATATAAATATCAATGAGGTAAAACTCAATTCAAGCAGTATGGCTACCACCTCCACCGGTGGTGATGAGAGTACTTTTCTCAATGAAAGTTATCCTCTTGTCACCTTTGATGACCTTGGAATTCATCCTAAGGTTCTAAAGGCTGTACATGATTTGGGCTATGAAAGCCCGACACCTATTCAGGAACAGGCAATTCCTGTAGTTTTAAGCGGAGCGGATATGATTGGCCAGGCCCAAACCGGTACGGGCAAAACTGCCGCCTTTTTACTGCCGATCCTGTCGAACATCAATCTCAAAGAACCTTTTATCCAGTGTCTTATTTTAGAACCTACCCGTGAACTTGCTATTCAGTCGGCCGAGGCCTGTCAGAATGATGCCAAGTATCTTACGGATTTTAGAGTGGCTCCTATTTACGGCGGAGCCTCATATGACAATCAGGTCAGAAGTTTAAAGCATGGCGTGAAGGTGGTAGTGGCTACTCCTGGACGTCTTATGGATCTTATGAAACGCGGCAAGGTGGACTTAAGCCATGTTAAGTACATGGTAATTGATGAAGCCGATGAAATGCTGAGAATGGGCTTTATTGAAGATGTCGAGTGGATTTTGTCGAATACTCCGGCCACCCGTCAGACCTTGCTGTTTTCTGCCACCATGCCTCCTGCCATTGCCAAAATTGCCAAAGAGCATCTTTCAAATCCCGTGGATGTGCGCATTGAAACCAAAACTACCACCGCCACCACCGTGCATCAGCGTTACTGGATAGTTTCCGGAGCGCATAAGATTGATGCGATGACGAGAATTCTTGAAGTAGAGGATTATGATGCGGTAATTGTTTTTGTACGCACCAAAACCGATGCTGAGGATGTGGCCAATCGTCTTTTGGCAAGAGGTTTGGCCTGTGCTGCGCTGCATGGCGATATTCCTCAGCGTCAGCGTGAAAAAATCATTGATCGTTTAAAATCAGGACAACTGGATCTAATTATTGCCACGGATGTTGCCGCGCGTGGACTTGATGTTGATCGTGTGACCCACGTCTTTAACTATGATATTCCTTATGATGCTGAATCCTATGTTCACAGGATCGGCAGAACCGGACGTGCCGGTCGTACCGGTGAGGCCATTCTGTTCGTCTCTCCTCGTGAACGCAGAGCCCTGCGCTTAATTGAACGCGTCACCAATCAGCGTATAGAACCGATGAAAATGCCGTCCATTGCTGACGTTAACAAGGCTCGTCTTGAGAATTTCAAAAATCAGGTCTTAGAAACCGTAGCCGAGGGTAATCTTGAGGCTTACGAAGAGGTTATCTCCGATCTTTTAAGTGACGACAGTCTTGAGATTGAAACGTTGTGTGCCGCTCTGGCTAAGATGGTGCAGAAAGACGGCACGCTGTTGCTGGATGAAAATGAACCTGAGCCTAAGATGCGCACCTTTGATGATGTTGATAAAAAGGATCGTCAGCGTAAGCCTTTGCCGGATGCTAAAGCCGCACCTTTGAAGGCTTTCCCTGATTTGAATATGGTACGCTTCCGTGCTGCCGTAGGCCGCAAGGATGGAGTTAAACCTGGACAGATTGTGGGTGCCATTGCCAACGAGGGCAACATTGAATCCAAGTATATCGGTGAGATTTCTATTTTTGAAACCTTCAGTGTGGTCGATCTTCCTGAAGGCATGCCCAAAGAGACTATGCATATTTTAAGCAGAGCCAGAGTCTGCGGGCGAGCCTTAGAATTGCGCGAATATACTGCTGAGCCTCCACGTGGCAGAGAGGGGCGTGACGATGCTGACCGCCATCGCGGTTTTGATCGTTTTGACCGCCAAGGACCGCGTTCTGGACATGATTTCAAGAATTTTGAGGGAGAACATTTCCACAGTCACAGACGTAGCCGTCCTGATTTTGTATCTCGGGGACCATCTGGAAAAAGCAAGGGAACATTTCGTAGTTCCTATTCTGGAAGACGCGAAGGTTTCTAGCCCCCAAAAACAAGTAGCCTTTGCTACTTGTTATGGGCTTAGGAATCAGCAGATTTTATTTGAATCTGTTGATGACCGGCTTGTTTGGTATGTTTGTTGCGACCTGACTGGCGGGGGTTATATCAGGGCTTTGGAGTGAGTCCTCGCCTTGTTGCGCACTGCTATTATCATCCATGCCGGCATAGAGATTTAGCTCACTATGCGGAGCCTTGCCTTCCTCGACACTCTTGCTCCAGTTGCTTTTACCAATGGCAACATCATAACCTAGTTTAAAATAAGTCTCATATCTTTCTTTAAGTTTTTTCTCCCCACCTGGTGCCAAGGCCAGCATCAGCATTAGAGAATTGATGCCGTTACCAAGCAATCCTGCCGGAGTCTTAACCACCACCTTACCTTCAGGGGCAAGATCGCCAAAGCTCCAGAAGGCCACCAGTGCCAGCAGACCTTCAGGCGTATCAGGGCCCTTGTTGCCAATACTTACGCAGTTGTTGGCATTGTATTCATTAGGTGAAACAATATAGCTGTACACACTGTCAAGAGCAGAGATTTTATTCTTGATTTTGGCTTTGATATCAACCTTAGGTAAGGCGGCTTTGATGGTGGCAATGGTTTCTTTGCGTGAAGCCTCAATTTTATCCTGCAGTTCTTTTTTGGCTTTGGTAATTGGACTGTTCGCAATATCAATTACAAAATCCTGGTTGTGATTTTTTATGATTTTTTCGCAGGCCGCATTAAGCATGTCAAAAAGATCCTGTCCATGTTCCTTGCGGATTTCTTTCATGACGATTTCAACTGCTTCTTCACAGTCTTTTCTGATTTCAGGATCAATGTTCTTAATCCTTTCTTGATGTGCTGCAAAAGCCTTATCTCTATATTCTCTGAATTCTGACAGTTTTTTATCTGCATCGTAAGGTGGTTCAAGATTATCGGGAGTTTTGGCCCAGTCAGGAATATTAAAAGGTTTAGGTTTGCCTATATCTTCAATATCACGTGGTTTGGCGGGAGCTTTTTTCAGTTCTTTGAGCAAATCCAGTACACAGGTATATGCCCACCATACCGCAGCGCGATGATGAAGATTATATGCAAGAAAACAGCAGGCATCCTTGTATTCCTTTCTATTATCAAGTTCATGAATGAAATCCTCACTTTCAGGATAATTCTCGGCAATTTCCAAAAGTTCTGTCGTTGCTGGAAATAATTCCTTCTCAACAGTTTCATTCACGGTCTTATGCTGCAAAAGCACCAGATGTTTATTCATCCAGTCCAGCTGATTTGAGACGTTTGGCATGTTGAATTTTTACTCCGTATGTATTTAGTTTACCTTGAGGGCTTTGGTTGCAATTTCTGTAGCACCGGCACTGGTCTGCAGAGCCTTGGCCTCAGATTCGAGTGCCTTGGCTCGGTTCTTATTGGCCTCAGCATCTGTTTGAGAGGCGGCAACCTCACCGCCTTGCGCCTTCACATCATCCTTTGCAAGTGAACCTTCATTTGAATTACCCTCGGCTTTTTTCTCGTCCAGAACCATAGTGTCATCTGTTGGTCTTGACTGTTTATCTCCAGAAGGATCACTTGTCTTGAAGTTAGAGGTGGCGAATGTTTCTATAAGTTCTTGCGCAACAATCATTCCTATTCCAACCATGGCATTAGAGGCAATCTGTTGGCCAAGGCTTTCTAAGTTTTGTTTGCTTTCTGCTGTAAGTGCCATAATAAAACCTTTTCTGTCTAAATTTAACTATGATTGATTATACCAATGGTCTACTATCCATTTTTTGGATTACTGCATTGGTTTCAGTAGTTGATAAAATACTGACCTCGCCACCTCTAATGGCAACCTTAGCCGGTTTGATGCCCCACTTATTTGCCATCACTACGGCATGTATGGAAACGGTGTTTAAGGTATATTTGAGACTAGCGAAAAAATACTTGATATCCTGGGCGTTATTTTTCCCAACAAGACCTTTTCTTTCAAACCAGTTATCCTCATTGGCCATTTTGGCAATTTCAGTAACGATATCCATTGCTTTGGCGGTAAAATCCAGCACGTCGCAGGTAAAGTCACAGGTGTCGACCACAAAGCGGGCCACAGTTCTTCTGTCTGCATCCTTTGCTTCAGCCTGGGCTTCTTTTGATTTATTTTTCTGTGCTTCTATTCCTCTTTTGGTTTCCTCTCTATCATCTTTATAGTCTTTTCTCTTCTTATTGTATTTTGAGAAAATATCATCTCCAAAATAAAAGCCCATGGCCTCATTGGCTAGAGGGAAAAGTACACCGTCGATAATGCCTTTTTCATACTTGGAAGCATCTGGATTGGCGTTTACTGTTATAGTATTGGCCAGTTCCTTGGTAAGATCCATGTCAAACTTGATGAGGCTCTTGGTGGCTGAAGGCAAGGTGCCGGAGGCTAAACTTGCCTCAGTTCCGCTGACGCCGCTTACTCCCTTGCTGACCTTAAAGCCTGCACCCACACCGTCTTTTAGGGAGGCCGCAAATTTCCCCGTGATATCTACGGTTGGTGCCTTAATGCTGGTTCCCTCATAGGCATCTAGATTTAAAGTTGAACCAAAGCTTATAAGAGAGCCATTGGCAAAAGGAATCACACTGGCCTTTATTGCCGAAGAGAGTATATTGAAGGTTGTTCCTGAACATCCCATCTTGATGCTTCCCGGCGAGGTCATGGTAATGTCTCCAGAACCTGTAATAGATGCGGATTTAGAGGAGGTCAGCTTTATATTCTTTGCATTAATGGAAACTGTACCTTTAGGACAGTTGATTTCAAGATTTCCTTCATGGTCAATCTTAAAGACATCATTTACGGTTTCCGAGAAGTAATTAGGAATACCTATTTCCCCTACGAACTCGTTGGTAACAGCCTCCAGACCCTTTAGTGCCTTATTGTAGTTATCATTGACTTTTTTAATGTCATCACTTGTAAGTTTCTTTTTCAGTGAGTTGATTTCTTCCACGAGCGAGTCTATCTTTTTTTGTTTCTTTGCTTTTTCGTCTCCTGAGAGGGATAATAATTCAACGCTTGCTATATCTTTTTCGCGGGTTTTGTCGTTAATGTCCTGCTGAATTTTATTTAGTTTCTCTTGCTGGTCATCTACATCTTTTTTGGTCTTCATAAGCAGGTTTTTTATTGCTTCACAGCGTTTTTTTATGCTTTTTTCCTGCAGTTCTTTTAAATCGGAGGATTTCAGATCACCAAGATAGCTGCTCTTAATTGAGGAACTGCCTGAATAATCCTGATAGTATTTATAGGTATTATCTTCAAGAATTAAGGCTTCAACGATTGAGGATTCAGAACCGTCGCTGATTTTATTTTTTATGTACTCTTTAAGATCGGTGTTTTTCTCAAGAATAATGTCAGACAGCCTAAATTTGCTTTCGTCTGCATTATAGCCTTTTAAGCCAATGTTTTTTGACTTATCTGCAGCGTTCCATACATGAACTCTGGCGCCGTGACTGTGTGAGGCAAATCCTTTTATGGTTGCAAGGGCATTATTTCTTTTTACCCGGTTGCTTTCTTGGGTAATTGTTGAATCTTTCTGAGAAAGAAAACTATGCAGATAGTAGTTATTATTCCCAGACAAAAGCAAAACCTTCTGTCCAATGCGTGGCATATTAAAGATTTCGCTATAGGCTACTGTGGATGTTACTCTCACCTGTACTGGTTTGTCCTGTCCTGCAGGGAGTGCGTAAAACATGCTAGGTTTTTCTGTATTATCACCGGCACAGATACATATGGAACCTGCACGCGGTTCTTTAACAGAAGGATCATCATCAGGTGCCTGCCATTCTCCAGTATAGTTTCCGTCTCCATCGGTTACAACCGCTTCTAGAACTAATACGTTGTTCTGGGTGGCATATACTGTAACATCACTGTTTTTTGTGGTAATTTTCTCTTCATCTTTTAAATAGGCGGCAAATGAGCCCGGTTCGTTGTTCTGTACCAGCTCGTAGGCACAAATATTTTCTTGAATACTTGGTTTAATCTCTTCGCTACAGTTGAAGAGCTGCATATTAGGCGTGGCGCAGATATGCAGGTCGATGTGATCTGCAATGAGGGTTATCCCTGATTCTGAATAATTGTTGGCGTTAATTACTGAGCCTGGAGCAAAGACGATATGGGAAGCGGCAAGCTGGTACTTAATATTTTCTCTGGCTTTTTTGTTTTCAAGGTTCTTTAAGGCTTCTGTTTTACAGTTTGTCTGTGTGGTTAAGGCAATTTTGTCGGTTGTCGTAGCGTAAATAAGAAAATCTTTATTATTGGCAGTGGCGATATTATTGGGATTTACATCTATGGTAAATTTTGAAATGATCGGCGTACCGCTGTCTGACAAGTCGCAGTTGATGGCATTATCATAGTTTAGTTTATCGGCATTGGCCTTATCTAAGTAATCATTTTCAACCGCCATGCCTTTATTGACACCATAGCCTTTACTTAAATATACCTTTAAAGACTTTTCTCCGCCTTTGTCCTCGTGAAGAATATTATAGTTTAAGCCAAAGTCAGTAATTATTTTACTAAAGGCATAAAACGGACTGTAGGATCCGATCTGGATGCAGACATTATCAGGCAGTGCCGAGAAAGCTTGTTTATCTTGAGAATCAAGCAGTTCAAATTTGACAGTCAGAGGAGAACTCGTGTCGATGTCATCTCCATAGACTATTTTCTGAGGATTAGTAAAAATTTTTTCCAGTTTATCCTGAAGTTTTCCATACGAATCGTCATGATAGCATGAGTGTCTATTTTTGAGTATTTCAAAAGGGGATTGGAATTCAATTTCATACATGCTGGCAGGTTTATTTGACATCTTGGTTGTTACCGTCGTGGTTTTACCAAGAAATTTTACAGAAGATATAATGCCATTGACAGTTTTCTTAAAGTTATAGTCTTGATTGTCTTTAGATGAGCCTTTAGGATTGCCTGGATTGCAAAGGTTATCGGTTATTTCAATACTGATGCTTATTAGTTTTCCAATCTGTTCCTGTAATTTAGAGGCCTGCAGCGCTTGCGTTGCATAAAATTTTATTTTTCCAAAGTAAAGTTCGGAAATTCCTTCGTTGAACGAAAAATCATAAACGGAATAAGAAGAAAAATAATCTTCTCCTTTTTCGTTTTTAGGACTGATGTCAAAGGATATGGATTTTAATTTTGTATTCATTATGAAAGCCCCCTTTCAACAGCAAATCGGGTTTCCGACATTAAAAAAAACTAAATATTTCTGGCCTTTCTACGTATATGGGAAAAAATATTTTGTTTCCTCACCAATATGACCTTTAAAGATAATCTATAAAAAGATCTTTTTCCTGTTTATTCATAAAAATAGAGAGCTTTTTATATAATTTCTGTGATCTATATCACACTTCTTAAAAGTAGTGAAAATACCCTAAAATTATCACCTATACTTAGTGGTGAAAAAAACAGGAAGACATGATATTGATTATCGTTTCCCTTTTTAAGTGCTTGATAAAGCACAATTTTAGACAAGACAGTGGACTATGTAAACAAAAATTAATGCGTTATATAACCCACACACGGCATGGCAGTCTTATTTATGACAAATAACCTTAAATATCGCAAGATATTTTAACTTTAGTGTTATTTAGGAGGCATATTATGGCATCAGATTTCTTTGTAAAAATTGATGGTATCGACGGCGACTCAAACGACAAGAGTCATGGCAAATGGATTGAGGTTTTATCCTTTTCACATGGTGCAGTTCAGAATGTAGGTGCAGGAAGAGCCACAGATGTCTCTGGCAGAGGTGCATTTGAGCCATTTACTTTTGTTCATCTTATCGACAAGGCTACACCAAAGATTCAGCAGTTCTGTATGTCAGGACAGAAAGTTGCAAAAGTTCAGTTCCAGGTCTGTCGTGCAGTAGCCGGAAAGCAGGAGCCGGTTTATGAGATTACACTTGAAAACGTGAAAATTGCCAAGGCTTTTGTGAAGACTGTGGTATCAGGAGGTAACGGAGCCTCTTCAATGGTTGACAGTTTCCAGGGATCTGATGGCGCATATATGCCGCTAGAACAGGTAGAGCTGATCGCAGGCAAGATAACTTGGAAGTATACGGCAATTAAGCCTGATAACACCAAGGATGGTGCTGTTGAGGCAAACTTCAATCAGATTGAGAATGCCTAAAAGAGTTTCAGTATCTTCATTAAAAGAGCCCCCTAAAGCGGGGCTTTTTCTTTTTTAGCGCATAAACTTTGCTGTAGAGGACAAGTTATAGCAAAACGCCAAGATCTCGTAAATCCACAAAGTGCTCTTGCGTTTAATAAATCCTAAATTCCATAATTGAGGAAAGCCTCATGCGGATTATTGGGGTACGTAATGTTTGCAGAGTTGATAACTGTTGCCTTCTTTCTTTGTACTAATGAGTGATTAAGGCAAAGTAAAAGCAAGGTGTCCACTTTGCCAGCAGACAATGGTATCCGCAAAGCGGGCGCAGGAAGAGGCATGGCAACGGATTTATAAGACGTGCCGTAATCTTCCTGACATGTCTTTTGCCAACTCAAAAGTCTTCCTCCTTGATTTTGGTTTGGTGGCCGGGTTTTAGGCTAAGCGTTTTAATTTTGCCATATAGAAACCGTCAAATCCGGAGGAAGGCAGGATCTGCTTTTCCTCAATCAGGACGAATTCGTCATGGTGGTTTTCTAAAAACGAGGCAATCTGCTGCTGGTTTTCTGACGGCAGAATAGAACAGGTCGAATACACAACCTCTCCGCCAATCTTGGCGATTTTTGTATAACGTTCAAGGAGGGTTTTCTGTAGTTCGCGGATCTCATTGAGATGTTCGCGTCCATCACGCCATTTGGAGTCTGGAGTACGTCGCAGCACTCCGCTTCCGGAGCAGGGGGCATCAATCAGTACTCTGTCAGCGCTCTCATAAAGCCGTTTTATGGTTTTGCTTGAATCAATTAGTCTAGTTTCAATATTGAAGGCTCCTGCTCTTCTGGCTCTTTTTTTGAGATCTTTAAGTTTCCACTCCTCAGTATCAAGCGCCAGGAGCACTCCCTTGCCTTCCATGGCAGCAGCCAGCTGCAGGGTTTTACCGCCAGAACCGGCACAGGCATCAACAATACGCTCTCCGCTTTTGGCCCCGACAAATTCTCCGATTAGCTGTGAGCCGCCATCCTGCTGTTCAAAATATCCATCCTTAAATGCTTTGGTTTTAAAGAGTGCTGAATTGGATGTAACCTCAAGTGCGGTATTGACTCCAGCGACTGAGCGCGTAACAATGCCTGCAGTTTTGAGAAGGTGGCTTAACTCCTCTTTCGTAATTTTAAGCGTGTTGATCCTAATAAAACGTCTTGATTCACCACCTAAGGCTGCTCGTTCTTTAGGCCAGTTCTCCTTTAACTCCGACTTGCACAGTGTTTCAAGCCAGGTCGGACAGCCATCTTTTAAAAGCGGGTCTTCAAGTGCCTGAGCCATGCGTTTTTTCAGCCCGCGACGGTCAAATTCTTCTTCACCTTCAAGCTCCGGTAAAGTAAAATCCTTGTATGCGCAAAAGGAGAATAACAGCCGCCCGACATGACGCTCAAAGTCACTTGGTCGTTTAAGATTGGAGACTATCGCAAAAAAGGAGAGGTGCGAGAACATATAGTTTATTTGTTTAATTAAAAACCCCTGCTCTATGGGATCAATTTTGACTTTGGAAAACCAATAGGCATAGGCTTTATCAAGCGCAATATGTTTGACAAGCACATCTTCAAGTATGGAGCGCACGAGCCGCTGCTGAAAAAGCGAGAACCCCTTGTGTGCGATGTAGCCTTCAGAGGCTCTCTTTTCTTCATTATGGGCCGAATCATTTGCCGTGATTTTACGGTTTTTATCTCGACGGCTTGTAAAATCCTTGCGCCCTCTGCCGTTTATTTTCTCATTCGATGGTTTGCTGTGAGGGTTTAAATCAGAAGTATCCTTATTCTGTACAGTAAAGTTGGCATCTTTACGTTTGGTGTCGGTGTGTCTTCTGGATTTTTTAAAGTCTCTGTCAAAAGAGTGCTTTTCTTTGGTGGTATGCCAAGGATTGTGATCATCTGAAGGGGCATTGGTAGTGCTCATAACATCCTCTTTTAAATTTAAATTTTTTTCTTTTTTACGCCGTAGCCAGATCTTTTTAAAGTGAAACCTTCCCGGTTTATCCACACATCAAGTCCATTTCTGACATTACCTGCCACAATAGCAGCGGCAGTACTCGGGCTTAAAAAATGGACATCACGACTAAATACAAAGCAGTTATTTTCAGGATCTAGGGTTAAGGAGCCATCGCCAAGCAGACTTTCACGCAATTCTTTTATATGTAAGGGCGTGGAGGCTACAGTCTCCAGGGCTGCCTGAGAATCTTTGATAACCGTAAATCCGGGTTTGCTTCTGATGCCGTCAGGATATCCTTCGGCCTTAAGATGGCGTATGGTGAAGGTATAAATTTCGTGTGAACCTAATGGCGCGACATTTTTGAAAAGATCTTTAAGTCTTAATAGTTCCTCATAGACATGATATGGAACCACGGCATATTGTCTGTTTCCGTTTTTATCGGTGATGAATTTTACGCTTTCACTTTTCATGTGGGATAAACGGCATTGCTAATTCCTATAAAACATAATCATTGTAACATAAGTGAGTCTTTATAAAGAGGTTAATCACATACAAAAAAAGAGGGATATACCCTCTTTTTTATGGAGAAATACAGCTTACTGCCTGTAAGTCTTGAGGAAATGTTCAAGTCGATCGCCTGCATCATTGATGACGTCAATTGCAGGCAGAAATACTACACGGAAATGATTTGGCTCAGGCCAGTTAAAGCCTGTTCCCTGTACAATCAGCATTTTCTCCTGTTTCAAAAGATCCATGGCGAATTTCTGATCGTCTTTGATATTAAAGCGTTTGTCCAGTTTGGGAAACATATAGAGCGCACCGTGAGGTTTTACCACGCTAATACCGTCAATGGCACTCAAACGTTCATACATGGCTTCACGCTGCTGGTATAGACGTCCTCCTGGAATAATCAGTTCATTGATGCTCTGATAACCTCCTAAAGCAGTCTGAATCGCATGCTGAAGAGGTACATTGGCGCAAAGACGCATAGCCATCATAATTTTTATGCCATCGACAAAACCGCGATTGCGTTTCTCAGGACCTGTAATAAGGATCCATCCCTGTCTGAACCCACAGGCACGATAAGCCTTGGACAGTCCATTGAATGTAATGATGGTCAGATCATCGGCGAGGGTACAGATACTGCGGTGAGCCACATCATCATAAAGGATCTTGTCATAAATCTCGTCGGCAAAAATCACCAGGTCGTGTTCACGTGCAATTTCCACCAGTTCCTGCAAAAGCGGAGTAGGGTACACGGCTCCGGTTGGATTGTTTGGATTGATAAGTACAATACCTACGGTTTTGCTGGAAATCTTTTTGCGGATGTCATCTAGGGCTGGATACCAGTCCTGCTGTTCATCACAAAGGTAATGGACAGCCTTGCCTCCTGCGAGGTTGATGGCAGCAGTCCATAGAGGATAGTCAGGAGCAGGCACCAGTACTTCGTCGCCATTGTTTAAAAGGGCATTCATGGTCATGGTGATTAACTCCGAGGCTCCATTGCCAATGAAAATATCGTCAGCATCAACATTTTTGAGTCCTTTTTGCTGATAGTACTGAGCAATAGCCTTACGGGCGGAGAATATACCATTTGATTCACAGTAACCCTGAGAAATATTGATATTGCGGATCACATCTCTCACTACCTCTTCTGGCGCATCAAAACCAAAAGGTCCAGTATTACCGATATTCAATTTGAGAATTCTCTGTCCTTCCTCTTCCATTCTCATGGCTTCCTGATGGATTTTTCCACGAATGTCATAACAGACGTTATCGAGTTTGTGAGATTTTTGTAGTAATTTCATTTAATCACCCATATGTGATCTAATCTCCTAGCCAAATTCTAAGGAGAGTAATATTTGCTTATAATAAAAATAAGGTCAGGCACATGCCTGACACTATTAGGTAATAATTGTAGCACCATAACAAGGTGTAGTAAACCATATCACAGGGTTATTACACCGCCTTTGCGACTTAGGATGAAGATTTAAAAATCACGACCTATAACCAATTCGTTATAGATGTTTTCAAGCACATAGCGTTCGTATTTTAGATGCGGAGAGGCGATGCGCTTAAATTTAACGAGATCTCGTGTTTTCTGATCATAGGTAATGGCATTGGTATAGAACACAAATGGCACTCTACTTCCTGTTTTTGTTGTAATAAATCCCATAAGATTGGAGACATTCTGCAGGGTTCCGGTTTTGGCTATGACTCTTTTGGCAAGAGGGGGATTGCTGGTTGAGGCCCGATAGCGCATGGTTCCTGATTCTCCTGAAACAGGTAGGAGCTCAATGAAGTGAAGACTATCATTATTTACGTTGATAAACTGCAGCACTTCAAGCATTTTTTTGGGGGTAACGATATTGTGTGGAGATAGGCCGTTACCGTCCACAATGTAGGAGTTTCCCAGATTTATTTGGGCATAATTTTTTAATACGGTCCTGATGGCCATGGCGGTTCGATCGTAGGTTGCCGGTTTTTTGTAGAACTCGAAGGCTACAGTTTTGGCAATGGCATCAGCATAGAGGTTGTTGGACCGATAGAGCATATACTTTACAAGTTCAGATAGAGGCTTGGATTCAGATTGTGCCAACACCTGGTAGTTTTCCTGAGGCTGTTTGGCTATCTTGATAGACTCAAAGTCAATTTTATGTCTGTTTAGCAGGATATTGGTCCAGTCCACAGCCCACTGATTCGGATCTGAGACTGACAGAGAGAGCGGCCATGGCTGATTTTTTGGCTGAACAGGCACGCAGCCTGTTATCTGATACTGATTACGCATGTAAAGGTCTGCTTCTAATTCACAGTTGGCGCCGTAGTTCTGGGGATTAACTCCGACTGCATCTGAATGAATAGTAATAGGACTCTGTGCAGACAAAACTGGAGTTGCAATCTGATTGATCCCATGAGGCTGTAACTGGGCAAAGACACAGTTTCTGTCAATAATAACGGCCCCGGCAGGAGCAGAAAAGCAGATTGGAAGATCACTCCAAGACCAGCCTTCACCTTTGCTAAGACCTGCAAAGTTACTGACATCAATAATGATATCACCGGCAATCCTGCGTACTCCAAGTTTAGACAAATTGCTCAGTAATTCAGAGTAATTTTTTGAAGTGAAACTTGGATCTCCGACAAATTTTATAAATATGTTGCCGTGCAGCACTCCGGCTTTATCCAGTATCAGCTGACCATTGTCCTTTAAAAGACCCGCAGAGACACCTAATGTGGTTTTATACGTATAGTTATGACCAAGATAGAGAATGGCTGCAAGTCCGGTCAAGACTTTCAAAGTGGAGGCCGGATGCATGTAGGTTTCAAAATTTTTGCCGTATACTTTTTTATGATTAGGCAGAAGATAGGCAATGCCTATATGGGCACCTGGAAGCGGATTACTTGAAGCCTGAATAGCAAAAGTCTGTGTGGAAGTTAGTAAAGCAATTATAAGTAGGAGATGTTTTAGTATTTTCATAATTCTTCAAAGTTAAAAAAAAATTGCATGCATAATTTACGCTTTTTTTTAATTTTATTTAAGTCAAATTGTAATTTTTTTTTAGGTTAATTTGTACTTTGAAGAATATTATAAAATGTGAAATATAGTGTGGAAGAACCTTTGGTTGGTAGTACACTTACAAATCTATATGACATTCCAAAGCAAGAATTTCAATCCCCTGTTTATTACATTCATTTATAGTAAGCTCTTTGAGCCTGTCTTCATCACCTGCAATTTTAAATATCTTTCTGCGATATCTTGGACAAAACACAAAATGATAGTTTATCAATGATACAGTTGTCTTTGTATGTTTATACAGAATTCATGAATATATATTACTTTTAGCTTATATCTATAGTTTTTATCTGCGCTTACTTAAAGATAATGCTGGCTCTTATCCACACGGTTAAAACCGTGGTTTTCAAGCCCGCATAATTTATAAATATGGCCGATATACACTATAATAATTAGTAGGTAATGCATCTTTTATTTAGTGGCTATAAAATATGGAATGGCTGGAAAAATCAGAGAAGTTTATCTCTGCTCTTAGGTATTATTATCCTGATGTAAATGCTATACAGCAGGATCTTGAAAGTGCTTTTGAAAAATTCTTCAAGGGTTTTCCTGATCTGATAAATAAAGAACACTCTGTTGTAGAATTGTGTTGTTCTGCAAATTTTATTTCACAAATAAATCATGCAATATAAATAACAATATGAATATAAGTTACAATTTTATTTTACATAAACAAAGAAATAA
>Ga0256405_10006566_pt1 | contig 18464 bp, 22 predicted proteins | sample RumenRJG_02DNA_FD_189096 | JGI IMG/M metagenome (GOLD analysis project Ga0256405, IMG submission 189096) | Bovine rumen microbial communities from Lethbridge, Alberta, Canada - RJG_02 | ecosystem: Host-associated > Mammals > Digestive system > Stomach > Rumen | place: Canada: Alberta... | reverse complement strand
TAATAAAACAACAACAAAAATCGGGAAATATATCCAAAAGTTAGCTAATAGATAATGTGATAAAACTAACCAATTAATACTAATCCCTGCAACGCTTAAAATCCAAATTACTGAAAATAAAAAAAATGCTAATACACCAAACATAACATTTTTATGTTAAATATTTTTTCTATTTATTTTACAAGTAAAAGAAATAATATTAAATTTCTTATGAAAAACAAAAAAGATAAGAGTTCTTCTATTGGGATATCCTATAAAAAGTAAAATAAATACTAACCTGTGGATGTGATTACTAATGATATCAATATAATTATTCAAGCATTAATAAAAGAAGAGGTTGTTGCTATTCCAACAGAAACAGTCTATGGTCTTGCAGGAAGTATTTTTTCAGAAAAAGCTATTAAAAAAATATTTGAAATAAAAAAGAGACCATATAATTGTCCTTTGAGTGTCGCAGTAAGCTCAGTAGAAAAAATTAAATTTATAGCTAAGGATATTCCCGAAGAGGCTAAATTGTTGATAAAAAAATATCTTCCTGGGCCTTTAACATTGATTTTAAAAAAACAAGATATTATATCAGATGTAATAACATCTGAATCGGAATATGTAGGAGTACGTGTGTCAGAAAATATTTATGTTAAAAATATATTATCAAAAGTACCGTTCCCAATAGTCTTAACAAGTGCTAATGTTCACAATAAAAATAATTGTACCAATGCTCTGCAAGTACAACAACAATTTAATGATACAATAAAATATATTTTTGATGGTGGGGAATGTGAAATAGGAAAAGAATCAACAATAGTAAGTTTTAGAGATAATAAAATTAATATAGTTCGTAGAGGAGCAATTGATATGATAAATGGATATATTCCACAAAAATGTTAATTTTATTGAATATTAAACTCTATAAAAAATGAAATAATGTGGATAATATTGGACTCGAACCAATGACTTTTTCGATGTGAACGAAACACTCTACCAACTGAGTTAATTATCCAGTTAAAATTTTTCAAGAAAATATACTTTTGGATAAAGAACTGATAAAAAGATGTTTCTGTTTTTTTTATAAGATATATGATAAATATATTTTATAAAAATATTAAAAATTTATTTTTTCTTTTTTGCTAATAAATATTTAGCAACATCAAATTTTATTTCTAAAGAAGGCATCCAATAACAATCAAAATATTGGGTAGATTTCGTTAGTATATTCATTATCTCTTCTTTTTCTTCCACTGCTTGATTATTTATTTCTTTTTTTGTCTCAGATTCTCTTGGTATATTATTTATATTTGAATTTAACATTGGCGTTGCCGCAGAATTTAGATTAATATTTGAGACAGAACTTTGCATATATTTTTCCATATTATCTATATTTGTTAATTTTTCTGATGACTGCGTTGTCTGTGATTCTTGTTTTATTTCCTGTCGTTTAATTGTATTCTTTTTTAACACACTTCGTATTTCAAATTTAAATAGATGTAGAGACAACGATAGTCCTTTTAATATATTATATTTTAAAACAAGTACATCAAAAATAAATTTACTAAAGAATGCACCTTTATTTTTAACGTTGTCGTTATTATTTGTACGCTCCAAAGCAAAATTAAATACATTTACTTGCAATTTACTAAGTTTTTTAAATCTACTCTCTTTTAATTTTAAAATACCAATATTTAAATCTAATTTTCCTTGAACATCGTTATAGATTTGTTTAGGGATTTGTCTTCCATCTTCTTTTTTAAATATTGTATATTCTACTATTAAATTTAATTTACACTTAAATTTTTCAAAACCTAAAATTTTAAATATATTCATTTTATTTAAACATATTTTATATGTTGTGGAAATTCCAATAATAGGGCAATATATGTCATTTCGCCTAATATAAGGAAATTCGTTACCTCTCTCCTCTCTTTTTTCTTCTTTTATGTCATTTTCTTTACATAGAGAGGATATAATATTTGCGTGCCCAAAATATACTTTTACTAGTGTATCTTCAAGATATTTTATCTTTTTAAATTTAATATCTCCTCGTAATATTATGGATTCTATACATTTAGGTGTTCCTACAGAAGCATAACCATTTAAATCAAAATATTTAAATTTTGTTTTTGTTAATAAAATTAATGAAAACACGCCTTTTTTTCTATTCGTGTTAATATCAACTCCAGCTTCCAAAGAAGTCTTTATTTTTTTCAACTTTGTTGTAAATGATAAAAACAAACCAGTATCACCAAAGTTGTAACCACAATATTCTTTATAATTTATGAAAGGACGCACACGATATCCAGCTTTGAAACCTACTTTTTCCTTTTCATTTTCATAAAAATTATACTTTACTTCTAGTTTGTTTAATAATCCTTTTTCATATAGTGTTGGTATTCCAAGTGCCCTCTCAAAAAACATATGAACTATATCCGCGTCCTTCATCCAATAAAAATCTACACTAAATTTAAGCTTCTTGTAAATTTTATTCTCGTTCGCTCTATTAAAATTCAAATAAAAATCACCATTCGCCATTATACTAAGGCTCCTATCGGACAATTTCCACTCTCTAACATCACATAATTTATTTTCAAATGCAAAATTACTATCAATTGATATAGAAGAATTTTTTATTCCAAATACTTTATTTTTAGTTACAAAATCAAATTTTTTCTCTTTTTTATCAGTTTCTTCTCCAGGTAAGTCTTCTTCTTTCTTTTCTTCTGTTTCGTTATCTAACACTTCTTCTCTTTTGGAACTTTTTTCTTTTTTACTATATTTAATAAAATATTCATATCCATTCTCTGATATAATATCTATTTCTCTTTGAATAGACTCTATAAGGTTTTCTAATTCCGCAATCTTCTTTTGTATTTTTATATTTAATGCTTTTATTTTATCTATTTTTACAGAAAATTTATTGTTAAACTTCTTAATCTTCTCATCATAACCCTTTTCATTATTCAATAATATATCATCGTTTTTTCTCTTTAATTTTGCAATTTCTGTCTTTTTCTCTTCAATATCTTTTTGTATCTTTTCTTTGTTTTTTTTGTTTGTTTTCTTTTTTTTCAATTTCTCCAAACTTTTCTCTAATCCAGAAATCTTTTTATTGTTTCCCTTCACAAGAACTTGAGCATTTTTTTTGGCTATTTTTTTTTCTTTATTTATTTTTTTATTAAAAACAACACTTTCTTTCTCTTTTTGAACATTGATTTCTTCTTCTTTTTTTAAATTTTCATTTATTTTTCCTTTTAACTTTTTTATTTCCCTCTTATACCCTTCTATCTTTCTTTCTCTTTTTCTTATTTCTTTTTTGTCTATTTCCCTCTTTGCCTCTTCTGATAGTTCTTTTGTTTTCTTTGCTTTTTTTGTTTTCTTATTATTCTTTATGTCTTTATTTATATTCCCCTTTTTATTTTTTTTTGCTTCTTTTTCTATTGCGTTATCTATGGCATTTTGTAATTTCTTTACTTCTTGTATATTTTTATTTATCTTTATTTCTCTATTCCTTGCCTCTTTGTATAATTTTAGACCTTCCATCCCTTTCCATTCTAGCATTTCTGCTTCATTCAAACTTTCTTTAATTTTCTCTTGTATATCTCTACATTTTTTATCCATTTTTTCTTTATATTGTTGTAGTGACCCTTGATTAATAGTATTATTATCTTTTCTATTGCTTTCTATTTCTTCTACTTCTTTTTTAAATTCTGCAACTTGGTTTCTTATTTTTTCTATTTTTTTCTGTAAAATAATTTCTCCTCTATTTTTTATATCACTGTTGATGTAACTAGCTAAATTATCTTGCATTCCAATGAAACCATAAAAAAATGTTCCACAAGCATAAAGCTTTAATATTTTTTTATTACTATTTGCCATATGTTTTACGTTATAATAGTTATTTTTGAAAACAAAATATTTTCGTATTTTTTTTTTTTTATGTTTTTACTTTAGACCAATAACCCGCTAAAAATTGTTTTATTTTCATTGTTTTTTTCCCTTCCGGTTGTATTAGGTAGACAGTTATTATCCCATTCCCAGTTCCAATATATAAAAAGTTTTTCCCGTCAGAAGCTATTTGCCCAATATTTAAAATATGTAAATTTATCGGGAATGCCATTTTTATTTTAAATCTTATTCCGTTTATAACCATCCATGCTCCAGGTTCATGCGATAACCCTCGGATAAAATTAAATACTTCATCTGCTGTTTTTGTAAAATCTATTTTGCAGTTTTCTTGATTTATTTTAGGTGCACTATTATATTGTAAAGAAAAGTCTTGTTCTTTAATATTATATGTTCCATTTTCTATTTTGTTTACAGTTTCTAATAAAAGCCTTGCTCCTTTATTTTTCAAGCGAGTGTGTAAAGTTTCGAAAGTGTCAACATTAAAAATTTTTTCTTCTGTTTGCAAAATTATTTTACCTGTATCTATTTTTTCGTCTATAAAAAAAGTCGTCAAGCCAGTTTTTTTTTCTCCATTTATCAATGCCCAATTTATTGGTGCTGCCCCACGATAATCGGGTAATAATGAAGCATGTAAATTTATAGTTCCTAAGCGTGGTTTTTCCCAAACACATTTAGGCAACATACGAAATGCAGCTACAACATATAAATCAGCATTGATATCGTCTAGTTCTTTAAGAAAACTTTCCTCACGTAATTTTTCTGGTTGTAAAACTCTTATTTTATTCTCTATTGCAAATTTTTTTACTGCAGAAGGAATTATTTTATTCCCTCTTCCTTGAGGTTTATCTGTTGCTGTAACTACAGCTACTATGTTATGATTTTTCGATAATAATTGTAAACTGGGAACAGCAAAATCTGCTGTTCCCATAAATACTATTTTTAACATTATATTAAAATTGCCTGGAAGTCAAGCATTCTCCATTATTTTTTTTTATCAAATTTTCAGCAGACTTAGAAAATCCATCTGCATATATTTTTATATTTTGTGGAATTGCATTTTTTTTACCACAAATTATTTTATATGTTTCATTTTTTTTTATTACTTTTCCTTTTACTAATACTTCTGTTTTTATTTCTAATATGTTTTTTTTAAAGAAACTATTCAGTAAATCTAGGTTTATTGACTTTGGTTTATTTTTCCTAAAATTATTTATTCTACTGTATTGTGGTAATTGTCGACAAAGAGGAGTTTGCCCTCCAGCGAATCCCCATTTACGTTTATACCCACTTCTCTGTTGATTACCATTGCTTCCTTTTCCACATTTATTCCCTCCGCATGAGGATTTCCCTCTTCCTACCCTAAATTTTTTTTTCTTACACCCTTCTGCTGGTTGTAAATTATTTAAACTCAATATTCCCATAATTATTTATCCTTTAAATACTTTTTCTAATGAAACTCCACGATCTTTAGCTATTTTGATTGGATCTCTCAATTTTTCAAGAGCATTAAATGTAGCTTTTATAACATTATAAGGACTATTTCTTTTAAAGCATTTGGAAATTACATTTTCTATTCCTCCTATTTCGCATACCATACGTGCTACTCCCCCGGCTTTCACTCCTGTCCCTTCTATAGCAGGTTTTAGAAAAACATAATTCCCATCATGTTTCCCATAGCATTCATGAGGAATAGTCCCATGTAAAATAGGGAATTTTATTAAATTTCTTTTAGCTGCCATTTCTCCTTTTGATACAGCGGTATTTACTTCCCCACTTTTCCCTACTCCAAAACCGATTATTCCATTTCCATCTCCTACTACTACAAGTGCTGAAAACTTAAATCTTCTTCCTCCTTCAATAACCTTTACTACTCTATTAATACAAACTGTTCTACTTTTAAAATTAGATTCAGAAAGTTTACTGTTTGCAATATTTTTATTCATAATAATCAAAAATTAATTCCTTTAGCCCTAATTCCTTCTGCAACTGCTAATATCTTCCCATGGTATAAATATCCATTTCTATCAAAAGATATTGTTTTTATCTTCAAATCAAGTATTTTTTGCCCCATTTTTTCTCCAGTTTCTTTTGCTGTTTTTATGTTGCAATTTTTTTTATCTTTATTTAAATCTCTAGATGAAAAAGAAGTTAATACTCTATTATTTTCATCGTCTATTAATTGACAATAAATAGAAGTATTGCTTTTAAAAACAACTAATCTAGGCCTTTCCATGTCTCCCTTAAAAGATCTTTTAATAGTTTTATTTTTTTTTAATTTTTTATCCATATCTTTCTATTATTTTTTTGTTGCAGTTGTTTTCCCTGCTTTTAGTTTTATAGTCTCTCCAAGATATCTAAACCCCTTACCTTTATAAGGTTCTACACTTCTCAGACTTTTTATCTTTGCTGCTATTTGCCCAACTAAATATTTTTCATTTCCATTTAAAATAATAATTATATTCTTTCCTTTTTCATTTTCGACTTTACAAACAACTTCTTTAGGTAAAACGAAAAGAATTTTATGTGAATACCCTAGATCTAATTCAAGAATATTAGGGCCATTCATTACTGCTTTATATCCAACTCCTATTAACTCTAATTTTTTTTCAAAACCTTTTGTTACACCGATGATCATGTTTTGCAGAATAGTACGATACAATCCTTGAAAAGAATCCTCTTTACCGCAATTATCTTTTTGAGGTTTTATTTTTACTGTAATAAAAATATCCTCTTTTACAATTTCAAAACCATTCAAAAAAATATCGTCTACTTCTCCTCGAGGGCCCTTTACTGTTATTTCTCCAGATTCCCTGTTGAAGACGACATCGACTTTCTCAGGCAATATTATTTTCAAATTTCCTATCCGAGACATTTTTCATTGTTAAAATATTTTTTTTATAAAAGGAAATAACTTTTTAAGAATAGATACTTTGTGTGAAAACTTTATTTTTTCAAGCGAACTATCCCATCTATATATTTTAGGAGATATGTTAGGATCATTGTTTTCTGGGACTAAAAATGAAGGTACATAAGAAGAACTGTAATCTGTCATATATGTTTCTATTTCATATCTTTCTTCAGTAATTTTATCTTTATAGTTCAGATATTCTTCACATTTTTCTGTTCCCCAATATTTGTCATTTTCAACAACTTTAAAAAATCTTGGTTTAATATATTCTTGTTTCCCGAATAAATAATTCCACCCATAATATGTAGCAAGATATTCATTTTTATATAAAAGGTGTTCGTCTTTTTTAACGCAATCGAAAAAATTAAAATGAGCATGCCCACCGTTAGTTTGGTTGAAAGAAAACCATCCACATAACCAACAAAAATAACATTTACAATTTGGGCAACGAATAGCATTACACGTCCCAGTTTCTTTATAAATAGTTATATTACAGCATGGACATGGTTTACATAAAATACCTTTAAAATTTTTTCCCAATTCATTTATAATACTCTCATCTTGACAACATTTATTTAATTCTTGATATTCTTTCTTAAGGTTTTCTAAGGATTGTTCTTGTATTTCTTCTTTCGTATTATTTTCTTTTTTTTTTGCTAAAAGTTTTTTTATTTCATTTAATTTTTCATTTGTATTGAATTTAGAATTATTTAAAATGAAATTCTCTAATCTAACAATGGAAATGTTGTTTTTCTTACAAAAAGGACATGAAATTTCTTTTTTATTGAAAAAAAGAAAAGCATCATTATTTAGAAAAGTATTCAAAAAACAATCAACATGACAAAAATGCTTTGTATTTTGTCCACAAACAAATTCGATATCAGAATCATTTACTTTATATAGGCAAACAGGACAATTATTCTCTCCTTCTACAGGATAATTATTCTCTCCTTCTACAGGATATTTATTCTCTCCTTCTACAGGACAATTATTCTCTCCTTCTAGAGTATTAATTAAAATATGCTCAGGAGAATTTGGATGAAAGATTTTTTTACAAAAATAAAAATCACAGCAATAATGACAAAGGTTTTTACACTTTTGTGAATATCCTTCTGAATAAATTAAAGTTTTGATAAAAAGAAAAATTAAAAAAAAATAATATTTACACATAATAAATAATCTTAAAAACTACAATAATAATTTTATAATAATCTAAATTTAATCATTTTTGTTATTACGTGCAATATTTTTTGTTAAGAAAGTATAGTAAAAATTAAGGTATTGTTCATATATTATTAAGAATGTTTATTAATTGTTTTTTTAAATTTTTTTTGTTTCTATTTTTTTTATATTATCAAGAGTTTATATGAACATTACTTCTGAAAAAACCGTGGAAGGTATTAGTGGTATAGCATTTTTAAGGAAGTGCGTGATTGCACCAAGGAAGATGCGTATGGTTGCAGATTTGATAAGAGGGAAAAATGTTGTATTGGCTTTGAATATTTTAAAATGTGAACAAAAAAAATGTTCAGCTTATTTTAAAAAATTACTTTTATCAGCAATGGCAAATTATCAGAGGAAATGTGAAATGAAAAAAATTGAAGACTTAAATACTAAAGATTTAGTAATATCTACATTAAAAGTCGATGGAGATGGGATGTTAAAACGTCTTTTACCAGCTCCTCAAGGTAGGGCTTTTAGAATAAGAAGAAGATTATCTAATGTTTCTATAATTGTTGGGCAAAGAACATTAAAAAAAAACGAAACTGAAAAAGATTTTGAAAAGTTAGCTAATAGTGCTAATGAAAAAAAAGAAAAGGGTATTAAAAAAATAAATAACAAAATAAAGAAAAATGGGAAATAAAGTTAATCCTATAGGAGCTAGAATAGGTTTTACAAAAGGGTGGAATAGCAGTTGGTTTTGTAATGAAGGTTGTTATAGTAAAAAGATTTCTAGTGATATTGTAATAAAAAGTTTTATAAAAAAAAAATTGGTAGGAATAGTTTTAACTAATATTTATATAGAAAGAGTATTAAATAATATTACGATTTATATAGAATGTCCAGACCCAGGTGTTGTTATAGGGAAAAACGGAGAAAATATTAAAAGTTTAAATGATGCTCTCAAAAAAACATTTAATGAAGATTTTTCAGTTAATATTTTGGAGAGTAAAAATAAACCTTTAAATGCTAAAATAATAGTTTCTTCAATAGTTGAAAAGATAAATAGTAGAATACCATATAAGAAGGCAATAAAACAAAATATGGAAACAGCTATGTCTGCAAGAGCGGAAGGAATAAAGGTAATAATTAGTGGTCGTCTTGGTGGGGCAGAAATAGCGAGAGAAGAATGTTTTTCTTTGGGGAAAATTTCTAATCATACTTTAAAATCGGATATAGATTATTGTTTTGGAACTGCAGAAACGGTTTATGGAACTATAGGTATAAAAGTTTGGGTGTCTAAAGGAGAAGTTGTTTTAAATAATATGCCTTTAATGAGTATAAAAAAAATAGCTGAAAATAAACCTAAAAATTTTAAAAATTACGATTTCAAAAACAATAAAAATTTTAAAAAAGCTAATTAGTTATGTTGCAGCCAAAAAAAACAAAGTTTAGAAAACAGCAAAAGGGTAGGATAAAAGGAATAGCTATTAAGGGTAGTAGTTTAACTTCGGGAATATATGGAATAAAATCTGTTGAAAAAGGAATGATTACTGCAAAACAAATAGAAACAATAAGAATTATTATTAGTAAAGTACTTGGAAAAACAGGTAAAATGTGGATAAAAATATTCCCAGATAAATCTGTAACCAGAAAAGCTGCTGGAGTCAGAATGGGTAGTGGAAAGGGTAATCCAGAGTTTTGGGCGGCTATAATAAGACCTGGTAGAATTTTATTTGAAATGGATGGAATAGACATTAATACTGCTAAACATGTAACTGCACTTGCTAATGATAAGTTGCCTATGCAAGTAAAATTTGTTGAACAAAGAGATATTTTAAATATTTAATTATGAATAATGAGAATATATCTGCGGATGAAACAGTAAATGATGTTACAGAAATGAAAAGTATTACTTTTAGGAATGATTTTTTAAAAGAGTTGAGAAATTTAAAAAAACAACATGAAAAAATGAAATTTTTAAATAGATCTTCTATTGTTGATTGTAAACAAGAAATTAAAAAATTAAAAAAAATAATAGTAAATGAAAATATTAAGATGCATAAAATATTAACAAAATAAGGAATGGAATGTTATAAAAAACAAAAAAAAACAAAAATTGGGAGTGTTATTTCTACTAAATGTAATAAAACTGGAGTAGTATCTGTTTTAAATAAGGTAAAACATCCATTATATAAAAAATTTGTATTAAAAAGAACGAAAATAATGTTCCATGATGAGAAAAATGAAACTAATATTGGGGATACTGTGAAGATCATGGAATGTAGACCTTTAAGTAAAAGAAAACGTTGGAGATTGGTTAATATATTAAATAAATAGTATTATGATTCAAATGGGGAGTAGATTAGTAGTAGCAGATAATAGTGGTGCTAAAGAGGCAGCATGTATAATGTTACTTGGGAAAGGCTCACAAAAAATAGCCTCTATAGGGGATCGTATCGTTGTTTCTATAAAATCGGCAATAAATGGTGGAATAGTTAAAGAAGGAGATGTATCTAAAGCTGTTATTGTTAGAACAAAAAAAGAAATACGAAGAAAAAATGGTGAATATATTCGGTTTGGAGAAAATGCTATAATCCTTATAAATGATAATGGAGAACCAAAAGGCAGTCGTGTTTTTGGACCTATAGCACGTGAATTAAAAAAATATAATTTTTCTAAAATTGTTTCGTTAGCAAAAGAAGTTCTTTGATTATGGTAAAAAGTTTTATAAAAGTTGGAGATACTGTGGAGGTTTTATCAGGAGATGATAAAAAAAAACAAGGACTTGTTTTGAAGGTATATCCTAAAACAGGAAGGGGAATAGTACAGGGAATAAATATTATTACTAAACATGAAAAGAAAAAACAAGGTGAGGAAAAAGGTAAAATAGTTAAAAAAGAAGCTCCTATTAGGTTGTGTAAACTTATTGTTTTAGATCCTACAAATAAGGTTATTTCTAGAATAGGTAGAAGAAAAAATGAAAAAGGGAAATTACAGAGATATTGTATAAAAACAGGAAATTTTATATAGATTATGGAAAAATATGTACCACGATTGAAAAGTAAATATATTAGTGAGATTATCCCTACTATGATGAAAAATTTTGGGTTAAAGAATGTAATGGCTGTTCCTAAACTTGTAAAAGTATGTGTTAATCAAGGTGTAGGATGTGTTACTGAGGATAAAAAATATTTTGATGTAATAGCTAATGAATTAACTAATATATGTGGTCAGAAGGCTGTTGTTAGAAAATCTAAAAAAGCTATTTCTAATTTTAAAATACGTGAAGGAATGAATATTGGTTGCATGGTAACATTGCGTAGAGATAGAATGTATGAGTTTTTAGATAGACTTATAAATATAGTTTTACCTCGTGTTAGAGATTTTAATGGAATAAGTGAAAAGAGTTTTGATAAAACAGGAATATACAATCTTGGTATTAAAGAACAAATAGTGTTCCCAGAAGTAAATCTTGATAAGGTTTGTAAAATTGTTGGGATGAATATTTCTATTGTTACAAATGCTAAAAAGACAGAAATGGCTTTGGCATTATTAAAAGCTATGGGTTTTCCATTTAAAAAATAAATATGAAAGAAAATAATATATATAAAGGAGATTATCTAAGGTTAAATAGAAGGAACATGTGGTTCCGAAATGAAAAAAGAAAAGAATTAATTTCTAAATATGCTGAAAAAAGAGCTTTATTAAAGAAAAAAGGAGATTGGAAAGCATTAGATAAATTACCTAAAAATGCATGTCCTGTACGTGCTAGAAATTTATGTTTCATGACTGGTCGTACTCGAGGATACTTACGTTTTTTTGGATTATGTAGAGCACAATTCCGTAATCTCGCACATAATGGTGATTTAGTGGGTGTGAAAAAATGTAGTTGGTAATTTATTTATTTTTTTGTTTTAGCTAAACACTTTAATCTTTTTTACTTTATAATATCACATATTACTAAATAAAATTTTAAAAGATGATATATAAAAAAAGTATTTTTGTAATTATAGGTTTTGGTGTATTTATTTAAATATCTATATAAAAACAATATAAAGATATAACAAAAAAAATAGTAAGTATGAATTTTAAAAGATTAACTCTTCCTGAAATAATTAATTATTGTAAAGAAAATGGTTTTATATTTCAATCAAGTGAAATATATGATGGTATGCAGGCTATTTATGATTATGGTCATTATGGTTGTTTATTAAAGCAAAATGTAAAACATTTATGGCAAAAGGAGATGATTCAAAAACATAATAATATTGTTGGAATAGATTCTGCAATAATAATGCACCCCAATATTTGGAAAGCCTCAGGACATGTAGATAATTTTGATGATTTAATGATAGACAATAAGGATTCTAAAAAACGTTATCGTGTAGATATTTTAATTGAAGAATTTGCTGAAAAAAATAATAAGCCAGAGATAATTGAGATAATGAACGAATATATTAAAAATGAAGATCTTGATGGGTTATATAATATTATCATAGAAAATAATATTTGTTGTCCTATATCTAAAACTTGTAATTGGACAAAAGTAAGACATTTTAATTTAATGTTCAATTTTAAAGATATAGATGATAATACAATATACTTACGTCCTGAGACTGCTCAGGGAATTTATGTTAATTTTTTAAATATACAAAGGTCTACTCATCAAAAAATACCATTTGGTATAGCACAAATTGGGAAAGCTTTTAGAAATGAGATAATAGCTCGTCAGTTTACGTTTAGAATGCGCGAGTTTGAGCAGATGGAAATGCAGTTTTTCATAAATCCTGGGGAAGATGAAAAATATTTCGAATATTGGAAAGAAGAACGCATGAATTGGTATATAAATATCTTAGGCATTCCACGAGAGAAATTACGTTTTAAACCTCATGAAAAATTAGCACATTATGCTAAAGCCGCTGTAGATATAGAGTACGAATTCCCATTTGGATTTAAGGAAATTGAAGGTATTCATGCCCGTACTGATTTTGATTTATCCAATCATGAAAGAATGTCGAAAAAAAACTTACATATTTTAAACCCAGAAAATAATGAGAAATTTATTCCTCATATTGTAGAGACTTCATGTGGATGTGATAGGATTATCTTAATGCTTTTATCTGAATTTATTCAAAAAAATGAAAATAGATTTATTTTTAAACTATCTGAAGAATTAGCTCCTATAAAATATGCCATTTTACCATTGATGAAAAAGGAAGGATTGACAGAAGTGGCTTTAGATATTTATAATAATCTCAAAAATAAATATATGTGTTCTTATGATGATTCGGGGTCTATTGGGAAAAGATATGTACGTAATGATATCGTTGGGACACCTTATTGTATAACTGTCGATTATCAGACTTTAGAAGATAATAGTGTAACAATTAGATATAGAGATACTACAGAACAAAAAAGAATTTCTATTGATGAATTATATTAAAAAAAAATTAAAAATGAGTAATTTTACTAGATCTATGAGATTTATTTTTGTCATATTTTATTTTATTTATTGTAGAATAGTTTTTTTGGGTGATACTTGCGATTTTTGTAATTGTGAATGCTGTGATAATTGTTTTAATGGTGATGAGAAGTCAGTAAAAGAGGGAAATAGTGAGAAGATAAATGAAGAAGAAGGGAATAAGAAAGAAGAAGAAAATGAAGTAAATGAAAATTTAGATATTTATGCACTAGATACTGTAACTGAAAAAAAATATTTAATTCAAGTTTCAGAAAACACAAAAGCGGCGAGATTAAAAGAAAAGCTTATAGGAATTTTAAATACAACTAATTTTGAAATTAGATTTAAAAGTAAATTGTATGAAGGTAATCAAATTCTTAAATTTGAAGATGGAGACACCGTATATATTTACCCAAAAGATTTAGAAAAAAGATTCTCTGAATTGTTAGAAAAGAGATTTTATAGGGAAATATATAAAAATCCATACAGCTTTTATGAGACATGTAAAAAATCTTTTTTGGTCGTAGGCGTGGAAGGAAACCTTGAAGAAGCTAAAGGAGAAATGAAGGTAAAAACAGAAGAATGTATAAAAAATTTTTTTAATGGTATTGAATTAATTAATAAAGAAGATTTTAATAATTATGAAAAAATTAAACTTTTAGCAACTTTCTTCTTGTCGAATGAAGATTATGATAATTATGTAAATAAATGTGTAGAAGAAGAAAAGGAAAATTGGCAAAAAACAATAGTCGAGAAAAGTAAAGTTAATAAAATTTTGAAGGGAGATAAAAATTTTGTCACGTTGCTTAGCGACTATGTACGAACAAATGGCTTTAATAAAAACTCTGAAAATTATCACAAAGAAATTGACGAAATATCTTCTAATTTATTAAAATGTAAACCATATGTGGGCACGACATACTGCGGAACCAGATTATATAACGAAAATCGTTATCCATTAAAAATAAGTAAATCAGAAAAATCGAAAACTATAAAAGCTTTTATTGAAAAAATAAAAACTGGGATTTTAAAAATGGAAAGTATAACATCTTTCAGTTCGGATATGGGTGTCGCTGGGCATTTCGCAGCATTTATAAAAAACGCAAAGGAAGCTTTTAACTTTGTTATTTGTAATCATATAAACAAAACAGGGGTGAATATATATGAAGATTGTGATGATAGTATTTTTGAATGTGGGCTAAAAGAAGAAAAAGAGATATTATATCCCAAAGATAGTGAGTTTAAAATTCTTGGTATACATATAAAAAGGTTAAAAACGTTTGGAGAAGGGGATATCTTAGGATCTAAAATGACCTTAGTAAACGGGGCAGTAATTGATCTCAATCCTGAGGAATTTAAATTCGATTACCCTTTTCTTGTTATTGATGTTATTCAAATAAAATAACAATTATAAATAATTATTATGTATCGAATATTATTTTTATGTTCACTATTTAGCATATGGAATTATACAACATTGTTTTCTACATTTTATTGTGATTGTTGCAAAGACTGTTGCGACTGTTTTAAACCTGACGTAATAACTGAGCCAGACGTAATAACTGAAGAAGATATACTCAAAGCAGAAGAAAATTATAAATACTCAGAAGAAATTGAAATAACAACACAAAAAATTCTTAAACATCTTAAACTAGATAATGATAAACTAAATAATATTGCTGTTGAAATTAATAATATTCAAAATAACGAAGAGAAAATAAAAAAAATAATTGAATATAGTAAAGATATCGACTGGGAGCACGAATGTTGCCCAAATACTCTCATAAGGTGGGAGAAGAATGAATGTGCTTGTATAGTTTATTTTGACTTAATGCTCAATAATCCATATTTCCTAAAATTCTTTTTGATATGCGACAAGACAATGCGTAGAAAGGATACATATATTTTGAATGCTATATGCGAATGTGTTAAATGGTGTATTGATCATCCTAGTTTTAATAAAAATAATATGGGATCTGTGGATGAGATAATGAAAGCGTTTTTTAAAAAAGATTCAGATAATGAGTACTTTTATTTGAAAAAAGAGTTTTCTTTTTTCGGGAAAAAACAGATGAATAAAAAAAACTCTTTTTTAGCAATGTACTATTATGGTTTAAAAGATTCAACTGGGAAAAAATGGGCAATTCCACCTCATGCTTATGGGGGTTTTCAAGGAGAAATTTGGGATAGACTTCCTAGATGTCTTTTGTATGATTTAAAAATAGAAGAATCTGATATTGAGAAAAAATTTTTGAAAATATTCCCAGAAGAGGATGATGAAAGAGGACTTAATAAAGAAAATATATCTAAGATTTTTTCATCTAAAGAGGAGGAACAATTACCAATATTAAAAAAATTATTAGGGGTACGCCTGTATCAATACGAATGGCATACTTTTTCTCTTATAAACAACAATGGCATTTGGTATAATAAAAATACATTACACGAAGAACAATGTAAGAAAATGACGGTACATGAAGTTTTAAAACTGTTTAATGAAATTTTAAAAATAAAAAAACCTATTAAAAAAGAATTTTATAAAGGACAGTGCTATATTCTCTTTATTAAAAAGAATCAAGATTCATTGTAGTTTCTCAAAAAATATTTTAAAAAAAATTTCAGGGCAACGTTTTCTTTAAAATTTAAAAATTTATTGAATTCCTTCTTTTTATAAGATCATTATATAAGTCTACCATAATTCTTTTTACACAAATTATTGAAAACATCAATAATACAAATCTTTTTACTTTTTATTTTTACTTTTAAAGTATTCGCCACTACCACTTTTTTTACACATTTATATTTTAAAAATTCTGGTTTTTTTGAAAATATTGGATGTGTACAAAAAATATAAAAAACCACATCCTTATTATATAAGATTATTTTGTTTATTAATTTCGTTATAGTTCCCCCTGAATCAATAATATCATCGATTATTATTATATGTTTATAATATTTTATTTGTGGGATATTGAGATGTTCTATTCTCCCAGTTTTATTTCTCTTTTTTTCAGCTACAAAATACTCTTTTTTAAAATAATTAGCATAAAATATAGTATCCTCTTTAGCTCCATCATCAGGAGCGATGAAACAAAAATCAACGATGTTTTCTTTCGATAAAATACTCGTAATAACATCTGTAAAAAATATTTTAGATTCCAAGATAATAATTTTTTTTGTATCTTCATATTTTTTAAAAACATATTTAGCATGTGGTTCTAAAAGAATTATTTTTTCTATGTTTTGATTTAAAAAAGATTTTATAAAAATTTCAGCATAACTGTCATTAGGATTATGATTACGGCAATAACCTAAATATGGTATTAATAGTGTAATTTTATTATCGTTTTTTATTACTTCTCGAATTAAAAGAGATATTTTTATAAAATCTTCACCATCATGTAATGAATGTATTATTAATATTTTCTGCTTTTTAATCTTTTGTGAAATTTTTATAAAATATTCTCCATCAGCAAAAGTTTTTGTTTTTATATTAAAAATTTTACAGTCTTTTACAGTTTTTTTTATGTCTCTAAAATAAAAATTTTCACAAAAGATTATTTTAAATTTATCAAACACAATTAAAAAATGTGGGTCCGCTGAGATTCGAACTCAGGACCCTCTGCTTAAGAGGCAGATGCTCTACCAGCTAAGCTACGAACCCATTTTGCTTTGTTAAACGTTTTTTATAATAAACAGTTAAAATAAAGACACATAAAAAAGTAACTACTTCCCCAAGTAATATTGCGTAAGCAGCTCCAATAGACCCATATCTTGGAACAAGGTTAAAATGTAGACTCATGGCTAAAAAACCTGTAAAAAATAAAATAATAGAATAAAAAAAACCTTTTTTCAATGGTGCTAAGACTTGTAAACCTAAAATACTAGAGGTTGTAACTAAGAACGGAAGAAAACTATGTATTTTAAGTACTTCATTAGCGGTAATAAAAAAATCTTCTTTAACACTTCCTCCACAAAAAAGAGATATTATATTTTTAGAAAAGAAATAACAACAAAAACATAAAGGTAACATAAGAACAAAATTTCCACTAATAACTTTTTTAGCAAGTGCAAAACCTTCGTTTAAATTTTCCTTAAATAGTTTACTGATTATAGGATAAAGACATTGTAGGAAAGGTTCTAATAAGTCTCTTACAAATTGTGCTAAACGGTCTCCTATACGGTAAACAGCTACAGCTTCGCGATTAACTAATATTCCTAAAAAAATAGTAGGGAAATGTGAATAAAATAAGAGATAAAAATCGAAACAAAAGGTAGTCCAACCATCTTTTAATTGTTGTTTTATTATTTGTATAGAAGGGAAAACAATAGTGATTTTAAAACATAAATTTAAAATTAAAAAAGCTAAAATTAATCTTATAAATTCAGCAATAGCGAATATCATTGGATAGATTATTGCATCATCTTCTGTTTTTATAAAAATAGGAATACATGTATAAATAATTGCCTTAGTTATAGGATTTAAAATAGAGACCACATACATTTTATTTATTCCCTGAAAAAATCCTATTGGGAACATAGCACTGGAAATAGCTACAAGAAGAAAAAAAAATAAAAAATGTCCGACAGCTTTTATTTGTGGGATTATAGCTGTTAAAATTAAAAATAATCCAAAACAAAAAAGAGATAAAATAAGTTGCATTAAAATTCTGGAAGTTAATAACTCTCCAATGTTTTTTTTATAATCTTCATCTTGCTTTAAAAGGGCAATATATTTAGGTACTGCGAAATAGCTCCCATAACCGATTATCGCTGTAAAACAATATCCTATAGATTTTGCGAAACCAAGTCCTCCAAAAGATAAAACTCCTGCAGAACGTAATATATACCCTTGCATAACTAATGGTAGGATACGTGAAACAAATCGTAAAAAAATTAAATTTAGAAAATTGTATGAAAAATATTTATTTTTTAATAAACTAGTATTCATAAGTAATATTCGATATGTTAAAAATTTTTTTTATGCAAAATATTTATTTAGAGATATTATTAATAATCTTTATCTTCTCC
>Ga0256405_10006565_pt1 | contig 18467 bp, 17 predicted proteins | sample RumenRJG_02DNA_FD_189096 | JGI IMG/M metagenome (GOLD analysis project Ga0256405, IMG submission 189096) | Bovine rumen microbial communities from Lethbridge, Alberta, Canada - RJG_02 | ecosystem: Host-associated > Mammals > Digestive system > Stomach > Rumen | place: Canada: Alberta... | reverse complement strand
TTAGGAGATAAAAATGAAAATACTTGTTATCAACGCAGGCAGTTCATCACTCAAATATCAACTCATTGATATGGAAACGGAAAGCGTCCTTCTTAAAGGCCTTTGCGAGCGTATCACATTCAAGGGTAGCGAACTTACGCAAAAGACTGCGGACGGCAGAACTCTCAATATCAAGCAGGATATGAAAGACCACACCGACGCTATCAACCTCGTGCTTAAAGCGATGGTCGACGAGAAGTACGGCGCAATAAAATCCACAAGCGAAATCGCGGCGGTAGGTCATAGAGTCCTCCACAGCGGTGAAGACTTCAAGCACTCCGTCGTCGTCGACGACGAAGTTATCCGCATCTGCGAAAAGAACGCGGAACTCGGTCCTCTTCACATGCCGGGCAATATCGCTTGCATAAAGAGTTGCAGAGAAGTTATGCCGGGCGTTCCTATGGTCTGCGTCTTTGATACGACTTTCCATAGCACTATGCCTCCAAAGGCGTATATGTACGGCATTCCGTATGCGGCTTATGACGAGTTCAAAATCCGCAAATACGGTTTCCACGGCACCTCACACAAGTTTGTGAGCGAAGAGACGATCAAACTCCTTGGCAGAAAGGACGCGAAAATCATCATCTGCCACCTCGGCAACGGCTCTTCGATCTCCGCGGTCAAGGACGGCAAGTGCCTCGACACGTCAATGGGCTTTACGCCTCTTGAAGGTCTCGTTATGGGCACGCGCTCAGGCGACATCGACCCTGCGGCAATCGACTTTATGAGAAAGAAACTCAACATCCCGGCGGACGAAATCGTGAACTTCCTCAACAAGAAGTGCGGTATGCTCGGCGTGAGCGAACTCTCATCCGATATGCGCGATTTGGAAGCCGCGATCAAGGACGGCAACGAAAAGGCGAAACTCGCGGTTGACATTACGGCTTATCGCATCAAAAAGTATATCGGCGCTTTCGCCGCGACTTTGAACGGCGTGGACGCAATCGTCTTTACGGGCGGTATCGGCGAACACAGCGATTATATGCGCGAACTCGTCATGAGCGATATGGAATACTTGGGAGTAGACTTCGACTTTGAGGCAAACAAGGGCAGAGGCGACGGAACGAGATTTATCTCAAAGCCAAATAGCCGCGTCAAAGTCCTCATTCTTCCTACCAACGAAGAACTCTCGATCGCAAGAGAGACGAAAGCGCTCGCACTTTGATCGTCAAAAAGTCGGCAAAATAAACTCAAAATTGGATTTCGGTGGCAAAATCAACACTTTGCCACCGAATTTTAAAGAAAAAAATCGCAAAATCAAAAAAGCGTTTGACAACTTATTGTTTATTATATATAATCAATAATGCTGTTTTATAAGTAGAAAACATTTCGGAGGATAGATAGATGGCAGTTCCAAAAAATAAAGTTTCAAAATCCAAAACCAATTCTCGTTTTGCAAATTGGAAGTTGAAGACACCGGGCCTCGTTGAATGCCCACAATGTCACGAACTCAAGAAGAGCCACCAAGTTTGCCCACACTGCGGATACTATGATGGCGAGCAAGTCGTTAAAAAGAAGAATGACTAATTCTTAAAAAGAGTGAGTCATCACTCTTTTTTTATATTCATTTTCGGTGGTATATTATGAAAATCGTAGTTGACGCAATGGGCGGAGATCTCGCGCCTCTTCAAATCGTACAAGGTGCGGTTGACGCTTTAAACCAAGAAAAAGACTTGACTGTGGTGCTTGTCGGCGACGTCGACAAAATCAATTCTATTCTAAAAGACGAAAAATACGACGAAAACCGTCTTGAACTCGTCGACGCAAAGGACGTCATCACCAACGACGAAAGTCCAACGATGGCGATCAAACTCAAAAAGGAGAGTTCGCTCGTCAAAGCGTTTGACTACCTCGTCGCAAACGACGACGCAAAAGGTTTTGTGTCCGCAGGCTCAACGGGGGCGGTCCTCGTCGGCGCGTTTATGAAAGTCGGAAGAATCAAAGGTGTGTCTCGTCCTGCGCTCGCTCCTATATTGCCTACAGCAAAAGGCAACGGCGTGGTGCTTTGCGACTGCGGTGCAAACGTGGATTGCAAGCCGATAAACCTCGTACACTTTGCAATCATGGGCAGGGCGTACGCGCAAGCGATGTTAGGCGTCGAAGAGCCTAAAATTGCGCTCCTTTCAAACGGCGTTGAAGATCACAAAGGCAACGAACTCTGCCACGAGGCTTTTGCACTTCTGAAAGAAGAGAAAGGCATAAACTTCGTCGGCAACTGTGAGGCAAGAGACATCTTGACGGGGGACTACGACCTCGTCGTGTGCGACGGATTCAACGGAAATATCGCTCTCAAGAGTGCGGAAGGCGCGGCGACGACTATCATCGGCGAACTCAAAAAAGGCATCATGGGGGGAGGACTCCGAGCCAAAATCGGCGGACTTCTTTTAAAACCGACCCTCAAAGTCGTGATGAAGAGGATGGACTACAACGCGCACGGCGGTGCTTGCTTCCTCGGAGTCAATAAAGTGGTCGTCAAATCACATGGCGCAAGCAAGCGCAAATCCATCGCGGCAAGCATACTTCAAGCCAAGTCGCTTGCCGATGCAAACACTCCTGAAAACATCAGAGTCGCAATCACGTCTCGCGCCCAAGAAGAGACTACTGTCGAGGCATAAATCCGCTATCTAATCAGTCAAATGAATCCAAACGACATCCGTACAATCGAAAAAAAGATAGGGTATGAATTCAAAAACAAACCCCTGCTAGAGCGCGCGCTTACGCACGCGTCCTTTGATACTACCGCGACTAAAAACTACCAGTCGCTTGAGTTTTTGGGAGACAGCATTCTTGACTTTGTCGTGGCAAAAAAACTTATGGAAATCAATCCGGACGCTCACGAGGGTGCTCTCACAAAAAATCGTGCGGCTATCGTGTCAAAAGAGCCGCTTGCCGATGAAATCGACAAGTTGGGACTTGCCAAATTTTTGATCGTAGGCAAGGGCGAGAACGCAGAAAGCATATATTCGCAAGCCAAAATCAAGAGCGACATATTTGAAAGTATCATCGGCGCGATTTATCTTGACAGCGGAAAGATCGAGTGTTGTGAAAAATTCGTACTTTCAAAACTCGCTCCTCTTTTCAACGGAGACAGTAAGCACCTTTTGATGAAAGACTTTAAAACTGAACTTAACGAATACGCGTCAAAACACGATCTGAAAATCGAGTATGAAACTTTGTCGTCATCCGGCAAACCACACGAGCCGACCTTCGTCGTCGCTGTAAAAATAGACGGCTTAGAATCCGGAAAAGGTGAAGGGAAGTCGAAAAAAGAGGCTGAACAACACGCCGCAAAAGTTGCAATAGGAAGAATAAAGAGCACTCGGTAGAGTGCTTTTTTTATCTTGCGGACGGGCACTTTTTTTAAAGTGGAAAGTGAAAAGTGGAAAGTGGAGTTGTGGAAGAAATGAAACACTTATTCGAAGCCGAGCCCGTAAAACTACTTTCTCGTTCGAAGACGTGCTGGTCAAACTACTCGACTATTCGAAGGCGTATTTGGAGCCGCAATGGCGGCGACCGCTTGCGTCCGAACGGGATTGATTTAGTACGAGATTTTGAGACATCCTGTTGGCGTGAGCCGTCTCAAAATCGAAGTGACATAATTAGGAACGAGTCCTTTAAGTGAGGCGCACGGTGTCCCTATAGCGACAACTCACTTTTGTAGAGGATAGCAAGGTCAAAATGCGAAAGTTTTGTTTATTCCTTTAGAGCATTTTGACTTGTGTTCGGTTTGTTCCGCGGTAGGGAAACCAAGCGGAGCAGGAAGGGTTGTTTTATTTTTGAGTCAAATAACGGTACTTTGTCGAGTGTTGTTGGAGAAAAGCCCTTGGGAAAGAGGGGTGTTATATTTTTGAGTTAAACAACGGCAACTTGATAGAATAGGTAGGGAAACCTACTTGAGAGTGCTTTTTCAATGAATCTTCGGGGATTTCACCCCCTCAATTGCGGAAGGAACGAGATATTATATTCTTCCACAATTCCAAATATTTCATTCCTCATTTTTACGCGGTATTTGACTGTTTTTTTATTGTATAAAACACTTATCGTGTTTGTTTCACGGAAAATTGTGAAACATTGACGTGAAACGTGTGAAACGCTTGAAAAACGCTTGAAAGAATGCTTAATCTATGTTAAACTTTCCTTATTAAATAAGGAAGGTGCAGATTTTGTTAAATTTCGTAAAGATCGAATTGCGCGGTTTTAAATCCTTCGCGGACAAGACGGAAATTCCGTTCAAAGAAGGCGTCACCGCAATTATTGGTCCTAACGGATGCGGAAAATCCAACATTGCCGAGGCAATACGTTGGACGCTTGGCGAGCAGAGTTCTAAGCAACTTCGCGGAAAGACGATGCAAGACGTCATCTTTGCCGGCACGGAGAAGCGCAGAAGTCTTTCGTATTGCGAAGTGTCCTTGACGTTTGCTAACGAAGGTCAACGTATCTTTAAGACTTTGCCGTATGAGGAAGTCGTGATTTCAAGACGACTTGATAGAAGCGGAGATAGCAAGTATTATCTCAACAACACTCAATGCAGGCTCAAAGATATTCTTTCGCTTTTGCGCGACACGGGCATCGGCAAAGAGGGTTATTCTATAATCGGGCAGGGCAAAGTCGCGGAGATTATGTCCGCAAAGCCGGAGGACAGGCGAAATATCTTTGAGGAGGCGGCAGGTATATCCAAATTCCGCGCCCAAAGAAGAGAGGCGGAGTCAAAACTCGAAAAGACGACTCTCAATCTTCAAGCCGCAAACGAGGTTATCGCCGAAATTGAAAAGCAGATAAATCCTCTTCGCAAGCAGGCGGAAACAGCGCAAAAATATTTTGAACTCAAGGAGCAACTTAAGCACCAAGAGGTCAATCTCTACATCTACAACTACGACAACGTTCAAAACGTCAAACAAAAGATTTTGACGCGTATTTCAACGTATGAAAAAGAATTAAAACTTAAAGACGCCGAGTATCAGGACGTCGTGTCAAAATACGACAAATTGATGCTTGAACTCTCTACGATTGACGAAAAATACGAGAGTGACAACGCCGAACTTTTGAGCCTCAAAGTTGACGCGGAGCGCGTTGCGGGACATGCGTCCCTTCTTAAAGAGCGTATCTCAAACTTGCAAGCCGAGATTTCAAGACTTAACGGCGAACTTCAGTCCATAGACGCTCAGCTCGTCGCAAACTCTTCGCTCATCGTAAGCACGCAAGAGAAGAAAGAGCAAAAACTCGGCGAATATCTTGCGCTTTCAAAGGATTTTTCAGAACTTGAAAGCAAACTCGCAAGACTCTCTCAATCCATTGAAGGTCAGGAGTCGTCACTTGAAAAGAGCAACGCCGAATACGTTAAAGCCGTCGAGTCGCTCGGCGAACTCAAAAACAATCTTGCCGGCTATACGACTGAAAAGGGCATTTGCGAGGCGAGAGCAAAGTCGCTTCTTGAACTCCTCAACGAAAAGAAGAAAAAACTCGACGACGCCAACACGGATCTTGCGATCTACAACGGCAACGTGAAGTCGTATAAGGACAAGAATAAGGAACTCGTTGAAAAGTACAACGAGACTTTGTCCGACAAACTTGACGCTGCAGAGGCGATAAAGTCGTTTGACGCAGATATCGTCACACTCAACTCAAGGCTCGGTCTTGCGGAAGGGCAAGTCAAATTGTATACGCAACTCAAAGAGGACTATCAAGGCTATCAAGAGGCGGTGCAACGTCTTATGCAAGACGCAAAGCACGACCCCGTGCTGAAGAGCAAAATCCTTGGTGTACTCGCCGAGGTGTTGGACGTCCCAAGCGAGTATGAAGCCGCAATCGAGTACGCGCTCGGCGGCGCTATGCAAAACGTCCTCGTGGAGACTGAAAGAGAAGCGGGCGACCTCATCAACTATTTGAAACAAAAGAATTACGGGCGCGTGACCTTCAGACCGCTTACCGCTTGCAGACCGCATGGGCTCGATCCTCAGGACAGAGGAGTTTTGAATGAGCCCGGGTGCTTTGGACTTGCGAGCGATCTCGTGACTACGGACAGACGCTTTAAGCCTTTTGTTGACACGCTTCTCGGAGCAACCGTCGTCGTAAACAATATTGACAACGCGACGCGTATCTTCAAAAAATATAATCAGGCGTTCAAGATAGTCACGCTTGACGGCGATATTTTCACCCGTGGCGGCGAAATTACCGGCGGTTCAAGAAGAAATCAAACGAGAGGCTTGCTCGCGCAAGAGAAGAATATTGAAAACGCGCAGGCAAACCTTGAAAAAATCAAGTCTAACATCGCAAAACTCTCCGCTCAACGCCAAGCAAGACAGGGCGAAATCGCGGAATGCGACGGAAGAATAGAAGAGATAAGCAAGCAACTCTCAGAAGTACGCATCAATATCAATCTCAGCGAAGAAAAAGCAAAACAAGCCTTTGAAACAAGCGAGACTTTGACGCGTGAGATTGAGAACGATTCTGTCGAATACGAAAAATTGAAGGCGCAGATTGCGGATCTTCAAAGCAAAATCTCCTCAATCGACAGTCTTGAGCAAGTCGTTGCGGCAAAAAAGGACGAGTACACCGAACTCCTTACGATGAAGGACAAGAAAAACGAGCAGAAGAGCGAGAGAGAAATCGTCTCCGCACAAGTGCTTGAAACCCGAATCAAACTTGCCGAGCAAAAGGCGGCTCTCGACGCTTGCGACAGCGACCTCTTCAGATTTACGACGGAGAAGGAAAGCCTTGAAAACGACAAACTCGACCTTATTGCCGAAATCAAGTCGGCGGAGGGCAGTCTTGAGTCTATCACGTCCGCTCCCGAGCGCACGTCTTTCAGCCCGGAAGACGAGGCGAGAATCAAGCAACTCGAGGCGGAAATCAACGCTCTCAGCGAGCGTAAGCGCACGATAAACGACGAAATCGTCGATCTCAACAATCGTAAGACCTCTCTCGTTGACGAGCGTTCCTCGATAAGCGAGAAGAAGATAAGAGACGAGGCTATGCTTGAAAACGTTGACATCGACATACGCAATCAACAAGAGCATATCCTTGAAGAGTACAACCTCACGTACGCAAGCGCTCTTGAGTTTAAGGACGAGGAGTTCAAAGCGCACGGCGCACAGACTGTCATCACGGAACTCAAACGTTCTATCGGCAAACTCGGCGACGTCAATCCGCTCGCTCTCGACACGTTGAAGGAAACGGAGGCGCGTCTTGAAGAACAGACCAGTTATAGAGACGACATCCAAAAGGCGTACGACGATATTCTCACGGTTATCAACGAACTCACGGGCGAGATGCGAGACAAGTTCTTGACGTCTTTTACGCAAATCAACGAGAACTTCAAAGAGGTCTTCGTGCAACTCTTCGGCGGTGGCAAAGGCGAACTTCGTCTCGACACCAAAGAAACGGACGACGTGCTTGAAGCAGGCATTGAAATCTTTGCGCAACCACCGGGAAAGAAGTTGCAACACATCAGCCTTTTGAGCGGTGGCGAGCAGGCATATACGGCAATCTCAATCTTGTTTGCAATCCTCAAACTCAAGCCGATGCCGTTCTGCGTACTTGACGAAATCGAAGCGGCGCTCGACGACGCAAACATCAATCTCTTCGCAGAGTTCTTGAAGAAGTTCAGCGACTACACGCAATTCATCGTCATCACGCACAGAAAGCCTACGATGCGTCACGCGGACACAATCTTCGGCGTCACAATGGAAGAGAAAGGCGTGTCAAAGATCGTTTCTATCGAGTTTGAAGACGCCGATAAATACGCGCAAAAAGCGGAACAAAAATAATTCGACAAAATAAGGAATAATATGGGATTTTTTAAAAAAATTGCAGAAGGCATAAAGAAGACCAAGGACGCGTTTTCCAAAAAACTGTTCTTTGCGTTTTCCGCTCGTGAACTCGACGACGAGTTCTATGAAAATCTTGAAGAGGCACTCCTTACGGCTGACGTTGGTATAACCGCCACGGAAAACCTCATCGAAGAACTCAAGGACAGAGCCTTCAAAGAGAAGGTCAAAAGGCCTGAAGACGCAAAAGAGTTGCTCCGTCAGATTATGATTGAGGACATCGACTACGACGTGCCCGAATATGAATATCCGCTCGTCATACTCCTCTCGGGCGTAAACGGCGTTGGCAAGACTACCGCAATCGGCAAACTTGCACACCTCTTTAAAGAGCAGGGCAAGAGCGTCGTCGTGGCGGCTGCGGACACCTTCCGTGCGGCTGCAAGCGAGCAACTTGAAGTTTGGGGCGAACGCGCCGGCGTGAGAGTTATACGCCACAACGAAGGCGCGGATCCCGCTGCGGTTGTGTTTGACGCAATCGCAAGCGCAAAGGCAAAAGGCAACGACGTTATTCTCGTTGACACTGCGGGACGTCTCCACAACAAAAAGAATCTTATGGCTGAACTCCAAAAGATCTGCCGTGTGGTTGAACGTGAACTCCCGGGCGCAGACTTCAGAAAATATCTCGTGCTTGACGCAACGACAGGTCAGAACGCCGTCTCTCAAGCGCAAATCTTTTCGGAAGACATTGATACGGACGGCATAATTCTCACAAAACTCGACGGAACGGCAAAGGGCGGTGTTGTGCTTGCAATCAGCGATGAAATCGGACTTCCTGTCGTGTACGTTGGAGTGGGCGAAAAAATCGATGATTTGATACCGTTTGACGCGACAGATTTTATCAATGCTTTGTTATAATGCGCTATTTTGCGAATAACTGCGTCAGAGCCCTCTTTGTAGTCGGTTACGTACTTCTATGTACGCGCCCTTCTCCCAAGAGGGCTCTTTCTTGTTCTTCATCCAAATATCGCATTATAATTTGAGAGTGTAAGAGGCAATATTAGTTTATTTTAGTTTTATACAAATTAAAAATAAATATATATAATGTTAAGCAAAAATGCTTGACAGGGCTTTTGAAATGAGTATAATGAGGTGGTAAGCAAAAATGCTTGCCACTTATTTTTTGAGGTGAATCGTGGAATTCTTTGAAATCGCAACTCTCAGAAGTTATTATGGCGCGCTTCTCACGGAGCGTCAAAATGATATGCTCAGAATGCACTACGACGAGGATTTGTCGCTTGCGGAGATTGCGGAAGTTTACGGGGTTTCGCGCCAAGCGGTTGCCGATAGTTTGGCAAAGGGTGAAAAATCACTCGTTGATTATGACAAAAAACTCGGGCTCATCGCAAGAGACAAAGCAATTTTGTCCGCACTTGAGACGATTGACAGAAATAGTTCGCCGGAAGTTTTGGCGGCAATCGCAGAGATTAAGCGTATTTTGGAGGACTGATATGGCACTTTTTGAAAGTTTGTCCGATAGAATGAATCATATATTTTCAAAACTTCGCAACAAGGGTAAACTTACGGAGCTTGAGATAAAGCAAGCGATGAGAGAAATCCGCGTTGCGCTTTTGGAGGCGGACGTCAACTATACGGTCGTCAAGGATTTTACCGCAAAGGTCAGCGAAAAGGCGCTCGGTGAAGAGATTTTGAAGTCTTTGACTCCCGCTCAACAAATCGTCAAAATCGTCAACGACGAACTCTGCGCGCTTATGGGCTCTACGCACCAAAAACTCGCAGTCAGCGACAAGCAACCGACAGTCTATATGATGTGCGGTTTGCAAGGCGCAGGCAAGACGACGATGTGCGGAAAACTCGTCACGTACCTCAAAAAACAAAACAAGAAGGTTTTGCTCGCCGCTTGCGACGTGTATCGTCCCGCTGCAATCCAACAACTCAAGGTCGTCGCCACGAAAGCGGGTACGGAAGTCTTTGAGATGGGGCAGATCGATCCTGTAAAGATTGCAAAGAATGCGGTTGAATACGCCTTAAAGAACGGCTACGACACTCTCATCATCGACACGGCGGGTCGTCTCCATATCGACGAAAAGTTGATGGATGAACTCGTCAACGTCAAAAAAGCGGTGAATCCAACCGAAATCTTGCTCGTGGTTGACTCTATGACAGGTCAAGACGCCGTTACGGTCGCGGATACGTTCAACAAAACACTCGACATCACCGGCGTCATTATGACGAAACTTGACGGTGACACGCGTGGCGGTGCGGCGCTTTCTATCCGTGCGGTCACGGGCAAGCCTATCAAGTTCAACGGCACGGGGGAGAAGATGGACGACATCGAGCCGTTCCACCCCGAGCGTATGGCGTCAAGGATTCTTGGTATGGGCGACGTGCTCACCCTTATCGAAAAGGCGCAGGACGCAATCTCTCAAGAAGAGGCTTTGGCACTTCAAAAGAAACTCAAAGAAAACTCCTTTACGCTTGAAGATTATCTCACTCAACTCGAGAGCATGAAGAAGATGGGCAACATTCAAGATATGATGGCGATGATTCCCGGCATGAACAAGGGGCAACTGAAGGACGCCAAGATCGACGAAAAGCAACTTGCTCACACCAAAGCGATCATCCGCGCGATGACTCCGAAAGAGCGCAGAAATCCCGACATCATCAAATCTTCTCACAAGAAGAGAATTGCAAAGGGAAGCGGAACGACGATCCAAGAAGTCAATCAACTCTTAAAGCAGTTTGAACTGACGAAAGACATGATGCAACGTATGCAAAAAGGCGGGATGAAGGCTTTGAGAGGCATGAAAGGCGGATTTCCGTTTTAATCAGAACTTTCCGCAATAGTGTGGAAAATTGCGAAGTTAAACTGAAATTGAAATAAAAGTATTGTAAATTTGATTGAAAATTAGAATACTTTTGCAAAAATACGGTCAAAACGTGCTTGCACGAATGATAAAGAAAATAAAAAATATACAAAACTCGGAGGAACAACACTATGGTTAAACTCAGACTCACAAGAATGGGCGCAAAGAAGCAACCTTTCTACCGCATCGTCGCAATCGATTCAAGAAAAGCAAGAGACGGCGAATACATCGACCAAATCGGCTACTACAATCCTGTCTCCAATCCAAAGCAAATCGTCATCGACGCAGACAAGGCGAAAGATTGGCTCGCAAAGGGCGCACAACCAACTGCAACAGTCAGCGGTCTTCTCAAGCAACAAGGCATCATCGAAAAGAAGTAATCGGAGCGTATTATGATTGAACTCGTTGAATACCTTGTGTCCGCTCTCGTGCCGGACGGAGATTATACCGTCGAAATGAGAGATGGCGACGAGACGTCGGATATCGTCGTCACAATCGCAAAAAAGGATATCGGCAAGGTCATCGGAAAGCAGGGCAGAATCGCCAAAGCAATCCGTACTCTCGTCAAATCCGCCAGCGCGAAAAGTGGCGTAAAATACAACGTCTTGATTGAAGAGAAAGATGAAATCTGAACTTACAATTGGCAAGGTGCTAAAACCGCACGGACTTAAGGGAGAGGTCAAAATCGAGACTTTCTCCTCAAATCCCGCGTGTTTTTGCACGCTGAAAAAACTCAAACTTGACGGCGCGGAATACGCTGTCAAGGCTCTAAGAGTTGAAGGAACATTCGGCGTTTTGGCTCTCGCGGGCGTTGACGACGCAAACGAAGCCGAAAATCTTCGCGGAAAGATGATTTCCGTAAACCGCGCCGACCTTCCAAAACTCGAAGCAGGCAAATATTATATCGCGGATTTATTTGGTATGGACGTGTACGTGTCCGGAGACAAAATCGGCGAAATCGTTGACGTGCTGCAATATGGCTCGGCAGACGTCTACGTCGTGAAAACCGCTGACGGCACTTGCTCATTTCCCGCCCTCAAACAACTCATCAAGTCGGTGGACGTGGAAGGCGGCAAAATGGTGCTTGACGATATGATTTTCCCGCGCGTCGTAGTCTACAACTAAGTCAAAGTTATGAAATTTGATATTCTGACGATATTTCCCGAATATTTCGACGTTTTGAAGCAAAGCCTCATCGGCAAAGCGATAGAAGGCGGTGTTTTTGACGTTGAAGTGACGAATATCAGAGATTTTAGCCTTGATAAGCACAAAAAAACCGACGATACTCCATACGGCGGGGGTGCGGGGATGCTGATGACTCCCGATCCGATCGTCAGATCGATCGAGGCGGTGGACCCAAGTCACGAAGCGTACAGGATCTACATGTCGCCGAGAGGCAAAGTTCTTTCGCAATCAAAAGTCGAAGAACTCGCCAAAGAAAAGCGGATTTTGATCCTTTGCGGAGACTACGAGGGCGTGGATCAGCGCGCGCTTGATATCTGCGTCGACGAAGAGCTTTCAATCGGAGATTACGTGCTTACGGGCGGGGAACTCCCGGCACTCGTCACGATAAACGCCGTGGCAAGATATATAGACGGTGTGCTCGGCTCGGACGCTTCGACAGAAGAGGAGAGTTTTTCAAACGGGCTTCTCGAATATCCGCAGTACACTCGCCCGGAAACTTACAGGGGCAGAAGAGTGCCTAAGGTCTTGCTTGACGGCAATCATAAGGACATCGAAAATTGGAGACTTGAAAAGTCGCTGGAAATTACGATGAAAAATCGCCCCGACCTTATGGCTCGGGCGGACGTTAAAGAATATTTGCCAAAAAAGAAGAGAAAATACAGAAAATAATTCGAGCAACCCTCGAATTATTGCTTTTTTTGTATATTAAGCGCAAAAACTCGCGTTTTGCATAAATACGATTTAAAAGTCGAATTGTCAATGGCGATTATGTAAAGGCGCAGTTGCATAGATTACGCTGAAAAAGCAAAACCGTATAAATCAAAAAACGCAAAATCAAAGAAAACGTAGGCGGAGATATGAACATACAATGGTTTCCCGGACACATGACAAAAGCGATTCGTATGATGGAGGACAACCTCCGTCTTGTCGACGCGCTCATTTACGTCATTGACGCGAGAGCGGTGTATTCTTGCAACAATCCGCTTTTTGACAAACTGCTCGCAGGCAAAAAGGTGTTGTACGTCTTCAACAAGTGCGACCTCGTTGAAAAGAGCGACCTCGACGCCTGGTGCAGAAGATTTAAAGAAGAGGACAAGCCTTTCGTCAAAGCGATCGGGACTTCCGGCGATTGTTCTCAAATCGTCGCGGGGCTTAAGGAAGTCGTCGCGGACAAAATTGAAAAATACGCAAAAAAGGGCGCAAACGTCTCCGTTCGAGCAATGGTTGTCGGTGTGCCGAACAGCGGAAAGTCAACGATCATCAATTCAATGATCAAAAAGGCGAAGGCGGTGACAGGCGACAAACCCGGAGTCACGAGAGGCAAACAATGGCTGTCCGTAGACAACGTGGACTTTTTGGACACACCGGGCACGCTTTGGGGAAAGTTTGAAAACCAAACCGTCGCGCATCACCTCGCATACATCGGTTCGATAAGAGACGATATACTTGACGAGGGAGATCTTTGCTTTGACTTCCTCGATGAACTCAAGAGGGAATATGCCGACAATTTGAAGACGAGATATTCGCTCGATCGCTTGCCTGAAGAGACGATAGACCTGTTTGACGCTATCGCACTCTCGCGCGGTTTCAAAACGAAGGGAAATCAAATTGATTATACCCGCACGGCAAAAATGATTATAGACGAGTTTAGAAAGGGAAAACTTGGCAAAATTATGCTCGAAAAAGCTGAAAATTAGAATACTTTTGACGGTTTTGACCTCAAAATGATAGTTTTTTGAGATTTTGAGACTGTCGTTCAATATATAAAACCACACGCAAACGATAAAGGTGAGATATGGTTCGTCCTGAAGAATTGATGAAATATGAAAACGAGTTGAGAGCAAAAGACTATTCTTTCATCTGCGGAATCGACGAAGTAGGTCGCGGTCCGCTTGCGGGCCCCGTCACTTGTACGGCTGTCATTATGAATCTTGACGACCTTATCGTCGGCGTGAACGATTCCAAAAAAGTGTCGAAAGGCAAGAGGGAAAAACTCTACGACGAAATTCTTGCAAAGGCAATCGACGTGTCGACCGTATCTTATACGCCCGAGCAAATCGACGAGATGAACATCTTGAACGCAACGAAGGCGTGCATGCGCGACGCGATCATGTCGCTTGCGGTGAAGCCCGACGTCGTGCTTGTCGACGCTCTGAAACTCGATATCCCGTATCCGACTATGGGCATAATTCACGGAGACGCGATCAGTTATTCGATAGGTGCAGCCTCGATCGTCGCAAAAGTGACGAGAGACCGATACATGACCGAGATGTCAAAAATCTATCCGGAATACGATTTTGAACACAATATGGGCTACGGCACGGCAAAGCATATCGCCGCGCTTAAAGAAATCGGACCTTCGCCGATCCATAGAAGATCGTTTATCGGCGGAATCCTCGGCACAAAATGAATACGAAGGCAAGGGGAGACTACGGCGAGCAACTCGCACGCGAATATCTTGAAGAAAAAGGATATAAAATCCTCTTCAAAAACGTAAAACTCGCAGGTTGCGAAGTTGATATCGTCGCGGAGTGCTACCTTGACGAAATCGGCAATCTAATCCCAAATAAGCGTCGCAAAGACAAGAAAGAGTCCTCGGTCTTTGCCAAAATTAAGAGACTGTTTGGGATAGGATCAAACCGAAAAAAGTCCGTCAAAGCCGAAAAGCAAGACGGCGAGCGCACTATCGTGTTTTGCGAGGTGAAAACCCGTGAAGACGAGGATCACGGCGCACCCGAAGAAGCGGTGGACGGCTACAAAAAGGGAAGATACGTAAGAGCCGCAAAAGCATATCAGTCAAAATACGGAGAGCAGGACACGCCGCTTCGTTTCGACGTCATCACCGTCGAGGGAGACAAAATCAATCATATCGAGAACGCGTTCGTTGAAAACGACGCAAGATATTCAAGAAGATGAATTGTTCACTACATTTTGCGTTAAAAATATGCAAAACGGGGACGAGATCTCAAAAAATATTGAAAAATACGCCAAAATCTTTGTTGATTTGGTTGTAAATATAAAAAATATATGATATTATAACACACGCATGACTCGGATGTTCCGCTGGCAAGAGAGACTTGTGTAAGAACATTTCGCAATATAGGAGGTTAGTCAGTATGAACATTATCGACACACTTGAAAAAGAAGGCATGAAACAAGACCTTCCTGAACTCAGAATCGGTGACCAAGTCAAAGTCAACGTCAAAGTCATCGAAGGCACACGCGAACGTATCCAAACTTACGAAGGCGTCATCATCGCAAAGAAGAACGGCGGTATCAGAGAAACGATCGTCGTCCGCAGAGTGACTTTCGGCGTAGGCGTTGAAAGAACGTTCCCGATTCATTCGCCGAAAATTGCAGGTATTCAGGTTGTACGCCACGGCAAGATCAGAAGAGCAAAACTCTACTACCTCAAGAACAGAACCGGCAAGGCAGCCAAACTCAAAGAGACAAACTGAAAATGAAAAAGAGATTATTGCTTATCTGCACATTATTGCTAGTCGTTGTACTAGCAATTTTTGCATTTACGGCCTGTGATAAAACGGGCTCTGAAACAGACGCAAGAAGCGCGGGACTTGCGTTTGAAATCGTGCTTATCATCGCAACGGTTTTGATCCTTGTCCTTGCGTACGTTAGGCTCAAGAGACTATACGGACAAGAAAACGTCTTCGTCAACTTTGACAACACAGCCTCAAACGACAAAACGCCGGGCAGCGTATTTACGTCAAACGGCAAAAAGTCGGGGAAGGCGCAAGGCTCTTTCGGAGACTTTTTCAAGAATACTTGGGTGATCCTCGCGGGACTTTTGCTTTTGACTTTTGCGCTTCGACTCGTGCTTATGCTCACGACAAACGGACTCGGCTCAAGCACTTATAAGACGCTTCAATATGCGACCGTGCTTAAAAACGAGGGGATCGCAAACTTCGTCGAGTATTATGCGGGGCTCGCAACCGCGTCTCCCGGCACCCTCTATATTTTGAACGTCATTGGAGCCATGGGGCTTTCAAGCGAGTCCGCGGCGATTTTGCTCCGTTTCGTCAACGCGCTTGCGGATATGGCGAGCGTGGCGATCATCTATTTCTACGGCAAAAAGTACGTCGGCAACAGGCTTTCCGTATTGTTTGCGGGGCTGTATGCCGCGCTTCCGATCTCATTCTTTTTCGGCGGTATGAACACGACGTTTGAGAGTGTACTCGTGGCGCTTATGCTTGCGACAGTCGTCTTGCTCGTCGAAAAAAAGTACCTTCTTACGTACCTTTTCTTGACGCTCGCAGTCGTTTTGGACGTGAGAGCGATGCTATTGTTGCCCGTCGTCGTGACGTACTTCGGCTATATGTATTATAAGGACGCTCAAAGCCTTAGAAGATTTACGAAGAATAGGGCGATGATAATCTTCGGACTCGTCGGATCCTTCGTGCTTGCCTACGTTTTGACGCTTCCCGTCGCTATCCATCAAATCGGCAACGGCGACGCCTTCTTCGGTTATAAGTATATGGCTCGTCAAATCACCTCAAACACGCTTTTCGTGGACAACGCTTTCAACCTCTACGCTATGGTCGGAATGAACGCGAGACACTACGAAAACTCTGCGGCGACTTATCTCAACGCGGCGTTCGTGTGTGTGCTCGAGGTCTTTGCTATCTCGCTCTATTTCAAAAATCGTAACAGGCAAGAGATTATTCTTCTCGTGGCGTTCATATTTGCAATGGTGTCAACCTTTACGCTCAAGACGAATTGGACGTATATCTTCCTTTCGCTTGCGTTTATGCTCGTCTACGCGATGATCAGCGGTGAGAAGAGGGTGTATCTTATCGCAAGCGGCTATTCGCTGCTTTCCTTCATCAATATCGCGCAACTTATGCTAAACAGCGGTACGGTCTCGTCAAACGAGATGGCTACGTTCGTCAACTTTGCCGAAAAGGACGGTTTTATCATAGCGTTCAGCGTGTTTAGTGTGCTTCTCACGGGCTACTTCGTGTACGTCACGTATTCGATCACGAACAACGACAAAATCGTTGATATCCGCGGATTTGACGGAAGTTTTAAGGACGGAATAAAAAACCTATTTAAGAGAAACAACGCTGAAAACCGATGAATATCTTGCGATACGGAGACGAAAACGCAAAAAATATCCTCGTGCAACTCGTTGACGAACACGATCTTGCGCAAATAGACGAGGAGATAGACAAAATCTCCGAACTTTCTTGCGAGAAGTTTTTGCTCATAACGGTGAAAGTCGAGGATTGGAACCTCGATTTGTCTCCTTGGAAGGCGCCCGCCGTGTTTGGCAATCAAGATTTCGGAGACGGCGCGGAGAATACGCTCGACTACGTTTTGAACAATGTCGTAAAACCGCTTAAAAACGAAAAGCGCGAGGACGTCAAATTCTTTATAGGAGGCTATTCGCTCGCGGGACTTTTCGCACTTTGGAGCGCATATAAAACTGATGAGTTTTTCGGCGTCGCGGCGGCGTCTCCGTCCGTATGGTTCCCGGATTTTCTCGAGTTTGCAAAAAGCGGAGTTCCGCTTGCAAAATGCGTATATTTGAGCCTCGGAGACAAGGAAGAGAGGACGAAAAACAAAGTGATGCAAACGGTTGGGGATAATATCCGCGAAATCAGTCAAGACCTTGAAAACAAATGCGTTGTAAGTGCGCTTGAGTGGAACGATGGCGGACACTTTAAAGATTTTGCACTTAGGACGGCAAAAGGCTTTGCATGGATGTTGAACAAAGTATAATTTGCGACAAAAAAAAGGATTCAAATGAATCCTTTTTTATATTTAAACTATTATTCTCTTTTGCGATTATTTATTCATTTGAGTTTTCGACTCGCGCTTGTTCGGTCAAGGCGCAAGACTCGTCTTGCGGTGACTGCGGAACGATAAGTCTGCCTATATCGTCTTCGTCATCGTCTTGTTGTTCTTGAGAGTCGGCGGCGTTTTGCGAGAGCGCGCTTTCTTCCGCTTTTTTCGCCTTCTTGTTGTCGTAGCGGACTATGAAATAGGTGAGGGTTTTAAGAATTGCCGCGCCGACGACTCCGCAAACCGCCCATTCGACTACTGCGTTCAGACCGAACATCGCCCAAATCGTCGCGAAGAAACCTTCATTGTAGGCTTCAAACGCAGGGTCGTGGTGGAACGCAAGATAGAAAATCGTGACGAAAACAGAGGTGTGAATGATTGCGGAAAGCACCATTGTACGCACTTCTGGGATGACCGGCACTTTGATGCATTTTTTGAAAAGTCGGTAGAGCCAACCCGCAACGAATCCGAACAACAGTCTCGGGAAAAAGACGTTGAGGGCGGTCAGCCACGGATTGATGTTGAAAAGCAAGGTCATGAAGGTGTTGAAACCGAAACAACCGATAAAACTCGTAAGCGCAAAGACGAGTCCGAGCCCCATGCCGCCGAGCGGTCCGAGCGTCGCCGCGCCGATGATGACGGGAATCATGAGAAAAGTTATTGAAACGACGCCGATTGAAAGATAGCCGAGCGGGGTGAACGCCATAAGGAGTATTATCGCCGCAAGAATCGCAAACAAAACTATGTTGCGCGTTCTCGTAGGATTCGGCTTTTTGAATTTGACTGCTTT
>Ga0256405_10006564_pt1 | contig 18469 bp, 16 predicted proteins | sample RumenRJG_02DNA_FD_189096 | JGI IMG/M metagenome (GOLD analysis project Ga0256405, IMG submission 189096) | Bovine rumen microbial communities from Lethbridge, Alberta, Canada - RJG_02 | ecosystem: Host-associated > Mammals > Digestive system > Stomach > Rumen | place: Canada: Alberta... | reverse complement strand
ACGGCAAGCCCGAATACCTGCTCTGCAACGGCAAACGCGTCCCCGCTTCCGTCGAAGCACCGGACCCCGTGGTCCTTTCCATCGTTTCGGTCAGCGACGACATGGTCCGCATCAGCCTGGATGGCGGTGAGAACTTCCTCATCCCGCTGGCCAAGGCCGTCACGGTGACGATCTCCGCCCCCGTATCGGGAAACAAACTGTCGATGGAAGCCGAAGAGACGATCAGCTTCACCTGCGTGCTGACGAGCGGCAACGAGCAGGCGGAAATCCTGCCGGTAGCCACTGACGACTTCTATGCGACCGCCTCGACGAGTGACCGCAAGAGCTGGAAGATCAGCGTGACCGCTCCCGCCGGCTTCGCCCCGCCGGCGAGCAGCAAACTCAACCTGCTCATTTCGAACGGCCTGGGCGCCCTGAAGACGGTCGTGATCACCATCGAGGCCAAACAGCCTCAAACGACGCAATCATAAGGAGGACCCAGATTATGAAAAAACAGCTGATTATCCTGCTTCTGGCGCTTGTCACCCTGCTGGCGGCCGCCTGCCACAAAGAGCTCGACGAACGGATCGTAAGCCTGAAAGATGACATCGTGGCCCTGGAAGAGCGTGTTTCGAAGCTCAACAGCAGCATTTCCTCCCTCTCCGACCTGGTCTCCGCACTGGAGAAGAACGACCATATCTCCGGTATCACGGAATTCACGGAAGAAGGACGCAAGGCCTATCGCATCACCTTCACCAGCGGCACGACGCTGGTCCTGCGCAGCGGAACCGACGGCGTTTCGCCCATTGTCGGCGTGCGCTACAACGAACAGTACGAAGCCTATTACTGGACGATCCAGATGGGTCCGGACGGCACCCCGACCTGGATGACCAACAGCTACGGGCTGCGGGTCAAAGCCACCGGAACCGTCCCTACCCTGAAGATCGAAGACGGCATCTGGTGGTACAGTTTCGACGGTATTTCCTGGAGCAAGACCGGCTGGGGTCCCGCGCAGGGCCAGAGCGGCTCGTCCGTATTCACCAGCATCGATACTTCCGATCCCTACTTCGTGTCCTTCGGTCTGGGCGAATTCAATTTCTTCCGGGTCCCTACCCAGCGGGCCTTCGACGAGCTTACCAGCCTGTGCGACCAGGTCAACCAGCAGTTCAAGGCTTATACGGATGTCGTGAACAAGATTCCCGGCGATGCCTGGGTCAAGTCGGTCGTCGAATATGAAGAAAACGGCGACAAGGGCTGCCGCATCACGCTCGAAAGCGGGAAGGTACTCACCATCCGCACCGGCCGCAGCAGCCGCGATTCCGTCCTGCTGAGCGCCAAGGCTTACACCGACGGCAAGTATTACTGGGTCTATCGCAACCGCTCCGACCAGGAGTACCAGTGGCTTCTCTACAACGGCCAGATGATCTGTGTTTCCTATGAGGACGTCACGCCGCACATCGGCCTGACCGAGTTGAACGGACATATCTACTTTACCATCGCCTATGCCGGCGGAGAGGCCGAAACCATGAAGGACAGCAGCGGCAATCCGGTCGAAGCCACGGGCAGGGTCGTCCTGGACTTCTTCACGGCCGCAGACTATTCCGATCCCTCGGAGGTCGTACTGACCATGGCGGACGGAACGGTCGTCCGGCTGCCGCGTACGCGGGAATATATGCCTTCCGTCACGGAATTTTCATACCAGAGCCAGGTGGTCGTTCCTTCGACCAAATACAGCTTCCACTTGCTGGCTTTCGTAAAAGACACGCTGGCATCCACCCAGGTACTCTCGTATGAAGACTTCTGCAAGGCCTCCGACCTGAAAGCAGACGCCATCGCCGTGGACGCCGGCGGTTACGTCGACCAGGTCGCTTTTGTCAGCATGACGGCCAATTCCATCCAGGAAGGGGTCGAATACAATCTGATCTATGACATCCGCTTCACGACCGGCGAAGCCAGCACCTGGGATGCCAGCCACAAGTTCCGCATCGCATTCTTCCTGACCTGGAACAGCCATTCCCTGATGCGCGTGGCCGAATTCACCCGGGAGATCCCGACGACCAGCATCACGCTCTACCCGCAGAAGTTCTCGCTTGAAATCGGCGCTACGGAGACGATGCGTTGCGGTTTCCGCCCGGCCAACACGACCGATGCGCCCGCTGTCTGGAGCAGCAGTGATCCGTCCATAGCCACCGTCACCTCCGCTGGCGTTGTCACCGCCAAGGCCGAAGGTACCTGCACCATCTCCGTCACGCGCGGCAACATCACGGCCTCGTCACAATGTACTGTAACAAAAGCCGCGACACCCTAGTGTCACGGCTTTTGCTTTTTTCTGTGGTCCCAGCAGGACTTGAACCTGCGACCCACGGATTATGAGTCCGCTGCTCTGACCGACTGAGCTATGGGACCAAATTTGCCGGGCTTTTGCCCGGCAAATTCACTTTTGATTACACTTTGATTTCAACCTCGACGCCGCTGGGGAGTTCGAGTTTCATCAGGGCATCCACGGTTTTCGGCGTGGAGCTGTAGATGTCCAGGAGGCGGCGGAAGGAATTCAGTTCAAACTGTTCACGCGCTTTCTTGTTGACGAAGGTCGAACGGTTCACCGTAAAGATCTTCTTGTCGGTCGGGAGGGGAATCGGACCGCTGACCACAGCGCCCGTAGCCTTCACCGTCTTGACGATCTTGTCGGCCGACTTGTCAACCAAAGCGTGGTCGTAAGATTTGAGTTTAATTCTGATTTTCTGGCTCATTATAGTACTTTTTAACAATTTTATTCTTCATCGTCATCATATCTGCGGGGACCGCCCTGCTTGTCGACGATCTCCTTGGCCAGGTTCGCCGGAACTTCCGCATAGTGCGAGAATTCCATGGAACTGGTGGCACGACCGGAGGTCAGCGTACGGAGCACCGTCACATAGCCGAACTGTTCGGAGAGCGGAACCTTTGCCTTGATGATGCGGGCATTGCCTTTGGAATCCATGTTCACGATCTGTCCGCGACGGCGGTTGAGGTCGCCGACGACATCGCCCATGTAATCCTCGGGGGTCACCACTTCGAGCGACATGATCGGCTCCATCAGCACCGGCGCGCACTTGCGCAGGGCTTTGCGGAAGGCCAGGCGGGCGCAGATCTCGAAGGAAAGCGCATCCGAATCCACCGGATGGAAGCTGCCGTCCAGCAGACGGACTTTCAGCGCGGTCATCGGGAAGCCGGCCAGCACGCCATTGGCCATGGCAGCCTTGAATCCCTTTTCGACCGACGGAATGAACTCCTTCGGAATATTGCCGCCCTTGACCTCGTCGATGAACTGGAGGCCGGTGACGCCTTCGTCGGTCGGACCGAGCTCGACCTGGATGTCGGCAAACTTGCCGCGGCCGCCCGTCTGCTTCTTGAACACCTGACGGTGGACGAAAGCCTTGGTGACCGCTTCCCGGTAGTTGACCTGCGGGGCACCCTGGTTGATCTCCACGCCGAATTCCCGGCGGAGACGGTCCACGATGATGTCGAGGTGAAGCTCACCCATGCCGCTGATGATCGTCTGGCCGGTGTCCTGGTTGGTCTGCACCGTGAAGGTGGGATCCTCCTCGGAGAGTTTGCCCAGGGCGATGCCCAGCTTGTCGAGATCCTGCTGCGTCTTGGGCTCGACCGCAATACCGATCACGGGATCGGGGAAGCTGATCGACTCAAGCACGATCGGATGGGCGTCGTCGCAGATGGTGTCGCCCGTACGCAGCTCCTTGAAACCCACGGCGGCGCAGATGTCGCCGGCTTCGACAAAGTCGATGGGGTTCTGTTTGTTGGAGTGCATCTGATACAGGCGGACAACCCGTTCTTTCTTGCCCGAACGGGTGTTCAGGACCTGGGAACCGGCATTCAGGTGGCCCGAATAGGCCCGGATGAACGCCAGCCGGCCCACGAACGGATCGGTCGCAATCTTGAAGACAAGGCCACAGAACGGGTCCGTCGCGACGGGCTTGCGTTCCACCTCCTTGTCAGTGCGCGGGTCCGTACCGAATACGCTTCCCTTGTCAAGTGGCGAGGGAAGATAGCGCATCACGGCGTCAAGCAGGAACTGGATGCCTTTGTTCTTGAACGACGAGCCGCAGCAGGTCGGAACGACGGCCATGTCGATGGTCGCCTTCCGGAGTGCGTCGATAATCTCCGCTTCGGAGATGGAATCGGGATCGTCGAAGAACTTCTCAAGGATTTCGTCGTTGTATTCGGCGACGGATTCGATGAGTTTGCCACGCCATTCGTCCACTTCGTCCTCCATCGATGCCGGAATCGGACGCTCCTCGTAGTTGTGAAGCTCCTTGCTGGTTCCGTCGTAGTAGTAGGCCTTGCGGGCGATCAGGTCCACGATGCCTTCGAAATGGTCTTCGGCACCGATGGGCAGGCAGATCGGAATCGCGCGGGCGCCCAGTTTTTCGTGGATATCCTCGACAACGGCAAGGAAATCCGCGCCGGTACGATCCATCTTGTTGACGTAGGCAATCTTGGGGACATGGTATTTGTCCGCCTGGCGCCATACCGTCTCCGACTGGGGCTGAACGCGGCCCACGGCGCAGAAAGTAGCAATCGTCCCGTCCAGGACGCGAAGCGACCGCTCGACTTCGACCGTGAAGTCCACGTGACCCGGGGTGTCGATCAGATTGATCTGATATGCCTCGCCATTGTAATGCCAGAAGGCCGTCGTAGCGGCCGACGTGATGGTAATGCCACGCTCCTGCTCCTGGACCATCCAGTCCATGGTCGCAGCGCCTTCATGCACCTCGCCTATCTTGTGGGTCTTGCCCGTATAGTAGAGGATGCGTTCGGACGTGGTGGTCTTACCGGCATCAATGTGAGCCATAATGCCGATGTTACGCGTATATTTGAGGTCTCTTGCCATTGATTTCAGACAGGTAGCAGATTAGAAGCGGAAGTGGGCAAACGCCTTGTTGGCCTCCGCCATCCTGTGCATGTCTTCCTTTCTCTTGAAGGCCGCACCTTCGTTGTTGTAGGCGGCCATGATCTCTGCAGCCAGTTTCTCCGCCATGGAGTGACCGGAACGTTTGCGGGCGAAGACAATCATGTTCTTCATCGAGAGGGAGACTTTTCTTTCCGGACGCACCTCCATAGGGACCTGGAAGTTGGCACCACCGACACGGCGGCTCTTCACCTCGACCTGCGGGGTGACGTTTTCAAGCGCCTTCTTCCAAATATCGATAGGAGCCTGTTCAGAATCTTTCATCTTCTCGCCGATGATGTCGATTGCATCGTAAAAAATGGAATACGCGATACTCTTCTTCCCCTGCAGCATCAAGTTGTTGACGAAGCGGGTAACCTGCACGTCGTGGAACTTGGGATCAGGAAGTAGAATCCTCTTTTTAGGCTTCGATTTTCTCATTTCTGTAAGAATTTAAAAAAGGTGAATTACTTCTTAGCGGCTTTCTTGGCAGCTTTCGGCCGTTTGGCGCCGTAGAGGGAACGACTCTGGGTACGACCCTCAACGCCAGCGGTGTCCAATGCGCCCCTAAGGATGTGGTAACGAACACCAGGGAGGTCTTTCACACGACCGCCGCGAACCAGCACGATGCTGTGTTCCTGGAGGTTGTGGCCCTCACCCGGGATGTATGCATTGACCTCTTTCTGGTTGGTGAGACGAACACGGGCCACTTTACGCATGGCAGAGTTCGGCTTCTTAGGCGTCGTGGTATAAACACGGACGCAGACACCACGCCGCTGAGGGCAAGCATCCAGCGCGCGAGATTTGCTTTTCTCGACAATAACCTCGCGTCCTTTGCGAACTAATTGTTGAATTGTTGGCATAAATAGTTGTAAATCTATTATTTATGTTTGCTGTTCCCGCTTTTTGCGGGGATGCAAAGATAGGACAAAAATTCCTAACTGCCAACAAGTTTTGAACAAATTTATTCCAGCTCGAACGAAGTTTCCGCCCGAAGCGGCGTTCCGTCGACCGAAAGGCCTTCCACAACGACGCGGAAATGGCCCTTGTAGTCGGGTTTCTTGCAGGGTATCCGCAGCGTGGCGCCCGGCGGGAGTTCCTGCTGCGGGTGCCAGTAGATGGTCTGGCGGTAGTCCGGGTAGGCTTCCTCAGAGCGAAGGGCTTCTCCGGTGGAGGCCAGCGGCCAGTCCGCGCCCTGGAAATCGATCACGCGGGCATTTTCCCCGAAATGGAAGGCAGGCAGGTTGTGCTTGTATGTCACGAAATTGACCACGCCCTCAAAGATGCGCGGACCGATGAAGGTCGTGCGCGGATAGATATGGATCGATTCGACCAGAAGCGGATCGTAGTCCAGGATCTTCTGCTGGTCGAAGACCGGCACGCCGTCGAGCATCATCAGGGTCGTGTCGCGGGAGAAAATGGTCTCGGTCCCGTCTTCGAGGCGGACCTGGATGTTGCGGCGTCCGTCCGGCCAGCGGCGGGCCCGGATTTCCGGAATGAACTCGATGAACACTTCCCCCATTGTGGGAAAGCGCGTATAGTCGTCGAGCGGATAGACGATTTCATGGGTCCCGAACAGGCCGTTTTCGCGCACGCGCAGGAGTTCATACAAGGTATCCGGCGTGAAGCGGCGCTCCACCTGCATGGCAAAGCTGCGCTGCGAGAGCGTCTCTTTGAGCGAGGCGGCCATCCGCAGGGGCTCGACCGCTGCGACACGGGCCTGCACGAAGGGCGATTCCAGTTCGATGAAGCAGTTGAGCGACGGATCGATTCCTTCAATCTCGCAGATACATTCCTTATTGCCGTAGATGTTGCCGGTGAAGAATTCCACCCGGCCCTGCCCGTCAATGACGGAAGTATAGACATCGGACTTGTCGGACGGCGTGGAGATGAAGGCATAGCGTCCGATCAGGGACGGCAGTTTCTCCGGACTGAGCCCGGTCACGTGGCCCCGGATGATTTCCCCTTCGTATTCGGGAATGACCGTATTGTCGAAACGCACCGGGCCTTGCCGGCGGCAGGCGGCCAGGAAGTCGGCGATCGTCGGGTTGTCGTTGGAAAGGATTCCGTCGTCGTGAAACACCGAAATGCTGAGCGTCGCCGGGGTCGCGCCGGCATTGACGACCGTCAGGCTGTCGCCGTCCCAGCGGAGCGAGACAGATGCCCGGTCGGAGCCGGGCATGACGCTGCCGTCGGAGCCGGGCGTCATCCCCGGCCTGACCGGGGATCTCAAGCTTTCATATTTCCCGTCCGACACCACCTCGACGCCGCCAGTCAGCCTTTCGTTCGAATAGACATTGAAAACCGAGATCGTTTTCGAGGCCAGGCCGCTGTAATCGTAACCTTCTTCCGCCTTGTTCTGCGCCGTATAGGCTACCAGCCGGTAATTGCCCGTCGGGACCGTCACCGGCAGGGAGAGCCGGCCGGCCCCGCGGCCGCCGAGCAAAGCCACCTTGCCGCTACATACCACCGCATCGGGGGAATGGAGTTCGACATAGGCGATGCCGCTCACCGGCGACAGCGTTCCCTGTGAAGCATCCACGCAAAAAGCGGAATACCAAAGCACGTCACCGGCCACATAGACATCCTTGTCCGTGGAAAGGTAGGTGCGTTCCACAATGCGTCCCTGGGCCCATAGCCAGCCAGGGAAAAGCAGCATCATGGCTGCCAGTATCGCCAAAAACATCCGTTTCATCATATATCACGATTGGGCCAGTAATCCGGTTTTCTTTTGCTGCCTCCCAACGCACGGCAGTCCACACAGCGGACCGGCCACCATTCATAACCCAGGAGGCGGTTTCCCTCCTCGTTCCAGACATCCATGGCGGGACGCATGCCCTGGTTGTAAGCCTTTCTCCATTCATCCGGCTTTCCCAGCGTATCGGGCGCGGGAAGCGGCCCGGAAGCATTGCGGTAGAAGCGGGCTTTCGAATTGTCCACGAACAGGCGCTTGCTGGCGACGGAAAAGACGCCGACATAACCCAGCACCAGTTCATCGGGATTCTCTGTGTTCACCACATTGCCCCGGACCTCGGAAGGTTCCGGGGAAAAGAGGCCGCCCACGTCGCTGGAATTGCGCTGCATCGTCTGCCAGTAGCGGTAGGCCTCTTCGGAGAGGCGCATCTGGCTGACCTCGGCCGAATAGAGGACGGAGACGCGCCGGTCCGTATTGGCCAGCGTATAGAGCTGATGGTCGGCCAGCCGGTCTTCCGATAGCCCGTACGTGGAAGCCGTCATGATCTCGACCCGCCGTTCGCTTGACCAGCAGTTGTAAACATTGTCTTTATAGTCGAGCGGAACGATTTGTCCGCTTGCCGGATTATACTGGTAAATGGCGAAGACATCGGCGTGATACTCCCAGGTTTCGTCCACAGTCCAGCGGTAATAGCTGCCCTCGGCGCCGTCGCCCTGCGCGGCGACCAGGATGCTCATCTGCTTGCCATCCTCGCTGATCCGGTAGGACAGGGAGTCGATCTGGCCGGGTGTCGTGGGCCTGGCCCAGCCGGAAGCGTAGGTGCCGCGTTCATTCTCGATGACCAGGCGGTATTCCAGCGAAGGATCGGCCTCCCGCAGGTCGAATGAGCCATACGGACCGTCGTAACGGCTGCCGTCGCTGGCTTCGACGTGCATCCGGCAGGAGTTCAGGATCCGCCACTGGTCATCGCCCTGCGCCGTATCGACCAGCGACCACGACCAGCGGGTCCGGATATTGCTGACCTGGCCGATGATCAGGTTGCCCTCCACGACCATGTAGCCGCCTTCGCCGTCGAGCTGGGGCGTGTAGTCATAGATGCAGGAGGCGGCGGAGAAAACCGTCAGGGCAAACAGCAGGATATGGAGCGAAAGCTTTCTCATCAGAATTTCAGGTTGAGGTTCACATAAGGGATCTGCGTGGCGAAGACGCTCAGCATGTGGCCGGACACGTTGTATCCATCCGAAGTATAATAGATGGAATACGGGTTCTTGCGGCCCGTGACGTTGTAGCAGCCGAAGGTCAGCGACAGGTGGGTCAGCTGCTTCAGATAATGGCCCGGCTCGATGATGAAGGCCAGGTCGAGGCGGAAATAGTCGGGGATGCGGTAGCCGTTGCGCTCGGAATAGACCAGGCGGACGCCGCCGTCATACTCGTAGCGGCCCAGCGGGATGGTCACCGGCCGGCCGGTCGAATAGTCGAGGTTGGCCGAGAGGCTGTAGCGGTGCGTGAACTTATAGTTTGCCACCACTTTGACATCGTGCGGTTTGTCGTAGGCCGCGTTGTACCAGCGGCCGCCGTTGATGGTGTTCACGCCCCGGTCCTGCATCTCCCGCAGGCGGGAACGCGAATAGGTGTAGGACACCCAGCCGTTGAGCTTACCCAGGGTTTTTCGTGCCATCAGTTCGATACCATACGCACGGTTCTCGGTTTCCGTCAGTTCGTCGGCCAGGTCGGGATTCATCACCAGCACGGCGCCGCTCTTGTAGTCCACATAATGCTTCACCCGCTTGTAATAGGCCTCCACCGACAGGTCCACGGTGTTGTCCATCAGGGTCCGGTAGAAACCGGCGGCGGCCTGCCAGCCGGTCTGCGGCCGGATCTTGTCGCTGGTCAGGCGCCAGCTGTCGGTCGGTGAGACATTGATGCTGTTGGAAATCATGTGGATGTACTGCCGCATCGTGTTGAAGCCCGCCTTGACGCTGGTGACATCGTCGAACGAATACTTCCCCGAGAGGCGGAATTCCGGACCGCCGTGGAATTTCGTGTCGCCCGGGCGCAGGAACTGCGACCAGCGGATGCCGGCATCGACGGAAAGCTTCTCGTTGATGAGCCAGGTATCGCCGGCATAGACCGCCGCCTCCACGGCCCGTTCGTGGTTCAGGTCCAGCGCCAGGACGATCGACGTATCGCCTGCCGGATGGTAGGAACCCGGATTGAGGTCGTACCAGATGGCGTTCACACCATAATTGAGCGTATGCCTGTCGTGCACCGTCGATTTGAAGGCGAGCTTCGCGAAGGCCTGGTCCACGGCCGTCTCCAGCGTATAGGCGGTATAGGCGTTGAACTGGTCTTCGATGCCGTAATGATAGCTGTCATAGCCCACGGTCGCCGTCATCGAGTGGCGGTCATTGAAAATGCTGTGCCACTTCAGCGAGCCGTTGATATTGCGGTAGCGGAAGGTCGTATCGTTGGAGAAACTGAATTTGTCGCGCGAATAGTAGCCGTAGGCGTGGATCGAATTCCGCTCGTTCACCTTGTGGCTCAGTCCCAGGTTGACATCCTGGAACGAGGCCTTGCCGCCCGCATAGCTGCTGTTGGCCGGCAAGAGATTGAAGATCCAGTTGGAATAGGTGGTCCGGCCGCCCAGGATGAATGTCGTGCGGTCTTTCACCAGCGGCCCTTCCAGGTGCAGGCGGCTGGTCAGCAGGCCAAGGCCCAGCGAGCCCTGGACCTTCTTGCTGTTGCCGTCGCGGCTGCGGACCTCCAGCACCGAGGAAATGCGTCCGCCATACTGGGCCGGAATCGAGCTCTTGTAGAGTTCCACATCGTTGATCACGTCGGGATTGAACGAAGACAGGATGCCGAACATGTGGTTCGGATTATAGATGGTCCCGTCGTTGAACAGGATCAGGTTCTGGTCGGTCGAACCGCCGCGCACGTTGAAGCCGCTCGAAGCCTCGCCCACCGACTTGACGCCCGGCAGGGTCATCACCACTTTCAGGGCATCTGCCTCGCCGAAGGCTACCGGTACATTCTTGATCAGGTTGATACGCACCTTCTCGATGCCCATTTGCGGCGTGCGGTGGTGGGACATGCTCTCCGAAGTGATGACGGCGCCCTTGAGGGAAAACACCTTCTCTTTCATCACGATGTCCAGCCCGCCGTCGCCATAGACCATCAGGTCGAGCTTGAGGTCTTCCAGCCCGTAGCCGCTCAGGCCCAGCTTGCCTTCCCCAACGGGCATCGCAATCTTGTAATAGCCGAACTCGTCGGTCGTGGTGAAACTCTTGCCCGACTCGTCATAGACGGACACGCCTACCAGCGGTTCGCCGCTGGCCACGTCCCGGACATAGCCGCGCACCGTCGCCCGGCCGCTCCGCTGCCGGACTTCCGGATCGCCGATCTCATAGATTTTGTTCTGGAAGGTCATCACGGCCTTCTGTTCGGCCAGGTACTGCAGGAAACTGCTGTCAACCGCCGGCTTGCGTTCGTCGAAATAGCCCGAAGGCAGCGTCGTGGCCAGGCTGGCGCCCCGGACGATGAAGTATTTTCCGTCATGCTCCGTCACCGTATAGCCGTTGGCGCGAAGTTCATCGAAGGCTTTCTGCAGGAATTGTTCCCGGGGAACACGGACCGTGTAGCTTTTATGGTCGGAGGTGTCGCGTACGCAATAGACGGCCGGGGTAATCTCGCTCCGGATGAATCGCAGGAGCGTTCCGATGTCGGCTTTATACACGCCGAACGGTTCCGAAGGGGCCTGGGCCCCGGCCCGGAAGCAGCCGGCTACGGCCGCAAGGCCGACTAGGAGAAGGGTCAGTCTCTTCATTTCGAATCCTGGTATTTGAGGGCTGCCACGGCGTATTGCTCGAACGACATCAGACTGACGTTCTCCCGCTGCCTCAGATGCCGGCGGATCTCGCGGCGCAGGGACGGCTCGAACTGCCGGAGAATGTCACGACGGCGGCGGACCGGCACGATCCGGCCGTCCGGAAAGACGAGCCGGTAGGCTGCCGAACGGGTGAAAACCTGATAGACATTCATCCGAAAAGGCCCGTCGTAGCCCGTCTGGTCATGCTTGCGGCCGTCCATGTCCTGTTCGAGCGTTTTCGATACACGGCAAAGCAACTGGACCGTCCCGTCATGGAGCACAGCCCAGTAGCCCGACGGTGCCGCTTCGCCGAAAAGGACCTGGAGATTGAGGAAACGCTGTCCTTCGATCGTGAATTCCTCCACGAAGCGGCGGTCCAGCACCTTGTCCACCACGCTGCCGGGAATCCGGACCAGCAGGTCCTGGCGGACGGCATCGACGTTGAGCAGCAGGTCGTCGTAGCCTTTCCCGTAGTAAAGAACCCGGCCCTTGCGGAAATCGGGCGAGGTCCAGTAGTAGGTCCCGTTGTAGAGCATATTGTAGGCGAAGGCTTTCTGTCCCCGGTAGAGCAGGGACGCGGCGCCCGCCTTCCGGCTGAAGAGCGTATAGTCATCCTGTGCCGAAGCCGGAACGACGGCCAGCATCGCCGCCGTTCCGAGCAGGATAAGCATCAGTCCTTTTTTCATAGATGGATGGGTTCCAGTTATATTATTAGATGCTCCTTTGGTGAAAATGTTGCTTCACGGGTCGCAAAAATAATAAGAAAGTTTTATCTTTGCAGGCATTCTGCCCAGTCAGAATGAATTAGTAAGAAAATTGGACTGAAAATGAAAAAAATCGCAATGGTGGCTTTCGGCGGCAATGCGCTTCTGCGCAGCGGCCAGAAAGGCACGTACCAGGAACAGCTCGCAAATGTCGAACAGACCTGCGAGCAGCTTTATAACCTTGTCAAACGCGGCTACTTCCTGGCCATCGGGCACGGCAACGGCCCGCAGGTGGGCAACGTGATGCTCCAGCAGGAAGCCGGCCGGCAGCTCTTCGGCCTGGAAGCCCAGCCGATGGACTACTGCGGCGCCCAGACCCAGGGGGCCATCGCCTACCTCATCGAGCAGGGGATGAACCGCGTCCTCGTGCGCAACGGCCTGCGCCGCCGCGTCGTCTCGCTGGTAACCCAGGTCGTCGTGGACAAAGACGACCCGATGTTCCAGAACCCCACCAAGCCGGTGGGCCCCTACTACACCCGCGAGCAGGCCGAGAAATTCCACGAGCAGACCGGTGCCCTCTACCGCGAAGACCCCAAAGGCAACGGCTGGCGCAAGGTCGTGGCTTCTCCGAAACCCGTGCGCATCAACAACATCGAGATCATCCGCCAGCTGGTGGAAGTGGGCAACATCGTCATCACGGTGGGTGGCGGCGGCATCCCGGTCATTGAAGAGAACGGCGTGCTCTCCGGCGTGGAGGCCGTCATCGACAAGGACCTGGCTTCCGCCCTGTGCGCCTCGCAGATCCGCGCCGACGCGCTGTACATCCTGACGGACGTGCCGAAAGTCTATATCAACTTCCGCAAGCCCAACGAGCAGGCGCTCGACACCATCACGGTCGCCGAGGCGAAAAAATACCTGGCGGAAGGCCATTTCACCGAAGGTTCGATGGCACCGAAAGTGCGGGCTGGCATCTTCTTTGTTGAAAACGGCGGCAAGGAATGCGTCATCACCGAGGCCGGCCAGCTTGACAACCCCGACTGCGGAACCCGCATCATTGGATAAAACAAACACTATCAATACTTTATACTAAAACTATGGCTTACAACCTCCGTAACCGGAGCTTCCTGAAGCTCCTCGACTTCACCCCGAAAGAAATCCAATACCTGCTCGACCTGGCCCGTGACCTGAAACGTGCCAAATATGCCGGAACCGAACAACAGCGCCTCAAAGGCAAGAACATCGCCCTGATCTTCGAGAAGACCTCGACGCGTACCCGCTGCTCCTTCGAAGTGGCGGCCTACGACCAGGGTGCCCACGTCACCTACCTCGGCCCTTCCGGTTCGCAGATCGGCATCAAGGAATCGATGAAAGACACCGCCCGCGTGCTCGGCCGGATGTTCGACGGTATCGAATACCGCGGCTTCGCCCAGACCACCGTGGAGCAGCTTGCCCAATATTCTGGCGTTCCCGTGTGGAACGGCCTGACCAACGAATTCCATCCCACGCAGATCCTGGCCGACTTCCTGACCATGAGCGAGCACGTGGACAAACCCCTCAACAAAGTATCGTACGCCTATCTGGGCGATGCCCGCTTCAATATGGGCAATTCCCTGATGGTGGGCGGCTGCAAGATGGGTATGGACGTGCGCATCGTCGCCCCGAAGGCGCTCTGGCCGGATCCCCAGCTCGTGGAAACCTGCCGCAAGATTGCCGCAGAGACCGGTGCCACCCTCACCCTGACCGACGACGTGGATGCCGGCGTGAAGGGCTGCGACTTCCTCTACACCGACATCTGGGTCTCGATGGGCGAACCCGACGAGGTCTGGAAAGAGCGCATCGCGATGCTGATGCCCTACCAGGTCAATGCCAAGATGATGGAGCGCACCGGCAATCCGAAATGCAAGTTCATGCACTGCCTGCCTTCTTACCACAACCTGGAGACGAAGGCCGGCCGCGACGTGTATGAGAAATTCGGGCTCGACGGCATCGAAGTCACCGAAGACGTGTTCGAAAGTGAGAACAGCATCGTCTTCGACGAGGCCGAGAACCGGATGCATACCATCAAAGCCGTAATGGTAGCAACCTTAGGAGATTAAAATACGATGAAACACCTTATTGCCTGGGCAGCCCTTGCCGCCGCCCTCCTGATTGCAGCGCCGGCCGGCGCGCAGTCGTACACGCAGCAGATCGAGCAGACCGTCGATCAGCAGAAACGCGCCGTCAAGGACGCGGAAGAAAGCCGGAAAGCCATTGAGAAACGCTGCGAGCGCGAGATCGACCGGCTCCAGAGCGCCATCAAGCGCTCCGAGGCCCAGATCGACGAAGCCAAGAGCGCCAAGAAATCCGCTTCTGAAACCATCAAACTCCGCAAAGCCGAAGTAAAGACCGCCAAGGCTGCCTGCAAGGAACTCGAAAAGCAGATGAAGATCGACGGTATCGACAGCAACGAAAAACTGCAGATCAAAGAGCGGAAAGAACGCATCAAAGAGATGGAAAAAGATCTCAAGGAGACCGAAAAACGCATCAAGAGCTACGACAAGGAAATCGACCTGGCCAAGGACCAGATCAAGCGCGACAAGGAAGAGATCCAGCGCAACAAGGAGGAAATGAAAGCCGCCAAGCTCCAGCTCAAGGCGGCCAAGGATGACCTCAAGCAGAGCAAGAAGGTCATGAAAGAACTCAGCAAATAATTGTTCAACTTTTTAAAATTGAAAAGAAAAATGAAAAAAGCTTTTATGATGGCTGCGGCCCTTCTGGTGGCCGTCACCACGTTCGCTCAGGTACAGATCGGTGCCGGTTATGTCAACTCGTCTGACCGCACCCGCGCATCGAAGGATGCGGATGTTTCCACTGTGACGTCCAACGGTATCTATGCCGGTCTGGGCTTCACCATGCCGCTTGCCGGCGACCTGGCTTTCACGCCGGGCGTGTACTACATGTATCTGACCAACCAGCACGGTACGTCCGCCCTCGGCGGCATTATCTCCGCCAGCGGTAAACTGCAGGAGCACTATGTCAATGTTCCCCTGTATTTCAACTACGGTTCTGAACTGGCTCCGGGCTTCCGCCTCTTCTTCTTCGGCGGCCCGACGGTTTCGGCCGGCATCAGCTCCAAGACCACGCTCAAGGCCGGCATCTCCGGCATCGGCCAGGCCAACACCGTCATCGACAACTACAGCAAGGATGTCAACAACTACGGCCGCTTCGACGTGATGCTCGGCGGCGGTATGGGCTTTGACTTCGCCAACCGTCTCCGCCTGACCGTGGGCTACGACTTCGGTATGCTCAACCGCTACACGGCCAACGCCACCAGCTACCAGCACCACCGCAACCAGCTCCACGCCGGTCTGGCATTCCTCTTCTAAATCCTGTATTTCATAATAAAGAGGGTGTATTTCGAAAAAAAAGAAATACACCTTTTTTGTTTGTTTATCCTAATAATTATCAATACCTCGGCCAAGCCGCCAACGCCTGGACGGTTTCTGTACGTGTTGCTTTGTAGAACTCTTTGAAACTAAACCTTATTGCGAAGGTCCCATTGCGGGGTAGCCCCTACACATCCGCTACGGCCAACGACACCATCCTTCCCGCAAAAACTCCGTGTAGGGGCTACCCCACAATGGGACGATTCTGCTTGAGAAAATCCTTCATCTGATTCTGGCGAGAATTCCGAAATAGGATAATATCCTGCTACCGGTAGCCCGAAATATCCGCTACCGGAGGGGGCACTTGTTGTTATGTACTTCTTTTATTAACTTTGAGTGAATTATATCTCTACTGTCATGATTATTCGCGCTAACAAACACCTCAATAAACGGCCCTCCCACCATTGTATTGTACTGACCTTATTTTTGTTCCACATCGGCTACTTGTCCGCCCAGGAAGCGATCACGCTGGACAGGCGCAGCTACATCGCGCTGTCGCCGCAGGCGTTCCCTTTGCGTCCTGGCGTCGTTCTTCTGTCCGCGAAACGGATGAGTGCGCCGCTAACCGCACAGTTCTCCCATCCTGCTCGCGTCCACGAAATGAGATAAACGAACGGACCGTAAAGAATTGCCGCTCGGCGATACCTTTGTTTGGATTATCGCGGTATATATTGTATATTTGAAAGAATCAAAACTCCAGACGCTTATGAAGCCGCGGCATCTACTAACCATCCTCGCGCTGTCGCCGCAGGCGTCGTCGCTGCACGACGCGGTGAACTATCCGGTGGACGGGAACGTGCGCGGCCTGGCATTCAGCGACAGCGACATCGCAAACAACCGCTACCTCTACAACGGCAAGGAACTCGAGGACTACACCCTCGGCACCTCATATCTCGGCACCCTCGACTACGGCGCAAGACATTACGATCCAAGAATCGCAAGATGGACCGTCCCCGATCCGATGGCGGAGAAGTACTATGGAATCAATCCGTATGCTTATTGTGCGGGAGATCCGGTGAATAGAATCGATCTTTATGGAAGCGAATGGAAAACAAAAGAAGATAAGTCAATAGCTAATAATCTGTCTGAGGCCATTACAGAGAGACAACGTGCTCTTACACTGGAAAAAAGTAGAAAAGATAATCGATTGAATAAATTAATCAATGCTGGATCCGAAGACAAAAAGGTTAGACGGTTGGAAGAGACTATCCAGAGCATTGATATGCAGATAGCTACGCTTGAGGATTTATCAAAAGGTCTATCAGGAATTGAAGCATCTTCCACATCTTATACTTTCAATACTATTGATAATGGGGATTAAATTATAAATAATAGTAAAACCATGAGAATAAGATATTTGAGTTGTATTCTTTTTATCATCTATTTGTTGAGTTCTTGTTCATTGGAGCATACAATCACTGGGACATACGTTCCCCGACAAAGAGGGAAGTATCCTAAGAGAATACCGACAACATTTAGGATAACATTTGATGCAGATAATCATTTTACTTATTTATATCGAGCGGGATTCAAAAAAGAATACTCTGAAGGCACCTGGCTTTTTATCACGAAGGATACTCTTTTGTTAAACAGTCAATTACAAGATATCCATTCTATTCCTCTTATCATAGAAAGAGGCGAGCATCGGGATAATGATTCTATCGTTTTTTTGTTCAACAATAGTCTTAAAGATACATCTGTAATAAACTGGACAATTGAAGTAAATGATGTTCCATACGAATTTAATCAAGATAGCCTAGTTTTACAAATGGGAGATAGTTGCAATTTTTTTGTAAGAGGAACCATCCCTCTTGAAGTCGATAGTCTAATTGTTCCATACCTACTGAACACAAAATTAGAATCGTGTTCTTATTCAATCGGGAGAAGTAAGGGTACTCGAATCGTTATTTCTTTTCCACATTATATTACTTGGGATGTCGTATATTATCTTCCAATAACAGAGCGAATAAGAGTTAAAAACAAAAAACTTATCATTGATGAAGGTATTATTGCTAAAAAAAGGATTGTATTGTACAAAAAGTCTGATTGAATGGTGCCGTATAACACAAGATGGCTGCGCACACCGGTCTTTCAACGGCGGGTTGGTACCGAGTACGCATATAGACATAGGATATCAGACTTATATACCATATCTTTTTCTGTTCGCCGAGATGCGGAAAGAAAAGCTGTTGGCTTTGCGAATTTAACCCTGTGAATTTCTATAATCAAAAAAATCCATTTCTAACTTCCTCGAAATAGGGCATAATATTGATAGCTCGGCATATGGCTTTAGTTATGATATTTATTTGGACGGGGGTAAAAGTGTTACGAATTATATTATCATTGGAATCAACCAAAACAATTCCATATACTTTAAATAATACACAGAAAAAGACGAATTTGACAAAGAGACAAGCCTATGGAAGAAATGACAATGTTGAAACGAATAATACTCCTCGTTACTATACTATTGGATTTGTTCCTATTTGTTATAGGAATAGAAGCTTTAACCCCTTTTTTTATTCACACAAAACTTTATTTAGTATTATTCCCTCCCTCTGGATCTATTATTTGTTTGTTGATGTCGGTAGTTGGTATTGTATTGGCATTCCTTTACCTAAAAGATAGGATTAGATTAAAGCTATATTTGATAATTCATTTAATTATCCTATTGATTCTTATTCCTATAGCTTGCATGTTGTGATAAGAAAGGCTTTCTTTTGAGTAGATGAACACGCACCGTCCTCAAATAAGCATCCAAATGAGGATGGGGAGACGAAAAATGAGATGCCATCCTCAAAGACAAACTTCCTTGAGGATGGCAAGCTGCTTGACGGCGAATCAGTAATA
>Ga0256405_10006562_pt1 | contig 18474 bp, 14 predicted proteins | sample RumenRJG_02DNA_FD_189096 | JGI IMG/M metagenome (GOLD analysis project Ga0256405, IMG submission 189096) | Bovine rumen microbial communities from Lethbridge, Alberta, Canada - RJG_02 | ecosystem: Host-associated > Mammals > Digestive system > Stomach > Rumen | place: Canada: Alberta... | reverse complement strand
CATGGGCTATCGAAAATGCATCAAAGAGTGAGCGTGATATTTTTGATGCATTAGAAGTACCTATTGGGAGTGAATTGATCCCGTCAAATTCTTGGTTCCCTACCTAAACTACGCGGAAGTTGTGTTTAATCGATCGGATTCCGTCCGGTAAGGTACTGATAATCACTGTAAAATCAATGTTGTGACGCAGTGATGCGGTTCGCATCTGTTTTCTGTTGTTTTTCAAATCCGGTAACTGTCACAACCGGTATTTTTCCGGTTTTATGCACCTTGTGGTTGTATATTTTTTGAACTGCATCATAAGACACAACTACATAACTTTTAAATAACTTTCGAATAACTTATTATTATTATCTTATGTGATTAATCTCTAGTAACATTCACCGGGTGACACAAAGTGTTAGAGTAAACCGTGCGGAATAAAGTAAACTTGCACGGATAAAGGGATAATATTCGGATTTTCCGATGATTCCCTAAGCCGGACCGCTGCAGAGCAGACAGGCTGAAAAAAGGACAAAAAACGGAACGACCTGATAAAGGTTTCCGATTATAAATATAAATAATAACTGGGATGAAGCAGTGCCTTGCATGTCGGTATCAGTTCAGAGCCATATTGAGAGTTTGGAATTGCTGCGCTGGATCGAACTTTAAAAAGAGAATTACCGGTTTTTCTGAGAATCTCTGATTGGGATTACTGGGAAGGCTGTTAATTAACGGAAGAACGGAATCTTTCGTCAGGACTGCAGGTGCAGGATTTTAAGGGTGTTTGAAATGCCAAAACCAAAAATAGTAACGGCGTTAGGTATTATTGCGGTTCCGCTTGTAATACTGTATGTTTTTCTATTTGTTTTACCGGGGCTTTCCTTTATGAGGGGGACTGATTCGGTTCTGGATCGTAAGTTTACCACCGTCGATGCGGACAATAATGTCAGGGAAAAGCCTTACATCGATGAGGCCTACTTGAATGATGCCGCTCGTAATCAGATTGCCTTTCAGCAGAAAATCGCCAGAAATGACGTTTATTATCATGATCTCGACATCAGGGAAAGAATCAACAAGAATACCGAATTCTATCCGATTGAGGCTTCTGATCCTGATGAACTCCGTGAGAAGATTGTGATGTTTGCGCCGGAAAACGCTTCAACCGGTAAGAAGAGCGTGACTAAGGTAACCTATGGTGTGGATTGGAGTCTTGAGACACGTCAGGAAGAAGGTGAATGCAAATTCTATGGTGCCAATATCGTAACCAGCGTGACCATGATGGTTCCAAAGTGGGTTGGTATCGAAGGACAGTCTGATGACGTCAAGGAACAGTGGAGCTCGTTCCTCACAAGCGTTTCCAAATATGAAGCCACTCATAATCAGATTATGATTGACGTCAGCAGAGACATCGCCAACAGAATTCGTTTCATTCCGAAACAGTCTCTGTGTTCAGATCTCATTGAAAAGGTTAACGTAATCGGTAATCATGGTCTGGACCTGGCGAAGGAAAAGATGAAGAGATACCGTTACGAAACGGCCGGCGGCAGATATTTTGGAGTTAAGATGCCGGCTTTTGCCCGCAGGGATTATGTGGAATCGGTAGAAACCGAGTAATAATGCTTTGGGCTTCCGGATGGTTTCTACTGACCGGAACGTTAACTGAAAACACGGAACGCAGTAATAATAAAAAGACAGCATAAAATTACAGAGGTCTGACCGGTGAGTCCGGTCAGACCTCTGTGTTTTGTAATACGTACGTTCGGATTCTGTAAAAATTTTCTGTCGGAAACGAAAATCATGCTTTTGCGACTAATTCAGAGGACTGTCGATGAAACCTGAGAGCATTTCCCTTTTTCTGCCGAAACCTTTGCGTTTCACAAGGGTAAAGCCGGCTTCCCTTAAATTATCTCTTACCTCACGGCATACCGTGAATGTCGCAATGTTTGTTCCTTTGGAACTGAGCTCTGCAAGAATCTTCATGCTTTGAACCGACCACATGTCACAGTTGCTTTTCGGGTTGAATCCGTCAAGAAACCATGAATCTACGGGACAATCCGTACATACGGAAGAGTAGCAGTCAGTAATGTCTCCAATCATAAGCTGCAGGGTGAATTCCGGATTGATCTCATACGTATTGAGTCCTGTGAACAGTTCTTTTGATGAAAGAGCCTCAACAAGTTCCATGCTTTCCTTTCCGATGTTAGGAAAACGGGAGTGAGCTCTTTTCATTACTTCCGGGCTCAGCGGATATTTTTCCACAGAGAGAAAAGTCACGTGGGGCAGGATGATTCCGCTTCCTGAATGTTTTTCTTCTTCCTGAAGTCTTTTGTGGAAATTCATCAGTGTGAGCAGGTTCAGTCCGGTGCCGAAGCCGGTCTCTCCCACAAGGTAATCTGAGACGGGGGATGACTCCCCGGACTGCGCCCTGTTTCTGAGACGTTCTCTTAAGTCACATCCGTCTATGAACACATGCTCTGATTCCTCCATGCCTCCGCAGTCGGAAAAGTAGACGTCGTCGAATTTCGTACTTCTCGGTTCACCGTTTTCGGTGAATTCTATCTCCGTGAATTTCACAACTTCATGAGGCAGGGGAGAGTTTATGTTTATCATTCTGTCTGCTCCTTTAAAAGAATATGCGTGATTATTGATCATTTTGCGAAAATGAAAAAGATGTCGTGAACGTAATTGCCATTTTTGGTACATGGTGTATGAACAGTATGCATACGGATGCGTATGTAACATTTTTGGAAAATGACTGCTGCCTGATGTTTATGGGCAGGAGGCAGTTTTAGATATGTGACATTGCCTTAACTGAATTTTCCCATAACCGGCAAAAATATACTATAATGTTTCCGAATGTTGAATGTCGTCAGATGTTCTTTAGTTTGTTGGACATAAGTTTTTAGCAAGGATTTTGAACCTTTGTGCAGATCGGCGGTCTTAATACCGTCAGTTATGCCTCAGGCAGAGTAGAAAATCCAAAAAAGAGATATATAAGTTATGAGAAGAGCAGTTATTACCGGTATGGGAATTGTTTCCAGTATTGGTAACAATTTGCAGAATGTTCTGCAGTCCTTAAAAACAGGAAAGTCTGGAATTTCCTTTTCCGAACAGTTTAAGGAAGCAGGTTTAAAGTCAAATGTATGGGGAGCGGTTGATCTCAATCTCGATGATCTGATTGATCGCAAGGTTAAGCGTTTCATGGGAGATGCTGCAGCCTACGCATATCTTTCCATGCAGCAGGCAATTGAAGATTCAGGATTAAGCGAATCCGAAGTTTCAAATGAACGTACCGGTCTTATCTGCGGGTCCGGCGGTGCATCAAGCAGAAATCAGGTTGAAGCATGCGATACCTTAAGAACAAAGGGTATCCGTCGAGTAGGCCCTTATCAGGTTACCAGATGCATGGGGTCCACAACCTCAGCATGTCTTGCAACTCCTTTTAAGATTAAGGGAGTTAATTACAGTATCAGTTCAGCGTGCTCTACTTCAGCACACTGCATCGGAACCGCTGCGGAACAGATTATGCTCGGAAAGCAGGATGTTGTTTTTGCAGGTGGCGGTGAAGAGCTTGACTGGAGTCTTGCCTGTCTTTTTGACGGTATGGGAGCTTTAAGCACGAAGTATAATGAAACTCCGGAAAAGGCTTCAAGAACCTATGACGCCGATCGTGACGGCTTCGTTATTGCCGGCGGTGGCGGTATGGTTGTTGTTGAAGAGCTGGAACATGCGCTTGCCAGAGGTGCGAAAATCTACGGCGAACTCGTAGGTTTCGGTGCTACCTCTGACGGTTATGACATGGTTGCTCCTTCAGGGGAAGGTGCCGTAAGATGTATGAAGCAGGCTATGGCAACTTCAAAAAATCCTGTTCAGTACATCAATACTCACGGTACTTCAACAAAGGTGGGTGATACTAAGGAACTTGAGGCAATCAGACAGACTTTCGGTGCTGATGTTCCGTTCCTCAGTGCGACTAAGGCCATGACCGGTCACAGTCTCGGTGCTGCCGGAGTGCAGGAGGCCATATACTCATTACTGATGCTTAACAATAATTTTATTGCTCCAAGCATTAACATTGAAAATCTTGATCCTTTAGCGGAAGGTCTTCCGATTGTTACTTCAGCCAAGGATATTGAGCTTGAATGCGTGATGTCTAACAGCTTTGGTTTCGGCGGAACCAATGCCTGCTTGATTTTCAATAAGTATCACGGTTAACGGAATGCCGCGGTAGCGGCAGTTCAGAAATTGTTTATAAAAATCAGGGGAAATTTTTTTCTTCTGATTTTTTTATGTCGGAGAATTTAAAATGGGCGACATGATTAGACTGGATAAATGTCTGACGCTAAATTACGGTCTCAGCAGAAAAGAGGCCGGAACGGTCATTCGTAAGGGCAGGGTTTCCGTTAACGGTTCCGTCGTAAAGGATGCTGCCGCCAAGGTGAGTGCGGAAGATTTGATTGTCTGTGATGGTGACGGTCTTGAAGTGGTAACCGAGGAACGTAAAAGATATTTCCTGATAAACAAACCGAAGGGCTGCGTCTGTTCCAATGATGATCCCCAGAATCCAATTGTTCTTACGCTGCTCGAGGGGGAGGCCGGAGGTCTTTTCTGTGTCGGCAGACTGGATCTGGATACGGAAGGGCTTCTGTTCATTACTGATGACGGTGGTTGGGCTCATCGCATAACCTCACCCAAAAAGTCTCACAGTAAAACTTATGAAGTGTGGCTTGCAGAAGACTGCCCTGAAGAAAATATCAGACTCTTTGCCGAAGGCGTAATGCTGAGAGGTGAAAAGTATGCCACCCGCCCGGCGGTTCTTGAAATAATGGAGCCGAGACATGTACTGCTGACAATTACCGAAGGCAGGTATCATCAGGTTAAGAGAATGTTTGCAAGTACCGGAAACAAGGTGGTGGGATTAAAGCGTATTGCCATCGGAGACATCAGGCTTGATGAGGATCTGCAGCCGGGAGAGTACAGGGAGCTGACTGCTGAAGAAATTGCAATGTTCTAGAAAAATACGGCAATAAGGCATGATTCTCAGTAATTATATCCTGTTGCTGTACAATGATAATAGGTGTTGGTCCAGGGAGCTTATATGACTTATGTTCTTCCTATAGTCATGATTGTGATTTTTAACATAATCTATCACATCTGTTCAAAGTCGGTTCCTGCCGGTGTCAGTCCCTTTTTGTCACTTGCGGTAACGTATCTGGTGGGATTCATTCTCAGTATTATTATTTTTCTCATTACAAGAACAGGAGAGGGTGTCGTTTCCGAACTGGGCAGGGTGAACTGGGCTGCTCCGGTGCTGGGGCTCTCCGTGGTGGGGCTGGAAGCCGGTTTTATCTACGCCTATAAATACGGATGGGAAATCAGTCGGGCGTCACTCGTACAGAGTTCCTTTCTTGCAATATCCCTTATTTTTGTCGGCTTTTTTCTCTATGATGAACCTCTGACGTGGAATAAGATACTCGGGGTTCTGGTCTGTATAGCAGGTCTTGTATTAATCAATCTCTGATTAAACGTGAAACAGATGTTCAGAAATTGGGGGCGGAAAAACAAAACCCGTGAATTATGTGCGAAGCAGGCTCTACACGCCGTCGTCAAAACATGCTTACGAATCGTGTTCAAAAACATCGTGTCGTACGGATTAAGGCTGTCTGAACTTTTTTATTTACGCAAAAATTCTGGATCTGAAAACAAAGAAAACCGCGCCTACCATGCATATGGCAGCCCAGAGATAGTCCCAGTTCCATTTTTCTCCGAAGAGCAGAATTGACAGAGGAACGAAAACCGTAAGGGTAATGACCTCCTGAATGATTTTCAGCTGACCGACGGTTAAATATTCATGGGCATAGCGGTTTGCAGGAATCATCAGGGCGTATTCAAACAGGGCTATCATCCATGAAACCAGGATTGCCACGTAAACCGGTTTTTCTGCAAGTTTGCTTAAATGGCCGTACCATGCGATGTTCATGAAAATGTTGCTCAGTATCAGCAGACATACGCTTCCCAGTACAACCTTGATTTCCATCATGATAATTCGTTTCCTTACGGCTACCTGTGAGCCTTAACAGCTAAAAACAACCTGAGTGCCGGGGAGGATAAAGCGGTTATCCGTAAACTAGCCCCTCAACAGAACATGCATTCTATCACAAAACGTTTTCGCCGATTGCTTTTTTTACGGCGTTAAAAATCTTCAGATAAATTTGGAGAAATGTGTTGAATTTTGAAAAATTACCCCCATATAGCTAGATGTATGTTTTGTTTTGGATTTTAGGAGACGTATTTTATGAGTGAACAGGAAAAACAGCAGGATATCAATGCTGAAAACGTGGATGAAACCGTTGCACAGCAGACTCAGAATTCCGAAAGTCAGGAAGTGAAGGCTGAAGAAGCCGCAGCTGCGCAGGCTGAAAACACTGAAGAACAGGATGCCGAAGCGGAAAAGATTGAAGAAGAAATTGCTGCCATGGCTGCCAAACTGACTCCGGAAGAGTTAAGGGGTGAACTTCTTTCTGCCAGACTTTCCATCAGACAGCTCCAGAATGAAAGAAAACAGTTAAAATCAGAGTTTGAGAGAAAGCAGGCCGCTCTTCAGATTGAAAAGGCTACCGTAATGGCACAGTATGACGAATACAAGAAAAACGTAAGTGCCGAACAGGAAGACAAGCACAAGAAACTTATGGAAGTAACCCAGAAGAAGCTTGCCGAAGCCATTGCCGCCAATGAAGAAGAAATCAGCCGTATCAGAACCAGATGTGACAATGAGATTTCCAAGGCGAAGAGTTTTGCTCTTGAGGGCTTTGTAAAGGATCTTATTCCAAGCATTGAACCTTTGGAAAAGGCTTTGTTTTACTCAGATCGCAACAATCCTCAGCAGAAGGATCTCATAGAAGGTCTTGAAATGACCATGGAACTTATTCTTAAGGCCATCAGCAAGAACGGCGTTGAAGTTATTGATCCTCTTAATCAGCTGTTTGACCCTAACTATCATCAGGCCATCCAGCACATCCCTAATCCGGCAGTTCCGGCCAATCACGTAATGGGAGTTATTCAGAAGGGATATGCGCTTAACGGTCGCCTGCTTAAGCCTGCTCTCGTAGTTGTTTCATCAGGAAATTAAAAAAATAAAAAAAATTTGATTTTAATCTTGAATTTGAAAAACTAGGCATTATTTAAGTTAGTGTAGAGATAAGAAAGCCTCCGGAAAAACAGAAGAGAAAGTTGTGAGGCTTAAAGATTTAAAAATAGGAGTTAGAAAATGGGTAAGATTATTGGTATTGACCTCGGTACTACCAACTCATGCGTGGCAGTATACGAAAATGGTAACGCTCGTGTTTTAGAAAATGCTGAAGGTCATCGTACCACTCCTTCAGTTATCGGTTACACAGATGACGGTGAAATTTTAGTGGGTGATGCCGCAAAGCGTCAGGCCGTAACAAATCCAAAGAACACACTGTTTGCAATCAAGAGACTTATCGGTCGTCGTTTTGATGACGTTGAAGTTCAGCGCGATATTTCAATCATGCCGTTCAAGATTATTAAGTCTCCAAACGGTGATGCCTGGGTTGACGTAAAAGACAAGGGTATGGCACCTCCACAGGTTTCTGCAGAAGTTCTCAAGAAGATGAAGAAGACTGCTGAAGACATTCTCGGTGAAGAAGTTACCGAAGCAGTTATTACCGTTCCTGCATACTTCAACGACCAGCAGCGTCAGGCAACCAAGGATGCCGGTCGTATTGCAGGTCTTAACGTAAAGCGTATCATCAACGAACCTACCGCTGCTGCAATGGCTTACGGTGAAGACAAGGTTAAGGGTGAAAAGAAGATTGCGGTATACGACCTTGGTGGCGGTACCTTCGATATTTCAATCATCGATATCGATGAAGTTGACGGTGAAAAGACCTTCGAAGTACTTTCAACCAATGGTGATACTCACCTGGGCGGTGAAGATTTTGATAATCTCCTTATCACTTACCTCATCGATGAATTCAAGGCTACCAACAACATCGATTTAAGAAATGATATTCACGCTTTACAGCGTTTGAAGGAAAGTGCTGAAAAGGCTAAGATTGAACTGTCATCCGCAACTCAGACTGACGTAAATCTTCCTTACATCACTGCCGATGCTACCGGTCCAAAGCACATGAACATCAAGCTGACCCGTGCTAAGCTCGAATCTCTGGTCGAAGATCTGGTTCAGAAGTCTCTGATTCCTGTTCAGACCGCTCTTAAGGATGCCGGCTTAACCGTTAATGATGTTGATGAAGTTCTTCTGGTTGGCGGTCAGACCCGTATGCCTCTGGTACAGCAGGTTGTTTCAAAGTTCTTCGGTAAGGATCCTCGTAAGGACGTAAATCCTGATGAAGCCGTTGCCGTAGGTGCTGCAATTCAGGGTTCCGTACTTGCCGGTGACAAGAAGGACGTGCTTCTTCTCGACGTTACTCCGTTATCACTCGGTATTGAAACTCTCGGCGGCGTGATGACCACTCTGATTGAAAAGAATACCACTATTCCTACCAAAAAGAGTCAGACCTTCTCTACCGCTGAAGATAACCAGCCTGCAGTAACCATTCGCGTACTTCAGGGTGAACGTAAGCGTGCAGCAGACAACAAGTTACTCGGCAACTTCAACCTTGAAGGCATTGCGGCTGCTCCACGCGGAGTACCACAGATTGAAGTTACCTTCGATATCGATGCTGATGGTCTGATTCACGTAAGTGCCAAGGATAAGAACACCGGTAAGGAACAGCAGATTACCATTCAGTCTTCATCAGGTCTGTCAGAAGAAGAAATTCAGAAGATGGTTCGCGAAGCCGAAGCTCACTCTGCCGAAGATAAGAAGTTTGCTGATCTGGCAAATGCCCGTAACCGTGCCGATGCCGTAATTCACTCTTACAAGAAGCAGATGCAGGAAAACGGTGACAAGATTCCTGAAAATGTTAAGACCGAACTTAACCAGGCAATCAATAACCTCGAAAATGCCGCACGCGGTGATGACCTTGCAGCCATCGAAGATGCTGAGAAGAAGCTTCAGGAAATTGCAGGCTCCTTAGCTCAGTATGCACAGCAGGCTCAGGCCGGTGCAGGTGCTTCAGGTGCACAGCAGCAGAGTGCCGGCGGTAACGCCAACAACGGTGCCCGTGACGCTGATTTCGAAGAAGTTTAATGGCATACAGGTAAAACCTGAATAACGGATAAAACGCCGTTATATGAATCTAACGGACACTGTCAGTAGACAGAGTCCGTTACTTGTATGTTATGAATAAGATTAAATTAGGGAATTGACTTTTATGGCTGAGAAGCGTGATTACTATGAAGTGCTTGGCGTTGAAAAGAATGCTGATGATCAGACTATAAAAAGGGCCTTTAAGCGTTTGGCCATGAAATACCATCCGGATCGTAACAAGGAGCCGGGTGCGGAAGAAAAGTTCAAGGAAATTAACGAGGCCTATGCCGTATTAAGTGACCAGCAGAAGAGAGCTGCGTATGACCAGTACGGATTCGCCGGTGTTGACCAGAATCAGGGCGGCTTCGGTGGCGGCTTTGGCGGTGGTTTCGGAGGATTTGACTTCGGTGATATCTTCGGTGATGCCTTCGGTGACATCTTCGGCGGTGGCGGACGTCGTCGCAGCGGTCCGACCGTGCAGCCTGGAGAGGATCTTCAGATTCAGGTTTCAATCACCCTTGAGGAAGCCGTAAAGGGAATCAAGAAGAAGTTTAAGATTAACAAGCATGTTACCTGTGACTGTTGCCACGGAACAGGCTGTGAAGAGGGTTCATCAACCAAGGAATGTCCTACCTGTCACGGAGCCGGTGCAATCCTGAAGGGGAACGGCATATTCAGAATTCAGGAAACCTGTCCTACCTGTCACGGTAAGGGTAAGATTTTTGAAAAGCCTTGTAAGAAGTGTAACGGTGAAGGCAGATATCCTGGTAAGCAGGAGGTTGAGGTTGACATTCCTGCAGGTGTTGATGACGGTATGAGAATGACCATCCGTGGCGCCGGTGAAGCCGGCAGAAACGGAGCTCCGGCCGGTAATCTCTTCGTGTTCATCAGGGTTAAGCCTCATCCTATTTTCGAAAGAGAAGACATGGATCTCTACGTTGATGTGCCAATCAGCATTACCACGGCAACTCTGGGCGGTAAGGTTGAGGTGCCTACTCTCGATGGTAAGATTTCACTTACGGTTAAGGAAGGCACACAGTCCGGTACCCAGCTGAGAGCAAAGGGTAAGGGTATTCCTTCAATTCACGGTTCTGCAGTGGGCGATCTTTACTGTCGAATCATTGTTGAGGTTCCTGTAAATCTTAACAACGAACAGAAGGAACTGCTGAAGAAGTTTGATGATTCAATCAACGGAAAGGGCTCCAAATCCTCAAGCAATCTTCCTGGGGTAAAGGGGTTCATGGATAAAGTTAAGGCATTCATTGACGGGTTCGCGGATCCGAAAAAGAATAAGTAATGTCCGACGCCAAAAGTTGTGAGGGACATACAGTTATTTAATTTTTATCATGTTAAAATAAAGTAAATCCGTTGGCTGTAATGCCTGTTCATTAGACGCTGCGGAATTTTACGATAATATAATAGTTCATGGGTCAGCTGCGTACAGCGGCTGATTCAATTTTTTTTATCATTTAAAAATAGGGGAACATAATGGATAGAACTCCAATGACCGTTCAGGGGGCAGAAGCCATCAGAAAAGAGCTCGATTTTTTAAAGGGCACTGAACGTCCTCGTATATCAGATTTAATTGCTGAGGCCAGAGAACACGGTGACCTCAAGGAAAATGCCGAGTATCATGCCGCAAGAGAAGCTCAGGGCATGTGTGAGGCTAAGATTAAGGATCTGGAAGCACAGTTATCAACTGCTGAAGTAATTGACATTACCAAGGTAAAGGTTGACGGTGAAAAGAAGGTTGTTTTCGGGGCTACCGTTAAGCTTGAAAAGGATGACGGTACTGAAATCACTTACAAGATTGTCGGTGAACATGAATCAGACGTTAAGAATGGTCTGCTTTCATTCAAGACTCCTATTGCCAGAGGCCTTATGGGCAAGTACGTTGATGACGAAGTTGAAATTGTTACTCCTAAAGGAAAGGTAACCTACTACATCAACGATATTCTGTATATCTAGGACAGTCCGGATTTTAGGATCCGTTATCTGAATTTTGTTATCTGTGAAATGAAAGGGAGCCTCGGCTCCTTTTTTGTTTTGAGTTTGAAAAAAAATAAACAGCTACCATGCAGCTGACGCAAACGTTTTGCGGAGAAAACATGCCGTCCGTCAGTTGAAGATGATTGTTTGGTACGGTCGAACAGTTGACGGGAGAACTCCCTCTGAAATTAAAATACCGGAGCTTTTCCACTGCATCTGACTGATGCGGTCAGTGTCTGTCGCTTCCGGTATTGTAATTCTTGGTTTTAGGCTTTAGGAAGGCTGAAACTGCTTTCCTTCTTTTTCTGCTTGAAGAAAGTAACGTTGTTACCCATAATCTGAACAATGGTCATGTCTGCCTTCTCAGCCAGTTCGGCTGCAACGGCTTCCCTTACTTCCTTTTCCTGACCTGCAATTTTAACCTTGATTAGTTCATGATGATCAATGGAAGACTTTATTTCTTCGATAACGCTGTCGGTAATGCCTTTCTGACCAATCATTACTACGGGCTTAATGTCGTGAGCCTTTGATTTGAGATAAAGCTTCTGTTTGGTTGTAAGTTCCATAATACACATCCTTAAAAATTTTCTGCATTATACAGATTTTTATGACATCTGTGAATAAGTATGAAAAATGAAATCCTGATGTTTTTCGCCGGGAACATCTCATGTGAATCTTTATATCAGCTGACATACACTGTATAATTACTGCGGATGAATGAGAATTCCCGGAAGCCTGATTTTTCTGAGTCCGGGATTCACGTTTTTTATGTTTGATCTGAAGTCCCGGTTCATACATCCCGCCTGTTGAAGCGGATCCGCGACTTCATAATGTAGTGAACGGGAACTGTTTATGAAAGTTAAACCATTAGTTAAGGATTTTATCAGTCCTGAGTACAAGACCGAATCAGCCGGCGGTATGGACATCTATTTCCAGGAAGACGTTACCCTTGTTGCCGGAAAGGACAACATTGTGAATCTGGGGTTCGCGGCTGAAGTTCCGGCAGGTCACGTTGCTCTTCTTCTTCCACGTTCCGGAGCAGGCATCAAGGGAATCGGTTTACGCAATACCGTAGGCGTAATCGATTCTGATTACAGGGGTGAATGGATTGCCCATATCGTGATTGATGAGCAGGGAGATAATTTTGCCGGCAGGGAGATTGTATTTAAAAGAGGTGAAAGGGCCATTCAGAGTCTGATTGTTCCGGTTGCCGTTGAAACAATCGAAATTGTCGACGAACTGTCAGAGACTGCAAGAGGCGCCGGCGGGTTCGGCTCCACAAAATAGTCCGTAACCGGATTTAATCTGAAACAGTCAGTTGATGAACCGGGCTCGCAGGTTTTACCTGGAGCCCGGTTCATTTTTTCAGAGGAAAATATTTTAATCTGTAATGCCGGTTAAATAATTGCAAAAATAAAGGTGACAAAAACACTGTTTATTACATATAATAAATATGCTTATGTGTAAAACGTAATTTGAACGTAAACCTGGTACGGCCGGACGGACACAGTCCGGTTTCGCATTTTTCATTGGTTTGAGTAATGGAGCGGAAACATCAGATGAAAGACTCAGTCATAAGAATTCTACATACCTCAGACTGGCATTTGGGTAAGAGACTGCACGAATTCGACAGAAGTATTGAATATCGTAAATTTAAAGAGAACCTGCTCCGGACGATTGAAAGTGAACAGCCTCACCTGCTGCTGTTGGCGGGTGATGTCTTTGATACGATAAATCCGTCCCTGGAAGCCGAAAAATTTCTGGGAACCACTCTGAATGAAATACGCAGAAGACATCCCGGTCTTCATATTGTCATAACCTGCGGCAATCATGACAGTGCCAGGAAAATCGACAGTGTTTCCGCCTACATGGAATGCTGTGACAGACTGATGATTGTCGGTGAACTGCCTGTTGTCTATTATGAGGAAAACCCGTCGGTCTGCGATGTCGATTATGAGAAGCTGATTTATCCGGTGCGCACCGATGACAGAAAACTTCAGGCATTAGTGGTGGCCATGCCTTTTCTGAGTACGACAAGGGTTCTTAACCTTGGTGTTAACCGTTCACATGACGGAAGTGAAACGGATTATGAATCAGGCGTCAGAAATATTTATCAGGGGTGTCTGGATTTCATCAGAAACAGTGAAGAATATAAGGGAGCCGATGTTCCCATTATTGCCATGGGGCATTTTTTCGTGAAAAGCTCGACTCTTAGCGGATCAGAGGAGGACAAGGCTACGGACATGATTGGCGGAGAGCAGGGAATCGGTGTTTCTGTTTTTGACGGTTATGACTATGTGGCTCTTGGCCATATTCATCTGCGCCAGAATATCGGAGGCTGCAGGCGGGTTCGTTACAGTGGTTCCCCGCTTCCAATAAATTTTGGGGAATGTGAATATCGCAATGGTGTTGATATTGTGGATGTTTTGCCTGCAGGGAGTTCTGATGACGGCGGAAGATATGACATTGAGGTGGTATCCCGTGTTTACGAGCGTGCCGTTGATTTCATTCGAATTCCTGCCCGGCGGGGAATGGCCGGTGAGGAAGAAGTACTGCAGACTCTTAACAATATGCAGATTTCCGCCGGAGAAAAATCCATTAATGAGCTGCCTTTCTGTTCGATTTTTGCTGAATATAATCAGGAAAACTCCGGTTTTGATTGCATCAGATCATATCGTGAAATACTGGATAAAAAAATCGGAGAGCTTTCCGGAAAGGCATTCCGACTTTGCGATTTCAAGCTTATTCGTAAAGAAGGAGATGGCGGAACCGTATTCCGTCAGCAGGATGTTCAGTCGCTTGACGACATCAGTTCACCGATTGTGCTGGCTTCAAGAATGTACGAAGAAGTACACAAGGGTAAGGAAATGCCAGAGGAGCTTGTAAAGCTTCTCAGTGAGATCATTGCAGAGGCTGAAAACGGAAAAGATGACTGCAGCGGAAAGTCAGCCTGATGAAAAAATCAGTTAAGAACGGCGGTCAGACAGAAAATATATAAAAACTAAACAGAGGCGGTTATGAAAATTTTAAGAGTTGCAGGCGTTAATCTGGCGAGTCTTGATGAGTTTGATATTGATTTTCGAAAGGTTACGAGTGACAGGAACAGAATTTTTGCCATTATAGGCGATACGGGAGCGGGGAAAAGCACCATTCTGGATGCCATATGTCTGGCCCTGTATGGCAGAACCCCTCGTATTTCCCGATATGGAACTAATTCCGGTGCTGTCGAGCTTGAAGAAGGTCAAAGTGTCGGAACGGATGATTCCATAAACGTAATGACCCGCGGAAAGAATAACTGCTCCGCCACCGTTGATTTTGAGGGCAGAGGCGGTGTTTACAGAGCCGTGTACTCAGTCTGCAAAAAAAGAACAAATTTCTCCTATTCATTTGAAGTGAGACGGCTTGATGTCAACGGCATCCCGGGAGAACTTCTGGTAGACAGGGAAAAGGCGTTTAGATTAAAACCTCTTGAAGATTTTATTCAGCCGTATACAGGTCTTACCTGGGAACAGTTTAAGAAGGTCATTGTGCTTCCTCAGGGAGAGTTTGCCGCATTTCTGGAAGATGATTCCAAGGCTAAAACCAGTCTTCTTGAAAAACTTACGGGTACGGAAATATACCGGAAAATTGACGCACTCGTTACTGAACGCATAAGCGGAATCAAGACTGTTTTGGACGATTACCATAAACGGATGAATGTTATATCCGGACAGCTCCTTTCTGATGATGCCAGAAAGAATATCGGGGAAAGACTTAAAAGCTGTACCGAGGAAATAACAAAAACATCTGAAAGAATTCAGGTTCTTAATGCTTATGCAAAATACGTTGCGGATCTGAGCAGGGTGAATGCGGATATTTCCGCACTTAATGCTGAAAAGCAGAAGCAGGAGGCACGTAAGGACGATTATCGGGATGATTACAGGATAAAGTCGCTTTTTGACCTGTCCCGCCCCCTGAGGGATATTCATATAAATCTGAATAATGTCGACAGGAATCTTGAAAATCTGAGGAAGAACGGAACAGAGCTTGCGGACAGTCGGAAAGCATTGGAAGCGAACCTTCATTCATCCGAGGAGATTCTGAAAAAAAGAATATCTGAATATGAGGATCGCAAAAAGGAAAAAGATCTGAAGGCTCCGGTCATAAAGCAGGCTGAAGCTCTGGAGCAGAAGAAAAATACCATAGTGACCATGTCGGAAGAGTCCAAAAGGAATGTTTCAGAAAAAAGTTCAATTCTGAAAAAACGGAAGACGGACCTTGCTGAAGCAGAAGCAGCCGGAAATGATGTCATAAAAAGAATCAGCGAGCTGGACGAATCTTATAAAAAGAACCAGAAATATGAGTTCTTGAAGGGGAAATGGCCGGATCTCAGGGTGAGAATTACCGAATACCGGAACTGCAGTAATCAGCTTCGTGAAAAGGAGAATGCGGCTCAAAATCATTGTCAGGCAATGAATGAAAAAAAATCTGAGTGGCTTAACCGTTATAACGAATATCAGAAGCTCACCGGGGACAGCTGTCAGTATTCATTTGATGACGGGATTATTCCCGGGGCTGGGCTGTATGAAGCCGCTGTGACAGATGCCGAGTCATTCAGGAGACAGTCCGGTTCCGTGGAGCAGTGTCTGACAACATTAAAATTTCAGACGGATAAATACCTTGCCGCCGCAGAAAAAACAAGGTACTGGCACGTTGGTTTTACGGATGCCTGCAGACAGATTTCCGTTTTGAATGCTGATTCCGGGCTGACCGCACTCAGGAAAAGATCGGCAGAGCTGAATGACTGCATAAGAACATGTGATGTGGCCATTAAGCTGCACGGCTATGCCGTGAATCTTAAACCGGGAGATCCGTGCCCGTGCTGCGGGTCGACCGTTCATCCGAGACTTGAAGGTCATATCGGCGGACTGGAAAGTCTGCTTGACAGACTGATAAGTGACAAAGCCACATATGAAACAGAACTGAAAAGCGTTGATGCGGATATAGACAGCCACGGGAAAAAGCTTATTGAACTGCAGGAGATGAGGAAAACGGCGCTCTCAGGACTAAAGATATCTGTCTCTGAGCTGATGTCTGCCGACACTGAAATCCGCAGAACGGTAAAGCAGTTAAAAGAATACACTGACGGCATATCGGTTTTTGCAGAACATGCGGATGAAGGAAAGGTTACATGCCTTAATGATTTACGCTCCCTGTTCCGTGATATGGGTGAGGCAGGATTTTTTCTGCCATCCTTCTGTGATGAAAAATTGTCGCCTTTAACGGAGAACCTGATGGGGATTGTGCCTCAGTTGTCTGAAGACGGTGACGGATTGCTTAAAGATGAAAATAATAAAACGTCTCAGTTTCCGGATGACCGGCTGCATTCATTTAAGGAATGCACAGACAGAATACGTGAGTTTCATGATCTGCTGAGGAGAAAGTCCGGTGAAGTGTCTGTTATTTTCGAGAATATCGGTAATGCCGTTAAGATAATTGAGAAAATCAAAAACATTTATGAAAATTTTGCGTATGTCAAAAAGGCCTTTGTCAGTGAATCGTCTCAGGCGGCACTGCTTAAGGAAAAGGTGGCAGGCCTTGATTACAGAACCGATGATGCCGGTCTTGCCCAGGCCTGGACAGCCATGATCAATGTCAATGATGACGCAAAGTTCGAAGAATATGTCCAAAAGTACAATAAGATCTGTGATTCACTGAATGATTATGACAGACACCGCAGTGAACTTGATACCGAACTTGCGGTAAAGAATACTTCCGTGGAATCCTTTAAACGCAGCGTGGCTGATGCTGAAAGCGCTCTGAAAGCCGAGGAGGACGAGCTTGCGAACAGAGAACGGAAACTCGCCGCAGTTAATCAGGAACTTTTGGATCTTACCGGCGGTGTCACCTCCAGGAAAATGACGGAGAGGCTTCAGCAGGCTATTGATAAGGCCGGAAATGAAATGCATCAGGCAGAAATTAATTGCAGTGAGGTGAAAAGCAGGCTTGCAGGCTGTCAGAAGCAGCAGAAGGAAAATGAAGAAGGGATTCGTTCGGCTGAAAAGGAAAAATCCAGTCTCAGGGAGAAGCTTGGTGCAGAGGCCGGGAATATTGCATCAGGTGAAAGAAATTTAGGACATTTTTCCGTGGAGGAGATTGTTTCGGCGGCACTGATGGAGGAGAACCTGTATCAGGAAGCACTTAAAAGAGTGGAAATGCTGGAAGCCGATATTCAGAAAACGGATAAGGCTCTGATATCACGGATGGCTGTTCATGATGATACTGAAAGACGGCTTGCGGAAATCAGAACAAGAATTTCTCCTGAGGATTATGCCGAAGACGGTAACGGCATCAGAGAGAATGTCCTTGCGGAGGCAGAAAGTAAGAGAATACTTCTTGAGGAAGAAAAATCAGAACATGAAGGCAGTCTGCGTAATGACAAGAGTAATCTGGCAGAGCTTGAAAATCTTCGGAACGAGATTGAAAAAATCAGAAATAACAATAAGTCCGTGTATGAACTTAAGGAGCTGTTTGATATCAAGAGAAGCTTCAAGGAGTATGCGCAGAAGATTACCTTCGGCTATCTTGTAAGTAAGGCCAACAGGTACATTCTTGATTTTACCTCCGGCAGATATGAACTGAAGCAGGTTTCTGCAAAAACAAAAAAGGATCGTGAGCATGAGGTTAACTACCTTGAAATTGCCGTTATAGACCACGACAGAGGAGACAGCAGCAGACTGGTGAATTCTCTGTCCGGAGGTGAAAAGTTCCGTGTCGCCCTGGGGCTGGCACTGGGACTTTCAGATTTGATTGTAAGGAATGTCAGGGTCGACAACATGTTCATAGATGAAGGCTTTGATACACTGGACAACGAGAGACTAGACAGCCTCCTGAATTCGCTGTCCACCGTTACCAACCGTCAGATAGGTATTATTACCCATGTTGATCAGGTCGTTAACGGCGGAATGATTCAGTCCAGGATTCTTGTACGTCACCGTGCCGGAGACTCATCCCGCAGTGAGGTTGTTGTTCTTTAAGGAAGAAAGATAGGAATGTGGTGGTGCTCATTCCTTTGTACTTCAGAAACTCGTACTGATTCTTAGGATAAAATCCGTCACATCTTGAAATATTGCGGTTTTATCACTATTTAAACAGAGGGTTAACAACTGCTTGACTAAATCTATAAATAGTTTATAATATATTTAAAATAGTTATAGGTTTGTTTGTAATGAATAAGATTATTTCAATTGGACAGGCTGCTAAATTGCTTGGTGTTCATGTTCAGACTTTACGTAACTGGGAAAAATCAGGGAAGCTAAAGCCTGACAGTATATCTCCCGGAGGAACCA
>Ga0256405_10006561_pt1 | contig 18476 bp, 11 predicted proteins | sample RumenRJG_02DNA_FD_189096 | JGI IMG/M metagenome (GOLD analysis project Ga0256405, IMG submission 189096) | Bovine rumen microbial communities from Lethbridge, Alberta, Canada - RJG_02 | ecosystem: Host-associated > Mammals > Digestive system > Stomach > Rumen | place: Canada: Alberta... | reverse complement strand
CAGACCGTGTTGTAGCCCTGCATGCGGTGATAGCGGATCAGGATGTCCTGCAGCGTGTTGTCGAGCGCATGGCCCATGTGCAGCTGGCCCGTGACATTTGGTGGCGGGATGACCATGCTGTACGGCTTCTTCGACTTGTCCACTTCTGCATGGAAGAACTTGTTGTCCTCCCAGAACTTGTACCATTTCTTCTCAAACGACTGCGGGTCGTAGACCTTCGGGATGTTGTTCCCGAGATTTTCCTGCGCTTCCTCTGCCATCAAAAATCCTCCTGTCTCAAAACAAAAAGCGCTTCCGTCCCGAAGGACGAAAGCGCCTGCTTCCGTGTTACCACCTAGCTTCTCCCATAGGGAATCCCCCATGAGACTCATCATCCATAACGCCGATGACGCGTTTCCTGCTACTCCTCTTTCACAGAAAAAGCTCCGAAGCGACCTTCGCTGCTATCCGCCGGAAACTTTCACCAGCCGTTTCCTCTCTCGTGGCGTCAAAGCAGCTACTCCTCTTCTTCCTCGCCTTTGCCTGCCGATAATCTTATCATAAAGGAAACAAATTTACAAGATGTGCCCTCATTTTTCCTGCTGCACGGCGCGGATGTCATCGAAATAAAAATGCGAGTCCACCGCCGCGTCACCAATCGTGTTGCAGTAAATTGCAAAGTGCTGCACGGCCGAGCGGTCGAACGTGCCGCCGTTCTTGCCTTTGAACTGCGCGAACGGCAGCGTCACGAGCTGCGGATGCGTCGTCTTCGCGAGGTTCGTCAGATCGACTTCGAAATCCTCGCCATTCGAGTTCAGCTGGCAGATGAGCTTCTGGCCGCGGCCGTCAGGCTTCAGCCAGAACTGCACGGCATCATACGAGGACCAGTCCGCGCCGCCAAGGCTCTTGACGATGCCGGCATAGCCTCCTTTATTGATGTTGTAATGGAAATCGAGCCCCGTCTCGCCGCCTGCGTGCGTCGCCGAGAGCAGCGACTCGACCGTGCAGCCTGCGCCGCAGTTCGTCGAATACGCCGCCTTCAGCAGGCCGCCGTCGCCGTAATAGCTCTCGAAGTCATCGACGAGCGCCGGGTCTTTTGCGGGCTCCGGCATGTTGAAAAGCACCATGACGCTGTCAGCCGTCTTGCCATCGAGCTGGAGCTCTGCCTGACCGACCGTCGTGCCCGCTGCTGCGAGTGCATCAGCCGTAATCTCGCCTTTCACGATGCCTGCGCCATCCGGGACGGCCGGCAGCTTTGCGATGACAGAGCCATCTTTGCGCTTGAGCACGAATTCCGCTGATTTGTACGAACCAGCGACACGGGCCCGGATGGTCTCCGGCTGGAGCACGCGTTCCATAGAGCCTGGTGCCGTGAGATAGCCATACTCTGCTGCTGCCGGCCGAACCGTCACGGAAAGTTTCGACAGATCCGGCGTCTGCCCGGCAAAAATCGATTGCGGCGAATTATAGAACGAGATGAATTCATTCACCATCTCATGACCGCGTGTCGGCGTCACGAGATATGGCTGATCAAAATTTCCTTCATTGAAATTCGACCACGTCATGAAGTACGCCATCTTGTGCGGTGCAATCGTCCTCATGGCCTCGTTGAACCAGTCAGGACGCTGGTTGCCTGTCTTCGCGAGCGCTCCGCCGCTCGTCCCGACGAGGATGCCTGTCTCCGTCACGGCTGCGAGCTTGTCATGCGCATCCGCGAAATCGTCCACAACCTTCATCGTCGCATCAAAGCTCTTCATCCAGCCATCGTTCTTCTGCGGATCGCGATGATAGGTGTCGAACCCCGTGATGTCGATGAACGCGTCCCCCGGATAGCGCGAGAGGTAATCAGCAGCATCGGCCACTGGGCCGCCCGGCGAGTACGCGTAAAGAAGATTGTGCAACCCCTTGATATCGCGCAGATACTCCACGGTGTAACGGAAGAGGTTCTTGTACTCGCTCGGCGTGCAGTGCGCCGCGCCCCACCAGAACCAGCTGCCGTTGTTTTCATGGAACGGGCGGAAAATCACGGGCACATGTTCTTTCTGCAGGATGCCGAGAAAATCTGCGACCATGTCGAGATAGCCATTATAGACCGCATTGAGGTCGCCGCCCGGCACGATACGCTGCACGACGCTGCCGCTCGTGTTATTCGGCGAGTAACCTGTGTAGTCATACCTTCCATCAATTTTCGGACGTTTCGCAACTTCTGCAAAATTTGGCATGTGACACGACATTGTGAGAATGGCGCCCTGCTTCGCAGCCGGCAGCACGAGGCGCGCGAGCTTCGTCGCATACGTCTCGCCGTTCGCGCGTTCCGCATCCGTGAGCTCGAGCTCGTTCCCCGTCAGCGCCAGGCCATCCATGCCGACAACGCCTGAGAAATCCTTCACGATATCATACGTATCCGACGCACCGGACAGCTTGCTGACTTTGCGGTTCATCTCGTTCTGATGGCCGTAGAGCACCTGATCTGATGCCGCAATCCCCTTCATATAAGCATAGGCGCGCGCGGTCTCAGGAGAAGCGTCCTTATCCACGAGCGACACTGTCTGCGGAACATCGAGCTTCGCGAGATCCACGGGCTGCTGCTGCTTGACGGCCGTCTTCACGTCCACATAGCCGTCGGACACCTTCTCCGTGTCCGCACGAAGCTTGCCGACGAAGAGGTCGCCCTTGTAATCTGTATGGCTGCCGACGATGCTGACCATGAAGTACGTGAGCGGTGCTTCCTGCTTCGGGATGGGCACGCGCACATGCACGACCTTCCAGCCCTGCCCCGCACTTTCAGCCTTTTTCGTATCGATGGCAACATCTGTATTGATGACTTCCTGGCCCTGCGCATCCTTTGCATAAACCTTTGTTCGGAACTCGCCGCTCGTCATCTGTTTCGGATGATAGTAGAAATCATAAGACACGACGTTCGCACCCGCGAGGTCGAGCGGCTGCTCCGCCGCTCCGCCATCCTCGAGCTTCACCTCGGACCAGTTCTCGTCTGCCTCCTGCGAAAAATCGACGCCGAGCCGTACGCAGCCGCCATGCTCGGACGAATGCTCGATGACAGGATCTCCCTTGTAGGCCCACTTTCCGCCGTATTTCCATCCATCGAGTCCTTCCTGAAACGTCCAGCTCACACCTTGCGCTTCTGCGGCTTCGGCCTGTGCAACGACGATTGCCGGCATCATCTGCGGCAGTGCTGCCGGGACACCCAGCACCATGCCTGCCGACAGCGTCAACGAGACCGCCAGATGCAATCTTTTCAGCTTCATATCCTTCTCTCCTCCGTATCTTCATCCAGCAAGCGTGATTGTTCTTGCTTGGATTTCATTATACAGGATTCACTGTGTGCTGTCAATAAAAGCTATATCATTTATATTCAAGATTATCTTCTATCAAAAGCTCCACGAAATGCAGCTGTAGACCTTCGCACGGTCGCTGTGCACCGGATTCGTCAGGGATTTGCCGCGGCCGTATTTCAGACTGAACTGGCAATTCGCCAGGAGGTTGTAGAACATGCCGACTTCCCAGCCTTTCTGCCCCTGCCCGATGCCATCGCTGAGATTCGTCTTGACGAGCGCATCCGGTCCGAGATAACGATAGGCGAGATAGCAGCCGAAAAGGCCCGGACGGTCAGACGGGATGCCTGGGTTGCCGTGATAGCGGAGCTCGAGGTTCCACGCATTGTCATGACCGTGCTGATTGCCGTGCGCATAGATGCCGTTGAGCATCCAGTTGTGGTCGATGCGGTAGTTCACGAGCGCCGCACCGATGTCGAGCCAGTCGTGATCGTAGGCTGCCGAACGGAAATGATACCATCCGAGCGATCCGTCGAGCTTCTTGCTGTATGTATAATCCACGACGGCGCCATAATAATCCATACGCTGCTTGCTGCCGCTGACATTCCTGCGGTCGCCGCCAAGATTGTCAACATTTTCCTCCGTCTCCCCGAGATTCTTGTCAAAGTTGATGGAGCTGTAATCATAATCTCCGGATGCGCGGTACGCTGTCACTGTGCTGCGCTTGCTCGCGGGGACATAGCGCGTATTGTCCGTCCAGTTGTTGTACGTCTGTGCCTGCCCGGCGCTCTTCACCCAGATCTTCTTCGCATCGTCATCCGATGCGCCGAGCTCACCCTTGAGTGCGGACTGCACGCCGGACGTCTGGCTGGCGAGCCAGCCTTCTGAAAGACCATCGATGTCCTTCACTTCTGCATCCATCGCCATGTCCCAGACCTTCGCATCAAGATGGCCGCCGAAAACATGCGTCGCAAACTTGCTGCCCCAATGCTCAAGCTCGACGCCTTTGAGATTGGCATCACTGACAAAGCCGTTCTGCACCCACGGCTGGAAATCGCCGAACTTCAGTGTCTGCCCTGTCTTGCCGAGCGGGCCTTCGACATAGATCTTATCGAGGCGGAAGCCTGACGAGCGCGTCGAGCCGCCAATCCACTCTTCGTCATAAGCATCTTCATCGTTCCACTTGCTCGCGCCCCACTTGTTATCGATGGCGAGATGCGCTGTGAAGCCGGAGCCTGGAACTTCGGCGTCGGCATTGAGCCAGAATTCCTTCTCCCAGTACGGATCCGCCTTGTCTCCCGTCGGGCCTTTATGCATGTCGCGCATGTACTTCTGCGCAAAACCGCCACTCCACTTCACGTTGTCGCTGTGCTTCTCAAGATTCGCGACGCGGACGCCGAGACTCGCGAGCTCATCACCGAACTCTGCTGCGAGCTTGTCGATTTCCGCCTTGTCCGCCGCCGGGACATCCTTCTTCGCCATCGCCCTGGCCACCATCTGCGCCATCTCATAGCGCGTGATGCTGCGTCCGCCTTGGAACGTCGCATCGCCATAGCCTTCGATGATGCCCTCTTTCGCAAGCTGCGCGACAGCATCATAAGCCCAGTGATCTCTCGGCACGTCGCTGAATGGATTCTGCGCGGCAGACGCCGTCGGCGAGAGTGCACAGGTCATGATGGCAAGCGCTGTGAGAATACGTTTTCTTTTCTGCATGATGCTTCTTTCCCTTTCTGTTTCCTTTTCCAAAATCCCCATTGTTTTTCTATTTTTCTGTTTTTTTGAACTCAGGCATCCCCTCTTTCCCATGCTGCATAGTCCGCATTCTGTTTGGCAAAGATGCTGGCAGGGCTGTTGTAGAAATCGATGAAGTTGTTGACCATTTCATGGCCGCGCACTGCATCAACCATATAGGGCTGGTCGAAATTCGTCTCATCGAAATTCGACCATGTGAGGAAATACGCCATTTCGTACGCCCGCATGACATCCATCGCATCGAGGAACCATGCATCATAGCCGTTGTGACGCTTTGCCATAGCGCTCTTCCCCACGAGCATCCCCGTCTCAGTGACAGCCGCAACTTTGTGATGCGTTCGGGCAAACCGCTCGACGATGCCGAGGACGTCCCGAAACTCCTTTTCGAGGAAGCCATCGCTGCGTTTGGGATCACGATGATACATGTCGAAGCCCGTGAGATCGACAAAGCGGTCACCAGGATATGTACGGTTGTAATCGTCCTCGCTCCGCGTCTCGCCGCCGCCCGGCGAATAGGCATAGAGCATGTTGTGCAGGCCTTTCTTCTGAAGATAGGCCTCCGTATACTGGAAGAGCCGCCGGAACTCGTCCGGCGTGCAGCGGCCTGCGCCCCACCAGAACCAGCTTCCCGTATTTTCATGAAACGGGCGGAAGATCAGCGGCACATCTGCTTCTTGCAGGAATTGGTCAAACGCTGCGACGAGGTCAAGATACCCTGTGAAGACCCCGTTGAGGTCGCCGCCTGGCAGGATGCGGTGAACGACGTTGCCGTCCGTATGATCCGGCGAATATCCCCGATAATCATAGCTGCCATTCTCGCGCCTGCCACGCTTCGCAACCTCGGCGAAATTCGGCATGTGGCAGGAAAGCGTGACGATGGCGCCTGCACGGTCGGCCTTGATGGCTACGTGCGCGAGCTTCTCCGCGAGCGTAAGGCCAGATGTGCGCTCATGCTCTGTGAGCTCGAGCTCATACCCTGTCAGAGCGAGGCCATCCATGCCGACAACGGCAGGATAATCGCCCGTGATGTCATACGTGTCGGAATCGGTCTTCAGTTTCCTGCCGACTTTGCGATGCATGTCGTTCTGGTGGCCGTAAAGAATCTTTTCCGTGTGCGCGACAGCGCCGAGGTAGCGGAGCAGCGCCTTCGTCTTTGGCGTCGCCGCCTCATCTGCTGTCGTAACATCAGTTGCCTCAAGTTCTGCAAGATGGACGCGTTTCTTCGGACGGACTTTCGCCACTTTCATCACATAGCCGTCCCGGTCTTTTCGGACACGCGCAGCATCCTCTCTTGCAAACTCCGGCGCAATCCATCCAATCGTCGTCGTCATCCTCGTTCCCCCTTTTATCTAATGAATAGAAAGAATATATCCATACGCCGCCTTCGCTGGCCGGGCGACGACATGCCACTTGCCATAATCTGGAACCTGGCTGGCGAAAACAGAACTATCCAGATTGTAGAAATCCACGAATTCATTCACCATTTCATGCCCGCGCGTACGGTTCACCATGTATGGCTGGTCGAAATCCGTTCGATTGTCGTTCGACCACGTCATGAACCAGGCAACGGGATGGCGCTCGAGCACGCGTTCGACTTCGGAAAACCACGTTTTCCGCACATTTCCCCGTTCCGCCATCGCATGGCCGTTTGTGAGGATGCCTGTCTCCGTGACAGCAAGGATCTTATGATGCTCTTTCGCAAAGTCCCCGAGAACGTCGAGCGTCTTGTCGAGCGAGGCGAGGAACGCATCGCCCGGTGCAGGGTCGCGGTGGTACATATCGACGCCGACGATATCGACAAAGGCATCTCCCGGATAACGCTGCGCATAATCCGCCGCGCTCCGAACCGGGCCACCCGGCGACCATGCATAGAGGAAGTTGTGGACGCCGCACACATCGCGCAGATACTCGACAGTGTAGCGATAGAGGTTCTTGTACTGCGGTGCCGAGCAGCAGCCTGCGCCCCACCAGAACCAGTTGCCGTCGCACTCATGATAGAGACGCACGATGAGCGGGATGTCATCCTCTGCAAGACGATGCCCGAATGCGGCCATGCGGTCGAGATACTCGCAATAGACAGCGTTGAGATCGCCGCCCGGCAGCACGCGGTTCACGACATCGCCTTCAAGGACGGGCGTCGTATATCCCGTATAATCCCAGTCTTTCTCTCCTTTCGCTCCTCTTCCGCGCTTTGCCACGACATCGAAGTTCGGCATATGCGCTGTAGCCGTGAAGATGACGCCCTTGTCTGCGCCGTTCTTCAAGATGCGCGCCATCTTCTCCGGAAGCGTAAGGCCCGCCGCTGCTTCCTCAGGCGTGAGCTCGAAATCTCCATGCTCGAGCGCCTGGAAATCGAGTCCCGCAATGGCCGGATAATCATGCACGATATCATGCGTGTCCGACGGGTTCCCGTCCGCCATGCCCGCCTTGTGATGGAGGTCGTTCTGATGACCGTAGAGCACGAAGTGCGACTGGCCGACGCCCGTGAGGAACGATGCCAGTGCTGCCGTCTTCGGCGTCGCCCGCGCATCGACAAGACGCACGGTGGCCGGCACCTCGCTGAGTGCCTGCTTCGTGACGCGCGTCTGCGGCGTGACAGGCTCGACGAGCTCGACACTGCCATCTTCGCCCGGAGCGGGATCGGCCGTACGAGCAGCGAGGCAGCCGGAATGCGGAGTGAAGAGGAACGGAGTGGCAAGCGTCGTGGCGAGCGCCATCTGCAAGAAGCGGCAGCGCTTTCCCCGCCTCATGCTGCACCTCCGAGCTTGCCGTAGAGCAGGCTCCTGCCATCCGCCTTGCGGAATGCATGCATGCGATCCGTCGTGAAGACGAGCTCGATGGTATCGCCGGGATGGTAAGATTTTCCCGATGGCATGCTCGCAACGATGAGTTCCCGACCGCAGCGCACATGCAGCAGCGTCTCAGCCCCCAGGAGCTCGACGACCTCGACCGTGCCGCGCGCGGCGATGTCGATGTTCTCCGAGAGCAGCATCGCGGCGTCATGGATGGCTTCGGGACGGATGCCGAAAACGATTTCTTTTTCTCCAGCAGCACGCAGGATATCCGCCTGCTGCTGCGGCACCTCGATCAGAATGCTCTCGCTGGACGCGAAGAGACGCCCTTCGTTCTCCATGAGCTCCACGGAGAAGAAATTCATGGGCGGATTGCCGATGAACCCCGCAACGAACTGGTTGACGGGATGCTGATAGAGCTCCATCGGCGTGCCGCACTGCTGGATGATGCCGTCGTTCATGACGACGATGCGGTCGCCGAGCGTCATGGCCTCTGTCTGGTCGTGCGTGACATAGATCATCGTCGTCTGGAGGCGCTGGTGGAGCCGCGCAATCTCCGTGCGCATGGAGACGCGGAGCTTGGCATCAAGATTCGAAAGCGGCTCGTCGAGCAGGAACACCGAGGGATTCCTCACGAGTGCGCGTCCCATCGCAACGCGCTGGCGCTGGCCGCCCGAGAGTTCCTTCGGCTTGCGCCCGAGCAGCGATTCGAGCTGCAGCACGCGAGCTGCCTCCCCGACTTTCTTCTGGATCTCGCCCTTTGCCAGATGGCGGAGCTTCAGGCTGAACGCCATGTTCTCATAGACGGTCATGTGCGGATAAAGCGCATAGTTCTGGAACACCATCGCAATGTCGCGGTCTTTCGGCGAAACATTGTTGACGCGGCGGCCGCCGATCAGAAGGTCGCCGCCCGTGATGTCCTCAAGCCCCGCAATCATGCGAAGCGTCGTCGACTTGCCGCAGCCTGACGGCCCGACGAACACCATGAATTCTTTGTCGCGGATGTCGAGATCGAAATCCTTGACAATCTCGACGTCTCCGTAGCTTTTCTTGATATGGCTGAGCTTCACTTCTGCCATGAAACTTCTCCTCTCTCGCCGACAGCGTGCAGATACCAGCCGAACGACTGGCTGTCCCCCATGAGAATCGGCAGCGTGACGCCCGCATGCATGAGCTCGTCGCCGCCGAACACCCGACCGTCCGGCCCCTTCTCGCTCCAGGCACTCGGCACGCCTGGAAAATGCTCTTTTGCTGATGCGATAACGCAGTCAATTTGATATCGAAGCTCGGGTGCGAGCCCCGAGAGATGCAGGAAGCGCAGCCCGGGATTCGGACGCGCGAGCGGCTGGACATACGTCAGGAACGCCGTGCATCGGTCTTCAGAAACCACCATCCAGGCACTCGGCGCTCCATGATGCTCCGGCATGAGGATGCGGTAAAGTTCGCCCTGCTGCAGGAGCGGGCGCAGTTTCTTGAACATCGCAACCTGCTTTCGGACTTCCTCGCACTCCTCCTCCGTAAAATGCGTGATATCGAGCTCGTATCCGAACGCGCCCTGCATGGCGACGAGGCCGCGCGTCGCGAGCGGTACGTTACGCCCCGCCTGATTGCTTGGATTCACGGAAACGTGCGCGCCCATCGTACTGGCTGGATAGAGCAGGCTCGTGCCATACTGGATGCGCAGGCGCTCGACGGCATCGAGGTCGTCACTCGTCCACGTCTGCGGCATATAGTAGAGCATGCCGGGATCAAACCGTCCGCCGCCGCCAGAACAGCTTTCAAACAGCACATCCGGGAAGCGCGTGCAGAGCTCCTCGAGCACGGCGTAGAGGCCGAGGATATAACGGTGCATGGTCTCCTGCTGCCGTGTCGGCGGAAGCATTTTGGAATATGCCTCCGTCATATGACGGTTCATGTCCCATTTCACATAGCGGATGGGCGCACTTGTCAATATGCGGCTCACGCTCTCGATGACATAGGACTGCACATCCTCGCGCACGAGGTCGAGCACGAGCTGCCCGCGCCCTTCAGATGCTTCGCGCCCCGGCACTCCGAGCGCCCAATCGGGATGCTTCTGATAAAGCTCGCTGTCGCGCGAGATCATCTCGGGCTCGAACCAGAGTCCAAAGGAAAGCCCCTGCCGCTTCGCATGGTCTGCCACGGGACAGATGCCGTTCGGCAGCTTCCGATGATCGACGAACCAGTCGCCGAGCGATGAATCGTCATTATCGCGATGGCCGAACCAGCCATCATCGAGCACCATGAGCTCGATGCCGAGCGCTTTCGCGCGGTCGATGAAAGAAAACAGCTTCTTCTCGTCAAAATCGAAGAACGTCGCTTCCCAGTTGTTGGCGAGCACGGGCCGCACGCGGTCGCGCCAAGGACCGCGGCAGAGATGCTTGCGAAAGAGATGATGGAACGTGCGCGACATCGCGCCGAGCCCTTCGCCGCTGTAGACAAGCACTGCCTCCGGCGTCTCGAACGCCTCCCCAGGCGCGATCTGCCACGAAAAATCAAACGGGTTCAGCCCGATGGCCATGCGCGTGATGTCGAACTGATCCGGTTCGGCGAATGCCTGGAACGAGCCGCTGTAGATGAGGCTCATGGCGTACACCTCGCCATGCTGTTCCTCTGTGCCGGGTGACAGCAGCGCGAGGAACGGTTGCTCCTGATGGCTGCTCGCACCGCGCCGGCTCTCGACGACATGACGGTAATGCCCGAGCGGCCGCCGCTCCGGGATGCGCTCACGCGCATGCGCGCCAGGAAGATACAGCACGTCCCAGTCACTGACATCGCCGAGATCGACGCAGGCGCTCATGGCATGCGTGATGCGGACGGCAGCGATGCCGTGATTTTCCATCCGCACGCTCCGCAGGATGGCATCGCTGTCCTCGAGGATGCTGTATGTCAGCACGGCATCGAGAGCAAGCTTTTCATCCCGCAGGACGATGGCGAGGCTTTCCGCCCGGCTCTCTCCGACGTAGATGGACGGCAGGCCGGAGAGGCCGCGCTTCCCCTGCGTGATACGGTGCGACCGGTAGCGGAAATCCGTGATGCGCGAGCCGTCTGCCTGAAGGGCGCAGATGGCAGGCTCGCGGAAATCCGTATTGCCGTAGGCCGGGTATTCCTGTGCCGTTGTGTCAAGGGAGAAATCACGGTTGCCGCGGATGGGATTTGCCGCGAACGAGCGATCCATGCCCGGTATCGTGCTTGCACCGTCGAAGCGCTCGACGCGCGCTCCCCAATAGAGATGGCGGAGCCAGCCGCCCGGCAGGATGTCCATGACATAGCTCGCGTGCGCTGTCTGGATGTGGAATTGTTTTTTCTTTTCATCAAATGAAATCGGCATGATATGCTACGCTCCTAGTTTTTCGAGCCGGTGCCTGCGACACCTTGGATGAACTGTTTCTGGAAAAGGACAAAGAGGATGAGCATCGGCCAGATGGCAATCATCGAACCTGCCATGAGCTGCGGGAAATTCGTCGAATACTGTCCCTGCAGCGAGGCGAGGCCGGACGCGAGCGGCATCTTGTCAAGCGACGTGTTGACGATGAGCGGCCACATGAGGTCCTTCCACGCGAAAAGCGCTGTGAAGATGGAAAGCGCGATGAGTCCCGAACGCGTCAGCGGCAGCATGACGTGCCAGAAAATCTGCCAGCGGCTGCAGCCGTCAAGCACGGCCGCTTCCTCAAGCTCTTTCGGGATGCCAAGGAAGAACTGCCGCAGGAGGAACGTACCGAAGGCACTGACAATGCCCGGCAGCACGAGCGCGAAAAGCGAATCGACCGCACCGAGCCGCGCGACAATCTCATACTGAGGAATCAGGAACAGCTGTCCCGGAATCATCATCGTGACGAGCACGAGGCCGAAGAGGACGTTCCGCCCTGGGAACTCGATGCGAGCAAACGCATAGGCCGCCGTTGCGCTGAAAAAGACCGAGCCGATGACGCGGAACAGGATCATGCCGAACGTATTCGCGTAAAACGCAGCGAACGGCAGGCTGTTCCAGACGTCCGCATAGTTCGACCACTGGAGCGTCTCCGGCCAGAGCGTCGGCGGCACCATCGTCGATTCTGCCAGCGTCTTGAGGGACGTGATGACCATCCAGAGGAACGGCACGAGCATCGTGACGGCTCCGAGGATGAGCGCCGCATGGACGGCGAGATGCTTTTTCGTTGATGTTTTGAACTGCATGACGACGCCTCCTTTATTCGTAATACACCCAGCGCTTCTGCAGCTTCATCTGGATGGCCGTGATGATGAGCGTGATGACGAGCAGCAGCATGACGATGGCCGCTCCATAGCTCCGATCGCCCATGAGGAAGGACTGCTTGTAGAAGAGGTACACGAGCGACTGCGTCGAAGCCATCGCCGTGTTCGACGGCTCGATCATCATGAAGATGAAGTCAAAGACCTGCAGGCCGCCGATGACGGATGTCACGACGACGAAGAACAACGTCGGCGAAATCATCGGCAGCGTCACATGGAGGAATTTCTGCACCGGGCCTGCGCCGTCCATCTCTGCTGCTTCATAAAACGTTTTCGGAATCTCCTGGAGCCCTGCCAGGAGCAGCACCATGTTGTAGCCGACCATCGTCCAGACGCCGACGATGACGATGGAAATCATCGCCATCCGCGGGTCGGTCAGCCAATGGATGGCGCCGATGCCGAACATGGAAAGCAGATAATTGATGAGGCCGGCATCTGCGTTGTACAGCCAGCGCCAGACCATCGCGACCGCTGCCGGCGCAGAGACGACCGGCAGGAAATAAATCGTGCGGTAGAGCCCGCGCCCGCGAATCTTTTCATTGAGCAGCACGGCGACGACCAGAGAGAGGAACACACCGATCACGACCGAAAGCACCGTATAGGCAAGCGTATTGACGACGGCCTGCCAGACCTCCGGATCCTCCATCAGCCGCACGTAATTGTCAAGGCCCGTCCATTTGTAGATGCCGAACCCCTTGCTCTCCGTGAAGCTCAGATAGCAGCTCTTGAAGAGCGGATAGATATTGAGAATCAGGACGCCGAGGACGGTCGGAGCCACCATCGCATAGGCGAACGCCCAATCTTTCTTCCCAGCATTCACAAAAATCACTTCTTTTCTTCTTGTTCTTTCTGTTCCTTCTGTTCTTTTGCCAGCATCGCGTCAATCTTGTCCGCGAGCGTCTGGCAGGCATCTTCCACACTGACATCGCCCGCCCATGCCTTCTTCAGCACATCCGTCTCCGTGAGCATCCATTTCTCGCGTGTCTCGCTGTTCGGGAAGATGACGGCATAGTCCAGGGCTTCTGGATAAATCTTGACATTGAAATTCCGATTCGCATCAATCCATCCCTGTTCCGTGCCCCGATACGCCGGGATGCAGGCATTCATGTCCGCCTGGATTTCATTGGCCTCCCGGCTCGCGAGGAAGGCTGCGAACGCGAGTGCTGCCTCCTTGTGCTTCGTCTTTGCCGAGACGGCATTCCCGAGGCCGCCGTAAATCGTTGCGCGCCGTTTCCCCTTCGGCAGCATGGCGACATCGCAATTCTGCGCGACATACTCGTTTTTCGAGAAGTCGCCGAGCATCCATGAGCCGAAGAATGCCATTGCTGCCTTGCCCGACTGGAAATACTGTTCGCGGCTCATGTCGGCAAATTGCTGGATGGTCGGCGACACCTGGTATTTCTGGCTCAGATCGACAGCGAACTTTATGGCCTCCTGCGTCGTAGGATCCCGGTAGCCGCATGCTGACTTGTTTGAATTCAGAATTTCGCCGCCATTCTGATAAACGAAGTCATAGTAAAGCGACTGCTGGTCGAGCGGTGCGAGAAAGCCATAGATGCCGCGTGCGGGGTCTGTGAGCTCCTGCGCGACCATGACGAGTTTCTGCCAGTCCCATGTCTCATCGGGATACGAGATGCCCTTTTCATCAAACAAGCGCTTATTGTACCAGAGGCCGATCGTGTCATAGTCTTTCGGGATGGCGTAGCGCCTGCCCTCATACGTATAGAACTGCACGAGGTCTTCCGGATACGCCGACGTATCAAAGCCAGGCAGATCCGTGAGGTCGAACAGCATGCCGTTCGACGCATATCGCAGGAAGCTCTGCGAATGCATCCAGAACACATCCGGCATCGTGTCGCTCATCGCGCTCGCTTCGAGCTTTGTCCAATACTGGTTCCACGGGATGAGCTGCACCTCGACTTCGATATCCGGATGCGTCTCCTCGAAGCGCCGCGCAATCTCTTCCATCGCCGGCTGCTGGTTCTTGTCCCAGATGGCGTACGTGATCCGCGTCCTGCCATCCCCTGTTTCCGAGCCGCAGCCAGCAGCAAAGAGGATCATCAGCGCTGCGAGCGATAGCGCGAGAATGATCCTGCCGAATTTCCCCATACATTCTTCCTCCTATTCGAAATTCTTTTTGTTTTTACTGATATGTCTTTTCTTGTTATCAATATAGCATGTTTAGTAAATTATGTCAACATGTTTACTTATATTTTTCTCCTATTTTTTATTGCGTGCAACAAAAAAAGAAGCCGCTGCAAGCAATCCCATGCCTGCAACGGCTTCCCCGTTTCTCCGTCCCGAACTCAGAGCAGCACCGCTTCGCGTTCAGGATCGTGCACGCCCGTGCTCTCGCGAACGATGAGTTTCGTCGGCAATGCGAGCTCGACAGGAACCGCACGACGACCGTCAAGACGCTCCGCCAGCATCCGTGCCGCCGCCTCGCCCATCTCTCGTGCATAAAGGTGGACACTCGTCAGCGACGGATGCGAATAAGACGCGCCATGCATATCATTGAATCCAACGATGCGGATGTCTTCCGGAACCGAATATCCTGCTTCTTCGATGGCGCGCATCGCACCGAATGCAAGAATGTCGCTCGCCGCGAGGATGGCATCCGGGCGCATGCCGCCCGCAAGCGTCGTGCGCATGGATTCATACGCTTCATCGAAGCTCCAATCATGCAGCGGCATCATGAGTTCCGGCGCAAAGCAGCCGATTTCCTGCATATGCCGCACGAATGTCGCCGCCCGTTCTTCCCGTGAAAGCGTCTCAGAAATCCCCTGCGTCGTCGTGACATTGCGCGGGCCGCCGAGGAACATGATCTTTTCTGCCCCGGATTCATGCAGATAATCGATGGCATTCACTGTCGCATGCACAAGATTGATGTGCACGACATCATAGCCGAGATGTGCCTCCGGCACGTAGTCGACAAAGACGACATGCTGCTTCTCTGGAAAGGCCGCACGAACCGCACGCGCATCGAACGAACCAATGACGATGAGCCCTTCGGCCTCCGATGCGATACGGGCGCGTTCCGTTTCATCGAGATCCAGCGTGCCGCGGCAGAGGCCGACCGCCGTAAGCCCGAGACGGGCCGCCTCGCTCTCAACGCCCTCGCGGATGGACAGGAAGTAGGAATCAAGGCTTTCCTGCACATCCGAGAGCACCATCAGGAGTGCATACGCATGGATGCGTTTTTTTTGCGGAGCCGCCTTCCGTTTCTCCGGTTTCTGATATCCGAGCTTTTCTGCTGCCTCCCGCACGCGCTGCCGCGTCTCCGGCTGGACAGAAAGCGTCGGATCCTCGCGAAGCACGCGGGAAACCGTCGCCGCCGAAACCCCTGCCGCCTTTGCCACATCGCGAATCGTCGCCATAATGCTCTTCCTCCTAACAACCTGCTGAATTTATCGATATTTTACTAAATGAAATAGATTCCTGTCAACCCAGTCCGTACACCTTTCCTTGCACGTCATGAAACAGGATGATATGATGAAACAAAACTCCATGAACTCTCGAAAGGATGACCGCCATGAATCCCATGAACTTCCACCGCCGCTCCCGCTTGCTCGTGCGCGCGGCCGCGCTGTCGCTCGGGCTGTTCTGCCTTGCGCCTGCGGCCGACGCCGCCTTCGTCCCTGCGACGTCGCCTGCCATCTCCTACTATGGCCGCTGGGATGTCCAGCGCACGAAGGAACTCTGCCGCGCCGGACAAGGCGCCGTCTATCTGCGCGCCCGCTTCACGGGCACGCACCTCGCCGCCGACCTCACGAGCCCGAATGAATGGTGGCGCGTCTCGATCGACGGTGGCCCGTGGAAGCGCCTGCGCCCGCAGGGTCCCGGCACCGTGCTCGCAGAAAACCTTGCGCCCGGCACGCACAGCGTCACGCTCGTGCGCTCAACGGAAGCGCGTTCCGGCATCAGCACGCTTCGCGGCTTCACCGTCGATGACGATGCGGCCATCCTGCCGACCGAAGAGCACCATCCGCGCGCCATCGAGTTCGTCGGCGACTCTATCGCGGCGGGCGCAAAGAACGATGGCGTACAGGAAGGACGCCACTATCAGGGACAGGACTACTACGACGTCGAGGACGGCAACCAGTCGTTCGCGCCGCAGCTCGCGCGCATGCTCAATGCCGAGTTCAGCGTCATTGCAAAATCGGGCGAAGGCGTCCTGCACAACTACGCCGAGCCCTGGCCCGGCCATCAGGTGCATGCGGCCGACCATTATCCGTGGACGTTCTATTATGCGAAGCGCGGCCGCCATAATCTGAACTGGCAGCCGAAGGATTTTCCCGTCGATGCCATCATCGTCGCGCTCGGCACGAATGACTTCACCGACCCGCACCGTCCGCCGACCGAGCAGGAATTCACGAACGCCTATGTGCATCTGCTCAAGACCATCCGCCATCTCAATCCCAAGACGCCGATCATCTGCACCGAGCCCGTCCCCTATGCCATCGGCCGCACGTCGGGCCCGTGGATTGCGTCTGCCGTCGGCCGCCTGCGCACGAAGGGTGACGCCAATATCCACTACATCGCGCTCAACGATGACGGGCCGCTGCTCACAGATGATGACTATGCCTTCGACGGCACGCATCCGACGCAGGCCGGCGCAAAAAAAATCGCGGCCTTCCTCAAAGGGAAAGTCGCGAAGATTCTCAGCTGGGAATAACGATAGAAATCAGCCGCCAATCGGCTGAAGCGTCCAGCTGCCGTCGCCCGTCAGATGAAGTTCCTCTTCATGCTGGGCAAACAGCGTCGAGCGGTGGCCGACGCTGACGATGCTGAGGCCCGGCAGGCGCTTCTTCAGGAGTTCGTACATCTCCTGCTCGCGCGGCTCGTCGAGTGCGCTCGTCGCCTCGTCGAGGAAGACCCACTGCGGCTTCACAAGCAGCACGCGCGCGAACGCGAGACGCTGCTGCTCGCCGAGCGAGAGGATGCGGCTCCAGTCGTCGATGCGGTCAAGGTCGCCGACGAGCCTCTCAAGACCAACATCGCGCAACGCCGTCACGAGCTCCTCGTCCGTGCCTGCAGCCGTCCGCGGATACGCAAGCGCGCGCCGCAGGCTGCCGAGCGGCAGATACGGCCGCTGCGGCAGGAAGAGCGCACGGCTCCCCTGCCCGATTGTCACCTGTCCGCTGCCATACGGCCAGATGCCAGCGAGCGTGCGCAGCAGCGTGCTCTTGCCCGCGCCCGACGCGCCCGTCACGAGCACACGGCTGCCCGCAGGCAGCGTCACCGTGCAATCCTGCATGAGCTGGCGGCCGTCTGGGAGCGCCACATCGAGCCCCGCGAGCGCCAGTGCGCTCTCGCCTGCTGTGCTCTCTTCGTGCACGACGCCGTCTTCGAGCGCCTGTGCCTGCTCCATATGCTCCGTGAACGTCGAAAGACGGCGGATGACCGCCGCGAGCTGCGCGATGGTGTCATACGACTCAACGAAGTACGACAGTGCATCCTGCACGCGGCCAAACGCGCTGACCGTCTGCATGAGGCCGCCGAGTGCCATCTCACCGCCGAAATAGCGCGGCGCCGCGAGCACGAGCGGCACGATAATCGCGAGCTGCGCATAGCCGTTGACATAGAAATTCAAGAGCTTCGTCTGACGCATGAGCTGCCAATAATTCGAAATCACACGCGCAAACCGCTCCTTGAAGCCGACGTTCTCGGCATCCTCGCCGCGATAAAACGCCACGCTCTCGCTGTTCTCGCGCACGCGCATCATATTGAAACGGAAATCTGCCTCATAGCGCTGCTGGTCGAAATTCAGCCCGATCAGACGACGTCCAACGAGATGCGCGCCGACCGTGCCGAGAATGGAATAGATGAGCGAGAACCAGAACATGTAGCCGTAGATGACGAACTCATGACTGCCGAGCGGCACCGTGAATGCACCCGAAAGATTCCAGAGCACGACGCCGAATGCGCCGAGCGTCGTCAATTGCTTGAGGAAGCCCAGCAGCAGCTGGAGCGTCAGCGAGACGAACTGATTGATGTCCTCGCTGATACGCTGATCCGGGTTGTCCGTGTCGCTGCCGAGCACCTGCAGGCGGTAGTAGACCTGATGCTGCATCCAGCCTGCGAGATACCGGTCCGTCATCCACGTCCGCCAGCGGATCTGGAGCATCTGCCTGAGATAGACGGCATAGACTGCGATGATGATGTAGAGGAACGCGAGCGCTGTGAACTCGCCGACGAGCGGCCAGAAGCTCTCCTGCGCATACTGCTGCAATGCATTGTAAAACTCATTGTACCAGCTGTTGATGCGCACGAGCAGATACACCGACGCGAAATTCAACCCGATGACGAATGCCAGGAGCCCCCGCGCCCGCCATTTATGCTCCGAGTTCCAGTACCCGCGGAACAAGTGCCAGAAGGTACGGAACGAACG
>Ga0256405_10006559_pt1 | contig 18483 bp, 10 predicted proteins | sample RumenRJG_02DNA_FD_189096 | JGI IMG/M metagenome (GOLD analysis project Ga0256405, IMG submission 189096) | Bovine rumen microbial communities from Lethbridge, Alberta, Canada - RJG_02 | ecosystem: Host-associated > Mammals > Digestive system > Stomach > Rumen | place: Canada: Alberta... | reverse complement strand
ATTCTGAAAATCAATCCCGCCGACAATGTGGTTGTAGCTATACAGCCGCAGTCGGCAGGTGCGGTGATTGAGGTGGACGGCAAGCAGATCACAGTCCTTGAGGACGTGCCTGCCGGACACAAGATAGCTATTACCGACCTCGCCGAGGGCGAGAACGTCATCAAATACGGCTTCCCTATCGGCCATGCCAAAGAGGCGAAGAAAGCCGGTTCTTGGATGAACGAGAATAATATCAAGACCAACCTCGCCGGACTGCTCTCCTATGAGTATCATCCCAAAGAGGTCGTTTTGAATATCCCCGATGAGGGCCGCACGTTTATGGGCTATCGCCGCAAAGACGGACAGGTCGGCATCCGCAACGAAGTGTGGATTATTCCAACCGTAGGCTGTGTGAACGGCATCATCCAGAAATGCGCGGAGCGTCTGCGTCAGGAGACCGGAGCGGACAATATCTTCGCTTTCCCGCACAACTACGGCTGCTCGCAGCTCGGCGATGACCACGAGAACACCAAGAAGATTCTTCGTGACATGATTCATCACCCCAACGCAGGGGCCATTCTTGTTGTCAGCCTCGGTTGCGAGAACAACCAGCCGGACGTGTTCAAGGAGTTCTGCGGCGAGATAGACGAGGATCGCGTTAAATTCGTCACCACCCAGAAGATTCAGGGCGACGAGGTGGAGTACTGCATGCCTATTCTGCGCGAACTGTACACCAAGACCCAGCACGACAAGCGTGTCGCTGTGCCTCTGTCCGAACTGCGCGTGGGACTCAAGTGCGGCGGCTCCGACGGTTTCAGCGGTATCACCGCCAACCCGCTGTTAGGTTGCCTGAGCGACTGGCTGGTGGCACAAGGCGGTACGACCGTGCTAACCGAGGTACCGGAGATGTTCGGCGCGGAGACCATCCTGATGGACCGTTGCGCCAACCGCGAGCTCTTCGACCGGACCGTCAGCCTCATCAATGACTTCAAGGACTATTTCCTTTCTCACGGCGAGCCGGTGGGCGAGAACCCCTCGCCGGGCAACAAAGCCGGAGGTATATCCACGCTGGAGGACAAAGCACTCGGTTGCACCCAGAAATGCGGCAAGTCGCTGGTACGCGGCGTGATGCCTTACGGCGATCGTTTGCAGGTCAAGGGATTGAACCTCCTCTCTGCGCCGGGCAACGACCTCGTGGCTTCAACGGCGCTGGCTTCCTGCGGATGCCACATGGTGCTCTTCACCACCGGTCGCGGCACGCCGTTCGGCACTTACGTACCTACGATGAAGATCTCCACCAATTCAAACTTGGCGAAGAACAAACCCAACTGGATTGATTTCAACGCAGGTGTCATCGCCGAAGGCGAACCGATGGAGCAGGTAGCGAAACGTTTTGCCGAGTTCGTCATCGCAGTGGCTAACGGCACGAAGACGAACAACGAGAAGAACGGCTACCATGAGATAGCTATCTTCAAGAACGGTGTCACTCTTTAGTATCTTCTTCCCTCGCACGTGCGCTATGTGCGATCGGTATATAGGCGAGCGCGCAACAGGCGTCCTGTGTCAGGACTGCCTGTGCGCTTTGCCTCGTACCGAGCAGGCGCTCCACCGCGAGAACAGCACGGAGATGTGTCTCTGGGGGACGGCGCACTCGCGCGCCGAGGCGCAGAAAAACATGCACCTGGTTCGGGCAGCGGCGTTTCTCTACTATGACAAAGACCATCCCGTCCGTCACCTCATCCATCGGATGAAATACGCTGAGATGCCCGAGGTGGGGTATCAGTTGGGACGGCAGGCGGCCCTCGAGTTCGGCTATACGGATTTCTTCGACGGTATAGACCTGATTATCCCCATGCCGCTGCACCCCAAGCGCTTGCGTGAGAGGGGGTATAACCAGTCGGAGTGGATAGCCCGGGGAATCAGTGAGGTCACCGGCATCCCTATCGACACCACCCATGTGACGAGGGTGAAAGACACGCCCCAGCAGGCGCTCCAGAGCGGCGAGGGGCGCAAGACGAATATGCAGAACGCTTTCGGGGTGAACAACCCCGGGCAATTGTACCATAAACACCTCTTGCTGGTGGATGACCTGATTACCACCGGCGAGACTGCAAAAGCTTGTATGCAAGCAATGAAGCTCTTTCGGGGAGCGAAGATCAGTGTCTTTGCCTTGTGCAAAGCAAGATAAAATGAACAAATGGTAAATGAGAAAATGACCAAATGTTATGATTTTTTAATTATCGGCGGAGGAGTAGCCGGAATGAGTTTCGCGCTGAAAGTGGCGCGAGAGGGTAAATACAGGATTGCACTGTGCTGCAAGACCACATTAGACGAAGCGAATACCGCCAAGGCGCAAGGAGGCATAGCCTCGGTGACCAACCTGTTGGTAGATGATTTTGAGAAGCATATCCATGACACCATGGTAGCCGGCGACTGGCTGAGCAATCCGGCAGCCGTGGAGCAGGTGGTGCGTAATGCGCCGAAAGGCATCGAGGAGTTGGTGCAATGGGGCGTGAATTTCGACAAGAAAGAGGACGGTTCGTTTGACCTCCACCGCGAGGGCGGACACTCCGAGTTCCGTATCCTTCACCATGCCGACGATACCGGTTTCGAGATCCAGCGCGGGCTGATGGAAGCGGTACGCAACAATCCCTATATCGAGGTGCTGGAGAACCATTTCGCCGTGGAGATCATCACCCAGCACCATCTGGGCGTCCGCGTCACACGGCGTACGCCGGATATAGAGTGCTACGGAGCGTATATACTGAACCCCAAGACGCAGAAGATTGATACTTATCTGAGCCGTATCACGCTGATGGCTACCGGCGGAACGGGAGCTGTCTATGCTACTACTACCAACCCCGAGATAGCTACCGGAGACGGCATCGCGATGGTCTATCGCGCCAAAGGCCAGGTGGAGGGAATGGAGTTCGTCCAGTTCCACCCCACGAGTCTGTATAACCCCGCCGAGACCCACCCCGCCTACCTCATCACCGAGGCCATGCGCGGTTACGGAGGCATCCTGAGACTGCCCAACGGCGAGGAGTTCATGCAGAAATACGACCCCCGTCTGTCTCTTGCGCCGCGTGACATTGTGGCACGCGCGATAGACAACGAGATGAAGATCCATGCTATCGACCATGTCTGTCTGGATGTCACCCACAAGGACCCGGAGGAGACCAGACACCATTTCCCAAATATCTACGCCAAGTGCCTCTCTATCGGCATTGATATCACCAAAGACTATATCCCTGTAGCACCTTGTGCGCACTATATGTGCGGCGGTATCAAGGTGGATCTGGACGGCCAGTCGTCTATCCGCAGACTCTACGCCGTAGGCGAGTGTTCGTGCACCGGTCTGCATGGAGGCAACCGTCTGGCGTCGAACTCCCTCATCGAGGCGGTGGTCTATGCCGACGCGGCAGCCAAGCATAGCCTGAGCGTCATTGAGAACTACGATTTCAACGAGAAAATCCCGGCTTGGAACGACGAAGGCACCATGTCGATCGAGGAGCGCGTACTGATTGCCCAGGACGTGAAAGAGGTGGGACAGATCATGTCCACCTATGTCGGTATCGTACGTTCCGACGTACGTCTGCGCCGTGCTTGGGAGCGGCTGGATGTGCTCTACGAAGAGACAGAGGATCTGTTCAAACGCGTGAAGGCGACGAAAGATATCTGCGAGTTGCGTAACATGATCAACGTGGGCTATCTCATCACCCGCCAGGCGCTGGAGCGCAAGGAGAGCCGCGGACTGCATTATACCATCGACTACCCGCGTACGGACAACCATCATCCGCAGGAGGTTTGGTAAAATAATGTACAATGTACAATTTACAATGTACAAAGGGATTTTGGAGGTTGGTACAACGTTTTAAGATACGTACTTTCTATTATGTTTGTACAAAACCCAATAGGACGCTTTGTTAATTGTTAATTGATAATTGTTAATTATGAAAGCAATTTCCTTACATAGTATAGTTCCCGTGCGGGCGGAAGCACGCGAAGCGGCGGAGCAGGAAACCCAGATGCTCTTCGGCGAGTTATGCGAGATTGTGGAGGAGATACCAAGGGGCGATGTACCATGTACAACCGGCCGGTGGTACCGCGTGAAGCTTGAGAATGACGGCGAAGAAGGATGGGTGGATGCCAAGATGGTATCGCCAATAGGCGGGAAAGACTATGCGGCGTACCGGAAGGCCTACCAAACCTCCACGGCAACGATAGTCATGCCGATGGCTTACGCCATGAGTGAGAACAACGGTCAGACCATCCCTCTCACCGCCGGCACACGGCTGGCTCAGTACCAAGTGGCAAAGGACAATGTACAAGGTACTTCGTTCGGGCGATTCGAGGTGCTGGGAGTGGGCTTCCGTATTGACCCCTCGATGGTGATAGAGAAGCCCTTGGAGTTGAACGAGCAGAACCTGCTGCAGGTCGTCCGTTTCTTTCTGAATGTGCCTTATCTGTGGGGCGGCAAGAACGCCCTGGGCATGGATTGCTCGGGCTTCGTGCAGGTGGTGATGAGCCTTTTCGGCAAGCGTCTGCCGCGTAACGCCTCCGAGCAGGCACTGCACGGCAGATCCGTCCGTGCGCTGGAGCAAGTGCGCGCAGGGGACCTGGTGTTCTTCGACAAACCTCTCCCTGCTTCCCGGGAAGGGAACGAGACTACCCCCCATATAACCCACGTAGGTATTCTCATCGACTCCGAGCGCGTGGTACATTGCTCCGGGCGCGTGAAGGTCGAGAAGATTGACGGAACGGGGATTTTCTCTATTGAACAAGCAGATCAAGAACACCCGCAGGGAATCTATTCACATCATTTGGTTTCAATCCGACGCATGTAAACGTCGGATTTTTCTTTATGACACAAATTGTTGTATTTTGTAACAATATGTCACGAAATGCAAAATAAAGTTAGCAAAAATTAAGTTTTTTTGCTTTTTTTTTACATTTTGTTTTGTAGTGTCGAAAATTTGTTGTACTTTTGACGCCGTTTTCTGTTATAGAAATGTTATAATGTTTAATTTTCAATCTCTATGGTATGAAGAAGTATTTACTTTTTTTGTCTGTTTTGTTTATTTCAATCGGACAGGTTAGGGCTCAGTCCCCAACAATTACCGGCAAGGTTGTCAATGCAGCAGATGGTGAATCTATAGTAGGTGCATCCGTTGCTTTATTGGGAACCGACCGGGGTACAATAACCGATTATGATGGCAAGTTCTCTATTGACGCCCCAGAGGGAGCAACACTTGTAATCAGTTATGTGGGAATGCATAGTGTAAATGTAACCGCGGCTTCTGAAATGGTTGTTACACTGACCGAAGACACCGAGCTGCTTGACGAGGTGGTGGTTACGGCACTGGGTATCAGTCGTGCGGAACGTACATTAGGATATGCAGCTACGAAAGTGGAGGCGGAGGACATCATCCGTTCGCGTACGACGAACATAGCCTCCTCACTGGCGGGCAAGGTAGCGGGCGTTCAGGTACAGAGCACATCCACCGACCCGGGTGCGGCAAGCAACATCATCATCCGCGGTTTTTCGTCCATCAGCGGTAACAACCAGCCGTTGTACGTTGTTGACGGAGTGCCGTTGCAGAACACCACCGACGATGGAGTAGCCGGTTTAGGTTTGGATGAGAAGTCATCCTCCTTGGGTGGAATCAGTAACATTGCGGCGCAGGACATCGAGTCCATGACTATACTGAAGGGAGCCGCTGCCACGGCGCTATACGGCAGCCGTGCCGCCAACGGCGTGGTAATCATCACCACCAAGAGCGGCACCAAGGGCGAGAAGCGCAATTTCAATATCGAGTACAACGGCGGCGTGGCATTTAACCAGATAGCCAATCTGCCGCTTTTCCAGAACCAGTTCGGTCAGGGTTGGAACGGTCAGCAGACATTTATCGAGAACGGTTCCTGGGGACCTGCATTGGACGGCTCATGGCAGGTGTTCGGACCGGTTTGGAACAACCAGCAACTGATGCACCAGTATTCCGCCGTCCCGAGCAACATCAGGGATTTCTTCGAGACAGGAATCTCACACAATCATAATGTCTCGTTCAGCGGCGCGTCTTCGGATAACAAGCTGACGTACTACGCCTCTTATTCCTATACAGGGGACGATGGTGTCATGCCCGGCGACAAAGACACCTACAAGCGTCATACGCTTGCTTTTCGCGGCAGTTATGAACCGCTCAAATGGCTCAAAGTGAGCAGTTCGATCAACTATGCTAAGACAAAGACAGATGTAGTAGATACCTATCAAGGTACATCCGTGATAGACGGTCTGTATGAGTTTCCCCGCGACCTGTCGCTGGTAGATCACCAGGATTTGTCAAGTGCATTCAACACGCCGGAAGCGTGGTTGACTCCATACGGTATCACCAACCCCTATTGGGCCATTGCCAATAACTATCACCACAGCGACGCCAAACAGCTGTACGGTAAAGTTCAGGTGGATGCCAAGCCGGTGAAGGGGCTTACCTTGACCTACCGTTTCGGTTTCGACTATACGGACGCGGATATCAAGATAGGTGTACCACAGATTAATCTGGATGACGCTCTCATCAACGACAACATGGGTTATCCTCCATCATCTATGAACCAGACAGGCAAAGTGTATGCCCGTTACCGCCGTAACTATGAGCTCAACCATGATATATTAGGCACCTATCAGAACCGCTGGGGCAAGTTTGACCTGAACGTAGTCGTAGGTGTGAATATCAATGAACGCTATTCCACCTCCATGAGCGCGCAGACCAGCGACCTCACTTTCGAGACCGGTTTCTGGGACCTGAGCAACGGTGCTAATAAGGACGATATCACCGAGGCGCAGTGGAAACGCCGTTCGGTAGGTCTGTTCGGCGACGTTACATTAGGATGGGCAGACCAGATTTTTCTGGATCTGACTGCCCGTAACGACTGGTCATCAACCTTACCGCTGGCGAAGAACAGTTATTTCTACCCGGGTGTGACCGCCAGTTGGATATTCACAGAACTGATACCGAAGAACAAAGTACTGTCCTTCGGCAAGTTGCGCGCCGCATATGGTATGACGGGTAACGACGCATCTGTATATTTGACTCATCCGTCTTATTTGCAGGCATATGCCAGCACTACTTATCTGGGATCCGGTTCCATCACTTTCCCGATGGGCGGTACGAACGCCTTTATCGCCACCTCTACGCTGGGAAGCGGTACGTTGCGTCCGGAGATGACCTCCGAGGCGGAGGTAGGTCTTAACCTTCAGTTCTTCAACGGTCGTCTGGGACTGGATGCTACATATTATCACCGCATCACCAAAGACCAGATTTTCACTCTGCCAGTTGACCCCGCTACGGGTTACAGCTATATAGTAACCAATTTCGGAAAGGTACGCAACCAGGGATTCGAGCTGGTTCTGAACACCACTCCTGTCAAGACCCGTCATTTCCAGTGGGATTTGAATTTCAACGTATCCCGCAACTGGAATATGGTACTGGAGTTGCCGGAGGGATTGGAAGGCGGCAAGAGCGTGATAGAGCAGTTCAGCACCTCTCAGGATGCCGTGTATGTCTATGCCGAGGTAGGCAAGCCGCTGGGTGAGTTCTATACCAATCTGGCGATGAAGACATCCGACGGCAAGGCGATAGTCGGCACAGACGGTCTGCCGGTGATAGACACCGAGATTCGTGACACAGGAAAGAACATGCAGTCACCATGGACAGGCGGCATCAGCACTTCGCTCTCCTGCTACGGCGTGACGCTGAGTGCTACACTGGATGCACGGTTGGGCGGATACATGTTCTCCTGTACGAAGAACCTGATGGAGTTCACGGGTAACGGAGCTGTCACCACCTACAACAGCCGTAACCCTTTTGTAATCCCGAACTCAGTGGTACAGACCGGTGAGGACGCAGACGGCAATCCTATCTATGAAGAGAACAGCACGCCTATCTTCCTGCTGGATGGCAGTTACCAGAAATATTTCGACGCAACAGGCGCAGGCGAGGGAGGCGAGTTCTTCCTGATTAACCGCTCTTTCGCCAAACTGCGTAATATCAGTCTGACATGGGAATTACCGAAGAAATGGATGCAGAAAGCACATTTCGAGTCCATGGCTATTACGGCATACGTGAACAACGTAGTAACATGGACGGCAAAAGATAATTATTATATTGACCCGGAGGCTACCTCTTACGCCGCAGACGGCGACCTGGCCGCCCAGTTCGGAGAGTTGTATTCCAATCCGACCAGCCGTCAATACGGAATCAACGTACATATCAAATTCTAACAGAGGAGGAGTGAAATATGAAAAAACAACTATTTATCATAGCTATTATCGCAGCAGTGGCAAGCTTATACGGGTGCAAGGACTATATGGATATCAACTATGACCCGAACTCTCCTGCCAGCGAGAACCTGACGAGTGACATGATCATTCCGGCAGCGGAAATGAACATAGCTGCCAGTTATGCCTATACGCTGCATGTGTTAGGTGCGTACAACGTACAATACTATGCCCAGCAGTTCGGCACGCCTAACTACGTAGCCTATTCGCAGTTCAATGTGTCCGCCACCAATGGCAGCAATGTCTATACACAACTTTTCCAACGTGCCTTGGGCAATCTGGAGACAGCGCGTACGAAAGCCACGGAAGCAGGAGAAAACGGTGTCTATTTGCAAGCAACGGTTCTCCGCGCGTACGCGTTCCAATTATTAGTGGATGCATTCGGTGAGGTGCCCTATTCAGAGGCGTTCGATGTCAATAACCCGTCTCCCAAATACGAGAGCGGCGAGACTATTTACCGGGGAATCATCGGCGAGTTGGATAACGCGCTGGCGAAAGTATCCGCCGGAGACCAAGTAGCCACCAGTTACATCTTCCCTTCCAAATCCGTGAATGAATGGATAGGCTTTGCCAATGCGCTGAAGCTCAAGATGCTTAGCCGTATGTCCAATGTACAAGATGTATCGGCGGATATCCGTAAGATTATCGAGGGTGGCAACCTTCCGACCGAAGATATCGAGATAGCCGGATGTTGGTCGAACTCCAGCGGTCAAGCGAACCCCTTCTACTCGGAGGAGAAAGCAACATGGGGGCGCGCAACGCACAACATCATCGGCAATGTGGCACTAATAGGAACCATGAAGCAGGAAAGTTATACAGACCCTCGTCTGTCGGCGTGGTTTGAGCCCAATGCGAGCAACGAATACCAAGGCAGTATTTCCGGCACTAACCTTTCCACGGTAGAGGACAAGTACAAGTCTACTTCGGCTTGGTGTGAGACCAAATACGCCTACAACACGCCTGTTATCCTAATGGCTCAGACGGAGGTTGAGTTCTTCCTTGCAGAATATTACGCCCGTCAGGGTGACGGCAGTAATGCGGCACAGCATTACGAAGCGGCTATAGCTGCCTCTTTCGCCACCGCAGGCGTGAGCGGCGCAGAGGAGCACATCACCAAACATCCCTATAACCAGGGACAATGGAAAGAGGTAATCGGACTCGCCAAATGGGTGGCTCTTGCTGGTATCAACGGTTTCGAGGGGTACACGGAAGCCCGTCGTCTGGACTATCCGCAGTTCGGTACCATCAAGGGTTCGGACATGTATGCAGGAACGGGAACGCTTGATCTGACCAAGTATGTTCCGGGCTATCTCTACACGCCTTTCCAGCGTTTTGACCAGGTAGGAGACAACCGCCTGCTGGAGCGTTTCCCTTATCCGGAAAGCTCTACCGCACGAAACAGCAACAGCCCTGTTTTTCCGGGATATCTGGAACCTGTATTCTGGGGTAAATAAACTGTATTAACGAAATGAAAGGAACATATTTATGAATATAAGAAAAAGTATATGGTATATCGCTGCGTTGATTAGCTTCGCGTTCGGTTTCAATGCGTGTGAGAAAGATTCCAAGGGACTGACAAAAGTCACATACTACGCCGATATACAATTAGAAGGCAGCAGTTATATGGTTGTAAACAAAAACTCTGAATACATTGATCCGGGATATACCGCCGTCATGGAAGGTAAAGACGTTACGGACCAAGTAACAGTGACAGGTGAGGTGGATACTTCCGCCTCGGGTATATACACTGTAATCTATAGTATCGTCAATGCGGACGGTTTCAGCACCACCGTGAGCCGTACGGTGGTAGTAGTGGATCTGTCAGACCCGATAGAGGGAATCTGGAATGTAGATCCGTCCAGTTACCGCATCTATGACAGCGGCTCACCTCAGCCTTATGGCGGTGCGTTCCAGTTACTGATTCTGAATAACGGCGACGGAACGTATTATGTAGAGGATCTGATGGCCGGCTGGTACTCGCAGCGCGCAGGGTACGGCAGTGACTATAATATGGAAGCGGTTGTGACAATTAGCGGGGACGGCAGCATAACCCTGGAGGATAGCTATGTAGCCGGTTGGGGAGACAGCGCCGACGCATTTGAAAACGGTCAGTTTGACGCTGACGGAAAGAGTATCAGTTACACCTTGTTCTACGCAGGGGTGATAGAGTTTCATGTAACACTAAACAAAGAAGAATTACAATTATGAAAACAAAGTATTTAGGATTGATTGCCATTCTGGGTCTGTTTTTATGCACAGGATGCGAGAAGAACCCGATAGGCGGCACTGCCACAGAAGAGATGGCAGGCGAGTGGTATGTGACTGTGCAGGGGATAGACGAAGACGGCTCTGTGCTGTACGAGGACGAGGAGTTGTTCGGAATCGGCAATTTCTGGCTGCTGACCTATAACACTTCCTCCAACGACCCGAACAGCCTGTGGATTCAGGATGTAGATGGTGCGTTTTGGGATTTCAAAGTAAAAGTCCAGTGCAACGCAAGCGCCGGTACATTCAGCGTATTGGGTGGCGAGGACCAGCAGAACGGCGCTATTGTGGATATTACTAACGGCAAGATTCTCCGTGGCGCAGCTAAGACTCCGAGTGGAATGGCAGCGGATAGTATCGTAATGGACATCCTCTTCGATGACGACGACCACGCAGGCGTGGAATACGACCGTCTGCGCATCACCGGCTACCGCTACACAGGGTTAGCGAATGATGATTAACCGCACCGGTCTGTAAAGTTATGAAACACCCCCGTAGAGCAATCCGTTCTACGGGGGTGTGGTAATTAAATCACTTATGTCGAGGTGATTGTCTCTAAAGTTGCTGATGAAGCCGGAGTGCTTCGTCAGCTACTTCTTTCTCCGTCATGCCTTTCAGTCTTTCGGAGAGGTCGGGTATCTCCAGTTCGATACCGGCAGGCAGGTTCTGCGGGTCGGTTATCTTGTCGCGGTTGGCTTCGTAGATGAAGACCCAGAAGTCCGGGTTGCCGTAATGGCGCCGGGCTATCTGTGCGAGCCGCGAGCCGGGGCGTACCACTTCGGTGGTGCGATAGGTCGGTACGATCTCCACGCGGCGGTCTTTTGCGTACGGGTGTTTCACACCGTAGCGGTACGGCACGTCGGCACCCAGACTGGCAATGAGCATCTGGTCGTCGTGTACGCCCAAGGCGCGGAGCTGGTCGGCTACGGCGTTGGCACGCCGGAGAGCCAGACGCTTGTTATAATCCGGTTTGCCGAGTTTGCAAGTGTGTCCATTGACATGGATCTTCTGCTGCGGATGGCGTTTGAGGACCTCGGCTATGCGGACGAGGATGTCTTCCGGCTCCAGGATAGGTACCGCTTTGTCATAATCGAAATAGATCACCGCTTTCTTGAGTTCCTCCTCCAGTTCGGCGGCTACCGCATTGGTGACAGGTGGTTCCGGTTCGGCGCAGAACGTAGCGCAGATGTCGATGTTGTTCGCCTCGGCGATACGGCGTATCAGCTCAATGGGATCCGGCGTGGTGTCCACAGGCTCCTCCGGGATCGTATCCACCACGGCTACTACAACCGGTTCCTCTACCGGTTCCTCTACCGGCTCTTCTGCCGGTTCTTCTGCCTGTGCAGCTTTGCGCAGACGCCGCTGCTCGCGGTCGTAGTCACGCTGCGCCTTCGTGCGGTTGGCGTTGATCTGCAGACCTATCTTCAGACCTACCGACCAGGGGTGTAACTCCTGTACCTCGGTGGTGCGCAGTACGCCGTCGTATGAGGCGGCATAGGCCGTGGGGTATTCGCCTACGCTGCGTCCGTCGTAGAAGCCTAACTCATTGCTGCCGTGTATCTCCAGCAGGTCTGTGAAATAATAGTTGGCGTACGCAGCTATGGCGAGCTCCACGCGTTGGTGGAGACGGATGAGCATACCCAACTCGGCATAAGCCGCGTAGTTGAGCGTACGGAAACGGTTGGTGCTGAGAGAGGTGCTGCCGCCTGCGATGGAGAGATCTTCCACTACGGTCGGTACATGGCTCATCGTCAGGTCGTAGAGGGGGTAGTGTACCGTATTGGCTATCGTGCCGTCCGTCAGACGGTTGTTGTTAATCATCGGCAGACCGATCTTCACACCGGCAGTACCGGTGAAACCGACTATGCCCGGACGGGCACGGAACTTCAGCGCCAGAGGAATCTCTAACATGTAGATATTCTGGTTCTCGGTCAGGGAGTTGGGCACCGAGGTGAGCGTATAGGCGTCGCCATAGATATCATTGGCGTTCTTCACCCACGGGTTCTCTATCGCCGCGCGGTTGGGGTAGGCGGAGAACTGCGCGCCGGTACCGATACCCATCCACGGCACGAAGTAGTAGTTGATACCTACCTCTGCGTGCCAGGCGGGGAACTGCACTTTGTTCACTACGTGAGCCGGCGTATAGCCCGAACCCATCTGGGAGAACAGGTAACTGCCTACTCCCAGGCCGCCGCCGAACTCGAAGTTCCATCCATAAGCGATGTTGGCTTCTTCCCGGCTGGCTTCACGTACCGAGTCGGGGTATTGTTTCGCCGATAAAGAGGCGGTTATTGCCAAGATACCAATTATCAGAAATGTCTTTTTCATATCCGTTCCTCCTATCATTTAACGATTAATTTATGCATCTCCATTGTGCCGTCGGGTGCGGTGATCTGTACGTAATAGATACCGGTGGCGCGTGGCGCAGCAACGGTGATTGTCCCGTCGATGGACTCTATGCGGCTGATGATCTCTCCGGCAAAAGAGCGGATGAGTGCCGATCCCTCGCCCTCGATAGTCAGCGGCTGGGAGGCGGCTACCGGTACCGGATAGACGGTGCTGCGCTGCGGCGCGGACCAACTGGTTGCATGCGGCAGGGTAATGTCACAGGTGACATAATTTTTCCCATTGGTGTCCACTATCTCGCAGTAGAATACACCAATCAGCTGTGCGCCGCCTTCGTGATAGTACTGACCGGTCTGTCCTTCCAGTTTCAAACCGTTTTTATACCATTGGTAGGAAACGAATCTGAGTTTTTCTGCTCCTCCGGTCTCAATGCCGTTCTCGGGGTTGTTGTCCACAAAGAGCACGCGGTCGTATTTAGTATGCAGATAACCTCCTAAACTGAAATCCAGACGCATTCTGTGCGGTGTGCTATAGCAGATATCGGACTCATCGGTGGCATCGCCTACATATCCTATTTCCAACTCTAACCAGTTAGCGGGATCTCTATCAATAGCAGGAATGTTTCTGATGATGATTCTGCCTTCTTCCGTAATAACACCGGTCTCGGTTTTGCGTCCGATAAGGCTTGCCAAATGGTCAGAATAGGTAATACGGTATTTGTCTGACAGACCGGCTTTCTGCTCAAAGTTCAGGGTCATGATCTGTTCTTCCTGGCATACACGTGCCACAGAGTCGATTTCAAATACCGGCATGGTAACTGTATGAATGATGAAGAGTGTATCCTCGGAGCAAAGTCCCTTCGTATTATTCAGTACCAACCATTCGTCGCCGTCTGCCGTGAAGACATGTGTGCTGTCATTCATCGTCATCGTGTATGGCAGGTGCTCTTTGCAAATGGTCTTCACTATTTCGTAACGTGTGTCTTGACCGTAATAGCGTTTGGCTTCTCCGGCAGAGCGCACCCATTCGCATCCGGGGTAGCGCACCTCGCGGACATAGGTATAGGTCTTGCCTTTCAGTTTGGACAAGAGGAAGTAGGTGTGCAACTCGGCATTGTTGCTGCCTTCAATTACCACAGGCTCTGCCTCTCCGTCTTGGATATAGAGCCAGCGGTACTCTATATTTCCGTTTTCACCTTCGGCGGCACCTCCGTCAATCTCCTCTACATCTACAGCCACTTGGGTGGAAGTGCTTGCGTCATACGGCGCGCAGTAGTTTTCCTGCGTGCCTCCCTGGATTATACCGGCTTTCACGGGCGTGAACACATGTACCGTCGTTTGGTTCTCGCTCAGGGTGAGGGAGGTGAAGCGCGTATTGTCTTTCGCCTTGCGAACTACGGTGTAGTCCTCGCCAGCCCGGATGTCCAGCAGACTGAGAGGCAGGTTCTGTGCCGTAGCACCGCTGATAGCCGTGGTGTCCGTGCCGGAGACGAGATACCATTGGTACTCATATTTTTTGCTGCCGCCGGTAGCTGCCGTTGCCTGGACGGTATATTCTTTGGCCTCCCCGGCGGTGCAGAATGTGAGGCCGGCTTCCTCGGTAATCGCACCCGGTAGGAACGGGTCGAAAACAACGCGCGTGAAGGCGCCTACGGCCTGGGTCTTGTCGCTGCAGCAGCCTGCGCTGTCGCGCGCCGTACGCGTGAACGTATATTCGCCTGCCTGCGTTATATTATAGGTGAGAGAAACCGTATTGGTGCCGCTTATCGGGCTGCCGTTCACTTTCCATTCATAAGTGATGGGGCCGCCTCCACCGGTAGCCGGGGAGAGGCTCGTGACGGTTGTGGGATAGGGGTTCGGGTTGAGATAGACGGTGTCCCGGCCATCGCTGATCTCTCCCGGGTCAAAGGCCGGGAAGACACGATAGACGAACTCTCCTCTCGAACGCAGCCAGTCGGGTACGCAACCCTCGTCATGCGCAAAGCGGCGGAGGACGAACAGACCGGGTTCGGAGGTGTCTATCAGGTAGCTGTTATGCCAAGCGGCATAGGCTGTCTGGTTGCCCTCAAACAGCGTGTCTTTTGCCAAGCCGCTGAACACGGTGTCGGTGCCGTTGATACGGCCGCGGACGACGCAGTAGTAATAGTCGCCCTCTTTCCATCCGTTTTTAGCCGCCAGCGTGCGGACATAGGCGTAGAGGGGCTCGTCCTCTTCGTCCTGACAGAACGTAGCGGTCGGAGCAAGACCGTTAAACAGTCCGGACTCAAAATCCTCCAGACGGAGCGGATGGAGATATACCACTCGTTTCTCTTCGCCTATAGAGGCAAGCGCCAGCACTTCCGTCTCGGTACAGGGACGGACCACCTTGACTTTGCTGCCGGTGATTTGGATCCATTGCTCGTGTTGTTGGTAGTAGCATACCCAGCTGACGCCGTAGGCGGTGGAGACGGTGAAATCCTCCGTCAGCATGTCGGCATGGTTGACGGGGTTCACGCTCAGCGTGTCGATGAAGAGCGGTGCAGCCGAGAGCAGAGCGGCGTTGGTAGCGCCGAATGCGCTCAGTGTAGGATAGCGGTCGGGGGCGTTGGACCATGCCGCAAGACCGCTGAAAAGAGAGAACATAGTCTCCGTCACGTCCACGCCGACAGTTACGTTCTCCTCCGCTACTCCGGACTGGAGATAGTAGAGTTTGCGGTCGTAATAGCAGTCGGTGTACGTACCGTTATGGTCTTCTCCGACGAGTGCTTTTCCGTTCTCCGCATAACCGGTGTTATAGGTGCGGGTGAGCGTACCGTAGTTGGCTCCTACCAGACCTCCGACCACGTTGCCCGTGTTGCGGATCAGTCCCGAGTGGTAGCAATCGGTCATCTCTCCGTCCTCCGTCAGCTCACCTACCAAACCGCCTACCGTGTTGCCGGCTGCGGCGATGTGAGCCGAGCTCCAGCACTGGTCGATACGACCGGCGCAGACGCCGGCGATGGCACCGATTTTGCGTTTCGGCTTGGCAACAATGGTACTGTTGCAGATACCTAATTTCTCAATAGTAGCCCCCTTGGCTACATGGCCGAAGAGGCCTACGCCGTCCAGCGTGCTGAAATCGTGCAGTCCTTTGATTACGTGTCCGTTTCCTCGGAAGGTTCCTTTGAACGGCTTGGCGGCAGTGCCGATAGGTGTCCACGTCACTCCCGCCAAATCAATGTCTGCCGTCAGGTCAATCGTCTGACCCTCGAAATCACTCGTGGCGGATTGGGTGGCGAACGCCCTCAACTCCTCCGGAGTGGACACTGTCGTCTGGGCTACCAATGGCAGCACACAGAGAAGCAGCAAAACAGGGAATAGTTTTTTCATACAGTAGAGATTTTATTATATGGTGTTCTTCAAAAACGCCGCAAAGGTACGAAAAAAAAATGACATACGCAAGCCGTACGCCATTTTTTTTTATGATTTTGGTACCGCGAGCCGGGGTCGAACCGGCACGCCCATCACTGGGCAAAAGATTTTAAGTCTTTCTTGTCTACCTATTCCAACATCGCGGCAAATCGGGTGCAAAGGTACTGCTTTTTTCTGACATGTGCAAATAATTGTGCGTTTTTTTTGTTTTTTCTTCCAAACGTCCTTTTTTTTGTTTCCTTATTGTATTCCTATAGTAATGACGCGCTAATGACGCGCTAACGACGCGCTAATAACGCGCTAATCACGCGCTTTTGATGCGGGTCCGCTATCCGTGAACAGGCTCCCGACAGCTGCCTGCTATGTTTGTACAGTGATAAAATAGTTATGAAATAGTGATAAAATAGTGATTAAATATTGATAAAATAGTGATGAAACTGTGACGAAACTGTGATGAAACTGTGACGAAACTGTGACGAAATTGTGACGAGGCAGTGATGAAACCGCGCTAAAAATCGCTACATTTGCAAAAAAAATGCCTTTTCCCTTGCATATGTGCAATTTTTGTTGTATCTTTGCACGTTTTTTAATATATAGTTAACAAACATAAGTAATATAGTTAACAAACATAAGTAATATAGTAAGCAAACACCAAGTAATATTAGTTACAAACACTAAGTAATATTATTTGCAAACATTCAGTAAATTGGCGAACAAACGAAAGATAATCAATGATCCGGTGTTCGGATTTCTGACCATACCGAACGAGTTGGTGTATGACGTGCTGCAGCACCCCTATGTGCAGCGTTTGAACCGTATCCGCCAGTTGGGGTTGTCGTATCTGGTGTACCCCGGTGCCCAACACAGCCGCTTCTGTCATTCGATAGGTGCGATGCACCTGATGCAGGAAGCCATTGCCGCCTTGCGTAGCAAGGGAGTCGTGATCACGGACGAAGAGGCCGCGGCTGCGGAGATAGCAATCCTGCTGCATGATATAGGGCACGGTCCGTTCTCCCATGTGCTGGAGCACACACTCGTGGACGGCGTGACGCATGAGGATATATCGCTGCTGATGATGGAGCGGATCAACGAAGACCTATCTAATGTACAAAGGGACAATGTACCATGTACAAGGGAGGCAAAGCCGCTGGATATGGCGATTGCTATCTTCAAGAACGAGTATCCGAAACATTTCCTGCACCAGCTGATCAGCAGCCAGCTGGATGTGGACAGGATGGATTACCTGTGCCGCGACTCGTTTTTCACGGGCGTGCAGGAGGGCCGCGTGGCCAGCGAGAGGTTGTTGAAGATGCTGGATGTGCGCGACGACAGGCTGGTGGTGCAGGTGAAAGGTATCTACAGCGTGGAGAAATTTCTGGTGGCACGGCGGTTGATGTACTGGCAGGTCTATCTGCATAAGACTTCAGTGGCGGCGGAGCAGCAGCTTATCAAGATTCTGAGCCGCGCCAAGGAGCTGGCAAGAGACGTACGAAAGGACGATGTACTACGTACGAAGGAACTGTTCTGCTCGCCGGCGTTGCGTTATTTTCTATATAATCAGGTCTCCTTTGCCGATTTCGGCGTATATAGCGAGGCATTGGAGCAATACGCCCTGCTGGATGACACGGATGTGCTGAGTGCCATCAAGGCGTGGATAGGCAGCGGCGACAGGGTCCTGAGTGTCCTGAGCCGTTCGTTTGTGGACAGACAGCTCTTCCGCGGAGAGCTGATAGAGGCACCTCTGACGGATGCTCAGCAGAAAGCGCTGAACAGCGAGTATGCCGGTGCGCTGGGTATCACGGAGGAAGAAGCGGCCTACTGTTGGAGCGAGCATGTGTCCACCAGCAATACCTATTCGGAGAAAGCCGATACGATTGATATACTCTATTCGGACGGGACGGTGCGCGACATTGCCGAGGCAAGCGAGATACTCGACCTGGCGGCGCTGACAAGGAAACCGATTAAACGGTATTTGTTCAAATATCGTATTTGAGAATTGAGATTAGTAGTGTTGCGATAATTTTAAGAACATAAACAGAGATAAACCCTTTTGAATGCTTTTGAGCTTCGCTCTCGCGTACTTTGCTGCTAAAAACTCCCCGCAAGCAAGCTTTCGGATAGTTTTTACCATCAAACTCCGCAACTCTGCGAGTAAAAGCCTTCAAAAGC
>Ga0256405_10006558_pt1 | contig 18484 bp, 3 predicted proteins | sample RumenRJG_02DNA_FD_189096 | JGI IMG/M metagenome (GOLD analysis project Ga0256405, IMG submission 189096) | Bovine rumen microbial communities from Lethbridge, Alberta, Canada - RJG_02 | ecosystem: Host-associated > Mammals > Digestive system > Stomach > Rumen | place: Canada: Alberta | collected... | reverse complement strand
CCCCAAAAATGTTTATTATCTTTAAAAGACTATATGAATTATTTAATTTTAATTTTCAAAGTATAAAAGCTTTTAATTAATTATTTATCATTCATTATGTCAGAAAAAATGAATGGCAATGATGAAAATAAATTCCAAAATTTAATGAATAAATCAAAGATAGCAAAATTTTTAACATCAATAACAACAACAGATAATCCAAAATATTTATTTGAAAGTATAAATAAACTTTTTTTAAATAAATCAGAATCAAAACAATTTTTAATTAATTTATTTTCAATGAATACTACAACAGAAGAAAATAAAACAGATAATAATAAATTTTCTTTGAAATTAAAGGAATTAATATATTTTCTTATAATTAATTTTAATTTCAAATTCTTTAATAATTTTACAAGTGAAAATGATGAATTAATTTTTGAAGAAGAAAAATTTATTAACGATTGTTTTATAAATAGTATTGAATTAATATCAAATAGAAGCTATAATAATTATGGAAATAATAATATACTTTTTCATAAATATTTTATTATTATTGCTTATTTTATTTTAAAATATAAATATAAAAAGGAATATAACAAACATCAAATTGAAATAATTGTAAAAATTTTCAATAACACTGAATTAAATGATATTTTTTTTGATATATATTCTTCATCTTTATCTTTATTTAATACTGATGATACAAAAAAATCAATATTTGAATTAAATTTTTTTAAAAAATATGACTTCATGAATAAATTAATTAATAATTATTCACCAAATAAAAATACAATTTCAAATTTTTCCATAAGTGATATTAATAATTTTTGTTTATTCATAAATAAATATAAATATGAAAATCTTTTCCAATCTAATTACAACAATCCTCTCGATAATAAAGAAAAAAAAGATATATTAGATGAGTCAAACGATTTCTTATATTTACCAAGTCTTAAATTAATAAATGAAAAACTAAGTTTACTATTCAAAGAAAAAAATAAATTAACAAAAATTTTATTTTATGGTGAAAAGTGTGGAGGAAAAACAACATTAGCAAAAAAGATATTAAATAATCCATTAATAATAGATATCGATGAATCTCTTGAAACTAATTATTTATTAGGAGAATATTTAATTAATGAATTTAGTGAAATAATTTGGCAAGATGGTATTTTATTATCAGCATTAAAACAAGGAAAAGATATATTATTACTTTCAATGGAAAAAAGTGGGAATGATTTCATATGTATCTTAAAACAAATATTAGAAAATAATTCTTTATTTATTCCTTCAAAACAAGAAACTTTATATGGATTTAATTCAAAAATAATAATGATATATAATATTTCTAACTCAAATGAAATAAAGAAATTAATATCAATAAATCCTTTGTTTAATTTTTTATCGAGTAATAGTTACTCATTTTTTTTCAAAAATTATAATAATAATGAAATCATGGATATATGTAAATTTAAATATGGATTAAATAAACAAGAAATTAATATTTTTAATAAAATGATAAATATATATAATAATATTCCATTAAAATTCAAAATTAATACAAGATATAAATTTCTTTCATTAAATAATATATTATATAATGCTAAATTACTTCATGATTTTTTTATCAAAAATAATTTGATTAATGATAAAATAGAAAATGAAGAAGAAAAAGAAAATAATGATAATAATATATTTATCAACGAAAGATTAATGATGAATTTAGTATCTTTATTTATTTATAATAATTTATTAACAATAGAAAATATGACATTATTAAAATCAATTACAGAATTATATGCAACTGAGTTCAATTTTAATATTGATTCATTTAATAATGTAGTATTTAATTTAGAAGAAAAATATACTTTTAATAATAGCGAATATAATTATATTAAAACTTTCGAAGGAAATAAAATATTTTATGATGATATACCAAAGGGAGATTTTTATTCATATAATACAAATTCAAAATTTTATATAAAATTAATAAATGAATCAATTATCAACAATAATAATATATTACTCGTAGGAGAAACTGGTGTAGGTAAAACAAGAATGATTCAAAACTTGGCTAAATTAATGAATAATAAATTAAATGTAATAAATATGAGTCAAAGTTCCGACGAAGGGGATTTATTAGGAGGATTCAAACCTGTTTCTACCAAAAATTTTTTGAAAAAATATTTTGATAAAATATTGAATATTTTAAATGATAATTTTAATTCTGAAAAAAATCAGGTATTTATACAAAGCTTATATAAAGCATATGACTCTTTAACAAGTGTATCAAATATTCAAAAAGAATTATACTTTGTTAAATTCGCTATTGGTTCTTTAAAAAAATTAAAAGATAAAATTTTGGCTTTAAATAATGATAAAAATATAGACACGATAAATGAAATAGATATATTAATGAAAGAATTGACAAAATTCATGCAGCAATTAAATAAGAATGGAAATAGGAAAAATAGTTTTAAATATTTAGAAGGTATTTTATTACAATCAATAAAAAATGATGAATGGATTTTATTAGATGAAATTAATTTAGCATCTGATAATATTTTACTCAAATTAAAAAGTATTTTAGAAGGAAATTCAATTTTTATTATGAATAATAATAAAATAAATGAATATCATAAAAAGAATAAATTTCGAATTTTTGGAAGTATGAATCCTGAATATAATATAGGTAAAAAAAGATTACCATCAGAAATAAGAGAATTTTTTTCTGAATTATTTATTAATGAAATAACATCAACAGAAGATATAAATAATTTTATAAAAGAATATTTGCAAGATTTACCTCAAATAAATGATAATCATATAAAATTAATATCTAATTTTTATCTCGAAATAAAAAAATTACAAAAAAATAATCAGATATTAAAGCCAAATAAAAATAAAACAAATTTTAGTTTACGTACATTAACAAGAGCATTAGTTACAATTCGAAATGGACTTAAAATTTTCAAAAAAACAGAAACAGCAATATATGAATCATTATCTATGAATTTTATTTCTCAAATTGATAATTCAAGTAAAAATTTACTTCCCATAAAATATGAGCAAACTCAATTAAATTTAGCCAAAGAAATAATATCAAAAGAAAAAAGCACCGAAAAAAATTCAAAAAAAAATTTTATTTTAACTCCAATGTTTATAAAACATCTTGAAACTTTGATTCAAATTGTAACATTAAGTGAATATGCTGTATTATTAGAAGGACCTACTAGTTGTGGTAAAACAAGCATTGTTGAATTTTTAGCACAATGTATGAATCAAAAAATATTAAGAATTAATAATAATCAAAATACAGAGGTTGAAGAATATTTAGGTTCATATACTACTGATAAGAATGGTAATTTTTATTTTAACGAAGGTTTTTTAGTTAAAGCGGTTAAAGAAGGTTTTTGGATTATTTTAGATGAAATAAATTTAGCTCCAAGTGAAGTATTAGAAGCTTTAAATCGACTTTTGGATGATAATAGAGAATTGTATTTACCTGAATCTAATACGGTAATAAAAGCACATAAAAATTTTAGAATTTTCGCAGCTATGAATCCAAGTGAAACTTATACTGGAAGAAAAGATTTAAGTGATGCTTTTAAAAATAGATTTATTCATCTATTTTTTAATAATATACCAAATAAAGAATTAGTCAGTATCATACAACAAAGATGTGAATTACCTTTATCTCGTACTGAAATAATGATAAATATTTTTTCAGATTTGCAAATGATTCGAAGTCAGGATAAAATATTTCAAAAAAATGAAGGATTTATTACAATAAGAGATTTAATAAAATGGGGTTCTAGAGATATTGATTCTTATGAAAAATTAGCAATAGAAGGTTTTATTTTATTAGGTGAAAAATTATCGAATAATGAAGATAAAGAAATGGTAAGGAAAGTTATCGAAAAAAATCTAAAACAAAAAAAAATTAAATTAGATAATGATACAATTAATAATTATTATACAAATTATGTTCGAAATAAATTTTTGCAAAATGTAAATGATATAAATAATATTCAAAATATTAAATTTACAAAATCAATAGAAAGAATAATTACATTAGTAGATAAAGCTATAACAAATCATGAAGCTGTTTTATTAATAGGTGATACAGGAGTAGGAAAATCTTTGTCTATAGAATATATATCTAATTATTATAAAAGGAAATTAACCACAATAAATTGCCATGAAAATATGGACACAAATGATTTTTTAGGAAGTCTTAAAAGTTGTGTTAATTCAAATAATAATATTAATAAAAGTATATTTGAATGGGTTGATGGTCCTATTACATCAGCAATGAAAGAAGGTAATATTGTAGTTTTGGATGAAATTGCTTTAGTTATGGATAGTGTTTTAGAAAGAATGAATAGTATTTTTGAAACTGATTCTGTTCTTGTTTTAAGTGAAAAAAATATTAATGATAATGTTGAAATAATTCGCCCAAATAAAAATTTTTGTGTTATAGGTACTATATGTCCTTCAGCTTTAGAAGGAAAAAAAGAATTAAGTCAAGCTTTAAGAGCTAGATTTACTGAAATATATATTCCTAAATATATCAATGAAGATATTTATACAATAATAGAATATAAAATTAATAATATTAAATATTTAGTAAATAAAAACCTGGATAAAATATATACAAAAATCTTATATGAATTATATACGTATTATAACGAATTACAAGAAATTAATAAACCTATGAGTTTTAGAGATGTTGATATTATATGCGAATTTATGATAAAAAAATGTGAATATAATGAAAAAAATAATATAGAAAATAATGAAGAAAATATCCAAAAAATATTTTATCAAGCTATTCAAATGGCTATTATAGAAGGTTTATATTTAAACGAATCTTTATCACCAGAATTACTTTCAAATTTAAAAGAATATATTCTTAATAAATTTAGCAAAAAAAATATAGACAAAGAAAATCTTATTTTAATTGATAATGAAAAAAATTTCGGAGTAAATGATTTTATTTTGAATAAAAAATTAAATGATAAAAATCAAATGCAAATAGAACAAGAAGAATTAAATAATAATGATATTCATGAATTTATATTTGATACTGAAACATTAAGAAATAATTTATTAAAAATTATAAGAGGTATGTTTATTAAAAAGCCAATATTAATAGAAGGAAGTCCTGGTATAGGTAAAACAACAATAGTGCAAAATTTGGCAAAGAAATTAAATAAAAAAATACACAGAGTAAATTTAAGTGAGCATACAGATATGATAGATTTAATCGGAAGCCAATTTCCAACAAGTGATAATAATATAAAATTTAAATGGATAGATGGAGTTTTATTAACAGCAATGAAAAATGGAGATTGGATAATTATAGATGAAATGAATTTAGCAAATCAAAGTATATTAGAAGGTTTAAATTCAATCTTGGACGAAAAACAATGTTTATTTGTTCCAGAATTAAATAAGGAAATTAAAGCAAATCCTGAATTTCAAATTTTCGCAACACAAAATCCTGTATATCAAGGAGGCGGAAGGAAATTTTTACCAAAAAATTTTTTGAATAGATTTATCAAAATTTATTTAGATGAATTAAATATTAATGATTATGAAGAAATTTTAGAAAAGATTTTTATTGGAAATAATAATGAATTAATAAATAAAAATTTGATTAATAATTTAGTATTATTTAATGATGAAGTAAAAAATGAAATAAAAAAGAATAAAATTTCGCTTAATGAAGTCGGCGAATTTAATTTAAGAACAATGATAAAATTTCTGAATACATATAAATTAAATAAATATAATTTAATTGTAATATGCAACACTTTTTATTTAAGTCGAATCAGAAATATTGAAATAAAAAGAAATTTGTTCGATAAATTTATACAAATTTTTTATAATAAAGATAATAGTGGGAATAGTATTGATATAAATGCCTATTTAAAAAATACAAATAATTATTTTGAAGAGATAAAATTATGTATAGAAAATAATTATCCTATAATAATATCAGGAGAAGGTTCAATAGGTAAAAAACATTTAATAAAATCTATGTTTTTAAATAATAACAAAAACGGTTTAAATTCTTTTTATTTATATAGTACAATGGATTCTTCAGAACTTTTAGGTAATTTCGATAAAAGTAATATTAATTATCAATTAAATCAATATATTACAGAATTAAAATTAAAAACTGAAAAAAATATCAATATTATTAATTTAATAGAAAAAATAGAGAAACAAAAAATATATTTGAAGGAAAAAACAGAAATGAATAATAATGAATATAATTTTGAATGGCATGATTCAATTTTAATAAACTCAATAATAAATGGAGATATGATTATATTAGATAATGCCAATACATGTAATAGTGCTGTTTTAGATAGACTTAATAGTTTATTAGATGATGATAAAAAAATATATTTAAATGAAAGTGGAGAAAATAGAATAATTCAACCAAATAATAAATTTAGAATATTTCTAACAATGAATCCATTATTAGGAGAAGTAAGTCGAGCTTTAAAAAATAGATGTGTTGAATTATATTATACAGGTCATAAAATTATTTATGATAAAAGTAGCAACAATAATATGTTTAATATATCTGGCAATATTAATAATATTAAATTTGATTTATTTGAATTTGGGAAAATTGATATAAATACAAATTTATTTTTTGATTTGATGAAAATGAGCGAATTGCCTTTTTATATTTCGTTTGATATTTTTATTATATATTTCATAAAAGAATTAGAAATAATATTAAATGATATAAATGATAATAAGAATAAAAAAGGAGATATATTTCCACAAGATATTAAATTTAATTTTAGTAAATATATGAAATATATTTCATTAATTAAAAATTATATGACACAAGGATATAATATTAATCAATGTATTAATAATGCTTTATACATAATCGATAACAATTTAGAAAATGATTTAAATAAAATATCATTAATAACAGAAAAATATATTAATTTGATACATGATTATTTTCTCCAGATATTTGATTCTAAACAAAATATAAACAGAATATTTAATGAAAGTATTAATTTTCAAATATTCCTATTATATCATTTTAATATTATATATAATTCAAAATATGAATTAAATAGAGATATTTTTATTAAAAATTTAGAAGATTTACTTGATATTAATAGAAATATTATAAAATACAATGAAAAAAATACTAAAAATAGAGCTAGTGATAATAATAATATAATTAATAATGAAGAATTAATTTCATTATTTAATTCAAATAGTTTCTTATTTAATAATAATAAATTATTATTAAATTATAATAATAACAATATAATATTATCATTATTTAATATTATTACTTTCCTTGAATCTAATAAATATGAAGTTGAAATTTTATTTTCAATATTAAATATAGATGATAATAATAATAACAATGAAATATCTTTGTCTAATGAAATAAAAAAATATTTCAAATATAGTTATGATAAATTAAATATTGGAAATTTAACAAAATATTCTTTGAATACAATTCTTAATATAGAAAGCATGATAAATCAATTCCAGAAAATTATTGATTATAATTATGAAAGTGATTTACTTCAAATTTTCAAAGAAACAATTGATAACAAAATTAAATTAATAGAAAAAAATGAATTAATTGATTACAAATATTTTTTTATTACATTTGTTAAATTATCATTTTTAAATAATATTCTTTCAGATGAAAGTAATAAATTATTCATAAGACAAAATAGTGATATATTCATTTATATTATTAAAAAAATATTTGGAAAATTTCATAATATATTTTATAACGAAAAAAATGAAATAAAAAATAAGACAAATATTAATGAATTAATTAAACATATAAGTAAAATAAAGTTGAAAATGACAAAAAATTTTTATGAAAATTGTTTAGTAGTTTATAATAATATTAATGAATTTAATTTAAATGATAAATATATATCAGTTATTACATTTAGTTATGATTCTAAAAATTGTCAATTTAATTTAAAAATACCTTTGAACAAAAATTATTTAAATAAATTATTTAAAGAAATAGTTATAAATACAAATATACAATCTTCAATACAAAATCGAAATCAAGGATTACTTCCTTATGTTAATTCAAACGAACAATTAACTGATATAAATTCTTTAATTCAATTATTACTTAATTCATCTACATATATCAATGAATCTATTTATTCTATAATAAATAGATTATTTTCATATGATACTATAAATGAAGATTATAATAATAATTTAATAGATTTAATATTAAATAATAGTCAAATACTCGATAATAAAAATATATATATATTTATTAAAAATATTAATGAAATAAATAATGAAAATGAAAATGATAATAATTATATTATTATTAAAAATATATGTTATGATTTAATTAAAATAATAATTATCGATGAATATAAAACAAATGTGATAAATAAAATATATGCTGAATTTAATAAGAATTTAATAGTATCAAATATAGAAGAATTAATTAAAGAAAATAAGATATTGTTATATATTTATCCATATATATATTTCTATATACAAAATAATATTAATAATATTGATAATATATATGACGCAATTGAATTAATAGAAAAATTCGATATGAATAAATATATCGAATTAATAATAAAAAAATATGAAAAAATATTTAATATAGATTTTTCTCAAATTTTGACTGAATTCAAACCTACTAAGGATAAAATATATAAGATATTATCCAAAAATTTTATTAATAAATTTAATCAATTTAAAGAAGAAGCAAATAACAAATTTAATTTTGCATATGAGTTAGTTAATCATAAATCATTATCATATAAAGTAAATAAAGAAAAATATATAAGTAATATTGATAGAAATAGCGACACTATTATTAATTTAGAAAATAAGAATATTGATTCATTAATAAATAATGATGAAATAAAAACATTTACAATAGATATAGATAGAATATTACAAGGTCAAACACAAGCAATAATGAAAGAGGAACTTATTAAATTCATATCTAAATATATAATTAAATTTAATAATATAATTCTTCCATATGCTTTCTTTATTTATATTACATCAATACAAAAAGAATATAAAGCCAATAATAATATAAATACTCTTAAAAAGAATATAAATAATTCAGAAAATTATAATGAAGAATATAAATTGGAATTAATTAATGAATATAATAAATGTATCGGTGATAAAAAAATCGAATATTTAATATATAAATTAAATAAATATAATAAAGATATAATAAAGAATATATATTTTGAATATTATAATCAAAAGAAACTTGAAATAAAGAATTTAAATCAAAATAAAAAGATAAAAATAAAAAAATATTTATCATTAAATGAAAAAGTGATGGAAAATAGTAATGTAATAGGTGCTATAAAAAAAGAAGAAAAAGAAAAAATGGAAAAAGAGAACGAAAATAAAGAAATAAAAGAATATTTCCCAACATATGAAAATGAAATAGATATATTTCATACTAATGATAATAATAACGAAATAAATAATGATACAAATAAAATAGAGCAAAAAGAGGAAATAAAAATAAATTATATAAAATCTTTTATTTTATTATCAAAAATGAATTTAATAGAAAATAATGAAATGTCTTTGCTTTTAAATCAAAATGATATAAGTAATAATATAAACTCAGATGAATTTAATGAAATTGAATCATATCTTCAATTATTAGAATCAAATGATACAAATTCAATAACACAGATAAATAATTTAGAATATTATTACAATAAATTAATTATAAATAGCACTAACACATCAAATACAAAAAAATACATACACGATTTAATTTGTTATTACATATCATCATTAAATTCAAGTAATAATTTCGCTTCCTCATCTTTATCATTATTAAATGAGAACAATAATAAAATATCAATAAATAATAATAGTTCATCATCAGTATCATATAATTTTTATAAATCACCATCTCCCAAAAATATTTTAATGCTTTATTATCCTATTAATATGCTAATAACAAAATGTCAAAAATATTTCGAGAAATATCCGAATCATCCTACTATAATAAATATATTATTCGTTTGTAATACAATTTTATCATTAGATATAAACACAACTCCTTTAAGTAAAGTCTTATCAATATTAGATATATTAATTACAAATATTCATGAATGGGAACAATATGCTTCACGAAGTATTAATTCATTATATGAAGAACAGACTTTAATTATGAAATTAGTTAGATATTATCGATTTGTTGAAATTCAATCATGGAAAAATTTTTTGGCCTCGAAAGAGAAAACACTTATTGAAGAAGAATTGAATGAATATTTCGAATATTTAATTGATTTAATTATAGAACATAATAATAAAATAGAAAAGAAAAAAATAGAAAAAGAAAAAATCGAAGAAAAACATAGTTTATTAGATACTTTGAATGTATTTTTATTAAGTAGTAATTTGGGCAATTTCGTCATAAGATTAAATGAAGTAAAAATAATTGCGGATTTAACTAATAATAATTTGGTAAAAAATTTATATTCATATTATTATATAAATTATATCCAAAATAATAAATTTCAAAAATATAAAAAAGAAAAAATCGATGAAATTTTTTATAAAATAAAAAGTTTAATAAAAATAAACAAATTTGATATAAGAAATTATTTAAATTTTCGAGATAATATGCGACGTAATTATAAACAATTAAATAAGCTCTTAAAACAAAACGAAAATTTATATAGCGAAAATGACCTTAATACTATAATAATAAATGAGCAAAAAGAAGAAGAAAAAAAAGAATATATAGAAATATTCGTAAATGAGAATGTAAATAGAGCAGAAAAAAAGAATGTGAAAAATAATGTATTTTCTGAAAATTTTTATAGTGTATTACATAGAATGAAAACATTATTCGATTTAAAGAAAAATATAAATGCGAATTACAAACAGAAATTTATTTTGGATATAATTAAAAAATTACAAAGTATGGGTCTAAGTAAAAATTATAAATATTTCCAAAAAAAAGTTTTTGAGAAAATTATGGGATTAAAACTCGAGAAAAATAATATTGAAAGTAGTTATTTATGCAAGATATTAAATAAAATAAATAATTATATGAATATCCCCGAGGGGAAAATAACAAGAGAATTAAATATGAATTATATAGAAAGAATGAAAGGATTAATTGTATCATTTTATGATAAATGTCTCGAAATTAATGGACTATTATTAAACATAAAAGAAAACAAAAGAAAATTAGTAATTAATAAATATATTGCATTAATTAATCAAGATAAGGATGAAGATATGAATTTAGATAATGAAGAAAAATATAAAATAGATATCATTATTAATTCATGTAATAATTTCTTGATGAATTTTAATTTTAAAGATTTCAAATTAATTTATTATTCCGATGAAAAAAAGAAAAATGATGCAAATAATAGAAAATTTATAGAATATATTCAATCACTCAGTATGAAAATTGAAAATATTATTAAATATTTAAATGAAATTGATAATAATTATGAAATCTATTATGTCATTGTTTGTTTCATTGGTATTAAAAACATCGCTGAAAAAATTAAAAATTATTTACAAAAAGAATTTAGAATAATAAAATATTTATATGAGGATAAATTAAGTGATATAATACGATTAATAAAAGAATTTATTTCTCGATATGATATAAGCAATATAAATGAAGAATATCAAGAAATATATTATGAAGATCAAATTGATTCTGTGTTAGATGATTATAATGAAAATAGTGATAAAAATAATTTAGAAAAAGACATAATTTATATAAATTCTAAATTTATTGAAAAATTATTTATTAAAGATGATTTGGCTCAAAACAATAATAATCTTAATAATAATGAAGATAAAAAAGAAAAAGATAATATAAATGCAAATAATACTAATTTATTTAATGATAAAATTCAAAATATAGAAGATAATTTAGATGATTTAATTACAAATTTAACTAATTTAAATAAATCATTAATATCATATGGAGAAAAAAGTCCTTTATTATATAATCCTTTATCATTTAATGAAAAAGATTTAAATTTATTATATATCGACATTCTCCAATTTTGTAATATATGCACAACAATATTTTATTCAATAACAATAAATGGTTTAGGAAAATCCGACCAAGATGAAAATCCCAACCAAAATAAAAATCCCGAAGATGGTGCAGTATATGAAGGTGGTTATGGTATGTCTGGAGATGGTCAAGGTATGGAAAATATTACAAAACAAATAGAAGATGAAGAACAATTACTTGGATTAAGGGATGAAAATAATGATAATAATAATGAGAATGATAATGATGAAAATAAAGAACAAGATGATGCTTTTGAAATGAAGACTGATTTTAAAGAGGATTATAATAAGGAAATGAATGAGGATGAAAATGGAGAAAAAAAAGAGAATGAGAATTCAGATATAGAAAGAGAAGAAGATTCTGTAGATAATAATGATAATAATAAAATGGGAGATAAAGATGTTCAAGATGATTTAAGTGAGGAAAATCAAGATGAAAATAAAAAGAAGAAAAAAATTGATTTAACTGATAAAAATGTACAAATTGAACAAGATAATAAAAATAATAAAAATGATTATAAAGAAGGTGATGATGAAAAAAGTAATGAAAAAAATGAAAATGTAGATGAAGATAATCAACAACAAAATGAAACTGATAATGATAAAAATGATAGTAATAGTGATAATTCAGAAGAAGAAGGAGAAAAAATTGAAAAATTAGAAGTGGATAAAAATAAAGAAAAAGAGAAAGAAAAAAAAGAAGAAAATAAAGAAAATAATAATAATGAAGAAAATGAAAATGAGAATAAAGAAGAGCAAATGGAAATAGAAGAAGAAATAGAAAAAGAAGATAATAATATAAAACAAGAAGAAAAAAATAAGAACGAAAATCCTTTAGAAGATAATCAAGAAGATAATGAAGATTTAATTCCAGAAAATAAAGATAAAAATGAAATAAATAATGATAATGATAATGAAGAAGAAGAAATAAATTCAGAAAAGAATGAAGAAAATTCAAATAATTCTTCGGAAGATGAAAATAATAAAAGTATGAAATTAGATGAAGAAATTATTGATAAAGAAGAGAATAAAGAAAAAGAAGAAGAAAAAATAATATCAAATCCAATATCAAATCCCGAAAAAGATTTAGGATATAATCCCTTAACAAAGAATAAAAATACTCAAGGTAATAATACAGCAAAAAATACAAAGAATTCATTAAATGAATTAAACGATGAAGAAAATAAAGATAACGATATAGATTTTGACCAATTAGAAAACTTAGATCAATTCAAAGAAATCTTTGACATTAATTCAGTACTTAATAATGTATATAAAAAAGGCCAAATTGAAAATCAAAGAAATAAAAAAAATAAAGAGAATAATATGGACATAGAGCATAATAATAATCCTATAGAAGAATTAAATGAGAAAGATCAAATTATGGATAATGATTTTAAGTTTGAAAATTATGAAGATAAAAATGAAAATAATAAAAATGGTTTAGATAATGACGATAATTTCGAAATGGGTTATGGCTCGAATAATAAAAATGATAATGATAAAATAGCCAAAGAAAAAAATAAAGAAAATAATCATAAAATAAAAAATGAGAATATAAATAAACAAGAAATAAATAAAATGAATCAGGAAGAAGAATCAGAAAACAGCAACGAGATAAATGATGATGAAGATAAAAAAGAAGGAATAAAAGTAATAGAAGATATAGAAAAAAATGAGCAGATAAAAGAAAAAAAAGAAATGAATAAATCAGAAGAAAATATGGAAGAAGAAGAAGATGAAAATGCTTCGAAAAATAATGAACAAAATGAAATAGAAGAAATAGAAGAAAAAAACGAAGAAATAATTCAACAAAATAAAACTGAAGATTTATTCCCAAAAGAGGATAATAAAACCGATTTCGATAAAAATCTTATAATAAACACCGAATTAAAACTTTCCGAAAAAGAAGTAAATGAACAAGCTATATCTATATTTAATAATTATTTAGAATCATCTCAGGATAAAAATATATCACAAAGTAATATTTCGAATTCAAATAATTTAGAACAATTCTTTAATAGTCTATTAACATCAAGTCAAAATCAGATAATTAAATTAACATCGCTTTTAAAAACAATTTTAACTCCTAATTTACAGTCAAAACTGGTCGGAAATTACAAAACAGGTAAAAGACTTAATATGAAAAAAATAATATCATTTATTGCTTCGAATTATCGTCAAGATAAAATATGGCTAAGAAGGACTTTACCATATAATCGAGATTATTATATTACAATATCAATAGATAATAGTTTATCCATGAAACAAAATAATATAGGTTATTATGCTTTACAAAGTATGCTAATATTAGTTAAATCTTTACAAAAAGTCGGTATAGATAATTTAAGTTTATTTGGAATAACAGATGATTGTGTTGAATTATATGATTATAATATTGAAAAAAGTTTGATAAATAATGAAAAAATAAAAAATATTGTAAATTATTTTAAATTTAATTTTGAATCGAAAAATTCATTTGATTTTTCTATGCAAAATTTCCTGGCGAAAAATATCCAAAAAATTGAAAATAATACTATAAATGATAGAAATAAATTGAAATACAATATAAATTTCATTATAAGTGACGGAAGATTTAATAAAAATAATGTAAAAGGATTAACTGCTGTTGCGAAAGAAAAAGGAATTTTATATGTTTTTATTATTATTGATAGGTATAAATTTGATGATAAAAATTCAATATTAAATACAATGACTGTGAAATATGATGAAAAAGGTGAAATTGAAATAGAAAAATATTTATCTGATTTTCCTTTCCAATATTATACTGTTGTTCAAGATATTGAAGATTTACCTGAAGTTTTAAAAGGAATTCTAGTTAAATGGATTGAAACTGTAAGTAATTAAATTCTAAATATTGACATAATGAAGATGAAATAATCATTATAATAAAAATATATATATTTTATTTTTATATATTATAAATAAAATACTATTTAATATAAATAATTGGGGATTGGGGATTGGGGATTGGGGATTGGGGATTGGGGATTGGGCCCAATCCCCAATCCCCAATCCCCAATCCCCAATCCCCAATCCCCAATCCCCAATAATTTAAAGCAAAATTATAAAATATTAAAAAGTTTATTAATTATATAATTAAATTAATTCAAAGTAAATATATATCTAAAATTTATCCATATAATATTATGTATCAAGCTTTTCATATATATAATAAATTACTGAATATTTTCTTGAATGATTCTTTTAAACGAATAAGGTTGAAACAAATATCCATCAGCATAATAAAATTTATTCTGAAATTCAACCCAATGTAATCTCAATGTATGTAAAAAGCATTCCATAAAATCCATTCCAATCAAAACAAATATAGTCATATTCGCCAAAACAAAATATCCAACAAAAATAAGTACAAATCCCAATCCAAAATAATAATCCCCATCACTAATATTTTGTTTCAAAGTTTTCTCAAAAAAAACCTTGGATAATTCCGCATGGGCCAAAGACAAAGCCCAAAGTCTTAAATAAGAAGCAGTATTAGATACCGTGCCTAAAATAAATTCAATAGAATAAATCACTTGACCAATAAAAAAATCAACAAAAGATTTATTTCTTTCATGTTCATTTGAAATTTCTTCAGAATAATAATTATTATCTTGTAAAGGCCCATTGCTTCCTTTATCATCTTCTCCAAAATTATCTTCGTTGATATTATTATTATTATTATTTATTTCTTGTAAAAGTTTTTGGTCTTTTTTTTTCTTGTATTTTTTATAATCTAAAAAAGGTTTAGGAAGTATCATTACCGGAATTAATATGACTAAAATTGCAATAATTACAGCATGAAAATTTTCTTGTTGATATCTCCCAGTTCCTTGAATTTGGTTTCCCCATAAAGGCATATTTTCAACAGAGCCGCCTTTGATCGCTAAATTAATTAAATGTGTAATAATACTCGGTGCTCTTGATGTATCGTAGAAATATGTACTCCATTTGATGAAAATTAATACAACCATATATCCTAATAAAACAGCCATGAAAATAAATTGAGGAAAAAATTCAAAAATTATTCCGTATATATTTTTATAATAATTATCATTTAAACCTTTTAAAAATATTCCTAACATCATATGAATAACTCCAATAACAACACTAAATTTCATTTTGAACGAATTAAAAAACGTTAATTGGTTTTCCGCCACGAACCATTTCGGGTCCATACCAAACGGGAAATTACATCCGTCTTTTTTATTCGCAAATTTCGTCTCGATTCTATCCCGTTCATAACAAGTATCATGCATCGATAACGGCACACTCATGAATTCATTATATAATAAACCGCAATAAATCGAACACACACTTAATAAAAGGAGAAAATATCTAAATTTAGTTAATAATTTAAGAGGCGATTTTCCCTCTTTTTTATTTATATCCTCATTGTAATATACTAAATACATCGCGAATAAAAAAATAATAAGGCCATGTCCTATATCTCCGAACATAACCCCGAATAAAAAAGGAAAAAATACTATATTAAATATCGCAGGATTTATTTCGCGATATCTTGGAACGCCATATGTATTTACTATTTCTTGAAATGCATATGTAAATTCATTGGTGGGTATATATGTAGGCCGTTTTAATACATTTTCGTTTATTTCTATAAAAGTCCCTAATGATTTCATTTCGTCTTTGGACACGCCGGAATTTAATAAACTAATTAATATATCTTTTTTTTCTTCGAGAACCCACACTTCCCCATCGACAAAATTATCTCTGATAATGCATTTATTTAAATTAGTATATATCATTTTTTCTTTTTTTGAATATAATCTTAATAAATCCATCCTTGCTGGTTTATCTTCATTTCCGGAAAATTTTTTCAAAAATTTTTTTATTGAAGTTTCTGACTCGATTATATATTGTCTTTTATCTCTTATTTTTTTTTCCAAATTTCTCAAAATTTCTTCCTTTGTTTCATTTTCGGGAGGGATATAATGACTCGCGGATAATATATCGCAAATTTGTAACATTTTTTTCATCAAATATTCTTTCGCTTCTGTCGGGAAAATAACTATGAATATTTTTTTTTCATCTTTTTTTTTGAGAACATTATAAGATATATATTGTGGTATATCCATATCAAAAAAAGTTGCGATGGCTCGCCCCCTCCCCATTCTTAATATCATTCGATTCATTTTTATTTCATCATCGGCACGTATTACTCCCATAAACGATATTAAAGAATCACTATTAGCTTTTTGCTTCAAGTCATAATTATTCAAAAGCCCCCCTGTCATTTTGAAATATTTTTCAAAAACTAATTTTTTTTCTAATTCGATTTCCAAATCTTCTTTCATTTTTTGATGTGATTCGATTAAATCCAAAATTTTTTTTTCATTTTCGATTACTTCAGATTCAATATAGTCAAAATATGTTGAAAAAGTTAATCCTTTTATATTTATATCATTTTCAATATCCTCAATGAATTTATCGTAATTTTTGTAAAAATGTATTTTTATTTGAAATTCGGACGCATAGTCCATAAATTGCGTTGTTTTTATTTCCATTTGTTCCACACGTTTTAACATCGATGTAAAACTTTTTTTTGAATCGGGAATATCTTTTGTTAAATTGATAAATTGAATTGCGGCAATATCCGCCTTACCGAAAATGTCCATTATACGCATTAAACCGTCTATATCATTCGGCATACGAATTCTAAGATGTAAAATTTTATTTGAACGGAAAAAACCCATTTTTTGGTAAATTTATTTCAAATTTTTAATTAGAAATTAATATTTAAAATATATTAATAAATAAAATATGTTTATATTAATAGACTATTTTATCATGGGGATTGGGGATTGGGGATTGGGGATTGGGGATTGGGCCCAATCCCCAATCCCCAATCCCCAATAAAAGAAAATAAATATATAATATAAATAAATTAAAAATATTTTAATTTATATATTTTTTTAATTTTATTTAATTTCAATAATAATATGGACGCTGAACCAAAGACTGCAATGGTAAAAGAAATTATCGGAAGAACAGGTTCAAGAGGTGCAATAACTCAAGTCAAAGTTCAATTCATGGATGATCAAAATCGTTATTTGATTAGAAATGTTATGGGCCCTGTTAAAGTCGGAGATATTCTTGTTTTATTAGAATCAGAAAGAGAAGCGAGAAGATTGCGTTAAATAACAATGAAGATATATAATTAATAAATAATTATATTAATAAGCAAACTTGAATTTTTAAACTAATAAATTTATTTAATTTAAAAATTTTGTTGATTAATATTTAAATAATTTTATTCATTATTTAAATGGGGATTGGGGATTGGGGATTGGGGATTGGGGATTGGGGATTGGGGATTGGGCCCAATCCCCAATCCCCAATCCCCAATCCCCAATCC
>Ga0256405_10006557_pt1 | contig 18486 bp, 18 predicted proteins | sample RumenRJG_02DNA_FD_189096 | JGI IMG/M metagenome (GOLD analysis project Ga0256405, IMG submission 189096) | Bovine rumen microbial communities from Lethbridge, Alberta, Canada - RJG_02 | ecosystem: Host-associated > Mammals > Digestive system > Stomach > Rumen | place: Canada: Alberta... | reverse complement strand
TTTCATGATTTTTGTTCGTTAAAAAACCGACCGTTGCCCTGCCACGAAAATTGCGGCGATGCTTCGTCCGACCGCCACGTTTGGTGGATTTGCAGCCGGACGTTGTCCTTAAATTCCTCAAAAGCAATTCCCAGTTCTTTACAGCGAAACGGCACCAGCGACAGTGTGTTGGCGTGGATGGTTGTGAGTACCAAAAAACCCGACAAACTCGCGTAAAAAGCGGTTTTTGCGGTTTCGGCATCGCGTATTTCTCCGATCATGACGGCATCGGGATCCTGCCGCAATGTCCCCATCAAAGCTTCTTCGAAGGTTAAATCATTTTTGACGTCAATTTCCGTCTGTACCCAATCGTCGATTTCCGCTTCGACGGGATCTTCCAGAGATATCAGTTTTAAACCCTGTTGCGCAAACAACCGACCGAGCGCGTATAAAGTCGTCGTCTTTCCGCTTCCCGTGGGACCGGAAATTAAAATCATGCCGGAACGCTGCTTCGAAATTTCCGTTTCCAGAAACGCGCGCAGTCGCGGCGGAAAATGAAGCGCATCGATTTGGAACGGTAACGTTTGTTCGCTCAACAAACGCAGGGTCAACGATTGCGCGCCGCCGTCGGTAAGGTACGAAATGCGTCCGAAAATGATTTTGCCGTTTAAATCGTACCGAAAATGTCCCTCTTGGTTCTCGAAGGTTTCGCTGAAATTTAAATTCCCGAGCACGAGAAAACTGCGCAACAGCAACAGACCGTCTTCGTAAGGCAGTTCCTTCTTGTTTTTTACTGTGCGCGCGCAACGAAACGATACCGAAGCCGAACGCCCCGCCAACGCAACAAAACAGTCGGAAGCTTTTAACCGAATCGCCTCCTCCAAAACCCGTCGTATGTGAAGATTTTCGGAAATCCCGACAACATCCTCATCCCAAAGCGACGGTTCTGTGCAAAGCGTCCAGACGCGTCCCGTTGCCCGCTCCAAATGCGGCAGGCAGGAAACGAATTCAACATCTTCGACGCAAAGAACACACCGATCGGGCGTTTCGCGAAAACGCAAACCGCAGGCGCGCAGAGCCTCAAACGTCGCTTGAGGACGGTGCGACGGAAGTTTTTTGAGGGCACGCAGTTGTCGATGACGCCTTATCGCATCCCGAGCATGCGCCACTCTTGTGATCGGAGCACGAACCGCACGAAGCATGCTGTTTGTAATCCGTTTCATAAAAGCCGCTTCCTTTGAACAAAATGCCGCATCCTTCGCCAATTTTCCGCTTTAGAGCCGATTTTCCGCATGCCGGGCAAACGGTTCGCGCCGGTTCGCTCATGGAATGAAAAATCTCAAACGTCTTCCCGCAGGCTTCACACACATAATCGTACGTCGGCATACGTTTCTTCCCTACGCCGATTGGGAAGGTTTGGCAAGTGAAAAGGACGTTCGGTTTGTTGTATGCGCTTTAAACTAAGGTATAACGAAACGGTTGAAAATGTACAAAATTCCAAAACACTTTGGAGATTTTCGGGCGATTTATGCAATGCCAGCGTGCCGATTTCGCCTGACGGAACCTGGACAAAAGCCGCATCAAAAAAACGGCGCGCCTCATGCGGAACCCAATCCCAGTCTGTGTCCCGAAATTGCATCCCGTACCGTCGATGGGTTTTAACGCGGCGCAAACGCCTGTGCCAACTGCTCCATATCAACCGTCATTGCGTTAAATTCCAAGCGCGGGATGCCGAGTTGCATGCATTCGCGGCAGGTTGAGCTTTCTTGATGTACCCGTTGCCATTTTTCCGGCGTCATTTCAAAGACGTCGCCGAGATCTTCGTCGACCAAGCAACACAAAACGCAACGACCGTCGGCATCGATGGTTAAATTGGGTGCCATGGGACAGCGGTTTGTCGGTTTCAGGTTTCCCATACCGATGCCCGTTAACAGATCCCGCGCAACATTGTTCAGATACTCCCGCGGCAGGGTGTTTTGAAGGAAATCCTTCAGTTTTTCCCAATCGTTGATGACCGCAAACACGGGATGGCATGTGATGTTTAATGTTTTTGCAAAATCGTACGCCGCCTGCAATTCATGCAGATTGAACTGATAGACATGAAAGTAGATATAGAATTCACCGACAAACCGTGTTGTCGGAAGGTGCGAACGAGGATTTCGATGTTTTCCTTAATGCGTTCGAAATCAAAGCGGTGAATTTTATCGTATGATGCCTGACTGAAACCGCACATCGAAATTTTCACGAAACCGATATTCGAAGCATCGAAGGTATCGGGCAGTTTCGGCAAAACGGCGGCGTTGGTGCTGAGCGCAACAAGGCAATTTTCTTTTTTCGAAATTTCGATGATTTTCGCAAATTCCGGATGCAACATCGGCTCGCCCCAGTTGTAAAGATGAATTTTCGTATCCGCCTCAATAAACCCCTGTGCTTTCAAATAACGCAAAACGCGCTCGAACAGCGAAACTTCGATGAATTTTTCTTTTTTGTCGCAAGGAATTTTGTTGCGGTTCCGAAACCCCGTTTGGCAGTAGTAACACTGCGCGTTGCAAACGTTGCAAATATCGAATGCCAAATGCTCTTCGGTGTATTGCGAAAAAGTCGAGGACGATGATGCGGCGGTCGGCATGAAATTCACTAAGATTCTTTTGAAAAACGGGAATGTTTTCAAGAAAAAACGCTATACAAGAGCATACCCTGCAACGACCTTAAGGAGTATTATGATTTTAACCTTTGTCCGTATTACCGTCTTCCAAAATCCTCACAATCCACCGTCGATGCGGACCGCTTAAAGCAACGGCGTGCAGTTCGGTTATCGGGAAAAATCGGCACCCTTTAAACGGCGGTTGTTCAAAAAACGTTTCCGAGCGGTTTTCGTTCATCAACGGATGCGGTTGATAAACAACTTCCGTGTAAGTCGTATTCGTAATACTGCGTTTAGCGCGGAATAGCTCCTTTAAATTCGAAAATTGTACCTTTCGTTCTTCCGTTAACTTCGGCAGTTCCCATAACTGTTTGTTGCCGATACGCGACGGTTCCAAAAGTAATGCCTCGTTCGTCAAAATCCACAGGCGGTCGACGGTTTTTTTAAAGTGCGGTGTCGAATGAAAGTGTGGGCAGATTTCGACGGTATGTTCCCGAAAGGCTTTGCAAAGCGTTCGGATCGGACAATGTTTGCAGTCGGGTGCCGTCGGCGTACATACAACGGCTCCCAGTTCCATCATCGCTTCGTTAAAAATTCCCGAATGTTTCTTATCCAACAGGCGTTGCGCATGCGGTGTCGCCCAAACGATCGCGGCGGCTTTGGACGTAAAAATTGCGGAATAATTAAAAACGCGCGCCAGTACCCGCACGACATTGCCGTCAACAACGGCGATCGGTTCGTTCCGGGCAATACTCGCAATCGCGGCGGCGGTGTAAGAACCGACGCCGGGGCAGGTCAATAAATCGCGATACGACCGCGGCGGATTTTGCACAAAGCGTTGCGCGGTTTGATGCAAATGTCGTGCGCGCGCATAATAACCGAGCCCCGACCATTGACGAACGACGGCTTCGACGGGTGCGGACGCGAGAGCTTCGAAATTCGGGAAAATTTTCATCCAACGTTCAAAATACGGCAGGACAGTCTTTACCTGCGTCTGTTGAAGCATGAATTCCGACACGACGGTTTTGTACAAAGACGGATTGTGCCGCCACGGCAAATCACGCGCGTTTTTTCGAAACCACTGCAACAGTGCACGGCGAAAGAAACGTTCAAATTCGGGCATTTTTCGATCCCAGCATGGAAGGTTTGTATGTTTTTGCCAAAATATTTCCCATACGGGGGGTCTTTCCCGTTTGCGTGTTTGGATTGATGCAAACGAGGATTTTTCCCCTAATAAAACCAACCATGGGGACGGTGCACACGCTTTCGGCGACTTCCGCCGAAGAAAGTTTCGAACAGCTGCAAAATTGCATCAGTCAAGCACTTTCGTACGGCATCATCGTGCCGCAGGCGCATTTTTTGGAACAATTTTTACGATTTTATCCCGAATTCCCGCGTGAACATCTCTATACGCCGAGTTCGCTGTTAAACGTCTGCGGTTTGAAGCTCGTTTCGAGTGAAATTGCCCTGTTGTCGGAAAAATTTAACGAATTTGCCGATCCGTCGTTTTTGGAGTTTAAAGACGAGACCTGCGAAACGTGGTTGAAACAACAATCGTATGCGTTTTGGAATTTCGACTTGGAGGTAAAAGTACCGTTTGAGCGTTGTATTTTATTCGGATCGTTTTCGCATGAACAGAAACAGCATCTTGTCAATGTTTTGCGTTGTCGCGAATACTTTGTTTTGCAACGAACGTTTTCAAAAAGCGCGCCAAAAGACGAAGAAACCAATCTTCATGTCCATCGATATGAGACCATTGCGGCAGGTTATGCATGGGTCGAACGCGTGAAGACCGAACATCCGAATGCCTGCGGTGTTTTACTTCCGAACGCTAAGGAATGGACAATGTTATTTCGAAAACCGTTGCAGAAACAGACTTTGGCATGGTTGGATTGGCAGGAAGAAGGAACGATCGGAAGCTTTTGGGCGTATGCGCAAACGACGGTTAGCTTCGAAACACTTGAAACATGGCAACGCGATTGCGATGAAGCGTTTCGGGAGTGCCTAACGGAGGATTTTGATGTTTTGCGCGAATATCTTTTGCGGAACGGAAAAATATGGTGCGAACCGTTTGAGTGTTGCGATTTTCCTGCTTCCGCGTCTGTCGGTGATTACATAACTTTACTTCAAAACACAAATCCGCCTTCGGAATTTACACACCTGTTCGCCTTGAAAAATTGTCCGTTAACGGTCACCAAGCGCGCGTTTTTTTCGTATCTGCGACGTCTTTTGCAATACCATTCGGGCTTTAAAGCGGATGTATTACGGTGGGACGAAGCCGTTTTTCTGCCCGTAAAAGAAGGCTTTGCGCCGCAGGCGGTTCCAACGGGCGGCGAAACGGATGCAAATGTTTCGGCGTGGATGAATGAAGTCGTTTCCCGCGGCGGTTCGTTGCATTTGGGCGTGCCGTTGCGGGATCGAAACGGCGAACCGTTGCAACCGCTTGCAGAGAAACAGACCCCCTCCGAGCTTATCGGAACGGAGGAGTTGTTATCGGCGAAAAGGGTTGTTTCGAAAGAGCTGTCGACAGGGACGGACAGTCATTCCGCGCAAACGATTGAAACAACGACGGACGGTCGAACGTACATAACGGTCAGCAATGCATTGTCGATTGCGGCGAGCGTGTACGAACAATATCCGAAAGCAAATGTTCTGCAATTTCCAAAGTACATTCGGGATGAAAAAACGGTTCCATCGGACGTTCAAACCAGCCTGCAGGCAAAGAATATCCTGCGCATACCGAAAGAGTTTATTCGTTTTTCCTGTAAAAATTGGGAACGTTTTTACCTTTGTCCGCGGAAAACGTGGCTGGAGAAAATTTTAAAAGCCGTCCACATACCATTGCATCCGACGGTATCAAAGGCTCTCTTTTTGGGTGAAAGCATTCATGACAACTTAATCTTTGCCCGCCAACCGCGCAATTTGAACGCATGGGAAGCGCTTATTCATCAACGTTCCGATGCCCGTTGGGAAAAGCTCCGACGGTATCATCCGAACGTTTCTCTTCTGCAACAGCGGCATCAACGGGCATTGGAGTACAGTCTTACGATGGCGGCGGCATGTGAAGAATTTTTACATGACGGTTGGAAGCTTTATTCCGAATATGTCCTGCCGAAAGAGAGTTCACACACGGGACGCATTGATCTGCTGGCGGTGCATCAGGGAAAACAAAAAATCGTCATCATCGATTACAAATCGGGGCTCAACGAAACCCTTACGTCAAGAACGCTGAAAAGCGGTTACGGTTGGCAACTGTTGCTGTACGGGCAGGCGATGCAAACGCTGTATCCGACGTACGAGGTTGAATTGCGGATGATACTGCGGACAGGAGAGGTGAAACTTCTGCGTTTGAATGAGGTTGATGATGTTGTTTCGCAAATGAATGCATGGATTGAGAAATTTCGGCAATCGGGCTTATATGAAGGATTGCCGGACGAAAAAGCCGAAACATTGCCGTTGGCATTCGTCGGCGGGAAACAAGTGTACTTTTAGGATGTGCTCAATTCGCCGATTAAAACTTTCCCCATGCGTTAATGTTTGTGTACGTCGGCTTGTGTTTTTTTGAAAGGCATGTCCATCGCCTTTATTCCCGCGCCTGCCAAAGAACTCTCTGCAACACAAACCTTTTTACGGACAGTCTTAAATAACGGAGTACATTTTATTCCTGCGGCAGGGTTTTCAAAATTTCCCGAAACGCTTCCGTCGGAAAACCGGAAACATTCGATTGCGATCCCTCCAAATGTACAAAGGTTTGCGTCAAAGGATGACGGATGGTGTAGGAACCGGCACTTTTTAGAGGTTTTACTTCTTCCAGATAACGGCTGATGAAAGTGTCGTCAATCGGGTCAAAGGTAACTTTCGTTTCGACGGTCGTCACATAACGAAAATTTGCCGTTTTGCAAACAATCGCCAACCCCGTCACCGCCGAATGCGTCTTCCCTGACAGCAGTTGCAACGTGCGCCTGGCATCGGCAAGATCCTTCGGTTTATTGAAGACAATTGAGCCAAAGATCGCTACCGTATCGGCGCCGATCACCCACGCGTCTGGAAATTGTTCCGCAACAAAAGACGCTTTCAGATGCGCATTGGTTTGCGGTACCCAAAGGGGCGGATTATTGCCGGGCTCGTGTACTTCGTCAACATCGGGCGAAATGCACTGAAATTTGGGCAAAATTTCCGAAAGCAGTCGTTTCCGCTCGGGAGAGGAGGAGGCTAAAATCCAGGTGCGTTGCATAAAAAATACTTCGTTGTTTCCAAATTTGGCATTCTCCTGCGAAGAAAGGAACGCCATCGTCTTCTAGCATTTATCTATTCAGATTGCAACACTAAATGCCCTTTGTTCTCACGGATTTTTAACGACGACCCTGTTTAAACTTGAAAGTTTCAGACCATTTACACTATTTTGTGCACGCCGCTCCTTCGAACGGAACTCCATGCCTTCCGCGTGCATTTTCGTTTTCAGAGCCGCACACTTTATGTTTATGAACCGCATCCGCAACTGCCGTTCGGATGTTTATCGCCGTTAGACGCGCTTCCGTTGCCGCAACAACCGCAGGAGGCGGAACTTCCGCTTCCGTCGGAACCTGCCGGTTGATTTAAAGCTTTCAGAAACGCATGCCATGCCAAGGTGGCGCATTTGATGCGCATGGGAAATTTTCGCACGCCGAGCAGGGCTTCCAGTTCGCCCAAATTGTCGGGTTGTTCCGCCGTCGCATCGTTGAGCCACGCCAAAACGTTCTGCGCGTCTTTTTCGGCATCCGCCGAAGTTTGACCTTCCAACCGCAACGTCATCAATGATGCGGAAGCTTTGCAAATCGCACACCCCTGACCCGTGAATGAAATTTCCTTTATTTGGTCGCTTTCAATCCGCAAATGCACGGTGATTTCGTCGCCGCAGAGAGGATTGTGACCGTGTGCCGTATGCGTCGGCTGCGACAGGGCGTAAAAGTGATGCGGTTGTTCGTTGTGCGCCAGCAACACTTCGCGATACATTTCGAGCGAACTCATCTTTTAAAACATTCTATAATCATCCGTTGCGGCCGAACCGATAATTTGAGATCTTTGCGCCCGTTCCGCAAATCGAAGGAAGCGGGATTGAACAAAAGCGTTCCGTCGAATTTCATTTCTTAAAAACCCTAACCGCGCGTTCCAACGCCGCAACGAGACGATCAACATCTTCGCGCGTATTGTACAACCCGAACGAGGCGCGCACGAGACCGCTCGGGTAACCGAGGCGTTTCATGAGCGGCTGACAGCAGTGAAAACCGGCGCGCAATGCGATGTTGTCGTCGCAAACCAAACTCGCGACGTCGTGCGGATGCAGACCGTCGACGAGAAACGAAACCACCGCCGTTCGTCGGGTCGGGCAGGGCGCCAAACGAATGAACGGAAGCGCGGATAAACGTTCTTCGGCGTATTGAACGACATCTTCTTCATGTTTCGAGAGTGCTTCCCAATCGAATTGCCGCAGGTAATCAATCGCGAAACCGAAGCCGATGATATCCGCGATCGGCGGCGTGCCGGCTTCGAAACGAAACGGAACCTCCGCCGGCGTAAAGCGATCGATTTCGACCGTTTCCATCATCGTTCCGCCACCGTGATAAGGCGGCAACGTTTCAAGCAATGCGCGTTTGCCGTAAAAAAAGCCCGCTCCCGTCGGACCGTACGCTTTATGCGCCGAACCGACCAGAAAATCGCAATCCAAATCCTTTACGTCAATCGCAACATGCGCCAATGCCTGCGCCGCATCAATGACGACCAACGTACCGTTGGCATGCGCGCGTTTGATGATATCCTTCACGGGCGGGATGAGACCGAGAACGTTGGAAAGGTGCGAAAACGCGAGTAATTTTGTTTTCGGCGTTAAAAGTTCCTCCAGACGCAACGGATCCAAACGGCCGTCTTCCTCCAAACGCCACCCTTTGATGCGAATACCGCGCTTGGTTTGCTGCATCTGCCAGGGAATTTGGTTCGAATGATGTTCCAGTTCGGTGACAATAACCTCGTCATTCGGCTGAAAGTACCGTTGCCCGATGATTTCCGCCAATGCATTCAGGGCTTCCGTGGCGCCGCGCGTAAAGATAATCTCTTCCGCCGCATCGGCATGAATAAAATCCGCCAGACGTTTTCGCGTTCCCTCGTAGGCTTCCGTGGCGCGCTGCCCCCATTCGTAATAACCGCGATGGACATTGGCGTTGTAGTTGGTATAAAAATCCGTCAGCGCATCAATCACGCAACGCGGCTTTTGCGTGGTCGCCGAATTATCCAGCCAAACAATCGATTGCCCGTTTGAATTACAGTGCGAAAGCGACGGAAAATCATTGCGGATGGACGCAACATCCAACGGTCGCTTCGTATTTCCTTCGTTTCCCGCTGTCACCGTCATCCCCTCCGTTGTTCTTCGGACCTTCCGCTTTAAAAGTCCCCGCCGTTCGTTCTTACCTTTCCCGAACCTCTAAAACCGTCCCCTGGCTGCCCGACAAGGATTCGAACCTCGACTGAATGGACCAAAACCACGTGTGCTACCGTTACACTATCGGGCAAACAATAACTGCTACGCATTTATCATCTGTCCGTCGGGTTTGTTTGTCAATCCGTTTCACACGGCAACATCCGGCTCCCGAAGCGATCAAACCTTGAAACAAAGAGCATTTTTCGGTATTTTAAAAAACGGATGGAAAAGTTCTTCGGGAAGTTGGCGATGGCGACGACTCTCATCGGTCTGATACCGCAGATTATCAAAGCCCATCGTACGAAAACCATGAAGGACGTTTCGTTGTTCATGCTCCTCAACTGCTGGGTGTGTGCGCTTTCGTGGCTGATTTACGGGATTTGTATCGCTTCTTCGGAGTTGATTTGGAGCGAAATTTTTTGCCTCATCGTCACGACGATTTCGGTCATGCAGAAAATTTCCTATGACCGTTGACGAAGGTTTTTATCGTTCGGTCCTGTGCCTCGACGGGGAACTGCCGCTTGAATTTCTGAAACAAACGCGTCTGCCGTTGATTGCGGCGGACGGGGCGGCGAACCGACTGGTCGAAAACGGTTTGAAACCGATCGTGATTGTCGGGGATTGCGACAGCGTACGGGCGGAATTATTGGAACAATACCCGCACATTTGTGACCGTTCGCAGGATACGACGGATTTCGAGAAAGCATTCGCGTACTTGGAAAAAGAACACTTACTGCCGACGATTGTCGTCGGTATGAGCGGCGGTTGTTTGGACAGAATTTTGTCAAATGTTTTTATTTTCTCCCAAACCGATGCCCTCTTCCTGTCGAATACGCAGATCGGTTTTGCGATGACGGGAAAAAGAACCTTCGATTGGGAAGCGGATACCAAAGTTTCGCTGTTCGGTTGTCCGCACGCAATCGTGACCTCGCACGGTTTAAAGTGGGAACTCAACCGCACGGAATTAGCTTTCGGCGGTTTTCAGTCGTGTTCAAATCGCGTTCAAACGTCGCCACTGACGTTGGAGGTCGAAGGGAAAGTGCTGGTGTTTACATATCGTTGCGCCGTAAGGGATGCGGGGAGTTTGTAAGAAGACGGTAACACTGTCAGCGGATATGACGGTTTTTATGTTCCCGTATTGCGTGAAGCAACATTGTTTTGATTGCGTTCGTTTGACGGTCGACGGTTCTTCGGTACATGAACACCGTTTTTGTTGAACCGTCGTTGCATGAAAAAGTTTTCGTCACTTTTCCGATTGCGATTTTCGTCTCTCCAACCCACCATGGTTGTACGGTGGGACATCGTTGGATCTTCCTGTTGGTATGGCGTTATCTGTTCCCGAAAAAGCACTTCGGAACGTTTTTTACGTGGATGTCGACGGCAGGGATTGCGGCGGGCGTGGCGTTATTGATGATTGTTTTGAGCATCATGAACGGCTTTGATACCCACATTGCCGAGAAGCTGATTCAAATCAACGGTGCAATTAAAATCATTGCGCGGCGTTCCGTAACGCAAGACGAAGACTTTATTGAACGCATTCGTCGGTTGCCGCACGTAAAGGCGATCACGCCGTATGTTGCGGGGATTTCCATGATGCAGGTCGGCGAGCGCGTTGCGTTGCCGAAATGCCTCGGCTTGGAGGTCGAAACGGCTGGTTTGGTTTTGCCGCTGGAACGGTTTCTTACAAAAGGATCGCTTAATGGTTTAAAGGATGGCGCGTGGGTGAGCGAGGCGCTCGCGCACGAATGCGGCTTGGACGTCGGCGATACATTTGAGCTTTATTCCCCGCTGGCGTTGGAAGCCATGAGAAAGGAAGAACTCCTCTTACCGCGGGAAGTGACGGTCGCGGGGCTTTTTAAAACCGGCTGGGCGGAGGCGGATCGTTCGACGGTGCTGTTGCCTTTGGAGCTGTCGCAGGAATTATACGCTTTGTCGGACAATGTTCACGGTTTCAGCGTCGAAGCGGATCGTCATTATTTGGGCGAAGTTTGTCGGGAAATCAACCGTCTCCTCCCGCCGGGATTGGTCGCCTACACCTGGAACACGCTCAACGCAGATTTTTTATACATCTTGAAACTCGAAAAAGCCATGTGTTTTTTTGTTTTACTTTTTGTGGTGGCGGTGGCGGCGTTTTCCATGAGCAGCGGTCTGATGTCTGCCGTGGTAAGGAAGCGGCGCGAATTAGCCTTGTTGCGCACCTGGGGCGCGACGAGAACGGATCTTTCGCTGTTATTTGGTCTGCAAAGCCTGCTGTTGGGTTTTTTGGGATTGTTGACGGGTTTTGCCGCCGCCGCCGTTATTTTGCACGAACGCAATGCCATCGTGCGCGGATTGACAGGTTGGCTGCTGCCGAAGGATGCGCTGTGGAATTTTTACGATGTCGAAACCCTGCCTGCCGTTTGGGATCGGCAGGATATGCTGTGGATTGCCCTTTTAACGCTGGTGATGACGCTGTTGGCAAGTTTGTTGCCGATCGGTCGTATGTATAAACTGCCGTTGGTGCAGAGCTTGCGGCGAGGATAAGGGGAGAAATATCGAAAAAAGCATCGTTTGAAGATGAAAGCAGACTTGAAAGATTTGTTCTCACAGGCGTAATTTAAAAGAAAATGATACCTCAAACCGAAGCGACGAAGGAAGCACGAGAGCCGACCTTTGCCGCACCTCTGTTGACAGCTTCATGTTTATCCAAAAGCTTCGGGACGCAGCCGCTGTGGCGGAACGTTTCCTTTACGTTGCACGAAGGCGAAAGTTTATCGATCTGCGGTGCTTCGGGATCGGGAAAATCGACGCTTTTGCTGGTAATCGGCGGCTTGGAAACGATTCAAAGCGGAACGGTGACGTTCGACGGGCGTCCCGTTATCGGCGGGCGGCAGGCGTTTATCGAGGGCATCGGGTACGTATTCCAACATTATCATCTCATCGAAGAATTGACGGTGCGGGAAAATTTGCTGTTGCCGTTTTCAATACGCTTCGGTGGCAGGCAAATGCCCGATATTTGGGATGAAGTCTTGGATTTGTTGGGGTTAAAGGAACTTTTGGATCGTCTGCCGACGGTATTGTCGGGCGGAGAACAACAGCGTGCGGCGTTGGCACGGGCGGTATTGGCAAAACCGAAACTCCTTCTCGCGGACGAACCGACCGGCAGTTTGGACGAAGCGACCGGTACGCGTGTGATGGAGTTGTTACTACGGGTGTGTCAAAGGTTTTGCATGAGTTTAATTTTGGTAACCCACTCTGCGATGTTTGCGGCACAAACGGATCGCCGAATGTTACTCAAGGATGGTTTTTTGCGCGAACAAACGGCGTAAAGCGGAGCGGTTTTGCGAAAATAAGTACGAAATGTGTCAAAAAAACTTTAAAAATCGGTGTTTCCCGAAAATACTTGTTTCGGTAGAATATACGCAGTATGCGAATGCTTTTCGGGTTGTTTGAAAAAAATGCGTTTTTTTCGGCAATATATCGGTTTTAAATGGAACTGAAAACAAAAGTGAACAAGAACGAACGCGTTACCTGCGGCGTTATCGGCGTCGGTCACCTGGGAATGCACCATGCGCGGTTGTATTCGGAGCTTGAAAATGCGGAACTGGTCGGCGTTTTCGATACGGACACGTTGCGCGCAAGAGTGATTGCCGACCAGTACGGATGCGAAGCGTTCCAGTCCGTGGCGGCATTGATAAAAAAATGCCAAGCCCTGAGTGTCGTTACCCCGACGACGATGCATGCGGCAACGGCAATTCCTTTATTGGAATCAGGCTGTCACCTGTTGGTCGAGAAGCCGCTTTGTACAAATTTGGCGGAAGCGGAGGCGATGATTGCGGCAGCGGAAGCGCATCATTGCATCCTGCAGGTCGGACACGTGGAGCATTTTAACCCCGTGAACGGTTATTTGGAAAAGCACGTGCGCGCGCCGAAATATATTACCGCCGATCGCCTGTCGCCGTTTCCGAACCGCGGTACCGACGTCGGCGTGACGTTGGATTTGATGATCCATGATTTGGGTGTGGTGTTGCAACTGGTGCGGTCGCCCGTTCGTTCGATCGAAGCCATCGGTATCGGCGTTCTGTCGCAAACGGAGGATATTGCCAATGCGCGCCTTCACTTCGAAAACGGTTGCGTCGCCGATTTTAATACCTCGCGCGTGAGCGCCAAAAAAGAACGCACATTGCGGATTTTTCAGCCGGGCGGGTACCTGTCGATGGACTTTATGGCGCAAAGCGGGCATCGGGTTTGGAAAGAAGCCGGCTGCATCCGACAGGAAGCAATCCCGTTGCAAAAAACCGAGCCGCTGAAAGCGGAATTAAAATCCTTCATCGATTGCGTCCTGCATGCGCATACACCGAAGGTGGACGGTTATGTGGCGCGTTCGGCACTGTCGGTGGCATTGGAGATTACACGGCAAATCCAAAGCAAGGGTTTGGTGTCGTAGGATGGAGATTGAAGATGCTGTCTTCGTGTGTGCTTTAAAATTGGTTTTAAATTGAAAATTTGCATCGCTGTTGACTTTTTCGCTTTCCAAAATCATAAATTCTTAAAAGAGTACGTTCCTCTTTTCTTGCGAACGGTTGTATAAAACGGAGTACGTTGTTACCCTAAAAAGCCGTTTTCACTTCAACCCCAAATTGTTTTGCGCCTCATCCGCCGTGTATTACCTTAAAATCAAATGGCGGATGTGTTGGTGATTGCTGGCGAACCTTCGGGGGATTTGCACGCTTCTGTATTGGTTCGCGAGTTGAAGGCGAGGCATTCGAACCTGTCCGTTTGCGCGGTCGGCGGTTCGAACCTCCAACAAGCCGGCGCGCATCTGCTGTTTAACATAATGTCGCTTTCCGTTGTGGGACTGGCGGAAGTTCTGAAGCACTACGGAACGTTTGTGCGTTTATTGCGGTGGCTGGTACGTTGGGTGCGCGTGTATCAACCGAAGGTTATTTGTTTGGTCGATTTCCCGGGCTTCAATTTACGCCTGGCGCAGGCGTTGTATCGGGCGGGGTTGAGCAAAAAGGCGGGTGGTTCGACGTATATTTATGGTTACATTGCGCCGCAGATTTGGGCATGGAAGGCGCACCGTCGGTTTAAAATTGCGCGTTGGTTTGATGCGCTGGGCGTCATTTTCCCGTTCGAAGTTGAGTGTTTCGCCGATACAAATTTGAAGGTGAATTTCGTCGGACATCCGCTGTTGCGACAAAAAAATCCGTTTCGTTACGACCCGAACGGTCCGCTGTTGCTGTTGCCCGGGAGCCGCCTCGGTGCCGTAACGCGTATTTTCCCGCTGTTGAAAGAAGCCTTCGGGTATTTAAAGAAAAACCGACCGTCTTTGAAAGGGATTGTTCCTTTCCCGAACGACAATGTCGGTTCTTATGCTAAAAACAATTTGTCGCCCGACATGACAACCTGTCCGCTGTCGGAACTTGATAACGGCGTTTGCGGTGCGCTGATGTCCTCGGGGACGGCTTCGTTGCAGGTCGCGCTTGCCGGCATTCCGGGCGTGGTTGCCTACCGTGCGCATCCGATCACGTTTTTTTTCGGGAAGCGTCTCGTAAAAGTTCCGTACCTGACGATGGCGAATGTGTTGCTCAAAGAGGATTTTTATCCCGAAATTCTGCAGGATACGCCTTCGCAGGCAACGGTTGTTGCGCAACGGATGGCAACATTCCTGAACGATCCGCAAAATGCGCGTGTTCGCTTTGAAAACGGAGCGCAACGGCTTAAAGAGATGCTGTCGGCATCGCCGAAACATTCGGCGATCGAGGATGTGGAGCGGTTGCTTGGGCTTGGGAACGGTTAAAAGTGAGCGGTATTTATGGTTCTTTCTCAAAAAGTTCGCGAATACGCTCCAACGTCTTTGTCGTGCTCCAATTTGGCAACGGCGGAATGAAACGAATGCTCGCGTTGCATTTTTCCAACATGCGACGTTCGTTCGGATTTAAAGTTTCGAGTGCATAATGACCGCTCTTAACGTACACATCGGGCTGAACAAGTTCCAATTCGCGCGCACAGTCGGTGCCGTCGAATAAAATAAGACCGTCGACGCATTGCAGAGCGTTCAGTAAATATAAACGCGCTTCCTGCGGATAAATCGGTCGCGCATTGCCTTTCAACGCGCGAACGCTTGCGTCCGAATTAACCCCGACCCACAAAACATGACCTTCTTTTTTGGCTTTCTCCAGCGCATAAACGTGCCCGACGTGCAACAGATCAAAGCAACCGTTGGTAAAAATCAGGGTTTGATTGTTTTTGCGCAGTTGTTCGCGACGAACGGTGATATCCGAAAGAGCGATTTGTTTGTGGATTGGAAGCACGCCTTCAGTGTGAAGCTTGTTGGGAAAGAGGCGACGTTTTTATTCAAAGCACCGTTCGATGTGCTCCGTATTTAAAAAACGGGAAGTTTAGAAATGTGAAAGACTCTTTCAAGCGTATGATGCATGAAAAGATGTCCTTCGGGAGCCTCAATCCATATTCATTGAATTGTTTTTCGGAACGGATGCATTGGTGTGTGAAGGTGAGTAAATCGGAAAATCCATCTCCACCTCATTACCGTTAATGAAGATCTTATCTTTCGTTCCGATGAACTGAATGTTATCGCTCTCGGTATCGTAGGCAAATACAAGTTGTATATCCAAAGCGGTAATCGAATAACCTCCCATAAACACGTCCCAGACCGAAAGATTCTTTCCGATCAAATCTTTGTGAAGAGTATGCTTTACGCGCAATGAAAATAACAATTCCTTCGACGGATTTTCGGACGGTTTCTTATCCCACCAAACGAATGCGCCATCTTTACCGCCACACGTAATCAACTTATTCACGATATTATCACCGAACAACATGCGCAAGAACTCTTCACTCATGAATATGGGGAGAAACTTTTTTTCCAGTTGTTCTTTTACATTCGGATCCTCAAACGAAAACAGCGTTGCCGCCATTTCTCTTAAGTTTTCTGTTGATCGGAGGATGTTTTTCTGAAACAGGAGAAGCAGGTTACTGAATTTGAGTATACCTTTGTCCAAAAAATACGACAATTGTTGTTTCTGCTGAAGCTTTTCGTATTCCGCCTGAATACTCTCGAGTTTTTGCTTCAGATGCGCCGCTAATGTTTTAACATCGTAAAGATCCGCATGCACGTTTGAAAATGCAGGGAATGCAACGGACAGGAGGAGCAATGGGATACGTCTAAACTTCACACGACTTTATCGGAAGAAATTTTTATAAAAAATTCAAGAAAAAAGTAAAATACGGGAAAAAATACCAATCAAAAGACGCTCGAAACCCTGCCAAACCGCAGGCGCGTGTTTAAGAAACGTCGGGAGAAATGTATTATTTGCCTTCCGTCGCAATTTTAAAGGCTTCTTTATATTGCCTGCAAAACCGCTTCGTCAGTTCCGTTTCCAGCTCTACCTGCGCGCGCGTGTTTTTGGATTTCACAAGCGGATTGTAGGTCTCCGAAATCCAATCGTATGTCAGTTCTTGGAAATCCTGCATCACCGACAGGGCGCGTTCGGCAATGTCGGTGCGACCTTCTTTTTGTGCCTCGAAAATCGCTTTCCATGCGCGTGTCAGTTCCGTGTAGGGATGCATGAACAGAACTTTGGATAAAAATCGGATCGCTCCGAACGCCGATCCCGTCCAATCGGCGCGGTAGATAAACATGTTTCCCTCGTTATACGGGTTCGTGTCCGGTGCCGATTGAAAATCCTTTTTGGACGCGGTGTAAAAATCCTTGCGCACGGGCGTTCTGTGCAGTGCGTGGTAAATCGGTTGATGCGAACACAGGAGGTTTGTTTCGTCGGATGTTGCTTCGGCTGACGGATTCGTTTTCGAACGAAGCTTAAATCCCATGCGATCCTGCCCCTCTTCCGAATGAATATACTCGATAAAGCGTTGTGCGACTTCGCGGTTGGGAGCACCGCGAAGCAACCCGATCGGATCCGGCGACCAACAGGCGCCGTTCTTCGGCACGATGAATCGAACGCGATCCTTTCCGCCGCGCGCAAGCGTTTCGGCGCGCTGATGATAACCGTAAAAATTGACGACCACGCCGGCTGTGCAATTTCCCTGGCTGACATCCCAGACGGTCGCAATCGAATTGTCCGTAAAGTAGCGCGCGTTTGCCATGATTTTCTGAATGAGTTGCAGTCCGCGCGCCCATCCGAGGTTCAGAGCCGTTCGAAGTTCCTCCTTCGAAAGCTTGTCGATCGGTTTGTCGGGAAATTTTTCGTCGCATGCTTGTTGCATTTGTTGCTGCAACAACATCTCGAAGCACTTCACAACGACACTGCTTTGAACGGGATCCACCATGGCAATCTGGTGATAAAACCCGGGTTTTGCCAAATCATCCCACCGTTGCGGAGCTTCGATATTTAAATCCTGTAACCGATCGGTGTTGTACATAATGCCGAACGTCGACAAAACCGCCGGCATCCATTTTCCGTCGGGGTCGTAAAGACTGTCTCCCGCCAGTTGTTTCGGGATAACGTTCTCGTTAAACCATTCGGGATGTCGTTGCGACAAATCACACGGCACAAGAAGACCGGCGGTTGCCAGTTTCCTATATTCGCCGACGGCACCGCCGAAAAACAGATCCATGCCGCAACCGACATTGGAAGCGAGAAACGCCTCGCGAGCCTCCTTCCCTAGTGCGCTTTTGGGACTTTCCTGATTGTAATTCGATTGAATCTCATGCGTCCACGGTCGTTGCAACGTTTGCGTCCAATGATTTTTAAAGGCATTCTCGTAAGAAATATTCAGCAACCGAATGATGTTGCCGGTGCTGCCGGGCGCACGCCAATCGACGTTCACGGTACGTCCCGTTTGTTTTTGATACCACTCGCGAAAACCGACTTCCAGCTCCAGGCGTATGGCTTCGTTGTGGGGGGTAACGATGACAACGGTATCATCCGTTTGCTCCGTCAGACGAACGCCCGGGCGTCGCAACAGAAACGGCAACGCAATCACCGCAACGATGGCGAGCAGGATGAGGATAATTTTACGTTTCATCACGGTTGGAGGACGATAACGTCATCCACTTTAACGTTCGCGAATAATCCCTGCCGCAACGCGTGATCGAGATGCTTCGGATTGAGTTCGGAAATTTTCAGCGTTATATTATTCTTAATAAAATCATAGCGCGCCACCTCGCCGTAGTAGACCGTTTCGCCGATGATGCCGTCGGTGGAATTTTCCGTCATACCGTACGGTTTCAGTTTAATCGCCTCGGGACGAATGGAAAGCGTCACCTTTTCGCCAGTCTTTGGTAACGGGCGGTCAAAATGCCATACGCCGCGGTAGGTACCCAGTTCCGTTTGTACCAATACCTCGGGAACCAGTTTGGTTTCCGTTGAAGGCGAAGCATTGGCGAGATCATCCAACGAAAAATCCTCCTCGTCGACGGTTTTCGGGTTCGATGTTGCGCCGTTCC
>Ga0256405_10006556_pt1 | contig 18492 bp, 21 predicted proteins | sample RumenRJG_02DNA_FD_189096 | JGI IMG/M metagenome (GOLD analysis project Ga0256405, IMG submission 189096) | Bovine rumen microbial communities from Lethbridge, Alberta, Canada - RJG_02 | ecosystem: Host-associated > Mammals > Digestive system > Stomach > Rumen | place: Canada: Alberta... | reverse complement strand
ATCACAACTCATACATCAACGGGGAATTCCCGGAAGACATCCGGCAGTTTGCCGCTGAAGCGGACGCGGAGGATCTCCGGGAAAAAATCATGCTGCTCTGCAACGAGATGATTTTCATCCGGAAGATGTTCGTCCGGATCCAGGAAGGGAAATGGGACAATCTCAAACCGGCCGCGGAAGCATTCATTCAGCGGATCGACATCTGTCTCCGGGAGATCACGGAATCATGACGAACATCGAAATCATAAGCGAATGCCTGGGACAGATCGATCCGGCCGCGCTGCAGTATGATGAATGGCTGCAGATCGGTTCGGCAATCAAACACGAAGGCGGAGACGTATCGATCTGGGACAGCTGGTCCCGGTCGGATAAGCGTTACCGGCCGAATGACTGTTTGTCCCGCTGGGACGGACTGGACAAGGGCCGGGACAGCGTGACGGTGGCGACCGTTGTGAAGCTCTGCAAGGATCACGGAGGAACGCCGCCGAAACCGGTCCCGTACGAATCGGAGATGTACGCCGAGATCCCGATGGACCGGCCGATCTATTATTACGACCCGATCATTGACGCACCGAAGAAGGAACCGGAGAAGATCATCCGGAAGGAATGGCTGGAGATCGAGCCGCTGCCGCCGCCGACCGGAAAGACCGGTCCCCAGGAGCTGGCCGAATACATCCGGACGCTGTTCGGGAACGATGAGTATATCGGGTATGTGGTGACCGCGTTCCAGTCGGAACCGGATGCGGACGGGAAACGGAAATGGCTGCCGGGCGGGAAAGGAGTGTTCACCACCACGGCCGGCGAGATCCTGAACGATCTGGCGGCATGTGACGGAGATCTCGGAATGGTGATCGGAGACATCGAGCCCGAATGCGGCGCGTGGATCCGGTTCAATCCGCTGAACGGGAAAGGCGTTTCCGATGCGTGCGTGACCGATTACCGGTTCGCCCTGGTGGAATCGGACGAGATCGGGATCAATGAGCAATACACCATATACCGGAAGCTGGAGCTGCCGATCGCCGCCCTGGTGCATTCCGGATCGAAAAGTCTCCACGCCATCGTGCGGATCGAAGCGTCCGACTACAAGGAATATCAGCAGCGGGTCGATTTCCTGTATGAGATCTGCAAGAAGAACGGTCTGGAGATCGACCGGAAGAACCGGAATCCATCCCGCTTGTCCCGGATGCCCGGCGTGGACCGGAAGGGGGTCCGTCAGCGGCTGGTGGCCACGAACATCGGGAAAAGTTCCTGGAACGAATGGACCGACTGGATCGCCGCGCAAAACGACGATCTTCCGGAGGTCGAATGTCTGGATCAGGTCTGGGATCATCTGCCGGAGCTGGCGGACTGTCTGATCGAAGGCGTCCTCCGGCAGGGACACAAGATGCTGGTGTCCGGCCCATCGAAGGCGGGCAAAAGTTTCCTGCTGCTGGAGCTGGCGATCGCCATCGCGGAAGGTCATCAGTGGCTCGGCTGGCCGTGCCGGCAGGGGCGCGTGTTATACGTCAACCTGGAACTGGACCGGGCATCCTGCCTCCACCGTCTGAAGGACATCTATCAGGCCGAAGGGATCACGAAGCCGACGATCTCGAACATCGATGTCTGGAACCTGCGGGGGAAGTCGCTGCCGATGAACGAACTGGCCCCGCGGCTGATCCGCAGGGCGATGAAACGGAAATATTCGGCGGTGATCATCGATCCGATCTACAAGGTCATCACCGGCGACGAGAACAGCGCCGATCAGATGGCCAAGTTCTGCAATCAGTTCGATAAGATCTGCGCTGAATTGAAATGTTCGGTGATCTATTGCCACCATCATTCCAAGGGCGAACAGGTTTTGAAACGGGCGCAGGACCGCGCGTCCGGCTCCGGTGTATTTGCGCGTGACCCGGACGCTCTGATCGACATGGTGGAACTGGATATTTCTGATGATCGGCGGGAACAGATCAAAACACTGTTTCAGGTTCGGAATTTACAACGGCTGCTAAACAAGGTAGCGCCCGGATGGAAAAACAGCCTTGACATGGAGGACACAGAGAAATTGAATGTCCTGATCAGTCTGGCACGGGAAAAAACACCGGACGCGGACAAGATCAACGGCGAAGAGATTCGCGCGGCGGAGAATATGACCGGCTGGCGGATCGGCGGCATCCTCCGCGAATTTCCGGCGTTCGAAGACCGGCACGCGTTTTTCCGGTATCCAATTCATGTGTTTAGTGATGACGTTGATACACTATTGCAGGATTCTTTACAGGTCGGAGAAGACCAGCTTCCAAAATGGCAACAAGACCAGCTCCGAAGATCGCGGATGACAGCGGAACAACGGGCCGCTGAAGATCAGCAAATAAAAGAGCAGCAGGAAGCAGAAGCAAAGCAAAAGGCCGAAGCGAAGGCTGCCAAGGAGAAAGCCAAGAAGGAAGAAAAAGAAAGACGGAAAGCCGCCGAGAAGGAAAAACGGCAGGTCGATCTGAACAATGAAACACGGATGGCGTTTGATGCCGTCAGCGTCAATGGACGGGCCACCGTAAAGGATATCGCGGCGTATCTGGATATCTCGGATCGAGCCGCCCGTGACCGGATTGATAACGCCGGTTTTATCCGAAAGGATGGAATTGTAACGGAAACGGAAGCGGAAGTATGAGAAACCCCCATACCCCCAAAATATATAAAAGAAAAAACCGCGCTTCCGCTTCCGTCAGCCGTCTGCCGTAGATGGTGAGGGAGTGGGACCCGGCTCTGAATATGCCGGTCCCCCTCTCTCTCATCCCGTCAGCCGTCAGCCGGACGGCGGACAAAAAAGCCCCATAGCCCCAAGAACAGGAGAAAAAAATGATCGAAGAAATCCACAAACTTGAAAAAAGTCTGAAAGCGTTCCAAGAAGAAGAAAACGAAAAAACCGCGGACCAGCTTCTGGTTGATATCAGAAACATCCAGCCATGGATCGAAGAATTCAAAATGCGCTGCAATGAAATCATCGACAAGGCAGGAGAAACTGAACACTTCAAGAGTTACGGGACCTATGAAACCCGAAACCTGAAGATCAATGCAGTGAAAAAGGTCCTCGAAGAAAACGGCCTGATGTCTCCGGATCTTTTCGTCGTAAACTCCTTCCTGATGATCCGGAGAAAGAAGGAGGCCGCCCGATGAAAAGAAAATATGAAGTCCGCTGGGAGGGAATCCCACCGAAAAGCACGTTCCAGCAACGGGACAAGAATTTCCACCGGACCGCGAACGCGCGGCTGGCTTTCGCCCAGTGGCGGGCGATCCTGGAGAAATACCGGCCGCCGCAGCCCTTCAAGGGGCCGCTGTCCTTCCGGCTGGTGATCACCTGGCCACATACCAGGGAATCGGAAAAGCAGAACGGCGGCCGCCCGGTCCTGAAAACCACCCGGCCGGACGGCGTCAACATCCTGAAGGGCGTGGAAGACGTGATGACCGATCTCGGATACTGGCCGGATGACAACGTGCTGGTCATCGAGACGGTCGAACGCTGGCACGGCGATATGTCCGGAATCATGATCATCATCGAGGAGCTGGAGAACCCATGAACGAATATTTGATCGATGACATCCGGACACTGATCGGGCAGGTCCGGCGCGGCTTCCCGGATGAGGAAATCGCCCTGGTTTACAACACGGTGCGGAATCAGATCCTGGACGAGATCCGGATCACCCGGATGATCGACATCCTGGCGGAACTTTACCGGTCCGACCGGAAACTGTTCGAAATGATCCTTGAGCTGCTGGCCGATCCGCTGGCGTCGATGGCGTCCATCGCCCGGAGGCTGGACACGACCCGGCAGAACTTGAGCTATCACGTCCACCGGGCGGCCGACCAATACCCCGAGATCCGGACGCTGCTGGAGATCCGTCAGATCAAAAAGGCCCGTCATGAGTGACGGACGAAGTGACGGATCGGGACGGCGGGCCGACCCGTCCCGACCGGGGTCGGGAGGGGGGTCGGGTCCGGAGGGGGGCCGGGGGTCGCGGGTCCTTCCCCGAGGGGGGCCAAAAACGAGGTCAGGCGGCCAGGCTTGATCGTAAAATAAATTTCACTTGACAAAATTTCACTTGACAACTTGACAAAGGAGGTCCTTATGGCCCAGAAATGGCTCACCATGGCCGATTACGCAAAACTGCACAAAATTTCCCGCGAAGCCGTCCGCCAGGCGGTCAAGGCCGGACGCATCGAACACAACGGCAAGACGGGCCGGGATTGCCGCGTCCGCGGGGATCTGGCGGAAAGTTCCCGGATCACGGTCCCCGCCTCGTCTCCGGAGGCCCAGAATCAGCCCCTGGCCGATGCCAAGCTGGAGAAACTCCGCGCCGACATCGAGCTGCAGCGCCAGCGCCTCAAGGAGAACCGGGACGCCATACGTCGGGAGACCGCGGAGATCTTCATCGAGGAATACGTCCGAGCCTTCGCCCCGGTCAAGGCCGGTCTGGCCGCGCTCCGTCTCAACGCTGCCAAGCGGGCCGAACTCCGGAAGCTGATCGACAGCTGCAGCGCCAATTTTGAGGCCGCCTTCCGGAAAAGGATGATCGAACATGGATGCGATTGACCTGGTCCGTGATGCGGTCCGCAATGCCTGGAACGTGGCCGAGCACCGCGACATCATCGCCTGGGCGCAGGACAATATCGACTTCTCCGATGATATCAGCGCCGAACGTTCCCGCCTGGACTTCGAGCTCTCGCCCTTCCTGATCGAACCCCTCCGCGCCTGGGATTTCTCCGGCAAGATCCGGGAGGTCGCGGTCGCGGGGATAGAACAACATGGGAAGACCCTGCTCGAGGTCATCGGTGTGCTCTACAATTTCATAGACAAGCCCTGTTCGAATCTCTGCGTCTATCCGAGCGACGAGGATGCCGCCGACATCAACCGAACCAAATATGAACCACTGATCCGCAAGATTCCCGCCCTGGCTGCCGAGCTCGAACGCCCGTTCAGTTCGAAGAAGGACCAGTATATTTTCGGAGCTGCCAGCATGTTCTTCCAGGGTGCCGGGAAAAAGGTGATGTCAAAGTCCTGCAAGATCCGCGTCCTGGACGAGGAGGATCACTTTCCGATCGTCGGCAATCTGGACGCATCCGAGGACACCCGCAAGCGCGGCCGGTCCTATTCGGAATCGATCCTTTACCGCGTCTGCACTCCGACCACCACGGACGGCCCGATATGGAAGGCGTTCCTGGCCGGGTCACAAGGATATTGGACCCTCCGCTGTCAGCATTGCCACAAGCTGACCATGAGGAGCTGCGACTTCGGCAATTTTCAGTTTGAATCGAAGTACGACGAGGTCCGGAAGCTCTATGTCTCCACGCCCGGTTCCGAGCGTCTGATCTGCCCCGTCTGCCACCACGAACACCGCGAAGCGGACAAGGCGGCGATGAACCGCGCCGGCGCTTACGTCCACAAGTTCCCCAAACGGATCGATCTGATGCCGAGTTTCCAGTTCGGCGCACTTTGCAGCCAGTTCCCGTTCATGAGCTGGTCCCGGATCGCGGCCAAGATCCTGGAATGTGGCAAGCGTGCCGACATCAAGGCCCATTACGAACTCGACAATTCATACAAAGGCCTCCCGTATCATCCCCGAGATATCGCAACCGAAGACCTGGAGAACCTGAAGGTCCATTTCTTCCACGAACCACCCCGGGCCGAAGATATCGAGATGGTTTTCGTGGTTTCCGACACCCAGGACCTGTTCAGCCCGACCGGCGTCTTCGCCCTGGACTGCTGCGACAACCTCTATCTGATGCACTACGACAACGTCCCGTATCTCTGGCTCGGTGCGGCCGAACGGGAGGAGATCGAGCGCCGGAACGGTGAACCGGTCCGGACCGTTGAGGATCTCCTGAACACCCCGGTCCGTTTCGCGGATGGTGAATCGATCGCGCCGGTCTTCCACGTGGTCGATTATCGCGGCCATCGCCAGCGGGAGATTGCCGATTATGCTGCCGCCCATCGGAACGTCATCATGTATGCCGGTGCATCGCTCAAGGGGGAAACCTGGAAACCTTCCCAGAAAAATCCCAGGATGATCATCGTCGATGCCAAGGCGTTCCAGCGTGTTCTGATCTGGCAGCTCTACAATCAGAAGAACCGCCAGACCAATTACCTTTACCTGCCGGACACGCTCGACAAGAAGTATCAGGCGGAAATATCCTGCGTCCAGCCCGATAAAACGCGCCGGTCCGGACATTTGCCCGAGAACTGGAAGCCGCTTTCCGATGCGGTCCATGATGCGTTCGATGTGCTGAAGATGGGATACTTCGCCATCGATTTCGCGGTCAAATCCTTCCGCCGTCAGCGCTTCCGGGTCGGCAAATCTCCGGCCCTGCTGCGCCGCTGGCGGGCCTACGATGAACGCCACGCCGCCGCCGAGTGATCGCGTCCTTTCTTTGCGCCGTTTTCCACCGCTTTCACGCATGAAACCGGCGCTTTTCTTCCCCTTTTCTTTTGCATTTCGCACCTTTTTATAGAGACACAACCACAACAGAAGGGGGATACATCATGGATATTTCCAAACTCGGCATCCTGATCCTGAAACTTTACCGCTTCAAGGATGCCGCCACCATCGACCGGATCGCGGACGAATTCCTCAAGGTCGCTGATATCGAAGATTCATCCGGAACGGATCCGGTCGCGGCTGATGCACCTGTCATATCGGCCCCCGATCCTTCCGGATTTCTTCTTTCGCCGGAACTTTCCAACTTGCTGGATCTGCTCCGGCCGATGACGGAACAGCAGCTGAAGGGCATCTCCGATCTGATCAAAGGCGGTTCGAGACTGGATCAGATCGCTCGTCTGGTCGATCTTGAACTCTCGCAGACCGGCCGCGATCTCCCGGAATACGACAAGCTGATCAGCATTCAGACGCAGCTGACCGAACTCCGGGCGAATAAGGACAAACACGGCCGGTCCCAGATCGAAAAATTCAATGACCGATACGGAAAAAAATAAACGATGAAGGACGTGAAGGGTGATACCATAGACATATTTGATCTGCTGAAGGAAGCGGAACAGGCGGAGCAGTCGGTCATTCATCTGCCGGATGCCGTCAAGGTTCAGCTTTCCGGATACAACAAGTCCCGGCTGAAGATGCTCACCTTCTCCAATATCGTCGCGCTGGCCGACTGGGCTTCCAAATATCCGGAACGCTGGGAGATCCTCAAGCTGCATTACCTGAATCCCGGCATGTCATCTCGGGACATTGCCTTATGCACGAACCAGCGGACAAAATATGTCGATAACATCATCCATACCGTCAATTTCATCGACCCGAACGAATACTGGCAAATGGAGGTATGATGTCTGCTGATCTGATCTTTTACACCAATTCCACCATCAGGATCCAGGCTCCGCCAGGAGCTTCTTCAATGATTTACAAGGCGTCGGGGGCGGCTTCTGTGGTTGTCTCTGTTCAGGATGGTTTTTCCGCTTTTTCCATCCTTGCCCCCGGCGTCTTCTTTTTCCAGTTCACCGACGCGGACGGTGCGGTCCTCTCCGAAGGAAAGTTCACCGTCCGCCAGGATCTCGCCCACGCTGCGGACGGTTACGATCCCCGGTCCGATGCCGTCAAGACTCTGGAAGCGCTGGATGCCAAGATCGCCGGCCGTGCCTTGACGATCCAGCAATCCAAGATCACGGTCGGTGACCGCAGCATCGAATATATGAATTCCATCGAAGAACTTCTCAAGTGGCGCGATTACTTCGCCCGCATCGTGGCCAGGGAACAGGGCCACGGTTCACCGACTGCTCAAGTCTGCAAACTCCGGAGGAGCTGACCCCATGAAAATCTTCGATTTCTTTCGCCGGAAGAAACCGGCAAAATCAAACTCCCTGGATCTCTATCTCCGCAGTTTCGCAGCGGCCAACAACAACCGCCTGATCGACTGGGCGCTTTCCTATTCCAAGATCAACGCCGACCTGAAGCGCGATTACATCGCCATGACCCTCCGCGCCCGGGATCTGGCCAGGAACAATGAATTCGTGATCGGGTATCTCGAGAACCTCCGCCGCAATATTGTCGGATCCGAAGGTTTCACGCTGCAGAGCAAGGCGAAGGACAGCAAATTCCGCGCCGAGATCGAATCCCTCTGGCGGAAATACAATTCCCGGATCGGCGCTTTCGTCTCGATGGATGAACACCAGTCCGGCCGGGACTTCGATGTTCTGGTGCTGCGGACCCTCATCATCGACGGCGAGGTGTTCATCCGCCGTATCTTCGATCCGGCGTCCCGGTTCGGATACCGGTATGAAGTCCTGGATTCCCTCGAGATCAGTCCGCTTTACAACGTGGAGGATGCCGGCGACGGTGAACGCGTAGTTATGGGTGTACGTTATGACTGCCGCGGCCGTGAAAAATCCTTTTACCTCTGTCAGTCAAAGGGAGATTATTACACTTTGTCCGGTGTTCGTGAGGAGATTCCCGCCGCCGACATCCTCCATATTTTCCGGAAGAAATTCTCCGACCAGGCCCGCGGATATACCGAGCTGGCCGGGATCATCATGAACCTGGGACAGATGGACGCCTACAAGGAGGCCGAGATCGTCCATGCCCGCATTCAGGCGTGTGCAATGGGCGTCTGGGAATGGAATGGCCAGTCTGCCGGTGACCTCATCGATGAAGTCGATGACAAGGGCGAATTCATCCGGGAGATCAAGCCCGGCATCTTCCCGGTCGCGCCGAAGGGATATACTGCCAAGTTCCTCCAGAACACCAGCCCGAACAACCAGTTCGGCGTATTCTGGAAAAACATGCTCCGCAGCATTGCCAACGCCCTCGGGATCTCCTACAACAAGGCGGCCGGTGATTACGAGGCCGTCAATTACTCATCCCTCCGGGAGGCCACACTGGAAGACCGTGCCAGCTTCGAAGAACTTCAGCGCTTCCTGATTGAGAACTGGAAATCGTTCCAGTTCTCAGACTTCATCCGCGCTCTGGCCATGAATGAATTCATCCCGGTCGCAAAAATGACCGATTGCCTTCCTCATAAATTCTTCGGCCGCCGCTTCCCGTGGGTCGATCCGGTCAAGGAAATTTCCGCCAAGGAAAAAGAATATGACCTGCTGCTCACCGATCCGATCACCGAACTGGAATCCCGCGGCATCGATCCTGATGAACTGTTCGACCGCTGGAGCCAATGGCAAGCCAAACTGAAAGCGGCATCGATCCCCTTTATGGTCCGCCCTCCAATTCCCAGCCCTGACCAGGCTGAAAATAATCATAACCAGGAGCTTTCATGAATCCGAATCCCGATCCTGAAAACCTCGAAATCACGTTCACCGCCGCCAGCGGTGAACCGTATGAACGTTTCGATCTCGATGGTCAGTCTTATTTCGAGCGCCTCGTGATCACGCCGGAGGCCGTCAATCTGACCCGCCTCAAAGGCGGCGCTTCCATCCTCAAGAACCATAATCCCGATATCATCCTCGGCGTGATCACCGATGCCTGGGTCGAAGATGGCAAACTGGCCATCCGCGCCCGCTTCCGGAAGAACGATCCCGAGGCCGTGACCATCTTCAACGATATCGTGGACGGGACCCTTCCGAATGTTTCCATCGGATATTGTCCGGATACGGTCGTTCCGGTCCGGGAAAACGGCGTCAATTTCCGCGACCTCACCAGGTGGACCCCGTTCGAAGTCTCTGTTGCAGTAGGTGTGCCGGCCGATCCAACGGTCGGCTTTTATCGCTCTATGTCCGTCAACTCCAACCAAGGAGCACCAATGCCCGCCAAATCAGAAGCGCAGCCCGAACCGGCTGCCGAAGAAAAGGAAAACCAGAATCCCGAAAACGCCGAACCGGAAACCGCTCCGGATCAGGAAGAACAGCCCGAGCCGGAAAAACCGGCAGAACCGGCCGAACCGGAAAAGCCGGCCGAGCCGGAAGAAGATCCCGAAGTCAAGCAGAACCGTCAGCGTGCTGCCGAGCTCCGGCAGAAAGCCATTTCCCCTGAAAAAATCCGTTCCCTCAACATTCCTAAAGAAAGGATCAACACCATGCCCGAAAACAAGTATTCCCTTGTCCGCGCCTTCCAGTCCCTCATCAACCCGAAAATCGACGCCTCGTTCGAGCGTTCCGTCAGCGATGAACTCGCTTCCCGTTCCGGCCTTTTTGTGAATAACAGTTCCATCATGCTTTCTTTCCGTGACGGTGAATTCAACGGCGGGGCGGGGGTCGGTGCCGGTATGATCGGAACCGATCACCGTGCGGACCTGTTCATTCAGTCCCTGCGGACCCGCATGGGCGTCAAGAATGCAACCGTCCTGACCGGCCTGGTCGGTAATGTCGATATCCCCACCCAGACCGGCGCGGTCACGGTCGGCATCGGCGCGATGAACTCCACCAGCTCCAAGACCAAACCCACGGTCGGCAGCACCGTCCTGACCCCGAAAAAATTCTCCGCTTATGTCGATGTCGGTGAAGATCTGATTGCCCAGGGCAATCCGGACGCGATCGCGTTCGTAATCGATGACCTTCAGGCCCAGCTGGCCCGGAAACTCGATCTTTCCATCCTGACCGGAAACGCCGATCCCGAGATCCTCGGCGTCGACGGCACCACCGGCGTCCAGACCAAAGTGATCGCCAATATGGCATCGATCACCTGGAACGACATCCTCGACATGTATGGCAAGGTCGCGGATTATGAGATCGAAGACGGGGATCTTGCCTGGATCGCCAAGGGCGTCACCAAGGCCAACTTCATGGGCATCAGCAAGGATGCCGGATCCGGCCGGTTCCTGGTCGAAGATGACAAGATGAACGGCTTCCCCGTGAACGTCTGCGGCGGTCTGACTGCCAATGACCTCTATCTCGGCGTCTGGAAAAATGTCGTGATCGGCAACTGGGGCGGCCTCGAGATCAAGATCGATGACAAGACCGGCATCAAGTCCGGCACGATCACCGTGCTGGCCCGTCTGTATGCCGATATCGCCATCACCAACCCCGCCAGCTTCGTCAAGCGCGTGGCTTCCGCGTCCTGATAAGGCGATGACAGAATGAAGATCAGATTCTCGATCCCGTATGCCCCCGGCGATGTCTGGGCTGCTGTTCCGTTCATTCGTGATTTCGCGGAGCAGCGCCCGGATGATCAGCTGTTCATTGATCAGCCGTTCGGGGACATCCTTCGCGGCAATCCGTTTGCCGTTCCCTGGTATTCCTCCCGGCATGCGGATCGGTATCTGGTCTTCGATTTCCATCCCGATTTCGTCCGGGATGATGTCCGGTTCTTCGGATCCGATCCGGCTGCCTCCCTGGCCGGGGAATATTACCGGTTTCTCGAACGGGAAACCGGGATCCGGCTGGAACAGCGGACCACCGCCCCGGAATTCTGGCCGGATGACTTCGAACGGGAGTTTTCCCCGTTCCCGTCTGATCTTCCGCTTTGCGTTTTGAATGCGGGGTGGAAGTCCGATGTGCCGGTCAAGTTCTGGGGCTGGGAGAATTTCGCCGCCGTGGTCGATGTGCTGAAGGATCGCGTCCGGTTTGTCCAGGTCGGAGCCGGACGCCGGAGCGTGGATTTTCATCGGGTGATCCCCGGGGCGGTCAATCTGATCGGTCAGACTTCCATCCGGGAGCTGGCCGTTCTCGTTTATCATGCCGATTTCGTTTTGACCGGCATTTCCCAGCTTCATCACATTGCCGGGATTCAGAATTACAAGCCCCGCCATTGCATCACCATCGCCGGCGCACGCGAGCCCGAAAACTGGGCGAACTCTTACCGGCGCGATGGCGTCACCTGGCACTGGATCAGCCGCCCGACCTGCCGCGGAGAAGCCCCCGGCTGCTGGCAGTCTGAATGCCGCAATTGTCCGGCCATGCGTTCGATCCATCCCGATGAAATAATTTCAATCTTCAAGGAGTATCTATGAAAAGATTTCTGCAAATCATCTCCAGCTGTATCGTCTTCGGCCGGAATTGTCAGGCCGGGGCGCTGATCGATCTCGATGATCTTTCCGACCGGGACAAGGCCGGCGCCATGATCCTGATTGGTTCCGGTCTTGCCCGCATCATCGAACGGTATCCGGCCAAGGCCGAACCCGCCGAATCGAAGCCCGCCGAATCGAAAACCGCGAAGAAGGCGAAAAAATGAACCCGTTCGACGTGGCGACCAACGACATTTTTCAGAATCCCGACTTCACGGAAACGGCCACCTTCGGCAGCTCGACCGTCACGGTCATTGCGTCCGAGATCAACGCCGATCCGCAGCTCGGAGAATTCGGTCTGGATGATGGTGTGTCCTTCTTCCTTCGGGCTCGGGCCGCTGATCTTCCCGCTGTTCCGAAGAAAAACGACCTCGTCACGTTCAACGGCGTGGAGTATCGGGTTTCGTCTGTCGTGCTCGATTCCTCCGCCCTCGTTTACCGGATCAATCTGAAAAGCAAATCCACCAGGTGAAAAAATGCCGACCCATACCGAACAGAAGATCAAACTGAAAATCGATCGCGAATCCTTCGAACGCAATCTTGAACGGATGCGGAAGGAGACCGCCGAGGAGATGGACAAGATCCTCGTCACCGGCGCGTCTGCTTACGCCACCAGCGCCTCGAAGCATTCGCCACCGAGTTTTCATAAACCGATTGATCCCATATATTACATGGATGGGATCTGGTATCGGCAAAGTGACACGGCTCCGCTCAAGGGCCGCCGTCCAGTTTATGATCTGCTGGAACTGGTCCGCAGCTCGGACAGTAAGTTCCGGTCCTATTACGGCCGGCTGGTCCGGGAAGGATATCTCTACATGGTCAAGATTTTCCGGCAGGGAAAACGCCCCGTCCGGAAGTTCTGCAAGACTATGGCCGAGGCCGAACGGTATGCTCATGAATCATACCGCGGGCTCACCCGCGCCGCCTGGGGATTGCAGTTCTCCGAACTTTCCGGCAAGATGCCCCCCGCCTTCCGGGAATATGTGTCCAAGCGGCCGGAACTTTCGAAAATGGCGTCACTGAACAAGGTCCATATTGACAGGCAGCGCCACGAGGTCACGATCACCAACGAGGCGATCCGGACCGGTGCATCTTTCCTCGGGGAGACCGACACCAACGCATCGATCGCCGCGGTCCGTTCCATGAATGACCGGATCAACAAATTCATGAAAAGGAAATACGACCTATGAGCGAAGAATCCATCCCCGCGGCAGCCGGATCCGGAATCATGAAGAACATCGTTTCCGGCATCCTGAATTCCCTGACCCTCACCGCCCAGGGCGTCAACAAGACCGATTCCTTCGATCCGACATCCGTGCCGGTGGGAAACGGTGAAGTCACCTGCGAGATCACCCGCTTCGAACAGATCAATCCTGGGCTGCCGGATTTCTTCGTGCATCTTTCCATCCTCGGTTTGACCTTCGCCAGCGTGGACACTTCCAAGACCGTCATCCGGACCACCTTCGCGGACGTGATGCGGTCCGTGCTGGCTTTCACCCCTTCAACCCTCACCGCCGCCACCGGTGTGACCGTGGACGGCATCCTTCAGATATCCAACGCGGCCATCCGGGAGGATGCGGACCGCTTCATGTTTACTGTCGATTTCAAGATTGCAGTCGGCAATTTGACTTTCTAACCCCACAACAAGGAGTATATTATGGCTCGTCAGTTCGGCATCGTCACCACCAGCACCGGAGTGTCCTCGATCGTCATTCAGTCCATCCAGGAAGGCAGTTCTATTGAAACCGCCCAGGCAATGGACGAAAATGGAAACATTACCGACATCAACGGTTACGGTGCAAAAAATTCGGTTACTATCAAAGGTCTGGTCGATGGATCGGTTACTGCCAAGGCCGGAGATGTGATTTCGGTCGGATCGGATTCCTACATCATCACCAGCTTCACGAAATCGCAATCCAATAACGGATACGCCGAAGTTGATATTTCCGCCGAAGGAGCTCCGGGTGTGACCCCGGTCGGTCCCACGACCACGACGCCCGGTGAATAACCGGAATCGCCAGCGTAAAGGCCGGCCGGCATCCCCGGCCGGCTTATTTGCCTCATCAGCCCCATTAACTTGAAACTTGAGACTTGTGACATGCTCACCACCGAACAACGTATTTTTCTCGCCCGGTCCGATGAATTCCAGGATCTCCTGAATGCCGATCCGCATCTGGCGGAACTCAATCGGTCCAGGTATGATCACAACGCGGAGTTTTTCTCCTTGATGGAGATCCTCCGCGGATCGTTCCGGATCGGGAATCTTCCGATCCAGCCGCTGACCCCCGCCGTCTGGGCGTTCCTCTGGGGCATCAACAACAGATACACCACCCGGATCCGCGAAGTTACCGAATCCGACACCGACATCTTCCTGTATCTGCTGGCCAACGGTATCCGTGATCTGGACTGCGGGGTCGAGGAACTTCCCGCGGTCGCTTCCGGTTTCTGTCCAGCGTGCGGTCTCGATTATCCGGCCGCAGCGAAGGAACTGATGCAGACTGTCGAACTCGCTTTCCGGCCGCTTGAGATGCTGCCGAAGACGGAAGGATCGTCCTCCGAACCGCCCTGCTATGATGCCGACTGGCTCGTCCGGCTCTGTTCCGTAGTCGCGCAGGAAGCCAATGAAAAAGCCGCCGATGTGATGTTCAACCTGCCGCTTTCCACCTGTTTCTTCTATTATGTCGATGCCATGCGGAAAAACGACACCAGGGGACTGATCCGAAAACGCACTTCCGGTGAAATTTCCCGGGAGATCGTCCAGTATGTGGACGCCCTCGGAGAAAAATTCATCAAGGAACACGTCAATCGAAAAACTGATTACTGATCACTGAAAACTGAAAGCTGATTACCATGCCTGCCATCGGAAAAATTACCCTCGACATAAAAGATTACGAAGCCAAACTCGCCCAGGCCCGGAAAGAAGGGGAAAGATTCGCCCGTTCGGCCTCTAAAAATGCCGGAACTGCCTCCGCGGGCATGAATAATTTCGGAAAAAGTGTTTCAAAAGCCGGTGGATTGCTCGGATCATTAGGATCCGCGGCCGGTTCTTCCCTCGGATCGCTCGGAAGTGTGATTTCTTCGATCGCTTCCGGCCCGGTCGTGGCCTTGACTGCCGCCTTCGGCGCTCTGGTCTCGCTCGGCGTCTCGATCTGGGACCGGATGACCTTGTCCGCCGAAGAATATGCAAAAAAACTTGACCTTATTTCACAACAGGCTGATAAAAAACGCGCATCTATGGAAAAACAATCCGCCGAAGATTCCGGTTATATGTCCAGATTGCAGGAACTGGCCGACAAGGAACGGCTTTCCAATGAGGCCAAGACAGAAGCCGCGTCTCTGATTCAGATGTTGAATTCCAGATACGGTGATCTCGGCATTTCTATTGACCAGGTAACCGGGAAAATTTCCGGGATGGATGAAGCCCAGAAACGATTCATCGAACGTCAGAAACAGATGCGGATGCAGGTCCTTCAGGATCAGCTGAATGCTACTCAAAGCAAGGTAATGAATCAAGGAAAACAGGCAACTTCCGCAATGTTTATTGCCGACCGCTGGCTCGGTGGTTCAAAAGACGCTCAAAAGATCACAAAATCCGTGCTCGGAAACGATAAACTCGACATCGATAAGAAAATCGAATACGCCACCACGCTCCGGGATGAAGTGAAGACCGAGGACGAAATGAATAAATGGCAGGCCGTCATTGATTCTCTGGAAAAGGTGAAGGAACTCCGCAAGCAGATTCAGATGTTGCAGGATACAGGATCGACAACGGAAAAGGAACATGCCGTTGCAATGCAGAAAGAAACGGAGAAATCCCAGAAAAAAGAGGATTTCCTATCCGCTGAAAAGGAATCCCTTGAAATTCAGAAGATGATCAATGAGGGCCGCACCGAGGAGGCCAAGGCGCTCAAACTCATCAATGAGATGAAGAAGCAGGGCGTCAAGTTATCTAAGGAAGAAGCTGCGGCCATCATCAAAAAACGTCAGGAAGTCGCGTCCCAGACCTATTACAAGGACACGATCCAGGATCTCGAGAATCAGATCCAGATCCAGCAGATGATCAATGACGGCATGGATGAGGAAGCAAAACGTCAGGCCATCATCAACGACCTGAAAAAGCGCGGCCTTGCCTACGATGAGGACAGCGTCAATCGGATCATGGAATTGAACCGGCAGCTCGGAGCGCTCAAATTGGAGAAATCCCAGAAGGACGAAAAAAATTCCCTGTATAACCGGGCGCTCCGGATGGCCGGCCGGTCCCAGGAAGCGGAAGAACGCGAAGCTCTGGACCGGGCCAGAAAAACGAAGGGATCCGATCTGACTGATGACGAAAAACAGAAAACGCTTGAACTGCTGAATTTGAGCCGGCAGCTTGACGACCTGCAGAAAGGTCCGAACTTCGGAGATCTGTCGATAAAAACGAATGATCTCACGCGCCGGGGTGGCTTCCAGGGTGCGGCCGTCGTTCCGGACACGGACAAATATAACAGGTCGATCGACCAGACCAACAAAACCATATTGAACATTCTCCAGCGTCTCGATACTACGATTCGGGAATATGGAAAATTTTAACCTGAAAAGGAAAACGCATGAAACGAGAAATTGAAAACGCCGTATGGCTCGGCTGGATGATGACCGCCGCTGCCGTGATCCTGCTGACCGTTACCGTGCGCGGCTGCGATCTGAAACTCACTGATGAACAGAAACAGGAATTGACGCAGCAGGTGATCACGGTGCTGGCCGAAAAAGGTCAGGCCCGGGCGCTGGCTTATGTCGATCAATTGGAAGCCGATGGCAAACTCACCCCGGAGAAGGCCGAAAAGATCAAAGCCGCGATCCAGGAAGGCGTCGAAAAGGTAAAGGAAGTTTTGAAAGCAAAGATGGAGGAAAAGTAAAATGGCCAACGTTTACGAAAAAGACGGGATGGTGATTTCTGCCGGATGTGTTTATGGCTTGAATAAAGATTCATGGCTGGCATCGGCCGAGGGCGGGATCGTAGTAAAATTCAATCCGGAAGTGTATTTGAATCAGGAAGAAAAGGCCTGTATTTCCGCATTTGTGAAAGAAGCCGATGAAGCCCCGGATGAACGATGAATAAATGCAATCAGAAATGTGAGATTTTCAGCCGGGTCTGCGGATATTTCCGTCCGGTAAGCAACTGGAATAAAGGCAAACGGGAAGAATTTAAAGACCGGAAAGTTTTCAGACCGCAGCAGTCAAGAAATCCTTGACAACTGCCGAATCCGGCCCCATCAAGGCCGATACCACCCCCGACCGGTAATCCGTTCGGGGGTTTCTATTTATTGCGGTCCTTCCGGCCCATTTTGCCCGGTATTGCCGCCTTTTCGTAATCGTCAATCGTGCAGTTATGATTAAACCCCGTTCAGACCGCCATTTCTTACCTTTAGTCATAACCGAAATTTCTATGTGGCCTTCGCGGTCGATACATTTCACGTTTTTCACTACAAGAAGGATCAGATTCCGCTTGATCGTGAAGTCATCGCCGGCACGGTCAAGAAGGTCAACCCAGCGGCGCATTTCCTGCAGCAGGGACGGGAGATCATCGTTCGCGGAGATCCCCGCCAGGGCGTCAACCAGCTGCTGGTGTTTCTGCCGGATCAATTCCAGATTGTCACGGGCTGCTGACAGCTTCGCGTTCCAATGGGCGGCATTTTCGGCGGTCACCACGCCGGTCAGGAACAGATTGTCGATCTTGTCAACTTCTTGTTTCGCTTCGGCCACCAGCGCGGCCGACCGGTCGATCTCCGCCTGATTGCGCTGTTCCTTCTCCGCCTGTTCCCGCTGCCATTCCTGATACTGATCCCGGATGAAATTCTCATCCAGGGCGATTTCCTTCACGGCGTCCATCACTTCGGCGTCAAGGCGCTCCGCATTGATCGCGTATTTGCAGCCGAGGGTGTCCTGGCATTTGTAGTAAAAATACCGGGTGTTCCCGCTTTTCTTGACGCTGTAAGGGACCATCTTTTTCCCGCATTCGCAGAAGACCAGACCCTGCAGCAGATACTTGTAAATCTGGCGGCCGGGCCGCGGGGCTCGGCGTTCGCCCGGAAGAAGATTCTGGACCGCATCGAAGACGGCCCGGTCGATGATCGGAACGTGCCGGCCGGGATAGATCTTGCCATCGTATTCGACTTCCCCGATATACAGCCGGTTCCGGAGCATCCGGTAAAGTTGCATTTTGCCGTAGATGTATTTCGAATACCGGCGCTTCAGATCCGCGACCGGTTCGGTCTGCCCCAGATAGGTTTTGAAAATGTCCTGAACGATCGGAGCCGTTTCCGGATCGGGCTCAATCTCGTTTTTTGCGTTTTTCTTCCGGCGATATCCGAGGGGGATCTTGCCGGCCGGGATTTTGCCCTTCTCCGCGATGTAAACCATCTTCGCCTTGACCCGTTCCGAAGTCATTTCCCGTTCCAGCTGGGCGATCAGGATCGTCTGATTCAGCGTGAAGCGGGCCATTGCGCCCTGCGTGGACAGGTAATCCTGCCGGACGCAGATGAAGCCGCAGCCGGCGTCCCGGAGTTTCTCGAAGATCGGGACCGCATC
>Ga0256405_10006555_pt1 | contig 18492 bp, 11 predicted proteins | sample RumenRJG_02DNA_FD_189096 | JGI IMG/M metagenome (GOLD analysis project Ga0256405, IMG submission 189096) | Bovine rumen microbial communities from Lethbridge, Alberta, Canada - RJG_02 | ecosystem: Host-associated > Mammals > Digestive system > Stomach > Rumen | place: Canada: Alberta... | reverse complement strand
CGTGGGGTAAGGGGATGGTGGCTACATATTGATGTTGTGCTGTTGCTTTTTACTGAAAGCTGCTACTAACGACTCATAAATCTACCCTTAATCGTGTATTGGATGATAGTTGCGGATTTTAGGTTAAAACCATCGAAAACAATACGAAAAAGGGAATGACCGCGAAGTCATTCCCTTTGTTTTTTGGTCGTTTCAACCCTTATTTCACGACAAATTTCTTGCCATTTTTGATGTAAATGCCTTTGTTCAGGTCGTTTCCAGCCATTTTTCGACCCTGTAAGTCGTAAATGGTCGTGCCAGTCGTCACATTCTCCTGAGAAACGCCGTCGATGGCCAATGTCGTGTAGTCTTTCAGGTAGTCGAACGTGATGATGCCATTCTCCTCCTTGATGTTATAGATGGGTTTCTCGATAACGCAGTTGTTCATCTGCACGGAGAGCAGTTGGCTGACACCCAACGTGCCCGGATAGGGGTCGCTGGCGTGGCTCTGGCGATATTCATCGCTGCTGTAAGGCTTTTTGTCGGTCTTTTTCGCTGGATCGGTGCCATAGACGCGGTAGGAACTGATAATCAGACCATCGGCAGGAGCCAGCGTAATGCCAGGCTTGCCTGCGGTGTTGTTCGGATAGTCGTTCAGGTTCACGGACGTCTTGTTGTAGTCGATGCGATAGACGAGCATTCCGTGGCACTTCAATGACGACGAAACGACGCGCTGACCCCATCGCTTGTTTTGGAAATTGTGCAAAATCAGGTATTCGTTGTTGTCGTCGGAGGTGATTTTGTAGTATTTGTCCTCGGTGAGCGTGATTTGTGCCGAGTCGGTCAGTTCCTCGATTTCGGTCCAACCCATCACTTCCTTTTCCCACGGCGTGTAGGGCGTGGGAACGTAGCCCATATCGGTGTATTCGCCGTTGTCCATCAAATCCCAATATTCCAACGCCTGATTATCGACGGCTTGCGCACTTTCTACCGTCGGATAGATGTCGGGCAGGCCGAGCGTGTGCGAAAATTCGTGGCAGAACAAACCGATGCCGTTGATGACGATTGGCTGCAAATTGATGGAGCGGTTGATTTCGTTGTTCACACCGTAGCGGCTCACGGTTTTGCCGTCGTAGGTTCCGAAACTGCCCGTGCCCGATTTCGGCCAAATGCAGTTGTCGGGGTTGCCCGTGATGCTTTGGGAATAGCCTGCGTAGATGATATAGACCAAATCGACATAGCCGTCATCGTTGCTGTCGTATTGCGAGAAATCGACCTCGTCGTCGATGGCTTTACAGGCCTCTTTGATGAGTTCGCTGAGGTTGATGTCTTTGGATTTTCCTTGGTCTTTTCCGTAATAATCAGAGCCTTTTGGCATGGTCACAGGACCGTAGATGTCGAATTTCGGCTTGAAAAGTCCGCCGCTCATATCGGTGAAATATTGCTGTACGCTGCCGTAGTTGAGGTGTTCGTAAAGTCCTCGGTCTGGCATCTGCCCCCGACCTTCAGCATTCAAATAGTCGTTGAACGACGCTTTCGGGTCGGCCACGCGGAACGTCGTGTCGGAGAATTGCACGAGAATCACCAGCGCACGCGGTTCGCCCGTATGGGGAAAATAGGCTGGCTTCACCGTTCCGATGGGGATGCGACGCTGCATGGCAGCCTTTTTTTGTGCACTCGCATGGTTGAAAAAGGCTGTGCGACGTGGTTTTTGCTTCGCAATGAGCTGTTTTTCGGCTTCGAGGCGGTCGATGGCGTTGTGGGCGAGTTGTTCCGAGGCTTTCATGGCTCCGTTCTCGTCGATTTCGGCCACGAAGAAGTCGCAGCCAACCTGTGCGAGCAGAACGCCGTCGGTGGTGGCATACCAATGGAAATCCTCGTCGCCGTAGCCGATGACGGTCAGTTGCGTGCCGTCGCTCTGGGTGACGACGACGGGTTCTGGATAAGCTTTCACAGCCCACGATGCCGTCGAAATCAGCATCAGGCAAAGGGTGAACAGTAATTTTTTCATATCCGTTTCTGTTTAAATAGTCTAATCGTTAAATCGTCAAATAGTCAATTGTGAGTGGCTTTCCACCAATTCGTCCGTTCTTTTCCTTTGTTGGCCACAACATTTTGGCTCGGATCGCTGATGGTGAGGCCCGAAAAGGTTCTGATGTCGTAATATTGCGGAATCCAGTAGAGATACGAGTAAATCTTCGGCGTGTTGGCCTTGTTCACGACCGTTTTCGCCAGTTGGTTGTTGAATTTCTCGATCAGATACGGGTCGGTGCAGAGTTTGGCGACATAATCGCCCATATCGAAGAAAATCGGTTCGTTGAAGCCGTCGAGAACCTGAATCTTGTCCAACAGCGACTCGTCGAACGTGTAATGCTCGTTGATTTGCTTCATCACGGCGGCGAGATGGTCCATCTGACGGCAGTCGATGGCGGCAATCGTACCGCAGGGCGTGCGATAGTTCGTGTAGAACGAGTGGAACGCCTCAACCGCCGATTTGTAGTTGGGTGCCTGCACGTTGAGCGACTTCCACATCTCGGCGTAGGGCATTCCGATGGACATGATTTCGCTCGTCGAAGCGATCAGGAAATTGGTGACGTCGCGCAGTTCGTAGGCCACTTCGACATTCGCCATGTAGCAGTCGTCGAAGAGGATGAATTGCATTTTCAACCCCGACTTTCTGATGCCCTCGGCCAGTGTTTCGATGTCGGTAGCCCAACGGTCGTCTTCGACGCTACCGAAGAATCGGGTGCGCTCGAACTGGTTGTCCGACGGGCGGTTTCGCTTCACGCGCAGGGCGTGGCTCTTGGCTTCGTAGGGATAGTCGTTCCAGTCCGAGAAATAGGTCCATCCAACGCCATGACAGCCAACCATGAGGGCGTAGTTAAGGGCTTGGGCCGTGTTTCTCGTGTCGTTGAGAATCTCGGCGATGCCCTCGGCGGTCGTGTAAGCCGTTCCCGTGTAGGTTTTCAGCAGTTCGCGCTTGCAAGCGTCCTTTTCGTAGATGATTTCGTAGAGTTTCGACGTGCTTGCCGTCTCGCTGATGAAGATGAGAGCGCGTGTTTTGCCCAGTCCTTTCCGCCTGACGATAGCCGTCTCGATGCTGTCGAGATTATGCAGGAAATTCGGGTAGAGCCCTTCATACGACTCCGAGCCCGACCACGGCATATAGATCAGTATCGTCTGCTGATTGACGGCACTGACATCCTCCGACTCGCTGCCGCACGAAAACAGCATCAAACTCGTCAGAAACAGGGCAAAAACGACTTTTTTCATATCACTTCACACTTCACACTCCTCACTCCACACTCCACACTCCTCACTTCACACTCCTCACTTCACACTCTTCAACTCCGCGAGCGTCTGCTTCAGCGCAGCGATTTTCTCCTCGGCATCGCTTTGTTTCTTGCGTTCCATCGCCACGACAGCCTCGGGCGCGTTCTGCACGAAACGTTCGTTGGCGAGTTTCTTCATCACGCCGTTGAGGAAGCCTTCGAGGTGCTGCAGTTGGGCCTCGGTCTTCTCGATTTCCGCCGTCACGTCGATGAGACTGCCGAGCGGAACGGCAAATTCGTCGGTGCCGACCATGAAGGTCGAGACGGTAGCGTCTTTCTCGGTCACTGCGTCGATGCTCTTCAGGTTCGCCATCTTCGCAATCACGGCGTTGAACAACTCGAAAGCGTTCTTGCCGACGATTTGCAATTCGAGTTGCTCCTTCAGGGCGATATTTTTCTGCGAACGAACCATGCGCACACCGCTGACGATTTGTTTCACTTTCTCGATGTCGTCGATGAGTTTGGTTTCTTCAGCCGTCGGTGCATCGAGTTTCAGGCACTCGCGCATGATGCTCTCGCCGTCTATTCGGTCGTAGAGGTGCTGCCACAGTTCCTCGGTGATGAACGGCATAAACGGATGCAGCATTTTCAGCAGTGCATCGAAGAATTCGAGAGTTTTCGCGTAGGTTTCGCTGTCGATGGGCTGTGCCTCGCCGTTGAAATACGCAGGTTTCACCATTTCGAGATACCACGAAGAGAATTCGTCCCAGAACAGTTTATAGACGGCCATCAAAGCCTCTGAAATGCGATATTTCGAGAACAAATCATCGAGTTCGACGGCGACTTCCTTCAGTTTGGCCTCGAACCAAGCCGTCGCAGTCCTGCTGGCCTCGTTTTGTTCGATGTTGTCGGCCACTTTCCAACCTTTTACGAGCCTAAACGCATTCCAAATCTTGTTGTTGAAATTACGACCTTGTTCGCAAAGAGCCTCGTCGAAAAGGATGTCGTTTCCGGCAGGTGCCGAGAGCATCATTCCCATTCGCACGCCGTCGGCACCGAATTTCTCCATCAGTTCGATGGGGTCGGGCGAGTTGCCGAGTTGTTTCGACATTTTCCTACCGAGTTTGTCGCGTACGATACCCGTGAAATAGACGTTTTTGAACGGAATCTTGCCCGTATATTCCTCGCCTGCCATAATCATTCTGGCGACCCAAAAGAAAATGATGTCGGGCGCGGTCACGAGGTCGGCAGTCGGGTAGTAGTAGTTGATTTCCTCGTTGCCGGGCTTGCGGATGCCGTCGAACAGCGAAATCGGCCACAACCACGACGAAAACCACGTGTCAAGCGCGTCTTCGTCTTGGCGAAGAACAAATTCTCCTTCTTTCAATTCGGGATATTTTTCAACTGCCAATTTGTAGGCTTCTTCCTCGTTTTCGGCCACCACAAAGGCATCTTCGGGAATCGCCTCACCCGTTTGGGGGAGGTTGGAGGGGGCCTCGATATAATACGCCGGAATCCGATGGCCCCACCACAGTTGCCGCGAAATACACCAGTCTTGGATGTTCTCAAGCCAGTTTTTATAGGTGTTTACGTACTTCTGCGGATAGAATTTCATCTCGCCGTTGAGTACGGGCGGCAGGGCGATGTCGGCAAAGTGCTGCATCTTCAAGAACCATTGCAGCGACAGGCGCGGTTCAATCGCCGTGTCGGGATTGCGCTCGGAATAGCCCACTTTGTTCGTGTAGTCCTCGACGCGCTCCATCAGTCCGGCCTCCTGCAAATCCTTCACAATCTGGCGGCGGCAGTCGAAGCGGTCCATACCCACGTAGAGCGGGCTCTCTTCGGAAATCGTGCCATCGGCGTTGAAAATGTCGATGGTTTCCAAATTGTGGGTCTTGCCGAGCATATAGTCGTTGGTGTCGTGGGCAGGCGTCACTTTCAGGCAGCCTGTTCCGAACTCGATATCGACGTAGCGGTCTTCGATGACGGGAATTTCACGACCGACGAGCGGCACGATGACCTTCCGACCCTTCAACCACTGGTTTTTCGGGTCTTTCGGGTTGATACACATCGCCGTGTCGCCCATAATCGTTTCGGGTCGCGTCGTCGCAACTACCGCGTAATAGCCTTTTTCATCCTTGTGAATCACGTTCCCGTCCTCAGTAGCCTCACCCAGTTGGGGGAGGTTGGAGGGGGCATCGGCCACATAATATTTCAAATGATAGAGTTTCGAATGTTCCTCCTTGTAGATGACCTCCTCGGTCGAGAGCGCCGTCAGCGCCTTCGGGTCCCAGTTCACCATTCGCAAACCCCTGTAAATCAATCCTTTGTTGTATAAATCGACAAACACCTTGATGACACTTTCCGACCGCGTTTCGTCCATCGTGAAGGCCGTGCGGTCCCAGTCGCACGAAGCACCGAGTTTGCGCAACTGCTTCAGAATGATGCCACCGTGCTCGTGCGTCCATTCCCAGGCGTGTTTCAGGAATTCGTCGCGCGAAAGGTCGTGCTTCTTGATGCCCTGTTCGGCAAGTTTTTTCACCACTTTCGCCTCCGTTGCAATCGAAGCGTGGTCCGTTCCTGGCACCCAGCAGGCGTTCTTGCCCTCCATTCGCGCACGACGCACCAGAATGTCCTGAATCGTGTTGTTGAGCATGTGGCCCATGTGCAACACGCCCGTCACATTCGGTGGCGGAATCACCACCGTGTAGGGTTCGCGCCCGTCGGGTTTTGAACTGAATAATTTGTTGTCAATCCAATATTGATACCATTTCGATTCGACCGCCTGCGGGTCGTACTTGCTTGCTAATTCCATAAAATATTCTTGTTTCTGTTCCTTAATGATTGAAATTTGGCTGCAAAGTTACGAATAAGTGAGCAGAATGCAAAAAGAATCAACACTTTTCTTTTTTATTATTGTTTAATTCAGAAAAAAGTTGTATATTTGCAGACGGAAAAAATATCATATAGAAGAAAGACGAAATAGTTAAAGAATTAGGAGAAGAATAGCGAATGGAAGAGAACAAAATAGTAATATATCAGACCGACGACGGGCAGACGCAAATAGATGTGCGCCTGGAGAATGAGACCGTGTGGCTGACGCAGGCTCAGATGGCAGAACTGTTTCAGACAGACAGGTCTTCAATAGTCCGTCACATCAATAATATTTACAAGGTTGAAGAATTAGACAGAGAATCAACCTGTGCAAAAATTGCACAAGTTCAATTAGAGGGCAAAAGAGCAGTTAGGAGCCGCACCGAGGAAAAGGATGTCATGGTGAAAGTGGTTGTAAATTTGATAAATCAGCAGAATTAGGAGGAGAATAGAATAAAATGTAATGAGGAACTTATGACAAAGATAACAGTACAGAATACAGAGATAATACACAACCCCAATTTTAATTATGGCGAATTCGCCACAATTAGAAATGCGGCAGGACAGATGCAGGTGCTAGAGGGAAATAATGACAGGAAACTGTTGAAATAAGACATTCTATAAAAAAATATCATATTATGGCAACATTACAACAACGAGAAGAACTTCACCGCACCATCTGGTCGATGGCCGACGAATTGCGCGGAGCCGTTGGCGGATGGGAATTCAAGGCGTATGTGCTTGGTACGCTCTTCTATCGTTTTATTTCTGAAAACATTACAGATTACATCAACCGCCTTCAAAACGAAGCTGGTGTCGAAGGTTTCAACTATGCCGATATGTCCGACGAGGAAGCGGCTTTGGCTAAAGAACAGATGGTTGAGGAAAAAGGTTTCTTCATTCTCCCGTCGCAACTGTTCGAAAATGTCTGCAAAAACTGCGAACATGACGAGAATTTGAACATGACGCTTTCCAACATTTTCAAGGAAATCGAAGCATCGGCCATCGGCACCGATTCTGAAGATGACATGAAAGGATTGTTCTCCGACTTCAATGTGGACAGTTCGCAACTGGGTGGCGATGTGAAGACGCGCAACAAACTTATTGCGAAAGTGCTGCTGAAAGTGCGCGACATGAATCTCGGCGACGATTTCCAAGACAACAAAATCGATGCCTTCGGCGATGCCTACGAATTTCTGATGACGATGTACGCCAGTAAGGCAGGAAAGTCGGGCGGCGAGTTCTTCACACCGCAGGAAGTTTCGGAGCTGCTGGCACACCTCACGGCTGCCGACGGCCACGAGATTCGCAGCGTCTATGACCCAGCCTGTGGGTCGGGGTCGTTGCTGTTGAAGTTCTCGAAAACCATTGGCAAGCAAAATGACAACTTGAAATACTACGGTCAGGAAATCAATCCGACCACCTACAACCTGTGTCGTATCAACATGTTTCTGCACAACATCAACTACGACAATTTCGACATTCAACTGGGCGACACGTTGCTTGACCCGAAACACCGCGACTTCGAGCCGTTCGATGCCATCGTCTCGAATCCGCCATATAGCATCCCGTGGGAAGGGTCGAAAAATCCGCTGCTCATCAACGACGACCGCTACAGCGGACCCGGCGTGTTGGCACCCGACTCCACAGCCGACCTTGCCTTCACGCTCCACATGCTGCGGTCGCTCGCCGAGAGCGGCACGGCGGCCATCGTAGAGTTCCCCGGCGTGCTCTATCGGGGCGGCAAGGAAAAGACTATCCGCCAATGGCTCATCGAGAACAACTTTGTCGATACCATCATCCAGTTGCCATCGAACCTCTTCTTCGGCGTGGGCATCGCCACCTGCATCATCGTGCTCCGAAAGGGAACACGCCCAGATAACCGTGTGCTTTTCATCGATGCCTCGAAGGAGTTCCAGAAGAATGGCAACAAAAACCGCCTGACTGCCGACAACCAGCAGCACATCCTCAATGTTTTCAAGGAGCGCAAGGAGGAGCCATATTTCTCGGTGCTGGTCGCTAACGACGCCATTCTGCAAAACGAGAGCAACCTCTCCGTCTCCAGCTACGTGGAGCAGGAAGACACGCGTGAGGTCATTGACATCAACGAGGTGAACAACACGCTCCAGATGCTGATTGCCGAAGGCAACGAGCTGAATAAGAAAATAGAAGAAATCATTAATAAAATAGGAGATTGAAATTATGAGCACAGTAAGCATTAAACAATTAGCACAGTTTTGCGTTGAAAAATTCCAAAAATCAATATATAAAGATTATAATTATGCAGGAACACTTTATGTTGCTGTTTATAGTACTAATCAGGTAGAATGTTCTTTAACACCTCATATTTTGGATGCTGCTATTAGTTGTTTTTTGATTCATAAACAAAAATACCTTTATAATGACCGTGTAGAATATAAAGTAGATTATATCAACGAGAATAATAGCGTGACAGATGGATATATTGGGAATGGGTTTTATCTTAGTGTAAAATCATCGCCGCAATATCGTTTAATCCTTCAAAAAAATGATCCTTTAATTACATATACTTTTAATTTACCTTTTGAGGATAAGATGCAAAAAATATGGGATGTATATTTTAAACTTAAAGGTGCAAAATCTAAGGAAGAACTCTTATTGCGAGATAAGATGATTAAAAATGAAGATTCTGGAATAAAAGCAGAATTAGATTCTGCATATCAACTTTTGGAAGAGCTAAATAACAAGTACAAGAAATTGCTTGACGATATAAGAGCAATTGTTGGATGACTTAAATATGTTTAACCAATTAAACGTGTATCTATCAAGGTTAGATGGCATGCGAAAAATTATAGGAGAAAAATAATATGGTGGAGTGGAAAGAAATTGGCGAAATTTGTAAACCTATTACACCGCCAAAAAAGGTACCAACGAAAGATTATCTTAATTCTGGCCAATTCCCAGTAATTGACCAAGGTCAAAATATGGTGATAGCCTTTACAAATGATGCTTCTACTTTAGTTCCTAATGATGAGTATGTCCTTTTCGGTGACCATACTCGTTACGTTAAATACTTTAATGGAAGTTTTGCTCAAGGTGCAGATGGATTAAAAATATTAAAAGTTAAGTCTGGAATGATACCACGTTACTTCTATTTTGCATTTCAAAATACAGAAGTACCAACACGTGGTTATAGCAGACATTGGTCTATTGCTAAAGCACTTCAAATCCCCATCCCTTCCCTCGAAGAGCAAAAGCGGATTGTGGGGATTCTCGATACGTTTACGGATTCCATCGAAAACCTGAAACAGCAAATCGCCCAAAGAAGAAAACAATATGAACACTACCGCGACCAACTTCTTGACCTTGAAGGGAAAGAAGGGGTGGAAATGAAGACATTGGGAGATTTTTGCGATACTCTTTCTGGATTCCCATTTGATAGTTCTAAGTTTAAAGATGAAGGGATTCAATTAATGAGAGGAGCCAATATTAAACGGGGATATTTTGATTTCTCTCAAGATTTAAATAAGTATTGGGAAAGTTCTGAAGGACTTGAGAAATATCTTCTTAAAGCCAATGATATCATCATTTCAATGGATGGCTCTTTAGTAGGAAAGAGTTTTTGTTATTTAAAAAAAGAACACTTGCCATTATTACTTGTGCAACGTGTTGCTCGAATTAGAACGAAGGAAAATTTTAAGTTTTTATATTACGTTATAACTAAGGAGTTTCCTTTTTATGTTGAGAAGAAAAAAACAGCTGGAGCTATACCACACATAAGCATGAAGGACATAAATAGTTTTCCAGTACCTTTACCATCAAAAATAGAGCAGCAGCGCATCGTTTCCATCCTCGATACTTTCGAGGCAAGCATCTCGAACTTAGAGGCGCAGTTGGCGCAGCGCCAAAAGCAATATGAATATTACAGAAACCAACTTTTGACTTTTGAGTAAAATGGAACAATATAACATCATAGCCGAGCAGGAAAATACGACCGTGATGGCGCACTACGAGGCGCTGCCACGCGAGGAAACTGCCTATCAGAGCGAGGCGGCTCTGGAAGAAGCGCTCGTTCGCCAACTGACCGAACAGGGATACGAGCGCGTGAACATCACTTCGGAACAGGAACTGATTGAAAACCTGCGCCGACAGATGGAGCGGCTGAACGGGCTGACGCTCTCGGACAGCGAGTGGAAGCAATTGTTCGGCAAGCACATCGCCTCGCCGCAAATGACCATCGAAGACAAGACGGAGCGCATCCAGCGCACCGAGATTGTGAACATCACACTCGACAACGGCGCGTCGCAAAACATCAAACTGATTGACAAAAAGGATATTCACAACAACCACGTGCAGGTGTTGAACCAATATGTGCCCGAAGGCGGCGCAAGAGCCAATCGCTATGATGTTACGATACTGGTAAACGGTCTGCCGCTCGTTCATTGTGAATTGAAGCGTCGCGGCGTTCCACTGAAAGAGGCGTTCAACCAAATCAACCGCTACGAAAGGGATTCGTTTTGGTCGGGTTCGGGACTGTACGACTATGTGCAGATTTTCCTGATTTCCAATGGCACGGAATCGAAGTATTACAGCAACACGACTCGTTTCGCACATGTGGCAGAGGTGAACAAGCAGAGGCGGCGCATCAAGACACAGTCGCAGTCGTTTGAATTCACTTCCTACTGGGCCGATGCGGAAAACAATCCGATTCTCGACATCAGAGATTTCACGCGTACGTTCTTGGCGAAAAGTTCGCTGCTGAATATTTTGACGAAATTCTGCGTTTTCACCGTCGATAAGAATTTGATGGTGATGCGTCCCTACCAAATTGCTGCGACGGAGCGCATTTTGCTACGCATCCGACAGGCAGCGTTGAACAAATGGCAGGGAAGTATTCGCGCCGGCGGCTACATCTGGCACACGACGGGTTCGGGCAAGACGCTGACGTCGTTTAAAACGGCGCAGTTGGCAGCCACGCTTCCCTACGTCGATAAGGTGCTGTTTGTCGTCGATAGAAAGGATTTGGACTACCAGACAATGAAGGAATATGACAATTTCGAGAAAGGCTGTGCCAACTCGAATACTTCATCGAACATCTTGCAAAAGCAACTGAACGACACGACGGCCGACAAGAAAATTATCATCACGACAATTCAAAAACTTTCTTCGCTGCTGAAGAAAGACAAAGAAATCAAATGTGCAACGGGCAATGTGGTGATGATTTTCGACGAATGTCACCGTTCGCAGTTCGGGGAAATGCACGTGGCTATCACCAAAAAATTCAAGAAATATTTTATTTTCGGCTTTTCGGGCACACCGATTTTCGCCCAAAATGCGGGAGCAGGGAAGTTCGCCAACCTCAGAACCACCGCACAGGCTTTCGGCGGTGAACCCGACGACGAGGGAAAACCGACTCGCCCGCTTCACAGCTATACCATCATCGACGCGATTCGCGACAAAAACGTGTTGCAGTTCAAGGTCGATTATATTCAGACGGTGAAGGCGAAAAGCGACATTTCAGACAAAAAGGTTTGGGGCATTGAAACCGAGCAGGCACTGGCTTCGCCGATTCGCATTGCGAACAATGTTTCTTATATCTTGGAACACTTCCCCCAGAAAACGAAGCGGCAGGAACGGTATGCCTACAGCGTCATCAAAAATGTGGTGGAGGTGGCGAAAAACAACAAGGTCGAGGAAGAGAAGCAGAAGAATATGCTGGGCGGCTTTAATTCCATTTTCTGCGTGGATTCGATTCCTACAGCCATCAAATATTACAAGGAATTCCAAAAGCAACAGCAGGAAAAACCTTTGGCCGAACGGCTTCGCATCGCCACTATCTTCACTTATTCGGCTAACGAGGCGGAAGACGAGGCTTCGGGCATCATCGAAGATGAAGACCCTGCCGCAACGAGCGGACTTGACGCTACGAGCCGCGATTTCCTTGAGTCGGCCATCGCCGATTATAATCAGATGTTTGGCACGAAATACTCTACGGACAGCGAGAAATTCCAGAACTATTACAAAGACCTGTCGCTGCGGATGAAAAACCGTGAAATCGACTTGCTGCTGGTGGTGAGTATGTTCCTGACGGGTTTCGATGCCAAAACATTGAACACCCTTTGGGTCGATAAAAACCTGAAGATGCACGGACTGTTGCAGGCCTACAGTCGCACGAATCGCATTCTGAATAGCATCAAAGACTGCGGAAACATTGTCTGCTTCCGCAATCTGGAAGAAGCCACCAACGAGTCGTTTGCGCTCTTCGGCGACAAAGATGCCGCCGGCATGGTGTTGATGCGCCCGTTCCGCGATTATTACTATGGCTACGAGAACGAGAAAGGGAAACACGTGCATGGCTACAAAGAGATTGTCGATGCGCTGCTCGAACGGTTTGCCCTGCCCATCAATCCCGCGAACTTCACGCTGGAGGAAAAGAAGGACTTTGTGAGGCTTTTCGGTGGATTCCTGAAAATGCAGAACCTGCTTTCCGCCTTCGACGAATTCACGCCCGAAATGAAAGTGATTTCAGAGTTCGACCGACAGGATTACACGACATGGTACAACAATCTGCACGACGAACTGCGCAAGCCGACAGGCGGCGAAAAGGAAAGTATTGAGGACGACCTGATTTTTGAAATGGAACTGGTGAAGCAGATTCAAATCAATATTCCGTATATTCTGCAACTGGTGAAGGAATACCATGACAAAAATTGCCAAGACAAAACGATTATCGCGAAGATTCAAAAGGCGATTGATTCGAGTCCCGACCTCAGAGACAAGAAAACACTGATTATGGACTTCATTGAGAAGATGACACCGTCGTCGCCTTCGGCTGGAAACGAAAATGTGGCTGACAAGTGGGATGAATATGTGGAACAACAACGCGATGCCGAACTGAGCGCCATCATTCGTGAAGAAGGCTTGAAGCCGAAAGAAACACGAGCATTCTTGAATCAGTCGCTTGCCGATGGTTACGTGACGGCCACAGGCGTGGGCATTACCAAAGTGTTGCCGCCGATGCCTTTGTTTGGCAAGGGGTCAGCAAGCCGTGAGGAGAAAAAGAAAACGGTCGTGGAAAAACTCACCGCCTTTTTCAACAAATATTTCGTGTTGTCTTCGTCGCCAGTGGCTTCAGAGGCTTTGCGTCCGTTGAAACTTTCGGCAGTGGATGACGATCAGGAAGTTCGCAATTTGGTGTTTAATCGCTTGCAAATGAAAGTTGAAACCAGCGATTTGGAGTTGCAGCGCGAGGTGGTTGAACGCTATGGCAGCCGCTATCCCGACATGTCGATTCACGACTGGCAGCAAGTCATTTCAGCTTATACTCCGATGGTGCGCGAGGCGGCGAAACGCCCCACAGCCGAAATTGTTGAATTGCAGCAGAAAAGGTACAGTCAGGCCGCGGAAACTCTTGGCGATAATCATTCGAGGGAATAAATCTTATTTTTCGCGTGAAAATGCCATCGGCGACGCCTGCCGGTATTCCAGCAGGCGGTTTTGGTAGTTGGCGAATGCTTCGACATAGCCGTCGTGAGCCTGTTGGTAGAGCAGTTGGGCTTCGAGCAGGTCTGACATTTTCGACGTTCCAGCCTTGTAGTAGTTGCGATTGAGTCGCAGGTTTTCCTCGGCCTGTTCGATGCTGCTTTGGGCAATTTCCATCTGTCGGAAACTCTCGGTGACGTTGTTCCATGCGTTTCGCATACGGATTTTCAAAAGTTCCGATTTGTCTTGTTGTTCCTCGATGGCTTTCTGATGCTCGATTTTCTTGCGTTTGATGGCGTGACTGCCGCCCCACCAGTTGCTGATGGGAATGCTGACGGTGGCGAAAACCATGCCGAATGTTCGGTTGTTTTCGAGCAGGTTGTGGTAGTTGTAGCCTGCGCCGACCGCGACCGTCGGAAGATTTTCTCCGACCGTCATCTGCTTTTGCAGTTTGGTGGCTTCGACTTGCTTCTGAAGGAGTTGATACTCTGCAAGAAGTGGCACTCCGGCACCCTCCGCATCGAAAATGGGAAGTGTCTGGTTTTGCAGTTCCATGTCGGGCGGCACAATGTCGAAATGGTCGTCGTTCGTTAGTCCGCAATATTGGCCCAACAGCAGTTTGACGATGCTGAGGCCGTTTTGGAGTTTCGCTTTTTGGCTTTCCAAGTCGTTTCGTCGAAGTTGAACCTGCAGAAGGTCGTTGCGCATCGCCACACCGGCACGCACGGCCACTTCGACATCTTTGTGGATGTCTGCCAGCAGCGTATCGACGGCGGCGATGGTTTTCAGTTTTTCCTGCATGGAAACCAATTGCCAGAAATATTGCTCGACGGTCTTTTCTACCTCATTCTCAGAGAGTTGTAGTTGCAGTTCGGCAGCTTCCTCGCCGATTTTTGCCAATTTGTTGCCATTGACAATCTGTCCACCGGCAAAGACGGGTTGTGTAGCGGTGATGCCTGCAACGGTGCCGTTTTTCATCATCGAAATGCTCATGGGATTGGCGAGCGCGGCCAGAGCCTCGGGCGGTAGCATCTGCGCGAGTGCGGCAGCCAATTCCGGCGAAACCTGCTCGGAAAGGTTGATGTCCATCTGCGCCATTCCCTTGTTGGCGTTGAACCAAAGCCCCGTGCCACTGATGTTCGGAAAATACTTCGTGAACGCCTCTTTTCGTTGCTGTTGGGCGGCCTCGATGCCATATTTCGCATTGCGAATGGCGATGTTGTTGTGCAAGGCCGAATCTTTCAATTGTTGCAAACGATAGGTTTGAGCGGTTGAAGGCATAGCGGTTAGAAGGCAAAGGAGTAAAATTCCCATCACCTTGCCCAATCCGTTGTTTTTCATTGTCGTTTCCATATTTTTTTTACTTTTTTCCCTTTTTACTTTTTAAATTGACTTTCCAATAAATCACTGGCAGCATTGTGACCACCATGATGAGCGAGCCGATGCCTCCGGCGAAAATGGTGACACCGACGGGCATCCAGAACGACGAACCAGCGATGATCATTGGCACAACGCCCACTGCCGTGGTCGCCGTCGTGAGGAAAATCGGCACCATTCGACGTTTTCCAGCCTCGTAAGCCGCCCGTTTCACGACCTCGTTGTAATCGTCAGAACTCCCCTTTACGCCCGCTTCCTTGAGAACATTGTTTGCGTGTTCAAAAATCAGGATTTCGTTGCGCATAATCATTCCCATGAGCGTGATGACACCCATGATAGAGGTCAGTCCGAGCGTGCGATTCATCAGTCCTAAGCCGACGAGCGCTCCGGGCAACATCAGTCCGAGGGCTACGATGCAGATGGTGGTGATGCCGAATTTTTTGAAGTTGAAGAGCAGGAAAAAGAAGATAATCACCATCGAAATGGCCACGCCGCCAAAGATTTGGGGCAGTGCCTCGGCGTCGTACTCAATTTCTCCGCCCACTTCGGCACGAACGCCCTGCGGCAGTTCGATTTCGTGCATCATGATGTCGGCCACGCGACTTTCCACCGGCGCGGCATAGACTCCGTTGGCAAACTGGGCAGTCACCGTGATGCAACGCTCTCCGCCACGGTGCATGATGCGGCTCTCGCTCCATTTCGGGCTCACTTTCGCTACTTGTCGCAAGGGAACCGTCGTGTTGGTCGAGAGATGAGCATTGATGGTTGAGAGTTGCGAGCCTGCAGCCGACATCATCGACGTGGGCGACGCAATGCCGAGATTGGCTACATCCGAGAATGTCATATCTTGGTCGTCTTTCACGACAATCGGCAGTTCGTAGTCGCCTTCCCAAATCTGTCCGACGCGCAAGTCGCCAGTCGTGGCACTGAGAGCGAGCGAGGCCGTTGTCCGCGAGATTCCCAACTGAGCCGAGGCCACAGGGTCGAGTTCGACATTGATGATGGGGAAAGGCCGTAAAAAGTCGCTGTGAACCCATTCCAATTCGGGCATTTCGCGCATTCGCTCCATCAATCGCTCGGCCACGACATGGAGCGAGTCCAAATCGTCGCCATAGAAACGATATTCAAGTTCGGGAACTTCCAGATAGTCGAGTCGCTTGAAGCGCACGTAAGCGTCGGGGAAAGCCTCGCTCCACTCGGGTTGATATTTTTCCAAAAGCCTCAATGTGGCCTTTTGCGACGAGGTGTTCACGATGAATTGCGCGAAATTCTTGCCAGCCATCTGCGGCGCATAGCACGTCATGAATCGGGGCGACGAACAACCCACGAAACTCGTGATGCACTCCACGTCGTCGTCTTTCTGCATCACGTTTCGCAGCGAGTCGGCAATCAGGCGGGTTTCGGCGATTCCCTTGCCGTCGGGAAGGAAGATTTCTACGGCAAACTGGTCGCGGTCGGCGAAGGGGAAAAGTCGGATTTTCAGCGTCGGAACAATCAGACTCGACAACAGAATCACGCCGATGCCGCTGCCGATGGTCAGCCAAGGATGGCGGAAAGTGGTGTCGAGCACCTTCTCATAGGTGTTTTGCACCCAGCGGGTGATGCCGTTCCCATTTGTCGTTACTTTTTCGGGTTTGATAATCAGCACTTCCAAGAACGGAATCACCATCACGGCCAAGAAGAGCGACACCATCAGGTTGATGGTAATTGTGATGGGAAAATCTTTCATCGCGTCGTTGAAAGCGCCCTTCATCGTCCAAAGCAGGGGATAGAAAATCACGCAGATGCACAGCGTCGCCAGCATCATTGGCATGAAATATTGTTTGGCGGAGTCGATGGCGGCTTTTTTCGGTTCGTAGCCCTTGCCGAGATATTCCAGATAGCCGTCGATGACCACGATGGCGTTATCGACCACCATTCCCAGCACGACAATCAGCGCCGCCAGTGTCACGATGTTGAGTTCAATGCCCATCATATACATGATTGACACGGAAATAAAGGTGCTAAGCGGAATGGTGATGGCTGCCACAATCGCCGAACGCAGGGGAAACAGTACCATCATCACAAGAATGATAATCACCATCGAAATAATGAGGTCGCGCAGAAAATCGCTGACGCTCAACGCCACGACCTTCGGTTGGTCGGCAATACGGGTCGTCGTCACGTCGTCGGGCAGTTCGTTTTCGCTAAAATCGTTCAAAACCTTGTCAACTTCCTTGCCGTAGGCCACGATGTTGTTGCCGGGTGTCATTTCGAGCGACAGCAACACGCAGGGATGGCCGTCTTGCTCGATGTAGCCACCGCTGTGGTCGTATTCGCGTACGACTTTCGCCACATCGCGCACACGGGCAACTTTTCCACTCACGGGGTCGCTAAAAATTATCTGATTGGCAATTTCCTCCTCGCCGCGTTGCGTAGCTTCGATGTGGATGGGAATTTGCTGGTCGTCGTCGCTCAAACTACCGCTCATCGTGGTGATTCCCTGTGCTTGAAGATGCGAGAAAAGCGTCTGTTGGCCGATGCCGTAGGCTTGCAGTCGCTGTCGATCGACATAAAGCGAAATCTGTTCCTTCTGTTCGCCATAGACACGCACATTCGCCACCGATGGAATACGACGCAAACGATCGGAAAGGCGGTCGGTGTAGTGTTGCAGTTCGCGATGGCTACGCTCAGGGCTTTCGATGGCGATGAGTAGGGCAGAAGTGTTGCCGAAATCGTCGTTCGCCACAAGCGCGAGCACACCTTTCGGAAGGCTATTTTTAAATAAATTCAGACCGTGCTTGATTTTCGACCAGACTTCGTCTTTGTTGTTCACATCGTCGTTGAGCCGCACCATGACGATACACATTCCGTTCTGTGCCGTCGTGGTCGTTTTCTGCCGATTCACCTCGCCGAATGTGAACAGATAGTGTTCCAGCGGTCGGGCCACCTGTTCTTCCACTTCTTCGCTTGTCGCACCTGGAAAAACGGCCACCACCACGCCCTGACGAATCGTAAAAGCGGGAAATTCGTCTTTCGGCATTACATACATTCCGAAAATGCCCAACACGAACAAAATTCCTACAATCAGCAGCGAAATCGGATAGTGTTCCAAAGGCCATTTCAGCCAGTTCATCCTCTTTTCCATCTCCATAAAACTATCAACTATCTATCGAATACCACTTTCGTTCCCTCACTCAACTTCTGATAACCCTCCGTCACCACGCGCTGTCCGGCCTGCAAACCGTCGGTGATGACGATGCGATTGCCAAGCGTTTCGCCGATGCTTACTGGGGTGCGATGGGCCGTGCTGTCTTTGGAAATGGTCCAGACGAACAGCGAACCGTCAGCCGATTTCTGCACGGCAGTGACGGGTAGCGACTGTTGGTTGGCCTGCTGCGAGGTCGTGGCGGTGAATCGGACATTCGCCACCATTCCCGGAAGCAGTTTCCGATGCGGATTCTTCACGTTGATGCGCACGTCGTAGGTATGCGTGAGCGCGTCGGCAAGCACGCCTTTTTCAATGCGACCGCCCGGCATTCGTTCTTGC
>Ga0256405_10006554_pt1 | contig 18493 bp, 16 predicted proteins | sample RumenRJG_02DNA_FD_189096 | JGI IMG/M metagenome (GOLD analysis project Ga0256405, IMG submission 189096) | Bovine rumen microbial communities from Lethbridge, Alberta, Canada - RJG_02 | ecosystem: Host-associated > Mammals > Digestive system > Stomach > Rumen | place: Canada: Alberta... | reverse complement strand
CGGCTATGGCACGAATGTGATAGAGTTTACGCCGGAGCGTGAAGGTACCTTTACCTATACCTGCTGGATGGGCATGGTACGCGGTACGGTTCGTGTGGAAAGCTGAAGTATCAGGAAAAGTGTTTTGTTGTGTGATATACTTGTGGAAGAATTAACCATACATGGCAAATATGATTTTGAATTCACTTGTGCTGGATGAGGATACAGCGTTAAGGATGACAGTATAGATTTTTCATTCAATTTGATAATCCCTCAGCCGAAAACTGAGGCAGAATGCCATGAAAAGTACAGAGGGCGCGGAAAGAGCCAGGAAGACTTCGAACGGCGTTTTCTGCTCGATAAAGACGGAAAACGCATAAAGAAACTTTCCGAGGCAGTTTGCTCCGAACCCGATAAAAACGGCACCGTTTATTATGTTGTGGGCGAAAATGACTTTGCGGCCGGCTATAATGGTTCAGAACTGACCGAAGAAGCAAAGAAGAAGTGGACTGCCAGTCTGCTTTAGCCTTTATCGGAAGACAAGCTTATAAACCGCCGGATATTGGTCCCGGGTGCATAAAGGGCACATCGAATTTCGAGGTGCCCTTTATTGATTTCCATGGCTGATATGCGTACTCCCTAGTATTTTTTTAGAATATATGGCATACTGTACTGCAATAAACTTATGTATCATTAAGAGGGATTACTTTGTATAAGCCTGTTGATCCTAAAGCTGACTTCCCGAAGCAGGAAGAAGCTGTTTTACAATTCTGGGAAAAAAACAATACGTTCAAGAAATCACTTTCCCAGCGCGAAGGCGCGGAAGAGTATGTGTTTTATGACGGCCCGCCTTTTGCCACCGGTCTGCCTCATTTCGGTCATTTTATTCCGTCCACGATAAAAGATATTATTCCCCGCTATCAGACGATGAAGGGCAAGAAGGTTGAGCGCCGCTTCGGCTGGGACTGCCACGGCCTGCCCGTTGAGAATCTGATCGAAAAAGAGCTCGGAATCAATTCTAAACATGAGATTGAGTCCTACGGCGTAGCCGGCTTTAACGACAAGTGCCGCGACTCTGTGCTCCGCTATACTGCTGAATGGCGCAAAACCATTACGCGTATGGGACGGTGGGTTGATTTTGACAACGACTATAAGACGATGGAGCCTTCCTACATGGAATCCATCTGGTGGGTGGTCAAGGCGCTGTGGGATAAAGGCCTTATCTATGAAGGTAAGTATATCCTGCCGTACTGCCCCCGCTGTTCGACGGTACTGTCTACGCACGAGCTTGCGCAGGGCTATAAGGAAAAGAATGACCCTGCCATCACCATCCGGTTCAAGGTGACCCGCGCTCCTGCAGCGATCGATGATCCTGACATGACCAACGGCAGAACGTTCTTCCTGGCATGGACCACCACGCCGTGGACGCTGCCTTCTAACGAAGGTCTGTGTATGGGTCCTGACATTGACTATGTGAAGGTCATTGACAATGCCTCCGGCGATGCGTACATTCTGGCGCAGTCCCGGCTTGCCGCATATTACAAGGACGAAAAAGAATATACGATCGTGTATACCCGTAAGGGTGCTGATTTTATCGGCGCCAAGTATGAGCCGCTGTTCCCGTATTTTGCGGATCTTGCCGTGCTTGAGGACGGCTCTGACGGCGCGTTCCGTATGTTCAATGCGGACTATGTTTCGACCGAAGACGGTACGGGTATTGTTCATATTGCCCCGTCATTCGGTGAGGACGACTCCAAGGTGTTCAAGGGCACCGGAATCCCGCAGGTTGAGCCGATTGACGCTGAGTGCCGCTTTACCAAGGAAGTGTCTGACTATGCAGGCCGGTTTGTAAAGGACTGCGACAAGGATATTATGGACCGCCTTAAGAAAGAGGGCAAGCTGATCAGACGCGACCAGATCAAGCACCAGTATCCGCACTGCTGGCGGTGCGGTTCTCCGCTTATCTACCGCGGCATCGGTTCATGGTTTGTAAAGGTTGCCGACGCGCACGAGCGTCTGCTGCGCGTGAACAGTCAGATTAAGTGGCAGCCTGCTCATATTAAGGACGGCCGCTTCGGAAAATGGCTTGCCGGCTCACGCGACTGGGCCATCAGCCGCAACCGCTACTGGGGTAATCCGATCCCGATCTGGAAGTGCCCGGACTGCGGCGATACGCTGTGCGTGGGTTCCCGTGAGGAGCTTAAAGAAAAGAGCGGCGTGTATCCCGATGATCTGCACAAGCAGTATGTGGATGCCATTACCATTCCGTGTAAAAAATGCGGCGGCACTATGCGCCGTATTCCTGAGGTTCTTGACTGCTGGTTTGAGTCAGGCTCCATGCCGTACGCGCAGAACCACTATCCGTTCGAGAATAAGGAATACTTTGAGCAGCATTTCCCTGCGGACTTTATTTCTGAGGGGCTTGACCAGACGCGCGGATGGTTCTACACCCTGACGGTGCTTGCGGCCCATCTGTTTGACAAGCCTGCGTTCAAGAACTGTATTGTCAGCGGCCTGGTGCTTGCTTCCGACGGACGCAAAATGTCCAAGAGCCTGCGCAACTATACTGATCCGGTGGATGCGATCAATAAATTCGGCGCGGACGCCATCCGTCTGTTCCTCATGCATTCGTCAGTGGTTAAGGCCGATGACCTGCGCTACAGTGACGAGGGTGTTGCGGACGTGCTCAAGAGCATACTGATTCCGCTGTGGAACAGCTACAGCTTCTACGTTACGTATGCGAACATCGATCAGGCGGCTCCTACTGGCCATGAGTTTGATTCCAAGCTGCCGGAGAATCCGCTTGACCGCTGGATCCTTTCTGTGACTCAGAAGCTGGTTAAGGACGTGACTGCTGCGCTTGACGACTATGATCTGTCCGGCGCCATTGACCCGGTGGTTGGTTATATCGATGCCATGAACAACTGGTATATCCGCCGTTCAAGAAGACGGTTCTGGAAGAGCGAGAATGATACGGATAAAGCCGAGGCATATGCCGCACTGTACATTGCGCTCAAAACCTTTATTCAGGTTGCCGCTCCGTTTGTGCCGTTCATCACTGAGTCCATGTGGCAGAACCTGAAGAGCGCGGATGACAAAGAGTCCGTGCATCTGAATGATTATCCGGTATATAATGCCGCATGGCGCGATGAGGCCCTTGAGTTTAAGATGACTACGGTGCAGACCGCGGTTTCTATGGGCCGTTCGCTGCGCAATGAGTACAATATTAAGAACCGCCAGCCGCTTGCGGCCGTAGCGCTTGTTACGCGTAACCCCGAGGAGCGCAAGGTTCTTGCCGAGATGGAGGATTCTATCAAGGAAGAGCTGAACGTCAAGCAGGTGGTGTTCCACGAGCGTGAGGATGAGCTGGTGGAATATAAGGCGAAGGCTAACTTCCGCGTGCTGGGCAAGGAGCTCGGCCCGCTTATGAAGGAGGCATCCGCCAAGATCAGCAGCCTCGATCAGGATGCGATCATGTCACTGCTTGAAGGTTCCCGCCTGACGATCGGCGTGGGCGGCAAGGATATTGATCTGACGCTTGATAAGATTCTCATTGACCGCATTGAAAAGGAAAATCTGAAGGTAGTGAATGAGGGTACGCTGACGGTCGGCCTTGATACGAAGATTTCCGATGAGCTTAAGAAAGAAGGATACGCACGCGATCTGGTGCGCGGCATCCAGAACCTGCGTAAGGAATCCGGTCTTGATGTGACCGACCGTATCAAACTGAGCGTAAGCGGCGATGCTGAGCTCAAGGAGGCGTTCACCATGTTCACCGGCTTTATCGGCAACGAGACGCTTGCGGTGGAAAGTATGTGGAAGGATGCGCTTCCGTCGGGCACACAGATTGTGTCCGAAGATAAAACATGGAGTGTCTGTATTGAAAAGGCGTAATATAATTTTTACGCTGCTTGCAGCTGCCGGCGCGGTGCTTTTTGTGCTGCCGCTGGCCGGCTGTAAGTCAACAAAGGCTATTTCTGACGAGATTTCGGCCGAAAAGGTTGAGGTCATTCCGAAAGTTGATCCGCTTGCAGTACTTGACGGTGATTCCGCCGTTTATTTCAGGGTTCCCGTGGCGGATCATAAGCCTTTCGTTAAATCGCTGCTGCTGTCGAATATTGACGGCATGGCCGATGCTGATGCGGAAACGATTGTAAACCATCTGGATATGATCTGTCTGGGTGTGGGAACCAAGGAGAATCCCAAGCGGCTGCAGCTTGCTGCTTCGGGCTCTATTCCGCGCATAGCGGTGAAGACCGCGCTGAGCGAAAAGAAAGGCTGGACAAAGTTCACCGATCCGGTGACCTATTATACTCATCCTGGTACAAAATATCAGCTTGCAGTGCCCACGACGGCCAATGTGTTTTTGGCCGATGATGCATCTCCGCTTGTGGAAAACTATAAGACGGTGCTCGGCTCCGACACGGAGTCCGTGATCACCGCGCAGACGGATGGCTGGAACGATGAGGTCTATGAATGGATGACCGCTCCGGGGTCTGCCATGAGGTTCTGCGTGCTCAGGCCGCAGGCGTTTTTGGCGCGGCTGCTCGGCGTGGACATGCGCTTTGCGCTTGAATTCGCATCAGGCGAGCTTACGGCGGTGAAGCAGGATGATACTGCTGTCGGCGGTGTTCCCGGTGACGCAGGCTACGAGCTTTCCATGAAGCTGGTGTTCCAGAAAGCAAGGGTGGTTCGTGCCGCGCTTGCGGTGCTTTCGCTTGCCTTCGGTGACCGTATGCAGGCAACGGCCGAAAACGGTTCGAACGTGCTGCAGGTTTCCGGCATTCATGTAAGTAATGTAACAGTTTTGGATCTGCTGGTCGAATGACCTGTAAATCCCGTACGAATAGAAGAGGTTAAATGAGTATGGCTGATGACAAAATTATCTTAAAGGCTGAAGATTTGGATGGCTACCTTACCCGGCAGGATAAGGCAGATTTAGAGCGTCTTGGTGCAATGTACAACGAGGCGGAAAAGTCATTTGATCCCTTGGACGAAAAGAAAGTTATCGCACACTTTGACAAAATGGGGCATGTGATGCAGGAGATATGCGCGTCGCATCCGCAGATTCAGGTCTATTCATTCGTGACGGAGGAAGGCGCCCATGCGGAGGCGTCACGCGTTATTTCAAAGCTGCGCGATGTGAATACAAGCCATCAGGAATTCATTTATTATTCTCAGCGTGCCTATGAAATGCTGTTCCGCATGGCTTATACGGACCAGCATTCTGATAAAAAGAACTATATTACGGTAAAGACGCCGGTGACGGTACCCGTTCAGAATTACGCCGTCCATAAGATCCCCGATATTGACAGCAAGATTGAAAACTCCGTTATGTGCGTTATGCTGCGCGGTGCGCTGCTTCCGAGCATGATTATGTCAAAAGAGATCGAAGAATATTCTTCCCACAGCTATGTGACGCCCTTCGCGCTGTTTAAGATCAACCGTGATGATTCTAAGAAAGAATCTGATATGGAGTATATCCTGAACCTGAAGAATTCGTTCTTTAATCTTGAGGAACTTGACGGAAAGGATTTGATTTTTGCTGATCCTATGAATGCTACCGGCGGCTCCTTGGTGACTGTCGTGAAGTATCTGCAGGCTCAGGGTGTTAAACCCCATTCCATTAAGTTCTTCAATGTTATTTCTGCGCTGAAAGGCAGCATCCGTGTGACTCGTGCGCTTGAGAACTGTACATGCTATACGCTGTGGCTTGATCCGGCGCTGAATAACTCTGCGTATATTCTGCCCGGTCTTGGTGATGCGGGCGACCGTATCAACGGCAGGGACTCAAAGGAAAAACCGCGCAATATTATCCAGCTGCTTGCGGATTACGGCAGCAATATTGCCGGTCTGTACCGCTCTCAGATGGCTATTATAGAGCAGACGGTGCTTGGAAAATAAATGATCCGGACTCGTGCATTGCGCGGTGCAGCTGCCGCCGCCGCGGCCGTCAGCCTGATGATCGCTTCCTGCCGTTCAAATGAGCTGGAGATTCCGGTTCCCGGCGAAGTGAGCATTCAGGTGTCGAATATTTCTAAGGAATACTATGCGATTGCAGAAGCATATTTTGACCTTAAGAAGTATGAGAAGGCTGCGGAAAACTATAAGCTTGCAATGCGTGATAAGTCTTTGCGCACTGCGGCTTACTATAAGGCCGGCAGATGCTATGCCATGGCGGGGCAGTGGGATAAAGCTGAGCAGATCTTCCGTGTGCTGCTTAAGCATGACCATGATAATGCCACGCTTACGGCTTCGATCGCATATGTTACGGCGATGAAAGGCGACCTGAAGACTGCCGCCGCCATGTACCGCACGCTTATAGAGCGTCAGCCGGACAATGCTTCATATCTTAAAAACTATATTTCGATTTTATTTGAGGATGGAAAGCTTGAGCAGACAAAGGTGTATCTTGCCATTCTTAAAGAAACCTTCCCTGATGATGCTGATATAGAGACGTTCGAGCAGAAGCTGAAGGAAAAGACTGCGGCAGGAACCAGCACTGATGCTGACGGTGCCGATGCGGTGCTTTCTGATGCAGCGCATGCTGACGCGGCGCAGCCTGAGCCCGGGGCTCTTCCATAAAAAATACCCCCGTCGTATGCCGGGGGCTTATGATACAGTTTTTCAGTTACTATTGAGCCGTGTGCGCGGCCGCCGTTTCTGCCAGATACTGGCGATATTTATCAGGGTTCACACGGAACGCGATGATCGGTGCATCCGGATCCTCTCCGGCATGCTTTGCCGCTTCAACTGCTTCGTTCAAAAGCCGGTCGGCGGAGATAATTCTGAGCGAGCGGGCTGAGATACCCACGGTACAGACGGCATCGCTCTGCGCGTTCTTTAATGCTGCACTGATTTCGCTGTGGAACTTCTGCGCCCGTAGAATGGCGGGGTCAAGCGCCTCGTTGATCTTAATGGCGGCAAAGCTGTCTTCTTTGTATTCAAAGAGCATGTCGGGGAATACGAATTCGTCAAGCAGGATTTTGCAGACTTCTTTTGTACACGGATTGTCGCGTGAGAGTCCGGGAATAGTAATGATGAACAGCGACAGATCCTGCTCTGAGGAGGCTGCACGCACAAGCTCGCTTGCCAGACGGGGCTTAAGGTATGATTCCCATCCGAACCCGGTGGCGGGCGAGAACAGGCCGGTCGGCGCATCGGTTCCGTCAGCAGCTGCAGGTACAGAATCCGCAGGTTTTGCCGACTCTGTAGGCTCTGCCGGCGCGGCGGCGCTTACAGGGTCTGCCGCAGGTACTGCAGCGCCAGTAATGGATTTCGGCTCCGCAACTGCGGCAGTTGCAGCTGCGACTGCCGCTGACGTTGCTGCGGCAGCGGCTGCTGCCTGTGCCAGAGGCGTTGATTCAACGGCAGGCTCCGCTGCAGTCTGAACTGCTGCGGGCTCAGTTTCTGCCGGAGCGGCGGGAATATCATCAATACCGGTGCCTGCGTCTGGCGCGGCACGCTGTACATTGCGCGGCAACGCATACTCGGTCGGCTCGGTCAGGTAGACATACAGCAGCAGGAATGCTGCGAGCAGTGTACCTGCAAGCGTCAGGAAAAAGGCAACGCGCACGCGTTTATAAATGTCCGCAGGATTTATCATGTAGACTTTCATTGAAAGCCGTACAGAACCGGTGGCATGCGATATATCAACTGAATACGGATGGATGAGCGGCGAGGTGCCGTCAGAATCGGAGACAGATGCCGGATACTGATAGATGGTCTGGCCGGCGGTTTCCAGCGTCAGTGATTTTATGTCTCTTGGAAGAATGTAGCGGCTCTGCACCGCATCAAAGAATTTCTGTGAACCGGCAGGTGCCGTTGAAAGAATATCGGACGTTATGTCCTTAAAACGCTCTTCTATGTCCTCGGCATGCTTTGGCCCACGCTGATAGTCAATGGCAATCTCTGCGGTCAGCACCAGTATGATTACGGCAAAAAAAGCACCGATTCCTGCTGCAATAACATTTATATTCCTTTTCGTCATAATAACTTAGTATACCGCATAGTATGGGAGTATGCAAGTTTAAGAAGCTCTGAAAAAGATGCTCTTTTGGCGGCGTCCGCGCTTGCGGACGCGTCTGCCTTGCGGCGCAGATAGGAGATGTAGGGCAGCATGGCCGGTACGGCCGCGCCCGCAGGCTCGCCTGCGCACATGGCGACTGTGCTGTCTGCGGCAAGCTGCTTTGTAAACCGTGCAAAATCAAAGGTGCACGGCGTCTGCGCTGCGGCTGGCACTGGCATGCTGCCGGACTGCCGTTTCCATGAGTTAAGCGCTGCTTCGTATGACTGCAGCAGCACGGTTGTCTGTGCGTCCGGAAAACGGGTGCTCGGAACAAGCGGCGTGCGGTACATGAGGCGGCAGAACTGCTGTTCTGTGCTGTTCGTCCGGTCGGCGGCCGTACCGTACAGAATGTCCAGATAGGAGCCTTTCGCATAGGGCTTGTGCATGGGATATGAAAAATCGGCGCCGAGGAACTCAATAGACGTAAAGCCGAGCTGTCTGGCAAAATCGGCCGCCGCTATGGTCACGGTGCCTGAGCCGGCCTGCAGCCGGACCAGAGGAAAGCCTGTGCACGCTGCTGCATACTCGGTGAGCGGATGGCCCGTACTGATAAGCATCACGGGGCATGCCGCCTGCATGCAGTGACGTACGGATGCTGGCGGTGAGGTCATGTCGAAGACGAACAGCGTGCCGGCGTCCGGCCTGCCTATAAAATGGGTATGGGATATCATCTGTCCGTCTATGGAGAGCACTGCATCTGGGGTGATGTGATGGCGGCGCAGGATACCGTATGCGGTGTCCGTGGCGAAAATGCAGCGTTCCTCACGGTTTTTGCACAGGGCGTCTATACCGGTGTCTACGGTGGGGCCTGCCGCTACGACGACGGCGGTACAGCTGCGGCGTGCTTTTTCTATGAGCGGAATCATTGCATCGTTGTGCAGCGGGAACCGGGATGCGTTCTTTAAATTCTGAATGATGTTTTTTTGCCAGATGCCGCCGAAATGGCTTTGTACGGAGTAATCCGCCGAAATCTGGGCAAGCTGGCGCTTTAGTTCCTGCTGGAACTGAACGGCGCATGACTGGTTTTCGGTATACCATGCAGGATGGGTGATAATCTGAAGGTTGCCGTACAGCGCAGGTATATACAGCTGCTTGAACTGCGCAAGAAAAGCTTCCGCCGCATGGAGCTGTATGCGGCTGTCGTGCCGGAGCTCTGCCGCCTGCGGAATCTGCATAAGAAATGATACATCCTCATCTGATGCTTCGATAACATGAATGACGGCGTCAGGGCAGCTGCTGCGCAGAGCACGGATATGATATCCGCCGCCGAGACCGAGCACGATGATGAATGATGCTGAGCATGCCGCGGTTTTTGCGAATGATTCTGCCTCATGCTCCGGATTGTACTTAGAGTGCATGGTACGGCCGCTCATGAAAACCGGTACGGGCGAGCCGTTCTTTGCGTTTATGATTGATTGATATATCATACGGCTCCTATATACGAAAGCAGCTCCGCGGCGACTGCACGGCTTTTTTCTTCTGCGGCTTCCTGCAGCCGCGCTCTGTCTGCCTGCTTCAGCGCGCGCTGCCAGGTGATATAGTCAGCCGGACAGACGTTTTTTATCCATTCTTCGCTTTCAGAAAGCCTTTGCAGGCATTCCTTGAGCGCCTGCCGCCGTTTTTCGCGCGCTGGCAGGGGAGCTGCGCTGGTAAGGTGCGGCATGGTTATGCCGCCCGGCAGCGTGATGTCGTTCCAGGTGAGCTCGCGCATGGTGCCCAGCGTGTTTGCATATGTGTACGGGCCTGATAGCCTGAACACGCGGCTGTAGAATCCTGCACTGCGGGTAGAGAACCAGTCGCGGTAGATGTTCAGGGATTCTGACGGCAGTCCCGCAGCTGAGAGTCTGGTACAGAGCGGGCGCAGCCTGCTGTCGGTCAGTCTGTTGCTGCGCTCAAGCGCATTCGGCTGCAGATGCTGATAGCCTTTTGCCGGGGCAAGATCGAGGCCGCAGCAATAGACTGGCCCTGTAGTAAGGCGCAGTGCAAGCTCAACCGCCGTGCCGCTGACCGTTCCGTTGCGCTCCGCCGGTAGTGACGGTATGCCGCAGGAGTTAAGTATCTGTGCTTCAGGAAATGACCGGTAGGTGAGCGGTACTACGGCGCAGGTTCTGAGCAGCTGCGGTCGGCACGCGGCTTCTGCGGCAAGCAGCAGCGGAACGCCGGGGTTGTGTTTTGTCAATATATCGAGATGGGCTTTTGCATAGTAGCCGCCGTCCGTTGAAATGCAGGCATCGGGGCGGATGCCTGCATTGAGCAGGGGCTCAAGCGCAGAGGATACGGCCAGCAGAAAATAGGTATGGCGGTACTGCCTGAGCTGTTCAAGACAGGTTCCGAGACTGGGACCTGACGCCGCCACGATGACGGGTGCGGAACCGCCGGTGATTGTCATGCAGCTGGTAAGCTCCGTGACGAATGTACAGCAGTTTTTATACCATCTGCGCGCAAAATAGGTACGGGTAGCGAGCACCGCCCTGCTTTTGACCACAGCTTGTTTTATAGCGTTCCATGCGCCGGTATTTTCCTTCGGAAAAGCCGCTGCACCGGGCTGCCATGAAAGGAACTGCGTCTCGGCAAGGCCTTCCTCACCGAGCATTGTGTACAGCCTGTTTTCTAAGTCGGCCTGTGATGTGTAATACAATACAGAATCCCACTTGGAGTCGCTGGCTGAAAAATCTGTGCTGTATCTGACTGCAATAAGCGCAGCCTGCGGAAACTTTTGCCGCAGAATATCAGCAGTGTAGGAGAGTGCAGGACCTGTTACGATTATGTTCTGGGGAAGAAAGGTATATTCTTGCGCGGATACAAACCGCTCCGCCTCCCGTTCAGGGTTATAGGCGGAGTGCAGCGGCAGTCCTGCGCAGGTACAGGTTGTGCTGCCGTTTTTTGCCTGAAAGAAAACAATGCGGGACAATGTCAGTCCTCTGACAGGAATTCTTTGATTTCCTGAAGTGAGTATCCCCTTCCGGCAGGAAGCAGGAAGATTGTGTCTGCCACCGTCTTTCCGAGAACCGGCTCAAGGCTCTGCGATAGTTGTGTCTGCAGCATTGAGTCGGGAATGTCATGGCGGCTGAATATGACTACTTTGATTTCGCCGTTATATGAGCTTACGCACAGGTTTGGAAAAGAAAACAACTGCCGAAGCAGGGCATAGGACTCAGCGAATACCTTGTTGAAGTCCTCCTGCGTATGGGTGAGCTCTTTAATGACTTGTTTCAGGGAGAGTATTTTGAAATGCGCTTCTGAAATGCGCAGGCCGATTTCGACACCTTTGGCAATGCCGGTAAGATCGGCACCGCTAAAGGAATCCTCTCCGGATGATCCGGGGAGGGATGTTGCTTCTGCTTTTGTAAGAAGTCCCATCTTATGCCAGTCCGAGCTCCGTGAACAGCTTTTTGTAGATGGCAAACTGCGGTGAGCGTGCGAACTCTGCGATCTTTTCATCAGGCAGGTTTTCGAGCAGCCGGTCCATGTATGAAAGCACGGACTTTATATCTTTTGTCAGATCCGGCGGCAGGGTATCGGTTCCGGCTGCAGGGGCAGCAGGAGCGGCGGGCTCAACAGGTGCGGCCGGAGCAGCGGTCTCTGCTGCCGGTTCATCTGTCGGCTCTTCAAGCACAGGCTCATCAATGACGGGCTCTTCGATAACAGGTTCTTCAATTACAGGCTCATCGAGCGCAAAGTCATCAAGTGCCGGCAGATCATCGGCAGGTGCTTCGATGACCGGCTCTTCGATAACTGGCTCATCAATGACTGGTTCTTCAATTACAGGCTCATCGAGCGCAAAGTCATCAAGTTCGGGCAGCTCTGCGGCCGGCGCAGCAGCCGGTTCATCTGCAGGAACTTCGGCGGCAGGAATATCTGCAATCGGTGATTCAGGCAGCTCCGCATCAAGCTCCGGCATAGGCGGCAGCTGTGCATCAAGAGGCTCGTCCTCCGCAGGTGCAGGAGCATCCGGCAACGCTTCAGCGGCGGGTTCATCAAAGACAAAATCATCTACGGGTGCTTCCGGAAGATCGCCGAAGTCAGGCAGCTCCGCTTCTACCGGCGTCTCTGCGGGCGCGGCGGCGGGAGCTTCGTCCGGACCGATAAGATCATCGGTTGCCGGCTCTACCAGGATATCTTTTGCGGCTGTGTCTGAGGGCACGTCGTCTCCGAAAGAATCAAGCTCAAAATCATCGGCCACTACAGGCTCCGGAATATCGCTTTCCGGAACAGAAGCGTCAAAATCAATATCGAAGCTTCCTGTGTCAAGCGGGGTATCGTCGGCATACAGTTCATCATCCAATATAGAAGATGATTCGGGTACCGGTGCAGAAAGAAGTTCTTCTGCATTCTCGGGAATCGGCGCTTTGCTTGTGTCCAGACCGGCAAGCGAGTCCTCAAGATCAGGAATCTCCGGCAGATCATCAAATGAAATGTCTGAGTCAGGAATGTCATCCGTTACGGGAGCCGCAGGCTCTGCGGCAGGAACTTCAGGTTCGTCCACCGGTTCCGCGTCAAGTACCGGCTCCGCTTCGGTAAAATCTGCGTTGCTGACGATTTTGTTGAGCTCGTCTGTGGAAAGTGCAATATCTTCATCATCAGCAGGTTCGTCAAAGAAGCCGGAAGGACTGATTTCAGGAATATCGGGAACAATGTCTATGGTGTCGGGTTCATTGCTGCGGTCTTTTTTCAGCTCGGTGAAGTCCTGTTTGAGCGTAGTGATCTCACTGCGAAGGGAGGAAAGCTCTTTCTGGATCTGGAGCAGGATAGCCATGCTGTTGTCCGCCGGTGCTGCGGGCGCGGCAGGCTCCGGCTCCGCAGCGGGAGCATCAGGTTCAGTGAACAGTGCGGTCTCTTCATCAAAGGTATCAGGAATATCATCAGGCAGTTCCAGTCCTGCTAAGTCATCTGTACCGAGATCGGGCGCTTGTGCCGGCGGCTCTGAGACGGGCAGTGCAGGCTCTTCGGCCACAGGTAGATCTCCTGCCATAATATCAGCTTCAGGAACATCAAGTATGCTTGCGGTGTCTGCCGCGGGATCATCAGCTGCTATAATATCTGCTGTACCTGCCAGATGAGAAAGCTCCTCGCTGCTCAACGTTACATCGTTATCATCATCAGAGAATGATGATATCGTTCCTTCGGTATCAGGAATAGGAAAATCGGATACATCGGGGTCGATGTTGACTGGTTCATGCTCGTTTTCCGCATCTCTCGGAGGTTTTTTAACCCATACACCGTACATATCAAGTTCACTTGTTTTTTCCGAATCCATATATTCCTCTCAGGTAATAGATATCCGTAAATAATTATTCACTGTATATATCGGTATGAACGCTGATTTTTATTAGCGGCATTTTTCCGGCAATACCAGTAGTATAACATAGTTTAGCGCTTCAGAAAATAGATGTATATGCCGATAGTACAAGTATTATGAAATGTTTGTCTGTTCTTCTGGCAGCATGTTTAGGAACTTTCGTCTACGTCTCTACATCTATAACCGGCGGTCATGATGGTATACTGGCTGAAAAGAAGCTTGCGGAGCAAAAAAGACAGCTTAGTGTACGGACTGCTGAAATTCAGAAGATTAACACGGAGCTTTCCCTTGAGTTTACGGCTATCCAGATGGATCCTGATGTGATCGCGGCGTTTGCCCGTCAGCTCGGCTATGTGGGTAAAAATGAAAAGCTTGTTAAGATTACCGGCCTGCCGTCCGCGCCCGTTATGTCCTATAATACGGGTACCGTGCTCAAGCATCAGAGTATAACCTGCCTGCCTGAATGGGTTTGCAAAGCGATGGGATTTACGGTATTCTTATGTGCCTTTGTATTTATGCTGCTGCTTGATTACCGGCATACGGCGGTCAGACAGAGCAAAAGGCAGAAAACTCATAAGGTATCAAAAGAAATTCCAGTATATGATTTGCCGCAAATCTGATTCAGAATCCGCCCGGCTTGCAGCTGATATGCTCAAGGCCGGGAAAATCGTCATACTGCCCACGGACACCGTGTACGGTTTTTCAGGAATCGTTGATGTTCCTGGAAACCGGCCGTATGCTGCCGATGCAGCCATACGTGCGATAAAGGGTAGGGCAGAAACAAAACCGTTCATCCAGCTTATTGCAGATCCGTCAGATCTGCAGCGTTACAGCGATGAAGTTATTCCTAAAACACTGCTTTCAAAATGGCCCGGGCCGCTCACAATCATTGTACTAAGAAAAGATGGAGTAACCACCACCGCGTTCCGTTGTCCCGGTGATCCGTGGCTGCGGAGTATCGTGGCTCAGTGCGGTGCGCCTGTCTATTCTACGAGCGTTAACCGCAGCGGCAGCCCGGTGCTTACTACGGAGCAGGAAATAGTGAAAGAGTTCTCCGATGAGGCTGATCTTATCATTACTGACGGGGATAGAAAAAACGCAGTGCCCTCTACGATTGTACGCGTTGATGACGGAACCGTGAAAGTTCTTCGTCAGGGCAGCGTTATTGTATAAGGGCACCTCCAAAAGGCCGTTTCTGCGGTCTGAAGTTTTTCGAGGTTTCCGTAAAAAAAGTTATTGCCGTGTCCAGAGCACCGGCGCTTCTCCGGTCCGTGCGCCGGTCGGAGAGGCCGGATCTTCTATAAGGGTTTCTTTGGTGCCTGACATTGTGTCGTCATCAGTCATGGTTAGCACCCATTGCAACGGCTGTGCCGTCGGTGCGTTTTCCAGCGCGATCTTTCTTGGCAGCTCCGGGAAAAATGATGCGTTCGGTTTTCCTGCCTGCGTGATGCTGATAGTGGATGTGCCGTCCTGACCGCTCTGCAGAACCGTTACGTTGATATTCATCGTTGCACCGTTCTTATAGATAACGAATCCTCTGCCGCCTCTGAGAATAACTATTTTCGCAATGTATTCTTCTCCCTGCCATGTGCCGGCAAGGAATTCTGTGGAAACCTGTGTACGTATGGGTTTTGCAGTCTGGACTGCATCGGGCTTTATATTTCCGCCTCTGATTTTATCTATAAGTCCTGTGATGGACGGCTTCGCATCCGTAAGTATCTTATAGTACGAAGAATATTCTTTTGAAAAATCTATAGTATCTCCGTTCTCCATGTTCCGCGCATGGAGCGTACAGATCCAGTTTGTATCTTTTGCAGAATCCCCGGCTATCTCTGCATACACCGCGTAGCCGGTACCAGCCGCCGTTTCAGCTGCCTGCCGTACATTACTTTGAACCTGCGGATCTTTGCTGCGGTCCGTTACGGTAAGGCTGCTGATTTCTTTAAGCTGGGTCAGATAGAGATTGCGTGTCATGTCGATCATGTTTGCATCTACGCCCGCCGCATCAAGACCGTAGAATTCAATAGAACTGACGGTCTGTGCATAGAACAGCGTACATGAGAAACATAAACTGAAAACTGCTGCCAGCAGCTTTTGCATCCTATCCGGCACGTATACTCCTGCGGTTTACTGCATGCGGCATCAGCTCCGCTGCATGCTTTTGAATTCGCGCTGCATGTCACGGCTGACATCGCGCTCACGTATATCCGCCCTCTTATCAAACAACTTTTTACCCTTACAGATACCGAGTGTTATCTTAACTCTGCCGTTTTTTAAATAAAAATCCAGCGGAATCAGCGTAAATCCTTTTTCCTCAGTTTTTCTGATCAGACGTTTGATCTCGTCCCGATGCAGCAGAAGCTTTTTTGGACGGTCAGGATCGTGGTTGAATACGGATGAATAGGCGTACTCGGAGATATGAAATCCCCTCAGCCATACTTCACCTTTTACAATATCGGCAAATGCATCCGGAAACGATACGCTTCCTGCTTTTACGGATTTAACCTCCGTTCCCTGCAGTGCGACGCCGCATTCAAGGGATTCTTCTATAGAGTAGTTAAAACGGGCTTTTTTGTTCACCGCGATTATTTTCCGATCCTGTGCCATGGCTTAAATATACGCTTTTACATCATTGATTTCAACCTCGTTGCCATGAAATCCTTGATATGATATGCTGTACGTTATGAGCAGGGAAAATAACCTGTATGAACTGTCATACACGATGAAAAGGGAGCTTCAGCGGAGAATTCTGTCTGTTGCCGGCCTTTGCGTTTTAATATTTGCAGCCATTACACTTTTTTTACGGTTTGTACTGTTTCCGGTACGCCAGAAGTCTGTTTCAATGGAACCTGATGTAGTTTCGGGCGGCTGGGTGCTTGTTTCTCCGATCGGTAAAACGCCGGACAGAGGAGATGTGGTTCTGTTGAATCCGCTGAATACCTATGAACGGACGGCGGGGATGGGACTTATGGATACCGTAGTTTCTTTTTTTACCGGTCAGCAGATCTTTCCGTTTTCTCCGGTTGACGGCATGGGGCATTCCTATGTGCTGCGCCGTGTTGTCGGCGTGCCCGGCGATACTCTGTATATGACCGGATATGTCGTATTTGTAAAACCTGCGGGATCCTCTCATTATCTGACGGAATTTGAATATTCCAAGTCCGGCTATAAAGTGAATATAACCACAACACCGGAGAAGTGGGACGGTACGTTGGGAGTGCAGTCCGGATTCTCTGAAATAACGCTGGGGTCGAACGAGTATTTTGTACTGGGCGATAACCGCAATTCTTGTATTGATTCCAGATTGTGGGGACCGGTGACGACTTCTGGTATCAGAGGTAAGGCGCTCGTACAGTATTTTCCGTTTAGAAAATTCAAGCTGCTGTAACCCTGAAATCTTATGGAACCCGCGCTTTATATCCACATACCGTTTTGCAAATCAAAATGTGACTACTGTGATTTTTACAGCAAGGCGCGGTCTGTTGTTCCTGACGGATATGTTGCGGCGGTAAAGAATCAGATAGCCTTTTATAAAGAAAAGTATGCGGTTTCTGCTTGGAAAAGCGTCTATGTGGGAGGCGGAACTCCCAGTATGCTCCGCCCGGGGCAGCTTGCGGCCTTGCTTTCTGGTCTGCCGGTGCAGGATGGTGCTGAGATTACCGTTGAGATGAATCCTGATGACATTACTGATGATCTGCTGTCTGCTGCAGAATTCAGCGGCGTTACCCGCATTTCGGTGGGAATACAGGCGCTGGATGACAAGGTACTTGGTGCGGTACACCGGCGATGTACCCGGCGTACGTCTGTTACTGCGCTGAAAAAACTGCGCAGACGGTGGAAAAAACAGTTATCTGTAGATATGATTGCAGGACTTCCGCTGCAGACAATGGCTTCATTCATAAAAGGACTTAAAAAAGTTCTGTCATTCGGGCCTGATCATGTGTCACTGTATTCCCTTACGGTGGAAGATGATACTCCGCTTGCAAGGGCGCTTAGACAGGGCAAGCTTGCCGCCTGTGATCCTGATGAGGCGGATGCGATCTGGCTTGCCGGACGAGACCTGCTTGTTTCTGCCGGATTGCAGCAGTATGAAGTTTCTAATTTTGCCCGGCCGGGCTTTGAAAGCCGTCATAATATGGTTTACTGGCGCCTTGAGAATTATGTAGGGGCAGGCGCGGGCGCAACGGGTACGTTGTACGGCGGCTGCGGTGAGAACGGCCGCAGATGGACGAATACTACGAGTATTGACCGCTATATTTCGTTCTGGAACAGCGGTGCTCTTACGAATGTGACTGCGGGCGGCTTGCCTGAGACGGTGGAAACGCTTTCTCCTGCCGTACAGGAATTTGAATATCTTATGATGGGATTCCGTATGCTGCAGGGAATTGACAGCGACACGTTCAGGACCAGGTTCGATAAGGATCTGGGTAAACGTATCGGAGACTTTGCAGGCGGTGTGTTCGCCGAATGGAAAGAAAAAAAACTTGCCGCATCATGGAAAACAACGGATGCGGCGGCGGGATCCGCCGGCGCATCATCCGCAGTCGCGGGACCTGCGGGCTCTGTTCCCGCAGGTCGTCCGGCAGCTGTAGTACCCGGGAACCGGGCTAACGTGCACTATGCACTTACAGCAGAAGGTCTTCTGCTGTTGAATCAGTTTCTTGAGGTTCTGATTGAGGAACAGGTATCGTAATAATAAAGTTTGTACCGTATCCTTTTTCTGACTCAACGGCAATGTTCCAGCCGTGTGTGTCGATGATGTTCTTGACTACAGCCAGCCCGATGCCCATTCCCTGCTCACGGCGAGAGTTCGTTCCCCGGTAGAACATGTCGAAAATATGATCAACGTCCTCCGGTGCGATTCCCTGACCGGTATCCCGTATGGAAACAGAAACTGTTCCGTTATGTTCTTTTGCAGTAATAAATATATTGTCGTTGTCGTTTGAGTAACGTATGGCGTTGCTTGTTAGGTTTTCCAGTGCCCGTTGCAGCAGCTGCTTGTCAAATGGCACGCAGATGTCATCGCTGATACTGATATCGGTAATGATGTTCCGCTTGAATACCGTCGCGGTCATCTCGAAGGATTTTGCAAAATCAACGAGCATAGTGCGGAGCGGCTGCGAAACCAGCTTGTTCCGCCATTCGTT
>Ga0256405_10006552_pt1 | contig 18500 bp, 13 predicted proteins | sample RumenRJG_02DNA_FD_189096 | JGI IMG/M metagenome (GOLD analysis project Ga0256405, IMG submission 189096) | Bovine rumen microbial communities from Lethbridge, Alberta, Canada - RJG_02 | ecosystem: Host-associated > Mammals > Digestive system > Stomach > Rumen | place: Canada: Alberta... | reverse complement strand
GGGGCCATGGCATACGTACCCGCCTGATAGCCGCGGAAGTAAGCGGAGAAGCAGATGAAAGCAAGCAGCAGAACGCTACCGCACTTTACGACATTTCTCCATTCGGGGGGGGTAAAATTAGACATATTAAAAATTATGAGTTACTATTTCCAACAATTTCGGGTGCAAAGGTACAACAAAAGTTTGACATACGCAAGAAAACGGGCAAAAAAACTTGCTGCCTCGGTTCACAAGGCGGTTTTTCTTTACGTGTTGTGAAGAGTTTGAAAATTGGAAGTCGCAATTTGCGATATCAAGTGATGAATTTTCAAGATCACAAATTGTGACTACGGAACATGGCGTGGTGATTTAACACAAAAAGCATTTCCTCGTACGATTTTTGCACCAAACTCTTGCACATGTCAAAAAAATATTGGAATCTCAAAATATTTTCCGATAAAAAATGCCCTATCCCGCAAATTTTTTAAGCAAAAAGTTGCACTATCCCGTAAATATTTATCATGGAACGTGATATTTTACATATTTTCTTAGGCAGTCGGCCCGACATCTAATTCAAAAATTTTGTTGTACCTTCGACCTCCTCCCCTATGAATGGGGAGGGAAAGCAGCCTACACAAGAAAAACCGTCCTTCGGGGCTTTTTTTTTGTTTTTTATTTGCACATGTCAAAAAAAAGTAGTACATTTGCAGCGGATTTTGGAATTTAATCGGATTAAAAACAAAAAATAACGTCAAAAGTATGAGTAATATTCGTTTTGAAGCGTTAAAAATGGCATTTGAGCATAAATCTGCCGCGGTAGATGTGCCGGAAGGCAAAGTGAAGGATTATTTCGCGCAAGACGTGTTTACGCGCGAAAAAATGAAGGAATATATCGCGCAAGAAGTCTTGGACCAACTCTTCGACGATGTGGATAACGGTCGTACGATCCATCGGGACATCGCCGGTGTCGTAGCTATCGGTATCCGCAAGTGGGCGATGGACCACGGTGCTACCCATTTCACGCACTGGTTCCAGCCCCTCACCGGCGGTACCGCCGAGAAGCATGACGCGTTCTTTACCCTCAAAAACGGTACGCTGATCGAAGAGTTCAGCGGTGACAGCCTCTACCAGCAGGAGCCGGACGCTTCCTCGTTCCCAAGCGGCGGTATACGAAACACCTTCGAAGCCCGTGGCTACTCCGCATGGGATCCTTCATCGCCTGTCTTCCTCATCGGCGATACCCTCTGTATCCCGACCGTCTTTGTGGCCTATACAGGCGAGGCACTGGATTACAAGACCCCGCTCATCCGCTCTACGGCGGCGCTCTGCCATGCAGCACGCGAGGTCTGCGGTTATTTTGACAAGCAGGTCAAGCATGTGCATACCAACCTCGGCTGGGAACAGGAGTATTTCCTCGTAGATGAGTCGCTTTATAATGCCCGGCCGGACTTGATGCTCACCGGTCGCACCCTCATGGGGCATAACAGCGCGAAGAGCCAGCAGCTCGAGGACCATTATTTCGGAGCCATCCCTGCGCGTGTGTTAGCGTTCATGCGGGAGTTGGAATACGAGGCTCTCAAGGCAGGAATCCCCGTACGCACCCGCCATAACGAGGTGGCACCGAACCAGTTTGAGATGGCGCCTATCTTCGAAGAAGTGAATCTGTCGAATGATCATAACTTGCTCGTAATGAGTATCATGGAGCGGGTGGCGGAGAAGCATCATTTCCGTGTACTGCTGCATGAGAAACCCTACGCGGGTGTCAACGGCAGCGGCAAGCATTGCAACTGGTCCATGGCCACTAATACCGGCATCAACCTGTTAGCGCCGGGTAAGAATCCGTACCAGAATCTGCAGTTTATCACCTTTCTGGTGAACGTTCTCATGGCCGTTCAACGTCATAATGGCTTGCTCAAGGCTTCTATCGTAAGTGCCACCAATGAGCATCGTCTGGGTGCAAATGAGGCACCGCCTGCCATTATTTCTGTCTTCTTAGGCAAGCAGATCAGCGAAGTGCTCGATAAACTTGAGCACGCCAAGGCAGAAGAGGCCATCATCATCAATGCCAAGAAAGAGATGAAACTCGGCGTAGCCAATATCCCCGAGATCCTTCTCGATAACACAGACCGGAACCGTACCTCGCCTTTTGCTTTCACCGGAAATCGCTTCGAGTTCCGAGCCGTCGGTTCTTCGGCAAATTGCGGTGCAGCGATGTTAGCCCTCAATGCGGCAGTAGCCGAGCAATTATCGTTGTTCAAAGAGGAAGTGGACGCTCGTATCGAAAACGGCGAAGCCAAAGAGCGTGTCCTCTTTGATGTCATCAAGAAATATATTGTGGCTTGCAAGGCGATCCGTTTTGACGGAAACGGCTACTCCGATGAGTGGAAAGCCGAGGCAGCCGAGCGTGGTTTGGATTGCGAGCAGAGCGTACCTTATGTCATCGATCGCTACTTGAGTAACCGTAGTATAAATATGTTCGAGCGTACGGGCGTACTCACGCGTGCAGAGTTACATAGTCGTTGTGAAGTCAAATGGGAGACCTACGTCAAGAAACTGCAGATCGAGAGCCGCGTGATGGGCGATTTGGTGGTGAACCACGTGCTGCCTGCCGCCAAGCGGTACCAGACGATGCTGCTGCAGAACGTGTTAGCGGTGAAACAGGTCTTCCCTGCGGACGAGACGGCATCGCTCAATGCCATGGACTATAGCATCATCAAACAGATAGAAGACCACTCCGGCGCTATCCTTGAGGGTGTGGAAGCCATGACGGAAGCGCGCCACAAAGCCAACCGCCAGCCCGACGAACGTTCCAAAGCAATCGCCTATCATGACACGGTACTGCCCCTGATGGCAGCGATCCGCGAGCACGCCGATGCCCTTGAACTCATCGTTGACGACGAACTCTGGACCCTCCCCAAGTACCGGGAACTCATGTTCATCCACTAACCGGTTATATGCAGATAGCAGATCGAAGAAGCCATGCGGCGAATTAAAAATGTATTCATGTAATGGAAACGAAGTATATCTTTATTACCGGAGGTGTAGCTTCGTCGTTGGGTAAGGGTATCATCTCGGCATCCTTGGGTAAGTTACTCCAGGCGCGTGGGTATCGGATAACGATTCAGAAGTTCGATCCCTATATAAACATCGATCCGGGTACTCTCAATCCGTACGAGCACGGCGAGTGTTACGTGACGGCTGATGGGATGGAGACCGACCTTGACCTTGGGCACTATGAGCGATTCACGGGTATAGAGACCACGCGCGACAACAGCGTGACAACCGGTCGTATCTATCTGAGTGTGATAGAGAAAGAGCGCCGCGGGGATTATCTCGGTAAGACGATGCAGGTCGTTCCGCATATCACGGATGAGATCAAACGGCGTATCCTGCTCAATGCGACCAAACAACCGTTAGACTTCGTTATTACGGAGATAGGCGGTACAATAGGCGATATAGAAAGTCAGCCATTCTTAGAGGCTATCCGTCAATTACGATGGGAACTCGGCCCCCGGCGGGCGCTCAATGTGCATCTTACCTACGTGCCTTATCTGGCTGCCGCAGACGAACTGAAGACCAAGCCGACGCAGACCAGTGTCAAACAACTGCAAGGACTTGGAATCCAACCGGAGGTGCTTATACTTCGTACGGAACATCATCTGAGCGATGAATTGCGTAATAAAGTGGCGCATTTCTGCAACGTTGCACCGGAGGCGGTGATTCAAAGTCAAGACCTGCCGAGTATCTACGAAGTGCCCATTAATATGTATGAGCATCAACTGGACAGGGTTATCTTGAGTAAGATGGGTATCAAAAGACCTACAAAACCTGATCTGAAATCGTGGTTGGACTTTTTGGACTGCCGTAAACGTGCAGACGAAGTGCTGCATATAGGTCTGGTGGGCAAATACGACCTGCAAGATGCGTACAAGAGTATTCGTGAGAGCCTCGCGCATGCGGGCACATACAGGGGATATAAGGTGAAGATTCATTTTATCAACAGTGAGTTTGTCACCCGTGAGAACGTAGCCGAACAACTATCCGGTATGGCCGGAATCGTTATTTGTCCGGGATTCGGGCAACGAGGTATAGACGGCAAGATTCTGGCCGCAGAATATACCCGTACGCACGATATACCGACTTTCGGTATCTGTCTCGGTTTCCAGATGATGGTGATTGAGTTCGCGCGTAATGTGTTAGGCTACCAAGATGCCAATAGCAGTGAGATGAACGAAACGACCCCGCATAATGTCATTGATATGATGGCGGAGCAGAAGAACATCACGCAGAAAGGCGGAACGATGCGACTTGGTGCTTACGAGTGTGCCCTTACCAAAGGCAGTCGTACCGCGCAGGCCTATCACGGTCAAATGCTCATTAAGGAACGACACCGCCATCGCTACGAGTTTAATAACTCCTACAAGGATGAGTATGAGAAACGCGGAATGAAATGTGCGGGTATCAACCCATCATCCGGTTTGGTAGAGATCATGGAGATTCCGGCCTTACGCTGGTATATCGGCACGCAGTTTCACCCCGAATACAGTTCAACGGTCTTACATCCGCATCCGTTGTTCCTGGATTTTATCGGGGCATGTATTAAAGCATCAAAGGACCAATGAAAATCCTTCCCTTCATCAAAATGCACGGTCTGGGAAACGACTACGTCTATATCGACTGTTTCCAAAAGACCACGGCAGACATCCTTGCCAAGACCGATCTCGCTGACTTGGCGCGGCGGGTCTCCGATCGCCATTTCGGTATAGGATCAGACGGCATGGTCCTTATCCTTCCTTCCAAAGATGCAGACGCACAAATGCGTATCTTCAATGCCGATGGAAGCGAAGCGGAGATGTGCGGTAACGCCATTCGGTGCGTCGCCAAATATCTCTACGAAAACGGCCTGAGTACAAACATCCAAATGGAGATCCGTACGCTTGCCGGAATGCGCACCTTGTCCCTGCACGTCTCTGATGGCATCGTAGAGCAGGTGACCGTGAACATGGGAATACCGGTTATAACTCCTGAGACTTTCTTGTCGGATTCCATCCCGATCGGCTATACTTCCGTCAACATGGGAAATCCGCACGCCGTCTTCTTCCGCGACAACCTTCCGCAACTGCCCGCCAACACCAACGTCGAGTTTGTCAAGGTGCGTAACATGAAAGAATTAGACGTACGGGTCATTGAACGCGGTTCCGGCGAGACGCTTGCCTGCGGAACAGGTGCTTGCGCCTCGGCGGTTGCTGCTATCTTCCATGACTTGACAGAACGGAATGTAACCGTCCATCTACCCGGTGGTGACCTGCAAATTCAATGGAAAGAGAACACTTCGCCTGTCTTTATGACCGGCTCTGCAACCGAAGTTTTTAGGGGGGAATTATATGCAAATTAATACGAATTTACAGCATTTGGACGGTAACTATCTCTTTACGGAGATTGCCAATCGCACACAGGAGTATCAGCAAAACCATCCTGACGCACGTGTCTTACATCTGGGCATAGGCGACGTGACACTTCCTCTGCCGCAAGTCATCATAGAAGCCATGCATCGTGCCGTGGACGAATTGGCTCATGCTGAGACCTTCTGTGGCTACGGACCGGAAGTGGGCTATCACTGGCTGCGTCAGGCGATTATTGACAATGACTATACCCCTTGTGGTATCCGTCTGACGCCTGACGAGGTCTTCATCAGCGATGGGGCAGGTAGTGATCTGGGCAACCTCAGCGATCTGTTCGATACAGCCAATACGGTCGCCATTTTGGACCCCTCTTACCCTGCTTACGTAGATACCAGCCGAATGGCAGGAAGGCAGATCATTTGGTTGCCTTGCAAGGCAGAGAATAACTTCCATCCCGCCTTACCGGCACAAAAAGCAGATATCATCTACCTCTGTTTTCCGAATAATCCCACCGGTACTGTCCTTACCCGTGACGAGTTGGTGCAATGGGTGGAATATGCCCGTACCAACCATAGTATCATTCTTTATGATGCCGCGTACGAGGCCTTCATCGAAGATCCCGACATCCCGCATAGCATCTATGAGATAGACGGAGCGAAAGAGGTAGCGATCGAGATACGTAGTTTCAGCAAAACAGCCGGTTTTACTGCCGTGCGTTGCGGTTATACGGTGGTACCCGAAGAAACAGGGTTGCAAGCAATGTGGTCACGCAGACAATGTACCAAGTTCAATGGTGCCTCGTATATCTCCCAACGTGCCGCCTTGGCTACCTATACTCCGGAAGGAAAAGCCGGGATACGCGCAAATCTGAACTATTACAAACAGACAGCGCAGATCCTTATGGATGGTTTGCGGACTTTGGGATACACGGTCTATGGCGGCCAAAACGCACCCTATATATGGTGTCGCGTTCCGCAAGAATTTGACTCCCGGTCGTTCTTTGACCACTTGCTCAACACCTGTCAAATAGTCTGTACACCCGGTGTCGGTTTTGGAGACTCCGGACAAGGATTTGTCCGTTTCTCTGCCTTCTCCGACCGAAAAGATGTCATCGAAGCAATAAAAAGAATGAAAACACTTGCATAATTCAAAAATTAGTAGTAATTTTGCAACTCAAATCGTAAATGGTAAATGACTAAATCGTAAATAGCTTTATGTGTGGAATAGTAGGATATATCGGTAAACGGAAGGCTTATCCGATTCTGATAAAGGGCCTTCATCGACTGGAGTACCGCGGCTATGACAGCGCCGGCGTGGCACTCATCAACGGGCAGGGACAACTCAATGTCTATAAAGCGAAAGGCAAAGTAGCCGAACTGGAGAGTTTCTGCGCGGACAAAGACACGGATGGTAGTATAGGAATCGCGCACACGCGTTGGGCGACCCACGGGGAGCCGAATACGGTGAACGCCCATCCGCATTACTCGGAGTCCGAGCGTCTGGCGATCATTCATAACGGCATCATCGAGAACTACGCCGTTCTCAAAGCCGGCTTGCAGCAGGAGGGTTACACCTTCCGCTCCGACACGGACACCGAGGTGCTGGTGCAGCTCATCGAATATACGCAGGTGAACCGCCACGTGGACCTCAAGACGGCGGTGCAGTTAGCGTTGCAGCAGGTCATCGGTGCGTACGCCATCGCCATCCTTGATAAGGACCATCCCGACACCCTCATCGCTGCCCGCAAGGGTTCGCCGCTGGTGGTAGGTATCGGCGAGGATGAGTATTTCCTTGCCTCCGACGCTACGCCCATCGTCGAATACACCGACCAAGTCATCTATATTGAGGACGAGGAAGTAGTGTGTCTTAAAGTCGAAAGTCAAAAGTCGAAAGTCGAAAGAACTATAGATATCACGACGATAGGTAATGTGCAGAAAACTCCTGAGATCAAGCGGCTGGAGCTGTCGCTGAGCCAGTTGGAGAAAGGCGGCTATCCGCATTTTATGCTCAAGGAGATCTTCGAGCAGCCCCGTACGCTGACGGACTCGATGCGGGGGCGCGTGAACGTGCGGCAGGATAATATCGCCCTCTCGGGATTCATCGACAACAAAGAGCGGTTCCTGAACGCCAAGCGTATCATCATCACCGCCTGCGGTACCTCCTGGCACGCAGGATTGATTGCCATGTACGCCATCGAGGAGTTCGCCCAGATACCCGTCGAGGTGGAGTACTCGTCGGAGTTCCGTTACCGCAAACCGGTCATCAACCAGGACGACGTCGTCATCGCTATCTCGCAGTCCGGCGAGACGGCGGACACCCTCGCGGCGATACAACTCGCCAAATCCAAAGGGGCGTTCATCTTCTCTATCTGTAATGTCGTGGGTGCTTCTATCCCGAGGGTGAGCGACAGCGGCTGTTATACCCACGTGGGCCCGGAGATAGGCGTGGCGTCCACCAAGGCTTTCACCGCCCAAGTGACCGCACTCACCATGCTCGCGCTCTGTATCGGCCGCGAGAAAGGGACGATGAGCGAGGACAAATACCTCGCCGTCGTACGCGAGTTGGGACGTATACCTGACAAGATTTCGCGCGTCCTGGAACAAGATGCGCGCATCGCGGATTTCGCCAAGACTTTTACGTACGCCCAGAACTTCATCTATCTCGGCCGCGGGTATAACTACCCCGTAGCCATGGAGGGCGCCCTCAAACTCAAGGAGATCTCGTATATCCATGCCGAGGGATATCCGGCGGCGGAGATGAAACACGGACCTATTGCTCTTATCAGTCAGGAAATGCCGGTGGTCGTCGTAGCCCCGCATTGCGGCACATACGAGAAAGTGGTGTCGAATATCCAGGAGATCAAAGCCCGCAAGGGTAGAGTGATCGCCGTCGTCACGGAGGGCGACGAACTGGTGTCCAAGATAGCCGATTATATCATCGAGGTGCCCGAGACGGAGGAATGCCTCACGCCGCTGCTGACGGTCATCCCGCTCCAACTCCTGGCCTATCACATCGCCGTGGTTAAAGGCTGCGACGTGGACCAACCGCGCAATTTGGCGAAATCAGTAACGGTGGAATAAATTACGAATTACGAATTACGAATTACGAATTAGAAATTACGAATTACGAATTAAAAATTAAAAATTACAAATTATGATAAAAGTAGCTATATTAGGGTACGGTAATATAGGCCGTGCCGCAGAAGAAGCCGTCAAAGCCGCTCCGGACATGGAGTTAGCCGACATTTATCACCATGACGACTGCCTTTCGTGTATCGCAGGGAACATTGATGTCATGCTCGTTTGTACGCCTACCCGTGAGGTGCAGAAGTTCGCGACGGTGCTTGCCGCGAGAGGGATCTGCACGGTGGACAGTTTTGATATCCACGGTCAGATTTGGAGTCTGCGCGAAGCGATGGACGCCGTCTGCACCGCCAACAAGACCGTGAGTATCCTCTCTGCCGGCTGGGACCCGGGCACCGACTCCATGATCCGCGCGCTGCTCATGGCGATGGCGCCGAAGGGGATCACCTATACCAATTTCGGTCCCGGACGGTCGATGGGCCACACGGTAGCCGCCAAAGCCATTGCGGGCGTGAAGAACGCGCTGAGTATGACGATACCCTTGGGTACGGGTATCCACAGGCGGATGGTGTATATCGAATTGGAGGATGGTGCGGATTTCAAGACTGTGGAGGCCAATCTGCTGGCGGACGATTATTTTGCGCACGACGAGACGCATGTGATCCCGGTGGACTCTGTGGACGCCCTCAATAATGTGGCGCACGGCGTGAATCTCGTCCGCTCGGGCGTCTCCGGAGCGACCCATAACCAGCGGTTCGAGTTCAACATGGAGATTAACAACCCCGCCCTGACGGGGCAGGTGATGGTCAGCTGTGCCCGTGCGGCTTTCCGCATGAAAGCACGCGGCGAGTATGGCGCCAAGACGATGATCGAGCTCCGTCCGATTGATCTCCTCCCCGGCACAACCGAAGAAAATATCAAATCCTTAGTGTAATCCTTTGTACATTGTAAATTGTACATTGTACATTGTACATTGTACATTATTTTACCTTTCCCGGAAATAGCCGGTGCGGTAGGCGTGAAGGAGCTGTTCGAGCGATTGTATCTGTTCGAGCAGCTCTTTTCCTTTGTCCGTGTCTTGGATACGGATGCGGTGGCCGCTGAAATCCTGCAAGAGCGTACGGCTGTGGATGTCGCTGCCGGAGAGGATAGCCTGCTCGCGGGACTCGAACGACTCGTGCTCCACGAGCTGGATGCCGTGGCTGTTATAAATCAGCGTGTAGCCGGCGATACCGGTTTTCTCCTGGTAGGGCTTGCTGAAACCGCCGTCGATGACGAACCGTTTGCCGTTGGCGCGGATAGGGGTCTCGCCTTGGATAGTACGGACGGGCACATGGCCGTTGATGATACGCCCCGTATCAGGGTCCAGACCGAACTCCTTCAGGATATTCCGGCACACCTCTTCATCGTCCGCTAATGTGAAATACGCGCCCTTTTGCTCGTGGTGAGGATCTGCTTTCGACTTTCTGCTTTCGGCTTTCGACGCTATAAAATACCGCTCAAAGGTAGTCATTTTGTCTTTGTTGTAGAGCGGCGAGAACTCTCCTTCCCAGAGATAGAGCAGGTAATCGAGCGCTTCCTCTTTCTCCTTTCCCTCGCCGTAATAGGCGCGGCGGATGATCTCGTCGGTGCGGTCCATGAGCGCCTTTCCGCGGACCCGTTTGCCGCAGACGTCCGCCTCGGCGAAGGAGCCGTCGGCGTTGAGGGGGATAGCGGCGTGGTAGAGCAGGAAGCCGTTCCGCACCAGGTACAGCGAGCCGTGCTCGTAGAGCATCTTGAGGTGGCGTTGCATCTTCTCGCTCTTGCGGAACGACCGCCATAGCTGGCTCATCAGGTCCTCCTCGTAGGTACTCAGCGCGTAGGGGTTCTCCGGGTCGATGGTAGGCAGGTTGGTGTCCAGCAATTGGAAAACCTCTCCCTTTCCCTCCGCACCAGGGAGGGTAATAGTGCCGTTTTGATAGTCGATTTTGTCCAGCAGCGCGCGGTGGCCCATGTGCCACTCGGGGTGACGGAGCACCGTCTGCCCCTCCAGCTTGAACTGGATGATGGAGATAGCTTTGTGCATCTTCGCCATCAGTTGTGCGGAACGGGTCAGACGGGGGTTGTTGTCGAAATCCTTGGTCTGCCAGATGGTACAGGGGTCGTCGCCGTAGATGGTCATGGCGAAATTGGCGAGGGGCAGGAGGTTGATACCGTAACCCTCCTCCAGCGTCTCGATATTGGCGTAGCGGATAGAGACACGCAAGACGGTAGCCAGCAGGGCAAGATTTCCTGCCATGGCACCCATCCATTCGATATCATGGTTGCCCCACTGGATGTCGTAGTCGCGGACGGTGGAGAGGACGTCCAGGATCTTCGCTGCCCCGGAGCCCCTGTCGAAGATATCCCCTACGATGTGCAGTTTGTCAATCGTGAGGGAGTGGATGAGGTAACTGACGGCGATGATGAGCCGGTCCGCGCAACCTGTCTCGATGATGGCGTCGATGACGGCGTTGTAATAGGTCTGGCGGTCTTTCTGCTCCAGATGCGACTCATGCAGCAGCTCGCCGATGATATATGCGTAGTCTTTGGGGAGCAGCCGCTGAACTTTCGAGCGGCTGTATTTGACCGTCACCGCCCGCGCCACTTCCACCGTCTGGTGCAGCCGTCTGCGGTACCAGTCTTCCAAAGTAGGCAGATTGGAAACCTGCGCATTGAGCGTGAACAGGTCTATGTATCCGCCGTTCTCCCTCTCTTGGCTTCCTCCCCTTGTAGGGAGGGCAGGGGGCGGGGTTTTTTCATAGAACCTCTTGATCAGTTCGAGACGTTCGTCCGGATAGTAGATGAGTGCGCAAAGGGCTCTTTTCTCTTCCTCCGATATACGCTCTCCATAGACCTCATCGACTTTCTTGCGGACCACGCCGGAGGCGTTTTTGATCATGTGTATAAAAGCCATAGAAGCGCCGTGCAGGTCGCTTACGAAATGCTCGGTGCCTTTCGGCAGGGAGAGGATAGCACGCAGGTTGATCAGCTCCGTGACCACCGACTGGGCGTTGGGAAACTTGTCACTCAATAATTGTAGGTACCGTTCGTCTTGCATGGCTGATAGGAAATTTTGTGCAAAGGTACAACAAAAATACGGCATATGCAAATATTTTCGGCTATATTCATAAAAAAATTATTTAATGCTTGCGCATGTGAAAAAAAAATTGTATCTTTGCACGCTGTTTTGGTTTTTTGTAAAAAACCGGGCACCAAAAACGAATCATAAAAAAAACAGATATGAGTACTTCTGCTAAAATTCTAACATGGACGTCAGCGATAGCCGTAGTGGCGCTGGCGGTGTGGATTTTCATCAAGTTCTTCTTCGTTTATGCCGAGGGCGTGAACGAAGGAGATATTAACTATTTCCAGAAAGAAGGGTTTGTCTTCAAGACCTACGAGGGCAAGATGATCCAGTCGGGTCTGAAGAACTCGAAGGTACAGGGCTCCATCCAGTCGAACGAGTTCCATTTCTCGGTCGAGGACGAGGGTGTGGCCAAGGTGCTGAACGAAGGAGCCAACACCGGCGTGAAGCTGCATTGGAAACGCTATTTAGGTACCTTGCCCTGGCGCGGCAAGAGCCAGTTCATCGTGGACAGCGTCTATGTGGCGAAACAGCCGGAGGCGGCAGCCCCCGCGGCGGATCCTGCGAAGGGACTGGAACAATTAGGTAACGACAGATAAAACGGCATCGTATTATGATGAACGAAGAGAAATACAATTTTGTGAAGTTCTACGAGCGTTCGTTCCGGCAGAACTGGGGCGAGCCCGCAGTGACGGACTACGGCACGGATGTGACGCTGACCTACGGCCAGTTAGCCATCAACATCGAGAAGCTGCACATCCTCTTTGAGGCGTGCGGAATCAAGAAAAACGACAAGATAGCCGTGATGGGCAAGAACAACAGCAACTGGGTGGCTGTCTATCTGGCTACGATCACCTACGGCGCCATCATCGTACCTATCCTGCAGGATTTCCGCGCCAACGACGCGATCCATATTATCAACCACTCGGAGAGCAAGCTGGTGTTCATCAGCGACATCAACTGGGAGGGTATCGACCTGGATCAGATACCGAAGGTGAAAGCGGCTATCAGCCTCAACGACTGGCACCCTATTTCCCTGGCGCTGGACCCGAAGAAAATCAACTACGAGGCTGTTGCGCAGAAATTCAAAGAGAAACATCCGAACGGCTACCGGGCGGAAGACGTGCATTACGACGAACGCCCGAACAGCGAGGTGGGTTCCATCAACTATACCTCCGGTACCACGGGTTTCAGCAAGGGTGTGATCACCCCGCTGAACGCGCTGGCTGGTAACGTGCGTTACGGGCTGGAGAGCGGTATAGCGTTCAAGGGCTCGCGGTTCGTGACTTTCCTGCCTCTGGCGCACGCCTACGGCTGTGCGTTCGATTTCCTGAGCTGTCTCGCCGCCGGCGGACACACCTGGCTCGTGGGACGGACGCCGAGCCCGAAGATACTGCTCAAGGCGTTCGCGGAAGTCAAGCCGACGGTTATCCTGTCCGTGCCGCTGATTCTGGAGAAGATATACAAGAAGATGATCGTGCCGCAGATCCAGAAACCGCCCGTAAGCTGGGTGCTCAAAGTGCCGTTCCTGGACGAAGTGGTGTGCTCGAAGATACGCGAGCAGCTGGTACAGGCCTTCGGCGGCGAGTTCAGCCAGATGATTATCGGCGGCGCACCGCTCAACCCGGAGGTGGAAGCGTTCCTCTATCGTATCAAGTTCCCCGTTTCGGTAGGCTACGGGATGACGGAGTGCGCTCCGCTGATCTGTTACACGCCTATCAACGAAGGACCGCGTAAGTTCTCCTGCGGCCGTCCCCTGCCGGGGATCATGGAGGTCAAGATCCTGGACCCGAACAGCGAGGGAATAGGCGAGGTGGTCGTTCGCGGCGAGAATACCATGGCGGGTTATTACAAGAACCCGCAGGTCACCAAGGAGAGTTTCACCAAAGACGGATGGCTCCGTACGGGCGACCTCGGTCAGCTGGACAAGGACGGATTCCTCTATATCAAAGGCCGCTGCAAGACGATGCTGCTCGGTCCTTCGGGACAAAACATCTACCCGGAGGAGATCGAGGCGAAAATCAATAATATGCCTTACGTGTTAGAGTCGCTGGTGCTGCAGCAGGAGGACAACCGTCTGGTGGCGCTCGTCTGCCCGGACTACAACGAGGTGGACGCGAGCGGTCTGACCCGCGAGCAGCTGGAGGAGGCAATGGAGGACGCCCGCAAGCAGGTCAACAGCGAGCTCGCAGCCTACGAACAGATATCCCTCGTCAAGCTCTATCCGCACGAGTTCGAGAAGACACCGAAGAAATCCATCAAACGGTTCCTCTACACGAATATGGTATAGCCAATCGTAAAGGGTAAATGTCTAAATCGTACATGTTTTGAACCTTTGTATTGACCAAGGGAACAGCCGCACGAAGGTGGCGCTGATGACGGACGAAGGGAAGATGATCAACCATTTCATCTACAAGACTTTCTCCTCTGCCGAAGTGGAGCGGCTGTTCGACCTTTATCCCATCACCGACTCGATCATCAGCTCGGTGGTGAACATAGAAGCCGCCGTGGTCAATACCCTCAGCCGCCGCTCGCAGCATTTCGTACTCTTTGACCACAATACCCCGGTTCCCGTCAAAAACGGCTACGACACGCCTTCTACCTTGGGTCAGGACCGTCTCGCCGCCGCGGTAGGCGCCAAAAGTATCTGCCCGGACGAGAACCTGCTGATCATTGACGCCGGCTCCGCCATCACTTACGACTACGTGAGTGCCGAAGGGGAATACCTGGGCGGAAACATTGCACCGGGGCTGAAGATGCGGTTCACCATTCTGGCGCGCATGACCAAGAAACTGCCGCTGGTGGAGACCGACGAGAACGAGCTGATTCCGCTCTTCGGCAGGAACACCCGCGACGCGATAGCCGCCGGAGTGATACGCGGCGTGGCGTACGAAGTGAAAGGGTACATAAGGACCTTGGCCGAGAAAGTGGCACATTTCCGGACCTTCCTCACAGGCGGCAATGCACCTTATATATTAAATAACGTCCGAACCTCGCCTACCGAGACGCGCGAACTAAGGTACGAGAAGAACCTCGTCCTCATCGGACTGAACGAGATATTGAGATACAATAAATTGAAAACTGAAAAATGAACATTGAAAGGGCTTTATATAAAGTAGTGTTGTGGATGGTGCTCCTGTCACCTTTCCTCTTTCACCTTTCACCACTATCCGCGCAGAATCTGACCAGTTCGCCTTATTCGCGATACGCGTACGGCGACCTGAACGAGAACGTGCCTGCAGGATTCCGTGCCATGGGCGGAGTGGGGTTCGGTATGCGTAACAACCGCGCCATCAACCCCTCGCAGCCGGCTTCCTATACCTCTTGCGACACGCTGACGTTTATGATGGACGTAGCGGCAAGTGCCAGCTGGAGCAGATACCAGGACGCTACGGGGCAGCGTAACAAAGCGAACGGAAACCTGGAGTACGTCACTCTCCAGATACCCCTCTGGAAACAGTGGCTGGCACTCTCGGTAGGTCTGTTGCCCTACAGCTCGGTGGGCTATTCGATCTCGCTGGACGACGAGACAGCCGACGGCGGGTACAACTTCAACACCGCCTACGACGGCGCGGGAAACATCAGCGAGGTGTACGGCGGTCTGAGCGCGAACATCTGCAACTGGTTCGCCTTCGGTGCTAACGTGTATTACATGTGGGGCGATCTGGCAAGAACACGTACCCTGACCTTCACCCAGTCCGGCCTCACCCCTACCGTCCAGGCGGAGATATTGAGTATCAGCTCCGTGCGGTTGCGCTACGGCGCACAGTTCTTCCACACCTGGGGGAAGCACACCGTGGTAGCGGGTGCGATGTACGAGAACAAAATGAAACTCCACAGCGAATATATGTTGGTAGAGACCCAGACACTCGACTCGATCCCTATCTACAAAGACGGCTGGCAGGTGCCGACAGTCTGGGGCGTAGGAGCCAGTTATAACTGGGACAAAAGACTGACGGTAGCTTTCGATTTCGAGCGCCAGCATATGTCTTCCGTGCTCTATAACGGTCTGGAGGGACATTACAGCGGCCTGCGTGACCGCAACAGATACGCCTTGGGCGTGGAGTACCGCCATAACCCCATGGGACGCAAGTATGTGGAGCGGATGATGTGGAGAGCCGGCGTAAGCATCCAGGACGAGTACCTCGCCTCCATCGGAGCGAAGAAATACACGGCGAGCATCGGTATAGGGTTCCCCCTCTATTCCATCGGGACGACCATCAACACCACCGTGGAATATACCCACCGCGGCAAGAAAACCGGTCTGGAGGAGAACGCCCTGCGGCTCACCATCGGCGTAGGTATTGCGGAGACCTGGTTCTTCAAACGCAAACTGTAGTTTGGCACGATTATTGAAAGAGCAATCACGTGATCATGTAATCACGTCATCTCGGAATAAGCAACAACATTAACTAAAAATAGTACGATTATGAAATTCAAATCTATCCTTGTAGTCGCATTGGCCGCTGCCGTACCGGCACTGGCGTGCGCCAAGAAACCGAAAAAAGTAGTGGAGGAGCCGGTAGAAGAGGAAGTGGCTCTGAGTGCGGAAGAGTGTCAGGAACGCCTGTCGATCTTCAACGAGTCTGTCAAGAACAAGATGTACGCCGATGCGTACGAGCCCTGGAAGGAACTCTATTCGGGCTGCCCGGGTATCAACAAAGCTATCTACAGCCAGGGCGCCAAGATGATCAGAGCCCTTTATCAGACTGCTACCGATCCTGCGGAGAAAGAGCGTCTGGCGAAACTGGGCGTGGAGATGAACGACAAACGAATCAAGTATTTCGGCAACGACCCCAAATACCCGACGAACTATATCCTGGGCGAGAAGGGTCTGGCGTACGTGGAGTTCTACGGCGATACGAAACTGGCCGAGGCGCGTGAGTGCCTGCGTCAGTCCGTAGATGCCATGGGTGCCAAGAGCAAGATGGAGGTGCTGGAGACCCTTGCAGAGGTATCCCGCAAGCTCTACAAGCAGAACCCTGAGACGATGGCTGAGCAGTTTATCGGTGACTACGAGCTGGTATCCACGCTGTTGGGTGCTCAGGCTGCCGACGAGAACAACAAGAACGCCGAGTACGCCGCCCAGAAACGCGACTACGTGGACGAGCTCTTCGCTACCTCCGGTGCCGCTGACTGCGCGAAACTGGACGAGATATACGCTTCCGCTGTTCAGCAGAACCTTTCGAACCTGGAGATGCTCCAAGGCATAGCCAAACTCTACAAACGTGTGCGTTGCACCGAGAGCGAGGTCTATTTCGCAGCGTGCGAGGCGGCGCATAAACTGCAGCCGACCCAGGAGACGGCAGCCGGTTGCGCTTCCATGGCTGCCAAGAAAGGCGACTACGAGGCTGCTATCAACTACTACGACCAGGCAATCACCATGGCTACCGTGGAGGACGCCATGGAGGATGTAGCCGACTATCAGTACAACGCTGCCTATTACTATTACAACAACCTCAAGAAATACCCCGAAGCCCGCAAATACGCCCTGGCGTCTATCGCTACGCTGAACGGACTGGGTTTGAACAAAGGTCAGGGACGTTGCTATATCATCATCGGAATGTGCTACGCCGCCACCCAGCTGTACGGCAACGACGCCAAGGGTCGTATCCTGAACAAGACCGTGTACTGGGTAGCCGTTGACAAGTTCGTGAAGGCTAAACAGATCGACCCGTCGGTAGAGGCACAGGCTACGGAGTTCATCAACTCCTACAGCAAGTACTATCCTACCAAAGAGGAGCGTTTCGACCTGCCGAACGAGTTCACCGGTTCCACCTACCACGTAGGCGGCTGGATCAACGAAAACACCGCAATCCGTTAACCTTTGAGAGGTCATTGGACACATAGTATCGTAGCGGGCAGCCTGGTGTTGCTCGCTACGCTTTTGCTCTCTTGCAGTCTGCGCCCCAAGCGGGTGGGGAAGATGGATATAGGTCTGGCGCGGGAGCAACTGCCTATCCTCACGACCGACACGGTCTCCACGCTTATCTCGGACTCGGGTATCACGCGTTACCGCATCGAGGCGGCGCAGTGGCTCGTCTATGACAAGACCGACACACCCTACCAGGAGTTCCCCAAGGGGATTTATCTGGAGCAGTTCAACGAGAACCTGGAGGTGCAGGCCTCGCTGCGGTCCGAGTACGCCCACTATAACGAGAACACGCAGGTGTGGACGCTCAGGGGGCACGTACACGCGCTGAACCTGGAGGGAGAGCAGTTCGACACGCCGGAACTGATGTGGGACCAGAAGACCCACCGCGTCTATTCCGACTCCGCGATACACATCACCCGCGAGAAGAGTATCATCGAGGGTGTGGGATTCGACTCCAACGAGCAGATGACCAAATATACGATCCTCAACCCTACGGGAATCTTCCCCGTGGATGAGGACGAATAAATGACAAAATGGTAAATGACCAAATAGTAAATAGTTTTATGTTATTAGAGAATAAAGTAGCCTTGATCACGGGAGCAGCCCGCGGGATAGGCAAGCAGATAGCACTCGCTTTTGCGAAAGAAGGCTGTAATATCGCGTTCACCGATCTGGAACTGAACGACGCTTGTATAGAGACCAGCAACGAACTCAAAGCATTGGGTGTGAAGGTGCAAGCTTACGCTTCCGACGCCTCCAATTTCGAGGCGGCACACGCCGTGGTGGACGATGTGATGAAGGATTTCGGACGCATCGACATCCTCGTCAACAACGCCGGTATCACGCGCGACACGCTTCTCATGCGAATGACCGAGCAGCAGTGGGATCTGGTGATGCAGGTCAACCTCAAATCGGCGTTTAACTTCACCCACGCGGTGACGCCTGTGATGATGAAGCAGCGCAGCGGTTCGATCATTTCCCTCAGTTCCGTGGTGGGAATCAACGGCAATGCCGGCCAGGCTAACTACGCCGCTTCGAAGGCAGGTATCATCGCC
>Ga0256405_10006548_pt1 | contig 18509 bp, 9 predicted proteins | sample RumenRJG_02DNA_FD_189096 | JGI IMG/M metagenome (GOLD analysis project Ga0256405, IMG submission 189096) | Bovine rumen microbial communities from Lethbridge, Alberta, Canada - RJG_02 | ecosystem: Host-associated > Mammals > Digestive system > Stomach > Rumen | place: Canada: Alberta | collected... | reverse complement strand
CATAATGGTGATAGAGCATGGAGCGGATGTCCTGCTGCGCTTGCGGATCGCCTTCGATGATGATGTCGGACTGCCAGAGGTCCGCCCATGCCTCGTTATGCCGTTGCCAGAGCCGGTCGTAGCCTTCAAGCAGTTGGAAGAGGGTGAGCCGTTCGGTCTCGTTGCGTGTATCGGGTATGACGTTGGAGGCAAGGATGTTTCCCACGAGACATAGATGGAGAGTGTCGCCTTGGGCAAGATGACAGGTGAATGCCATTCCGTTGGCACGGGAGGTTGAGTCTTCGATGAGCACTGGTTTATAGGGAGTGCCTTCTGCCGGTGCATTGGGGAAGAGGAAGGCTGTGGTCGCAGCAAGGGTGTGTCTGCCAGAGGGCGACTGCGCAGTAGTGGAAAGCAGATAGTGCACGGGGTATTTCTTGACAAACGGACTACCGTTGTTCTTGACACGCGAGAAAAAGGAATGCGGTTCGGGCAGGTTGTCGGGCACGCGATGACGGTTGGTGACCGTGAGGTCTATGTCCGCGAGGGCGATGAGACGCATGTCGGTGAGGAAGCCATAGGGCATATGGCGCAGAGCAACGGTGGTGTACTGCACTTGTAGTTGGTCCGGACAGGTAAAGGTGCCGGTGAAAGCAGCGTTATGGAAGTCGAGTTGCTGGGAGTAGTCTGCGACGGTTTCGGGTTGTATATGTGTGCCGTTGACTTGGATGAGTATGTCAAGCGGGTTGATGTTCGGGAAGAAGTTGTTGACTCTGCCCGAACCGTATATGTCGTATAGTCCTCCGACGACTACTTTGTCCACTTGGAGGGGATGGCGACTGCTGACAAGTCCTATCTGTCCATTGGCAGAGGTGATGCCATAGTAATCCCCTTGCAGGGGTTGGTCTGTACGGATGCTCCATGGGTCTTGCGACCATAGAGACAAAGGAACCAAGTACCATGTACAAAGGACTAAAAATAACGCTTTTCTCATGATTATAACCGGTTACCTAAGGCATCATAGCGGATGCCGTTTTTGATAATGACCAAATGTCCGTTCTCAATAACTTTTGTACATTGTACATTGTCACTTTGCACGTCTTCCACCCCTTCGGGTTGATCGTTGCCGGTAAACTCGACGGCACCGACGCAGGACTGGAGGTTGCGATTCCGGTTGACCATATCGCGTATGACGGAGCCGCTGATGGAGCCGTCGCCGTTGAGGTCATAGGTAAAGGCGGACTCGCACATACGCTGGTTGGCAGGCAGACAAGCGATGGAGTATGTACCGAGTATCTTCTGATAGATAGGGTATGCTCCATTGGTTTTGATATGCGGCGTATATTGTCCACCTGTGAGTGTACCGCCGAAGGCATCGACGATGGTGTTCTCCCAGCCGTTTATCTCGGTAGAGGATGAATAGAGGTTGTAGGTGTCTCTCCAAAGGTTGACATCGGAAGTCACGGTATAGAGGTCCGCCCAGACGGGTGCAGCATCCCCTATCTTCTGGTCGTTGGCAAGGATGAGGTTGTCCATGAGACAGAGTTTGCCTTTGAACACCGCCAAAGCACCGCCGCCGAAGTTGTCAGCAGTGCCGGTGAAGGTGGTATGGTTTCCCATGAACGTACAAAGACCTATATTGAGCGGGATGGTGTTGGCGGTCATATCCGCCCAGAGGGCAGCACCACCGTAACGTTTGGTAGCAGTAGCCATGCCTTTCTTGGCGGAAAGGGTGTTGTTTAGGAAAGCGCAGTTAATGATATGTGCTGCTTTGGGTGCCGTAGCGGGAGACATGTCGAGTGCTCCGCGTGCAGTTGCGGTATTGGCGTTGAATGCACACCGCTGCACATCGAAGATGGTGCATCCCATCATCTCGACGGCGCTACCTGCCGTGGTTGCGCTGTTGGCAGTGAATATGCAGTCATGGATGGTCACTTGGTCCCGTTCCTGAAACCACACAGCACCTCCGTTGGCGGCGCTGTTGTGCTCGAAACGGCAACCTGTGAGTTGCATATCTTCTCCTTTATGAACGATAGTTCCCCCATTCTTAGTGGTGGTATTATGATGCAGATAGCAGTCGAAGAGAGCCAGTTCCGGTCCGCATGAATAGACTACGGCTCCCCCGCTCATAGCAGTGCTGTTTGCACCGGAGATCTCCAGATGATCGAGTGTGAGGTTGAAATAATGCGGAATATTAATGATCGGATCTGCCAAGTTATTGACTTGCAGAAGGGAATTTCCCGTTTGGGTAGTGAATGCCGCATCCCATCCTCCGCTGATTGTTATGGAGCAATCGGGAGTAATGGATTGTGTAAGGTTGTAGGTTCCCTCCGCAAGACGGATGGTATCCCCCATCTTGACGTTTTCTAATGCGGAGTTCAGAGTAGTCTCATCTATTGCCTGATAGGAGGTAGGATGATCAGCAGGTCTCAAACGGAAACGTCCTAATACAGGATAGTGATCAGACGGATTGACGGTTCGTCCTGCTTCAGGATAATACTCGGTGATGATATGCCGCGAGAGGGGTATCATGTTCTTGTAGAAGAGGTAATCATATTCATTACCGCTTTTGGTTTTCACGGCCGGAGTCCATTCTGTGGTAGTAGTTGTTATCTGTGGTCCGTCCGCAGGCAGACATTGATTTTCAGGAGCCGTTAATGCGAGATCATAGAAATGGGCGGCATACCACCGATAGCAGTCCTCATGTGAAGATCGCTGCATATTAAAGTCTCCGACCAAGATGATAGGTTTTTGTCCGGCCAAATCACTAATTCGTTGGCTGACCAGTTTGGCCCCCTGTATGCCGCTTTCTGTAGCGCCAAAGTTAGCATGAGTACATACAAAATAGAAGTCTTGTCCTGACGCATTATCCGTTAGGTGCAGCCATATGCATGTACGCGATATGTCTCCATCCCAACCGGTACCTGGGGTCTCCGGATGTTCGTTGACATAGAAACGTCCCTTGTCCAAAAGGGTGTATTTGGATTTCTTGTAGAAGATGGAGTTATAGGAATAGTTTTTTCCTTCCCGTTCTACCGAATAATCGGCATAGCCGGTAAGCATATCGCGCAAGTCTTGGAGCTGCGATTTGCCGGTAGAAGCATCTTTATTGTTACCTGTCACTTCTTCGAGTCCGACGATGTCGAAATCAAATCCGGTGATATTCTGCACCACATAGGTACGTCGGTTCGCCCACAGTTTTTCGCCGGTGTCCCCGTTATTGGCATTGACATAGCGGACGTTATAGGTGGCAAAGCGATGCACGCCCGCCTCTTCGGCATGCCCCGAGAGGCATGCCAGAAGCGGTAGAACAAACAGGAGTCTTTTCATCATTCTATTATTTTATGATTTTCTGACCATTGACTACATATACACCGGCAGGAAGGGCATTGATGTCTTCGCCGAGGTAATGCCCGAGGATCGAATATACACCGGTGCGTGTAGCGGTAGCAGAGATATTATCAATCGCTTCATGCGGATCATCGTCATCATCTTCCGGTGCTACGCCGTTGGGGTCATAGGAACCCGATACGGTATTGGAAGCACGTGTGTAACGACGTTGGTCTTTGGTCAGATCCATCACTTTGGCGATGTTGTCCACCGGCCACGTGTTCACAACGGCTTGAATCGCATTCACATCCATAGTTACATTAGCTACTGGAGCTACGACATCACTCACACCACCTTGGTTGGCGATTTGATTGCTGCCGAAGATGCTCTCGATGGTGTTAACAGTAGCCAAAGATGTCGGGATATTATCGGAAGCGATAAAGCCACCGGCTTGTGTACTATTGTTGGTAACGGTACCCATAACGTTGTATCCTGCAGAAGCGACAGTAGCCGCAGCATTCTGGATATAAACGACAGGATCGGTAGCGGTATAATCATCGTTTTTCTCATACTCCACCATGATGTTTCCGGCATAGTAAGTATTGGAGTTATTGCCGGCAGAAATAGCCGAACCATTGTTCGAACCACGGCTGCTACGTTGGCGACAGGGGTTGTTATAGAAAGTATTGCAGATGAAGTATGCTTTGGTATTCGTACCCAATCGAAGGCCCACACCGCGGTACCAGCATTTACTATCTGCCAAAAGGCAGTTGACCATATAGAGGGTACCACCGTTATCGGATACAGAAGCAGCACCTCCGTAGGTACCCCATACCTGTTTGTCCGGCGTACTGGTGACAGTGTTGTAAGTGATGTTATTACGGAATTCGCAACGCTCAAAGTATGCTATGGAGTAATCGGCAGGATCAGTAGCGGACGAGTTCGACTGGCGTGCGCGTACCTGGAATGCCGCACCCGAACCTTTTGCGGTGATGTTGTCACGGAAGATGCAGTCGAAGCAACGTACTGCACTACCCCATATCTCTATGGCACCATTAGAACCATCGCTATCCGGATCGCCTTGCGAGTCATTATTAAGGAAACGGCAGAAATGGAAGTCCACTTGTGCTGCTTGTACGAAGACCATATTTCCCCAATACTTACTATTCATGTAACGGCCGTCACGGAAGGTAATGCCCCATATTTCCGTTTTCTGCCAAGTAGAATAGTATGCCTCACTCTTCTCGTCCGCTGTTCCATCACCGATATAAACGAAGGCATAGTCGGTATTGTCACCTACGCCATCACCGTCAAGGTCAGCAGAGAAAACAGATTGGCCACCTTTGGAGAAGGCATACTTGGTGTTGGTACCGGTCATGGTTGCAGGATAACCACCTTTGAGGATGACACCTTGCGGAATGATCCAGCGGTTGGTGTTGACATCGGGCGCATAGGCACCTTCCATCAGATAGAACTCCATTCCCGGTTCAGCGGATGCGAGCGTAGCACCGAGCATGTCAGCCGGAGCTGCATTTTCCCATGACGTACCGTCGTTATCGCCGCTACCGGCGGGGGAGAAGAAATAACGAATTGTCTCATCTTGAGCATTGAGACTCAATGTGAGTGCTGCAAGCAGCATCGAAAAGAAAATCTTTCTCATGATTTAATCATTTAAGCGTTATACATGTTAATTAGAAATTGATATTATCATTCCATCCGGGGTTTTGCGAGAGTGCCCCGAATGTCATTGTTCTATCGGTGACAGGAACGGGATAGAGATAATCTTTGTTCTCATCCCATACGAGTGTCATATCCTTGTATGCGACCATGTTTCCCGATGTGCCATCGGAGAGGACGATGTCCTGGTCGAAGACGAGGCAGGTGACACCTAAACCTCCGGATCTCTTGGTAGGCGAAAGAAGGATGTTGGCTTTCCCGTCACCAGTGAGGTCGTACTTGCCTTCACCCGGGAAGAAAAGTCCTTTTCTTTCCAGCGTGAAGAGGTGTCCTTCGCGCCAGCGGATGATGTCCCACAGATGGAGTCCTTCGAGCGGCGTCTCCACCATACGTTCGCGGCGTATCTCGAGGAGGACACCTTGGTTCGGATGGGCAATGAGGACGGGGTTGGAGAAACCGTATCCGGTAGCGGATAACATGGAAACGTCGGGGTTGGCATTGGCGGTAGCCAAGTCAAGATGCGGCATCCCTACGCGGTCACGCAGAAGGTTGACGGACATGTCAAGGTCGGACTGGGTGAGTGTACCGAGTTCGGCTTTGGCTTCGGCATAGTTGAGATAGACCTCGGCTATACGGAATATCGGCATAGACGTGATACTGCTACCCCAACCGTTGTAGATGGACTCCATGATGTACTTGATATACTTATATCCTGTATAGGTCATCTGGAGATTGACCGCTGTTGTTTTGTCCGCTCCCAGTTGTATGTATCCCGGTGCGTGGATGGTCTGCGCCATGCGCGGATCACGATTGGTGAAGACGTTGAGATAGGTAATCGTGTCGAATCCCGGTTTGTCGGTGAAGCGGGTGCCATCGGTCATGAGATAGAGGTCGGCATGGCGTTTGGTGAAACCGGTAGCACGTGCGACGGACCATCCCTGCGCATTATGCTTGATGTCGAGATCTTTGCTGAAATAGCGTGCCCATATCATCTCTTCGTCATGTGGAACGATGGTTGCAAAGAGCATACGATAAGGTTCGGTACCGGTTGTATAGAGCCGATAGCCACCTTCCTGCATCAGTTTGTAAGACGCATCTGCGGACTGCTTGAGCAGGTCATCCCACGGCAGTTGTTCACGATACACATCGCCGCTACCATTGAAGACCGTACCGGCATGGTACTTGCGGAACGTTCCTTCAAAGAGGCATGCACGGGATTTGAGCGCGAGTGCGGTATAAGCATTCACTTCGCCGGTTGTATGTATCTTCGGCAGCAGTTCATAGGCTGCATCGAGGTCGGCGATGATATGCCGGATGATCACTTCGCGCGAGTCCCGTGGTTTGCGGAGGGCATCCTCGTCATCGGCGTTGATGGCTTCGTCGTACCAAGGTACGGCACCGAAATAGCGGAGCATGTCGAAATAGAAATACGCGCGGAAGAAACAGGCTACACCTTTGTAGTGGTTCCGAGCTTCTGCATCTTCGCATTGGTCGATATTGGCAAGGAGATAATTGACCTTGCGCAGGTTCCGCCATGTATCTTTGGACCAGAATGCTTCACCGCTATGGATATTACGTGTTCCGAGGATGAGATCGTTAGGAGCGGGAGCAATGAAATGTTCTCCTTCTTCAGCGTACATTGTCTCGGGATCAGGCATCATACGGTAGAAATAATTGCTATACTCGCGTAGCGCATTTTCCGAGGTGAAGTAAGTGGCGGTAGAGAGCTGGTCTTCGGGGGCGAGATCCATGTTACAGGAAGCCATAATAAAGGACAAAGTGACAATGTACAATGTACAAAGGACGCTTGGTATATACTTTTTCATACTCATGAGACTTTAGAAGGTTGCGGTGATACCGAATGTGAATGATTTGGAGAAGCCGTAGGTGATGGCTTGCGAGGAAGAGACTGCGGATTCAGGGTCGATGCTCTTGCAGTAACGCAGCAACGGGCTCCAGTACCACAGGTTTTCTCCCGAGAAATAGATACGGAATTCGGAGAACACTTTCTTCCAGCACGGGAGAGTATAACCAACGGTAAGGTTTTTAAGCCGGATGTATCCGATGTTCTGGATGTAACGGCTGTTGGCGGGACCAAGGCTGTTGGCAGCCCCAAGTGCTTCATAGGCACGATAGCGCGGGAAGTAACCGTCGGGGTTATCTTCGCTCCACACATGAGACATGAAGTCTTTCTCCATAAATCCTTGATAGGGACGCGAATAAGGTCCCCAGAAGGTGGTTGCTTCATTGTTCGGATACCAGTCGCATTTTCCTACGCCTTGGAAATAGATACCGAGGTCCACGCCGTACCAGTCGGCAGAGACATGGAAGTTATAGTTATATCTGGGCAGTCTGTTTCCGATCACTTTCCTGTCCCCCGGGTTGTCCACGGTGTTGTTTCCGGAAGTGATGACACCGTCGCCGTTGAGGTCCACATAGCGTACATCGCCCGGATGGAGTCCCGGCGCGGCGGAGTTGACTTCTTTGATGATGTCGGTATATACTTCGGAAGAAACGGCATCAATTTGTGCGAGGTAGTCATCCACTTCCTGTTGGGAAGCAAAGAGTCCGTCTATCTCGTAGCCCCATATCTCGCCGAGGACTTGCCCTTCGTAATAGGTAGATAACAGCTTCTCGGGGTTGTTATATTTGGTGATGACGGTCTTGTAGTTACCGACACCGCCGCATATCTCATAGCTGAACGGTTTGCCGCACACGTTGTGTTTATCCCGCCAAGCGAGAGACACTTCCCATCCTTTGGTGGACATGTTAGCAGAGTTCTGCTTGGGGTCGGTTGCTCCATAGACAGAAGGCAGTGCCGATCCGGTGTTGAGCATTCCTTCGGTATTACGCATATAAATGTCCCCGGTAATAGAGAGGCGGTTATTGAAAAAGCCGAGGTCCAAACCGAGGTCGTAGGTAGTCATTTTCTCCCATGTGAGTGTACCGGCATTTGGGTCCGCTTCGGTAGCATAGGAGAGGACAGATGTGCCATCCAACGTGATGTCCTGCGTGAACATACCGTCGGCATTGACAGACTGGATGTAGTCGTAGTAGCCGGTCATCTGGTTTGCAAGTTGTCCTGCAGAGAAACGTATCTTGGCATTGGACCACCAGTCTTGTATGGGTTCCCAGAAGGGCTCTTCGGACATACGCCATCCGAAGCTACCGCCCGGAGTAACTGCCCAACGATAGCCAGGTGCGAAGCGGGACGATGCATCGGCACGCACGCTGACCTCGAAGAGGTAACGTCCGTTCCAGTCATAGTTCACACGCCCAAAGAAGCCGTTGGTAGCTACCGTCTTGATGGATTCGCTGAGGTCTGTTACCTCACCTTTGGCAAAGTTAAAGGATGACAGTTCTTCGGTCATCAGATCCATGCGCTCCGCCACCGTGGAATGATAGCGGAACATCTCGCCGTTGTAACCGGCGGTGATGTTCAGGTTATGTTTACCCCATGTCGGTGCCCAGCGGACGTAGACGTTGTAGTTATGGGTCTGATAGCGCGCGAGTTGCTGGCGGTAGGAATCGACGGACCGGAAGTCCTCAATGAGGTCGGTTGTTCCCTCCTTGCAGGAGTACGGCACTTTGACGGAGCGGTTGCTGATCTCCTTCATACGCCATGTGAACGAGTAGTCCGCATTGAGTGTCAGATCTTTGTAGAGGTCAAAAGTGAGACTGTTCTTGATAATCATCTCGCGGTTGCGGTTGACATTCTTATGCTTGCCGTTGAGCAGTATGGCGCTCATGCCGTTACCGACCGTTCCGTTACCCGAGTATATCCACGGGTTGAGATAGACGAAAGAGCCGTCGGGGTTGGTGGCGGGTATGTATGCCATAGCATGAAGTGAGCCGACACGGAAGACCTCGCGCGAAGACTCCGTACCCGGGTAGGTATATTTGGAGGAGAAGAACGAGAAATTGACGCCGTAATGAAGCCAAGGCTTGATGTTGATGTTCACCTTGGCACGCGTAGAGAACTGATGCCAGCGGTCGGTATTCTGTCGGAACATACCATCCTCCATGAAATAGCGACCGGATACATAGTAATTGATACGGTCGTTACCGCCCTTGAGGGAAATGTTATAGTCCTGCATCGGGCGTGTGGACTTGAAGTAATGTTTGTACCAATCGAAGTTCGCGTAATACTTGTAGGAACCGTCGGATTGGGTTACCACCCATGGACGTTCGGGGTTTTCCGTCTCGTCATTAATCCGCATCCACAGTTCGGCATAGTCGGCATCGGTATAGGTTGTCATGGCATAGTTGGTATGCTGACGGAGGAAGATGTCGCTGATGTATGCCGACCAGAAACCGGAAGTGATGAAGTCATGAGAGGTGGTCTCTGTCTTGAAACCAGCTTTGGCATCGATGGTTACCTGCGGTGCGAGTCCTTCTTTACCGGACTTGGTGGTGACGAGGATAACACCGGCGGCTGCTTTGGAACCATAGATGGCAGAAGCGGATGCATCTTTGAGGATGGAGACGGACTCTATATCGTTTGAGTTGACACGTGCGAGATCCATCTCGACACCGTCCACAAGGACGAGGGGCTTGGTGATAGAGGCGTTGTTGATAGACGCCGCACCACGGATGTTAAAGTTATATCCGGCCCCCGGTCCTCCGGCAGAGGGTGTGATATTGAGGGCAGGGTCGGCACCTTGCAGGGCAGTAGCCATGTTCGGCGTCGGACGTCCGACTATGTCTTTCTGATCCACTACGCTGACGGCACCGGTGAGGTTCACTTTCTTCTGTGCACCATAGCCGACGACAACCACTTCATCAAGTTGCTCCGCCGATTCGGAGAGAGCAATCCGATAGGAATCCGCGTTGGCTCCTACGCGTTGTTCATACGTCTCATATCCGAGGTAAGAGATTTGCAGATACTGGCCGGTAGATGCTTCTATTTCAAAATTTCCGTCGAAGTCGGTGATAGTACCTTGGGTGGTACCTTTGATGACGACCGAGGCGCCTATGACGGGTTCGTTGGTAACTTTATCGACCACTATACCGCTGACGGTCCGCGCGGCGGTCTTCTTCTCTTCGGGGGAAAGGACGATGACTTTGTTCTCCGCCATTTTGTAGGCGATGCCTGTACCGGAGAACAGTTTAGACAGCACTTTGTCGAGCGGTGAGTCGGTCACGTTGAGCGTGACGGGGGTGTCCAGTCCTTGGAGAGAGCTGTTGTAAAAGAAATGGTAATCGCATTGCTGTTCCACCATCGGAAGCACATCCTTCAAGGGTTTGTTGCTTACGTTGAGAGTGAGCGTCTGCGCCTGAAGTGTCAACAACGAAAGCAGCATCGTAAACAATGCAATGGTAAAAAGGCGTTTCATGGGCGGTATGTTTTTATTCTACATTCAGTGTAACGGGTATCTGTATGGGTTGGAAATCCCAATTAGGATACTCCAGCCTGCCCCAGAAATAAATACGCACTTCGCCTGCTTGGGTGAGGGCTATCTTGCCGGAGGTGAAACAGATGGTGCCGGCGATCGTATCGGGTGTACAGAAGTCCGCTGTCTTTTCCGGATCTGATCCCCACCAAGAGGTATAGTACCAGTAGGTGGCTTTCTTGAGCGAAGGGTCTCCCGGGCTCAACATGGTGATGGACGCCTGTACGGTGTCACCAAGGGCATAGACCGCTTTGGAGGGACTCAGCGTAATCTCGCTGAACTTCGGCAACTCCCTCTGCTGCTCCTTCTTGCAGGCAACGAACGCCGGCAAAAGGAGCATAAGGAAGATATATAAACGGAGTTTCATAACTGTTGTCCTAAAGCGTTATACATTTTTCCGTCGCGGAGGATGAAGAGTTGTCCATCAATAATCAATTTACGATTAGACGATTTACCATTTACTATTTGATCCATGTCCGTAGTGGTGTTCGGAGCCTGGTGGATGCCGAGTACTATGCGGCGCGGAGACGGAGCGTAACCGCCGCCCGGTGCATCCGGCACTTCCGAGAAGACGAGGTAGGCTCTGTTAGCAGCCAAAGTTATTTCCACGTCGGAGGAAGTGGCTTCGTTGTAGGTCTGTCGGAGTTCGTTGTCTTGCAGCACATACTTGCCCGCGCCGCTGACGGTGGTGCCGGAGATAGTACCATACAAACCATTCTCATGATCATCAGCAGCGGCGTCACCTTGTTCCGTATATGCGAAAGATACCGTGTCGCTTTCAGCGAGGAAGAAATACGGTTTGCCTGCTACGAGAGCATCCACCTCTTCCAATAACAATCCGTTTTTCTCATTGGTTGCGAAAGAGAGCACTTTATACACTTTGGCATTTTCAAATTCCGCTACCGCATACGGGAGGCAGATAGTACCAAACTTGCCTTCCTCAACCCTACGACCGTTTACGCGCTGCTCGTAGCAACCACGGTCCATTGTTCCTTGTTTACGTTTGTTGCCTGCCAAGTCAGTAGTACCATGGAAATAGCCGCCATGACCTGTATCGATCAGACCGGATGCGAGCGTCGGTGTGAAATCTCCATTAGCTGCATCCTTGAAAGGATCTGCCGTTAAGAAAATCGTACTGGGCACATTGAAATCAGCGCCATCAGCCAGTTTGCCATTCCATACAAGCGCATTGTTTACAAAGTTATTGGCCTGCGCAGCATACGATGCAGAAACCAGAATCTGGCTTGCTTGTACTTCATTATTGGCTTTGTTGCCCCATACAATATTATTGCAGAACTGCAACGGACCACCTACATTCAAACGCACGCCGCACCAGTCGGGATTGGTAGAAGATGCCTGCGAGTTATTCACAATCGTGTTACCAAACACGGTATGCGTACTACTCTCTAATGACAAACCACCTATACGTTTTGTTGCATGATTGCCAACTATCAGACAGTTAGCAAGCGTACCGCTAGGACTTCCGCTCATACGAACGCCGCCCATATCAGCATTGGATACTGTTCCTGCTGTATTGTTGCGAATAATACAATTATACATACAACCACCGTTGAACAAGTGAACACCGCCACCGGCGTTATTCGTAGTGGAGTTCTCTTCAATGATCGAGTTTTGGATAGTACCTACAATACGGACACCACCACCGTGCGTACCTTGGTTGCGACGAATAATACAATCATCGACTAATACATCCGAATGTTCATTCACTTCGTTATTCGCGACACCGCCACCTTGGCAGTTGGCACCTGTATAGGTAAATGTATTATCCTGAATAATACAATGCTTTACCTGTCCGTTTTTGCGGAGGAACACACCCGAGCCGTATGCATCCACATTGGCGGTCAGATTACCATGTTGGATAGTGAGGTTACTCCAAACGGTAAGGTTCGCGAAGTTGGCAGTCTGGTTAACGACACGACCACTATTTTGGGCATCCAGAATAGTGGCATAATCGGTTTGGTTCTCAAAAGTAGCATCCCAACCGCCGCTGACGTTCACACCGTCTTTCATGGTGAAGTTGCCATAATAGGTACCTGCCTCTACATAAACGGTCTCACCTACCGGAGTAGCATCAATTGCCTCTTGCAAATCCTCGTCCGGATGTACATAATTGTCCGCCAATACCGGATATTGGTATTCATAGCAACCGATATCCACCGTTGTGCCGGAGATACGTGCATTGCCTGCTACATCATATTCTACCGTTGATCTCTCATTGCTTCCTTTATCTACCAATATAGAGGTGGATACGAGCGAGAAGTCTCCATTGGCAGCATCCGTAAAGCCCGGGTCATCGGCAGACAGATTGATGCTTCCCGTACCGTTTGGCTGGTTGTAAACGGCATTGTTAATTCTTTGCTCCGCAGGATAGCGCGATATCCAATAGATCTGCTCGCTGTTGACCGTGCCGTTGTGTTTATTGCCCCAGATGATATTGTTCGCCAGATAATAACCGGAAGAGATCTCCGAGCTTTTGTTTAGAGAGAGACCACAACGACTTGCATTATTATCATCAGCCGTATTTTGATCATTTCCCACAATCGTATTACCGATGATATCTGCATCTACCTCTGCCTGGATACCACCGCATCTTTTGGTTGCAGTATTGTTAACGATGAGGCAGTTTATCACTTTGCTGTCAAGGGCGGAAGTATAGTTGTAGATGCTAATACGCACACCACCGGCATCACCTGTAGCGGTGTTGTCTTTAATGATACAGTTGTATATTTGACCACCATTAAATAGGTGTACACCACCTCCTGCTTTATTGGAACCACCGGATGTATTTCCTTCAATCAGACAATGATCCAAACGGGCATTAGCACGTAACTGTGCGCCACCACCTCCGTCACCCGGGTTGCCGTTGGTGAGTTTGAAATTACTCCATACTGTGAGAGTCGTCAGACCCGTGGAGGTTACCGGACGACCGCTGTTATTAGCATCCAGGATCGTTGCGTAGTCGGTCTGTGCCGTAAAGCCCTCGTTCCATCCGCCGCTGACGTTCACTCCATCCTTGAATTTGAAGTTACCTTGATACGTACCGGCTTGCACTTTGATGACATCGCCGGAAGAAGCACCGGAAATAGCCGTTTGCAGGGCTGTTCCATTTTCTGCGGCAGTCTTGCTGCCGTCATAAGCATGATTGATAGTTGCTGCGTGGGCACCTGTCCAACAGAGCACCCCGACAAACAAAGGAATAAAAGTTTTTTTCATGATAATAAAGGTTTTTAATTGCAGTTAAACATATATATGTTGTTATCTTTTTTTGCGCGGGTATATATACACCATCGTGTCATTGTCCACATGATAACTCATATCCGACGCGAGACAGAGCACATCAAGGATGTTACGCAGGGACGAGCGTCCGAGGTAGCCGTTGAACCGCTCCTGCCGGAGTTCGTCGGAAGTGATGACGAGGTCGATATTATAGTTTCGTGACAGCTCGGCAGCTATCTCTTCAAGGGTCTGGTTGTTGAACTTGATCTCACCGTTGAGCCACGCGGTATAGTCGGAAGGCGTAACGGTATGCTTGGAGAGGGCGAGGGTCTGCCGATCCATGAGCACACGGCTGCCGGGTTCCATCGTGAGGTCGGCATCGCGGGCGTTGACCCGCACCTTGCCGTCACGGAGGACAACGGATATATTGGACTCGTCGCTATAGTTACGTACATCAAAGGACGTACCGAGACAGGTGACGGTCATGCCGTTGGCGCTGACCACGAACGGATGCTCGGGATCACGCGCCACTTCAAAGAAGGCTTCGCCGTCGATGGAGACCTGACGTTTGCCGTCAGCGAGGTTATAGCGCACGGTAGTCTGGGCATTGAGCGTGAGGGCTGTGCCGTCAGGAAGGGAGACACGGCTGTGCTCGCCCATACCTGTCGTAACAACGATGTCACGAATTGGATTATCTGAGATTTGAGATTTGAGATTTTGGTTCCGGAGACCGAAGAGGGTCCAGCCGAGGGCACCGGAGATGATGAGGATGAGCATGACGGCAGCTATCGACCAGCAACGACGGCTGATTAGAGGACGCTGTGTACGCGCGTAAACATTATTTAGGATACGCTCGCGTATGGGTTCGGGCATGCCGCCCTCGGCAAACTCGATGTCCGCCCGAAGCCAGCCACCGAGCTGTTCGTCCGCATGGAGCCGACGCAGCAAGGTCTCCCGCTCCTCAGCGGTAGCATTACCTGCCAGATATTTCTCGAATAATTGTTTCATTGAATTTTGCCTTTCTACCTATAAGACAGCCGAACTTGGCACATCCCCTAATAGGGAGGAAGATTTTTAATCATTTAGATGGTTTTTCAATTCGCGGATGGCGAGGGTGATGTGGACCTCGACCGTTTTCTCGCTGATATGGAGGGCGGCTGCGATCTCTTTGTTGGTCTTATGCTCGAAGCGGCTCATGGTGAAGACTCGCTGCCGTACAGGAGGCATGTTCGAAACGACTTGCTTGAGGTAGTCTTCGAGGGAGCGGGCGTCCTGCCGGTTTTCGGGTTCGTTCGTTGTCTCCGAGCCGTGCTGCATGACATACTCCTCATAGACATACCGAACCATATCGTGCTCGCAGTAGTTGAGGAAGATATGCTTGGCAGTGGAGAAGAGGTAGCCAAGTGCCGCCTGCTGATCACGGAGACTATCCCAGTGCTCCCACAGGCGTACAAAGGTCTCCTGCACGATCTCCTCGGCGAGGTACGAATCCCCGCCGGTCAGGCGCAAGGCAAAGCCATAGATATGGCGGCTATACGCGTTGTATAGTTGCTCAAACTCGCGTTTTCGAGCGGCTACCATATGATTGCCGAATATGCTCATTCTATGAATATGACAGTTGAGATGGGCACATCCCCTAATCGGGGTGTGATTTTTTAGAAAAAAAGCGCAGGACCTGTATTTTGTTACTTGTCCTGCGGTTCAGAGGCTCTGCTACAAGCTTTGTTATAACCGAACAAGCAACACAGAACCTACGCTAAAAAAGTATATCAATCTCCGTCTGCCGGGAGCATAATATACCACCCTACGCATATATCTATTGTTGCATTGCTTTGACTATAACAATTTGGAATGTAGCAGTTTTCCGAACCGTCAAAACACGCGCTAATAAACGCCTTTTATGTAATCGCTTATATCACCAACGATCAGAGCGGAAAGGATCTATATGCACCCTTTGGGTGCAAAGATACTGATTTTTTTGCAAATAACCAAATTTTTCGTATAAAATCGTAAAGAAAACTGTATTATGAAGCGAAATCAAAAGGGAATAGCGGAGAAGTGTCGGCAACTAGCCGACGTAATACGAAGAAGAGATAGAAGCGGCGGGGGGGTATGTCGGCAACTAGCCGACGTAATACGAAGAAGAGATATAGAGGGGCGCCGGCGCGGGCGGGGAGATGTCGTCAGCTAGACGACGTAATACAAAGAAGAGCACAGGAGGGGCGCCGGCGCGGGCGGGGAGATGTCGGCAACTAGCCGACGTAATGCGAAGAAGAGATACAGAGAAGCGGATTGTCGGCAATTAGCCGACTTAATACGAAGAAGAGGCAGAGAAGCGGGCGTGGGAATGTCGGCAACTAGACGACGTAATACAAAGAAGAGATATAGAGGGGGATATAATCAACGGGCGGAGATTTCCTCTGCCATTTGATTGAGGGCGACGCACTCGGCGCGAGTGATCGTGCGTTTGTCGGGATCGTGCGTCCAGGGAGAGAGGATGAGCAGGCGGCCTGCGGCAACGGCATCGAAAAGGAGGTCGGAGGGTTTGAAGAAATTGCCGAAGCCGTTATCGGAGAGGTAGATGATATAGCGATTATCGTGAAGGAGCGCATGGAGCACTTCCTGTTCATCGCGAGAGATGAAAGGCGAGACCATGACCGTGCCTTTGGAGGCAGCTTCGAGGCAGGCGGCTTTGTAGTCTTTGAGGGGCTGGTCGTAGCCATGTTCGGCGGCATCCTTGACCCACATACTACGCACGTGGACGGGCTTGCGGAACTGCTCCATGAGGACGCCGATATTGCCGACGGCATCGTAGGTGCGACCGTTGATCTCGACGTTGTGCTGGACACAGAAGAAGCCGGGTTTGAGGCGCTTGGTAGCGAGGCGGGCGGGGTTCATGTCGAGATAGCGGATAGCAGTGGGTAATTGGCGATACTGCGACATGGGACGCAGGAAAGGCTTGTCTGTGAAGACAGGCGAGAGAGCATAGAAAGCATCATTGCCAATCTGCGTGCGGAGTAAGGCGGGGTCGGTGTAGTAACGGTCGTCTGCCGGGGTTACGGTAGAGGACAGATAGGAATAGGCGCGGCCGAGTGTGCGGACTGCCCGCCAAAAGCCAGTAATGACAGAAGAGATACCTTTCTTCATCGCCCGACGGACGTACAAGACCGCGTGCAGGTGGTTTGGCATAAGGCAGAAATGGAGCACTTGTACCTCGGGATAGAACTTCGGTATACGGAGCAGACGATCAACGACAGCGTTACCAAGATCCGTGCGCTTCACGAAGGCCTGCAGGGGGTCGTCGTTTGGGATGATGAGTTCGCCGAAAAGCGGTTGGCGAGAGGGGACGACCATGGTGACATGATACAAACCGGCGCCTTTCCACACCGTGTCGGGTTGTTGCCATTGCCATGTATCATGATCCATACTACCGAATTTTCTCTGCCACAAGGGCGCGATTATTTTTCAAATTCTGGTGCAAAGGTACGAAAAAATCCGCACATACGCAAGAGAAAAATGCAGATTTATATGAAATGCCGTCAACTAGACGGCGTAATTCAAAGAAGGGAGATTGCGCGGGCGTGGGAATGTCGGCAGCTAGCCGACGTAATACGAAGAAGAGGAACAGAAGCGGGCGTGGGAATGTCGGCAGCTAGCCGACGTAATACGAAGAAGAGGAACAGGAGCGGGCGTGGGGATGTCGGCAACTAGCCGACGTAATACGAAGAAGAGGAACAGGAGCGGGCGTGGGAATGTCGGCAACTAGCCGACGTAATACGAAGAAGAGGAACAGGAGCGGGCGTGGGGATGTCGGCAACTAGCCGACGTAATACGAAGAAGAGGAACAGGAGCGGGCGTGGGGATGTCGGCAACTAGCCGACGTAATACGAAGAAGAGACAGAGAACGTCTGCACCGCGAGCCATCACCCTACAGGCAAAAGAAGCCCAAGGGTAGCGCAAGGGTAGCGCAAGGGTAGCGCAGAGGTAGCGGATTAGGAGTGAAACGGAACGAGCAAAAAAGAAAGACGGGCATATATAGCCGACAGACGGAGCGCGCGGAGAGGCAACAAAAAAGACCGCCCCGTCGCGGTCATGCCCCTCGGTACACGAGCACAAGCACAGCTTGGCTAAAGGTACTCGGGGCTGCGCCGCTCTCCCCCAAGAAAACGCGCTTTTTCTTAGCATAAGCACGATTTATTGGGGCCCCATAAAAAGCAAACCCTCCAAAACGGAGGGTTTGCAATGGCCTTGATTAAGGAGCCACGCGGTTGATGTCACGCGGGAACATCGAACATTCCTTGACGTTAGCGATGCCTAAGAAACATGCTGTGATACGCTCCAGTCCGATGGCGAAGCCGCCGTGAGGAGGCATGCCGTTCTTGAAGGTATCAAGGTAGAAATGGAACGCATCGGGGTTCATGCCACGGCGGAGCATCTTCTCGCGATAGTCCGCCTCTTTATGCATACGCTGACCGCCGGAGGTGATCTCCAGACCGCGCATGAGGAGGTCGAAACTCAACGTGAGCGACGGGTCCTCGGGGTCGTCCATAGCGTAGAAAGCGCGGTGCTCGGAGGGGAAATGGGTGACGAAGACAAAGTCCGAACCGTATTTCTCGAAAGCGTACTTGCAGATAGCGCGCTCCTCTTCCGGCGCGAGGTCGTCCTCGCCGCGGTGGTCCGCCTCGCAGAGGTGGTTCTCAAAGAGAATCTCATGCACCTCGCTCAGTTTCCAGGCCGGTACCTGCTCCGGAAGAACCGGATTGACGGCATTGAGGAGATTAAGCTCGTGCGCACAGTCTTTCTCCACGGTAGCGATGATATGACGCAGCAGCGCGGCCTCAAGAATCATGACATCCTCCTGGCCCTTGATAAAGCCCATCTCCACATCGAGGG
>Ga0256405_10006547_pt1 | contig 18513 bp, 27 predicted proteins | sample RumenRJG_02DNA_FD_189096 | JGI IMG/M metagenome (GOLD analysis project Ga0256405, IMG submission 189096) | Bovine rumen microbial communities from Lethbridge, Alberta, Canada - RJG_02 | ecosystem: Host-associated > Mammals > Digestive system > Stomach > Rumen | place: Canada: Alberta... | reverse complement strand
TCCGTCATGGGAGTGATGGGGATGCTCTCTTCATCGTAATGGTTCATTCGGATAGCGGCCTGAGGACAGACTGCAAAGCAGTGCCCGCATTCAATGCAGCCGGATTCCCGGACGTGAGCTTTGCCGTTTTCCAGGAAGATCAGCCCGTTGGGACAGTCCCTTACGCATAGAGAACAGCCAACGCATTTTGATTTGTCAATGGAAATAGCGTTGCTTGCAAATAATGCCATGTCAGTGATCCTTTCCAATAAGCTTCATGATCCGGGTTCGTCCGACTTTCATCGCTCCTTTGGGACAGAACTCCTGGCAGCAGAAGCAGTGAATGCAGGTGCGCAGGTTAATTTGCGGCTTCCCGTTCTTCATGGTGATCGCCTTTGCAGGGCAGGTCTGAGCGCATTTGCCGCATCCAATGCAGGAAGATGGCTCCAGTTTTGGGAACGGGGTGATAATCCTTGAAGCGAAGAAGTCCACAATCTTCCCTGGAAGGCCTTCACCAAGAACGTGGAAGAAGACGCTGGATTGCGCGGGGACTGTCTTAAAATCCGGGACTGTGAACTGCTTCGGATCCCCATAGACTGAGAGCGCAGATAAATCATCCGGCAAAAGGCCACGGCTGGCGGCGGCTCGGAGAGTAGGAACATCCTCCCTCTTGAGACCGATCAGGCCTGCTGCAACGGCATCCAGCAAATGCCCGTTCTTGCTGGCAATCAGACAGCCAATTTTCCGGGGCGTGCCCTGTGTCGGGCCGTTTCCTTCCATCCCAACCACCGCATCGCAGATGCATAGCCTGGGAGCGGAATACTCGTACAGGTCAACCAGAACGTTTGCAAAATCCTCTGCCTGGGGAAACTTATAGTGGAACTCCGGTTTCAGTGCTCCGGGAATGGAGCCGAAGAAGTTCTTGATCGCGCAGGTCATCCCCATCATGCCGTGTGTTTTCAGCTTGCACAGGTCAATGATGGCGTCGGCTTTGCCGAGGTAAGCCGTGTACGGGAACTGCTTTGCTTTCACGGCATCAGGGTAATCGACCTGCTCTATGGAGAAGTCGTCGTTGAGCTCAGCCCCCAGCTTCTCTGCCTGTCGCATACCGCAGACATCGTAAACCACGCGCAGATAAGCGGAAGAGTAGATTCCGCCCGGCCCGTCACCGATCACAACCTCGGCTCCTTGCTCTCGCAGGATCTTCACAAGCGCGCAGACAACAGCCGGGTGCACAGTGGCAGCGGTATCCGGCTTCATGGCGGTTACCAGATTCACTTTCACCGCAATCCGCATACCGGGCTTTACAAAGGCGAGACCGTCAATGGCATCCAGTGCTTTACGAAGCGCTGCCTCAACCCGGGAATCTTCATAAGTGTCGCATGCCGCAAGGGCAATATCGTAATACATTCCTTATTCCTCGAAAATCCTGTCACAGAAAGACCGGATCAGCTTTGTGTATCTGGGTTCATCCACGAGAAAGCTTAACCCGTGAACAGCGCCGGGAAAAGTGTGCCGTTCGATCATGCGAGGATTTGCTTCAGCAATTCTCTGGCTCATCTCACAGGGAACGAGACCGTCGGCTTCCCCGTGGATGATCATAATCGGTACCTTCGTGCTTTTTACAGCCTTCACAGCATCCGTATCCTTCAGAGAAAAGCCACCGAACATTCTGGCGGCCAGCAGCGTGAGAGGATAAGCGATCTTCATCGGGAGATGCTTGGAATGCCCGAACTCCATGATCATCTCAGCCGGTGAGGTAAACGGGCAGTCCGCAATGATCCCGCGTATATTTGCGGGCAGGTCCAGCTCCGATGCCATCAAAACAGTTCCTCCACCCATGGAAATGCCAACCAGAAGGATCTTCAGGCCTGCTCCGAATCGCTCCACCGCCCAATTTGCCCAGCTGAGGACATCCTGACGTTCTTTCACACCAAAGGTGATGGTATGTCCCTCACTGGAACAGTGGGCCCTTTCTTCGATCAGAAGCACATTGAATCCAGAGTCAAAACAGATTTGAGCGCCGCCGCAGAAATCCCGCGATGGCGTGCCACGGTAGCCATGGCATAGAATAGCAAGGGGAGCGCCATTTTTTGTGTGATAGTAGCGTCCGGCAAGCTTCAGCCCGTCAAAGGACTGAATATGAACACGTTCAAAAGGCCGGGAATTCAGCCGGTCAATCAGCTCAATGCTGCGATCATGCTGTTCTTTGCTCATCGGGATAAGGATCTGATGGTCATCGTTCTGAGTTCCCGTTGGTGAGTAAAATCCATACCGGTAAATGACGTAAGATGAGACAAAAGCTACTGCAGCCGCTGCAACTGCACCGCCAATGGCATTCTTGATGTGGTTCATGATGTTTGCTCTCCTGATTCCGAAGGTAACCTGCCCGAAAGGATATGTCGGGATTTTATCACAGAAACAGAAAACGGACAATAAGAGAACACTCAGTATATTGAGAAAGAAACGGGATTATGGTAAAATCCCGATCAGCTATTGCTGATGAGAAACAGGGGATGCGGCAAGGAGATCATGATGAAACAGTCTCTGCGGGATGAAATTCTTCGTTATGCAAAAAGAAAATACGGAAGCGAGGCTGAGTACCTTTGGGCAAGATATCCGACCTATGCCATCGTACGGCATCAGGACAACCAGAAGTGGTACGGGCTGATTATGAACATACCCCGGAGCCGGCTTGGACTGGAAGGGGAAGAGATCGTCGATGTTTTGAACGTAAAGCTGGGCGATGCGCTGCTGTGCGATCTCCTGGTACAGCAGGATGGATATTACCCGGGCTATCATCTGAACAAAGGGGACTGGATCTCCATTCTGCTTGACGGCACAGTCCCGGTCAAGGAAATCCAAGATCTGCTCGACCGCAGTTACCTGGTTACAGCGTCAAAAAAAACAAAAGACGCTCTGCGGCCACCGAAAGAATGGATTATCCCATCCAACCCGGAGTATTTCGACATTGTCCACGCGTTTGATTCTACGGATCTGATTCACTGGAAGCAGGGGCAAAGCATCAAGGCAGGGGATACGGTGTATATGTACGTTGGTGCCCCGGTTTCTGCAATCCTGTATCAATGCATTGTTACGGAAACGGACATCCCATACACGGGAAAGAATGCGAATGTGAACATCAAATCGCTAATGATGATCCGGCTTCAGAAGCGGTATCCACCTGATAAGTTTACGTTCGAAAGGCTAAAGTCCGATTACGGAATCTATGCGGTCAGGGGACCAAGGGGAATCCCGGAGAATCTGAGCGAAGACCTGAAAGTTTGAAGTCGTGTAATTGGCTCTGCATGATCATGGAATTAATGCGGAAGAGGAGAGCTTAGCCTCTTGGTACCTCTTATCAAAGAAAGAATTGGAGGAACAGAGAATGAATATCCTGATTTTGAATGGAGCACCGGCGGGGGACAACAGCATCACCCTGCAGACCATGCTTTATGTCCAGAAGTTTTTCCCAGAACACAGCTATGAACAGCTGAACGTCGGCCAGAAAATCAAGTCCATTGAGAAAGACTTCTCAAATGCCAAATTCATGCTTGAAAAGGCAGATCTCCTGATCTTCAGCTATCCGGTCTATACCTTCCTTGTTCCGTCACAGCTTCATCGGTTCATTGAATTGATCAAGGAGAACGAAATACGGCTGGATGGAAAGTTTGCCACGCAGTTTTCAACTTCAAAGCATTTTTACGATACCACGGCACACGAGTTTATTCGGGAGAACTGCGCGGATCTGAATCTGAAATACATCCGGGGACTCTCCGCAGACATGGAGGATCTGCTCCAGAAGAAAGGGCAGAAGGAAGCACTGGACTTCTTCCGGCATGTGCTGTGGTCGATTGAAAACGATGTGTTTGAGAACAGTTCCGGGGCGAAAGCGAACAAAGGAGCATGCAAACCCGCAGCTGTTCCGGAAAAGGAGAGCACTCATTCGGCGGAGGGCAGCATTGCGCTGGTGACGGATTTGGCAGAGGACAATGAGACGTTGCGGTCCATGATCGAGCGATTTGTTCGCGTGGCGCCCTATCCCTGCAAAGTTGTGAACATCCACGAGTTTCCGTTCTCCGGCGGATGTCTCGGCTGCTTCCACTGCGCCGCTGACGGAACCTGTATTTACAAGGACGGTTTTGATAAGCTCCTTCGGGAAAATATCCAGGAAGCCAGCGCCACGGTATACGCCTTTACGATCAGGGATCATTCCATGGGTTCCCGCTTCAAAATGTACGACGACCGCCAGTTCTGCAACGGCCACCGCACGGTAACCATGGGGAAGCCTGTCGGTTACCTCGTGGACGGTGCTCTCAGCGCTGAGCCCAATCTCCGCCAGCTGATGGAAGCGAGAGCCCAGGTAGGAGGAAACTATCTCACCCGGATTGCGGGAAATGAAGCGGATCCGGACCGGGAGATCGACAATTTTGCCAAGGAAATAGGCTTCGCTGTTCAAAATGACTATCAGCAGCCGGCGAATTTCTATGGAGTCGGCGGCATGAAGATCTTCCGTGACCTGATTTACACCATGCAGGGCATGATGCGGGAGGATCACCGTTTCTACAAGGAGCATGGTTTCTATGACTTCCCGCAGAAGAAGATGGGCATGGTTCTTGGCATGTACCTGGTGGGTTCCATGATGAACAACGAGAAACTCAGCAAAAAGATCGGAGGAAACATGACCAAGGGAATGCTGATGCCGTACCAGGCCGTGATCAACAAGGTAAAACCCGACAGCGGTAAAGAGCAACGAAAAAAGATATTCCGAAAGAAAGGCTGAATTCTTCCATAAAATACGGCAATGTGATCCGGGGAGAGTTTGTCAGCCGGCCAAACCGCTTTATTGCGAACGTCCTGATTGATGGAAGCCCGGTTGTCACCCATGTGAAGAACACCGGTCGCTGCAAGGAACTGCTTCTACCTGGAGCAGAGGTGTACCTTGAAAAAACGGATAATCCCCAGCGGAAAACGGCCTATGATCTGATTGCGGTCAGGAAATCCAACGGGCTTCTGATCAATATCGACAGTCAGGCACCGAATCAGGTGGCTCGAGAATGGCTGGAACGGCAGACGTTCGATTTTATCCGACCGGAGTACACCTATGGGAATTCCAGAGTGGATTTCTATATGGAGAAAGGAAACCAGAGACATCTGATGGAAGTGAAGGGCTGCACGCTGGAAATGGACGGTATCGGTTACTTCCCGGATGCTCCGACCGAACGGGGAGCGAAACACCTGAAAGAACTCAGAAAAGCCGTTTCGGATGGGTATAAAGCCGCGATTGCCTTTGTCATCCAGATGGATGGAATTTCAGAAGTCAGGCCGAATACCGATACGGATCCTGAATTTGCACAGGCGCTGGAAGAAGCGAGAGGTGCAGGAGTCAGCGTGATGTTCCTGATGTGCCATGTGGAGCCGGATAGTTTGGTGATAATAAAAAGCAACTGGCACACAGACCAGTTGCTGTAAACAGGCGATAACAGAACTGAGAGCCACTATGCCTCCATCAGTTTCTGAACAAGGCTGTTATCCTCATTAACTAAATAAATCAGCTTCTTTGCTGTCGGAGTAGGGGATGTGCGGCCTGACTCCCAAGCCTCCACTGTTCTGCGAGAAACACCAAGCATGTCAGCAAAACTCTTTTGTGTCATGTTCAGTGATTTTCTTGTTCTGCAGACGTCAACGACGGGCAAGCTCCGCTTCCGAGTAAATGTATCTGCAGCAGCCTGGCCCTTGGAAGCCGCGAGGGCCTCAGTCAGACCATCCATCATCTCACTGAAGAAATCCATATCTTTGAAATTGTCCTCAATTTCCTCCATTGAAAGAGAGGATTTAAAAGTCAGCTCATTCATAACAACTCACTCCTTCTGAATGGCCTCGATAAGCTTTCGAATCATCTTCTTCTGGTCAGACGTCAGATTATCCTGTACATTTTTGGGGTAGGCAAGCAGAAAATACAGTTTTTCCTTCTCAAAAACATCAACGTATATCACACGTCCGCCGCCAGATTTACCTCTGCCCTCCAATTGAATCCGCATTTTTCTAGCTCCGCCGGTGCCTTCAATGACATCTCCAAGCTGCGGATTCTCCAGAAGTGCTTCCTCAAGAAGCTTTTGATCAGCATCATTGAGACCCATTGCTTTCCAGCTTCGCTGAAAGGGTGCCGTGTACACAAATTCTCTTGTCATCCTTCAATCACCTACGATCTTATCGTAATTCATTATATACGATTTAATCGTATATGTCAACAGATAAGATTACCAATAATTTATGAAAGGATTCCTCAGCAATGGATGAACGCTTGAAAAAGCAACTTGAATTTGCTCTCGAAATCGATAAAGAAAAGAACATTTTTCGCCAGACGCATCTCTCCGGACACGGAAGAAATGAGAACGATGCCGAGCATGCCTGGCATATGGCGATCATGGCCTATCTGTTGAGGGAGTATGCGAACGAAAAGGTGGATCTTGCCAAAGTGATGCTGATGTGCCTGATCCATGACATCGTTGAAATTGATGCAGGCGATACTTATGCCTATGATCCTGAGAACCTGAAAACGCAAAAGGAACGGGAAGAAGCAGCAAAGGAACGTATTTTCGCTATACTTCCCGAGGATCAGAGAGCAGAACTCATCTCACTGTTTGACGAATTTGAGGACTGGGAAACAGCTGAATCACGCTTTGCCCACGCCATGGATAATCTGCAGCCCCTCATCCTCAATAACAGCAACAACGGGGGAGACTGGAAAGAGCATAATGTTTCAGCTGAGGCAGTTTATGGCCGACATCGGAAGACCAGACTTGGATCTGAAAAACTGTTTAAAGTTTCAGATGAGATCATCCAGAAGAATATACGGGAAGGAAACATTCGCAGATCGTAAGGGGCACCAGAACTGACAGGAACAAAACCTGACGAGGCAATCAGCCTTGCCCTGCGATAATTGTCCTCTTCCAGAAATCTCGATTATGGGAAATCTCGAATTGAAAGTTGCCATAACATGTGCTAAGATGTGAACGATATACTTGGCAGGGAGGAAGACACCCATGGCAGCTGTTGGACGGCAGAAGATTCAGGATGATGACCGGTTGAAACTTGTCAGGCCAGCAGTAACCGGGATGGTTTTTCTTGTTGCAGCTGTCATATTAGGGACTGCATTGATGCTTTTTCCCATTATCCGGGAGAAAACAGCTTCAAAACCTGCGGAAGTTGTTCCGGAAACGCCAAAGATTACGCATATTCCCGCGCGACCGTCTATGGCGCCAACGCCCGTGCCGGATATAACGAGCTTTAAGCTGTTCACATACGGACGAGAACTTGATGCAGACGGATTTACGGCGTACGTAGGAGATAAGCCGGTTACTCTCTCAGTGGAAATCGTCCCGTACATGAGCCATCCACCTGTCAACTGGACTGTAAGCAACAGTGAAGCGGCGAAAATGACTATAAGCGATGATAGAAAGAGCTGTGAATTCACACCGTTGAAATCAGCAGGGAAAATCGAACTGACCGTCAGCTGTTACGAAACAGAAGCAGTATTTCCAGTATACGTATGGGAGAGATAAGGCCCGTTTGAAAGCTGTTCGGTAACCAAATCAGAACTGAATCATGGAACAACGAAGCGGCACCCGGGTCCGGATGCCGCCATTTTTTTATATTCTGCTATTCTGCTATCTAACGCTGACAAACAGGGCGTCTTCACCGGCCTGTTCCATGTCATCCTGCCAGGTAAGCTCGTTTGTGCTCAGCAGAGTAAACGACCCTGAGCCGTTTTCGTAAACAAGATTTTCTGTATCTGTCCCGTCTTCAGCAAAGGTGATGATGCTGTGTCTGCAGTCCGTGTACTGAAGAATGTTGCTCGCGGCGGGGGAAGCAGTCATGGTCCAAACATACATTTCTGCCGCTCCATTGCCCCAGTTGACCTGGATCGTATACTTCTCATCGGAAACTTTCTCAATCTCAATGTTTCCTCTGCCGGCGATTTTCTCCGCCCAGCTTCCGATCAGGCTGTCAGGAGTGTACCCGAACAAGGCCATCTCGTCCACAATCTCAGTGAAAACGAGGGCATTGCCGGTCACTTTGCTCGTAGCTTTAATCCCAACGGTATATTCACCGGGCTCGGCAGAGAAAGAGGCGGAATCGCCTCCGCTGACCGTCGTCTCATAAGCCGGCTCATCCGGGAAATCCTCGGAGCCGAGCACACCGAGCATAAAGCGAAGGGAAATCTCGCTGCCAGCGTCCAGGCCGGTTGCATCGATAACGATCTGTTCGCCTTCGCCGACAGTAAGGTAGCCCAGACCAACACTGTCCTTTGGACCGCGATCAGCAGTTATGCTGATACTGTTGTTCTCATTGGTGCTGACTCCAAACACCGGTTTCTGGCCACAGCCAGAAAGCAGGAGCACCACAAGCAGAAAAGGAAGCAGTTTCTTCATGTTCACACCTTCACGGAAAATCCGTTCAGTTCAATACCGTCTGCCGGAATTATGATGTATTTCCGTCCGTCCAGCTCCCTTGACTCGACCTGGAAGCTCATTTCGGGGTTCACCGTAATAGTTACATCCCCGGCCTTGACCTCAAATCTCCTCAGGTCAACGATGTTTTCAGGATTGACAGCGGACTTACCGAAGTGTTCCTCATATTTATCCCTAAAGACGTCCAGCTTCCCGTCTTCTACTCCGCAGTCGGAGAGGATATTGACAAGATCGCCGGAATTGAGGACAAGCGGCTCGTCATCTTCGTTTGCGTCGATCTGCGCCTGGATCCTTTCGGTAAGCCCTCTGACCGTTTCGAGTTCGTTGATTTCCGCATCAGCCAAGGCGTCCTCAAAGGCCTGACGCTCCTCAGCGGGAGTCATTGCCATTTCCGTCTTGAAGAGAGCCTCGATAAGCTCGAAATGCATTTCCTCCGGCTTCCGTGAGTAGAAAAGCGCGTTGTAAATGTTAGCGCTGCGGTTGTCAAAAGCAGGGAAGAGGAAACCCGCTTCCGGGGCGCAGACGAGCTGCTTTGCAAGGCTGTTGTGGAATTCATTCTCGCCGGAGAAATAGCCCAGGGCCAGCTTGCCGTCTTTGACCGGGCAGATTGCGCAGACAAAGTAACGGAAGACCTGGTCATCATGCTCTTCGGCATAGTGCTCTGCAGACTTGTCCACATCGCCATGGCCGCGATAGGGGACATCGTAAGCGTCGTTAGCGCAGAGGATCAGGAAATTGTCCTCCGATTCGTAGTTTTCAATCACGGTCTGGAAGAATTCCTGCCGGGCTTCAGGCTTGTCATCCCGAAGGCTCATGAGCAGGCGGTGCTCATCGCTGTCGGCAACCTGGGCGGAGGTGAAGACAATATCGCTCAGATTTCTGCCCTGTGCTCCCGAAAGAACCTTCTTCAGGAAATCCAGATACTGCTTCTTCTCTTCCTCCGGCATAAGGGCCAGAGACTCGTCAAGATAGGAGATAACTTCCTTGTTCCCGTTCACATAGCAGCCGTAAACGTGGCCAATATTGGACTTATCAGGTTTAAAACGCTTTCTGATTTCGCTGATTTCTTTCTTGTTCATGCAATGTTCCGGTACTTTCCGGGCTCCTTTCAAAACATGATATCTGTAAATCCGCCGTCATCCATGGCAACGGCGGTAATATTCTGGCGGTCGGCAATGGCAACCTTTTCCTTCTCAAGCTGAGCTGCGACGATAGCGGCTTCTTTGGTTTTGCATTCCCGGATAATCCGCTCGGTATCTTTTTCAATTACTGCATACATTCCAAAGTCCTCCATAACGTGATGTGCTTTGCGCACAAGGCGGGAGTATACCCGAAGATTAACAGAAAAACAAGCCTTGACTTTTTAACCGGGTTATGCTTTCCGCTGGCTCTGCAGAGCTTTCTCCACGGCGGCTTTCCAGTAGATCTGGCCGCACACCGGGCAAAGCAGGGAACCGTCCCTGCGGATATTCTTCTTTTCCAGTCTTGTGTTGCACAATTTGCAGGTGATCATGATTCTTCTCCTTCGGAAGTGGTTGTTTACATGACGAAACCACAAGATGTTGTGGCAATGTTCATAACTCGGTCGAAAATGTTGAAAACATAAGTTCTCAACTCGCCTTGAGCATTGGATTACGCTTTGCCCGTATTCAGCCCCGATGCTGCAGATATAAAACCTGAGCGACCGATTTAAGGCATAGTGAAACCCGCAAATTCAGTATTTGCGTCACGTAAGATACAGAATCTGCGGGTTACACGGCAAAATGATGCCGATAATCCTTCTTTTTTGATGCTCTGTTCTGGGGCAATCAGGTTCCGGAATGCGGATTAAAAGGGGGAGTTCAGATTATGCCGGCTGGCCGCGAAACAGCTCCGCAAGCATCGTGAGAAATTCATCGTCAGGCTCGGTCTCCTTGCTGCTTTCACGCTTTTCCAGCCAGCGGGCAAGCGCTGATTTCTCCTGCTCCATCCTTCTTCACCCTCTCTTGTCGTAGTAGGGAATCCCATATTTTGTGCTCAACGGGCGGTATTATACTCCGGATGTTGATTTCTGTCGATAAAAGATCAGAGTCAAAAAAGTAAAAATAAGTAACGTGACCTCGGGGCAGTATGTGAATTTTCAGAAGAACCAGCTGTTTTCAGGCAGCGCGCCCAGGAGGGCTTTCCTCACTTTTTCCTGCCCTTCAATTGCTGCTTCCAGACTTTTTCGGTATTTGTCATCACCGTTCCGTACCATGTCGTACAGGAAGAATTCCGCCCTTTGATAGCAGGCCTGAGCAGATTTGAGATCCTGCTCGGTCCCAAGGCCCTCCAGATACATCTTCCCAAGGCGGAGGTAGACGGGACCTGCTACGACGGGCGCTGCTTCGTCCGTCATGGTCTGCATACAGCGTGAGAAGATGCAGAACGCTTCTTTCTCGTTCTTCTGCACATAATATCCGTTCAGATACATGTCTCCGATCTTGTAAAGGGAGATCAGGTGACCGTCAAAGGCGCCCAGAGCGAAATAGTGAAACGCCTTCTCATAATCCGTTTTGCCGTTGCGACCGTAATAATAACAGTAGCCGAGGTTTCCCTGGGCCTGCCGGCTGCCGTTCTGGCAGCGAGATGATAATAGTGCATGGCCTTCTCGAAGCTCTGCTCAAATCCGCGGTGCCCGTCGTAGTACTGCGCTCCGAGGTCGTTCATGGCTTCGGCATTCCCTTCGGCGATTTCCGCCTCGTACAGCTCCGTGATAAAATCGATCAGAAAATCCGGAAGATCATCCGGCTGATCAAGATGGATCAGGTTGGAGGCGATTTCGTACGGAGACAGGTCATCATCGTCCTCATCAAACGAGGAGAGATATCCAAACGTCTCGGGATACTCCCCGGCATCCAGCATGGAGAGAATATCGTTGATCATATCGAACATATGGAGCTCCTTTCAGTCGTCAAAAAAGATATCGTACTTGATCATGTCGTCAACTGTGATGTTGTACCAGGGACGAGACTGCTGCTTCTTCGTGTTCTTCTTTTTGGCCTTGCTGCCCGATGGAGACAACAGCCCGATGAGAAGCAGAGCAATAATGAGATAACCCATCCGGTTCTACCGTCCTTTCACGCGCTCTGCAGCTCCTTTCGCGGAGCTGATTTTGCCCTTTTCATCTTATATTCGCATTCTATCACAAATAGTGTCCCGAAAATTCCCCTTGATCGACGAATTGGCGCAGGACTTGCAAATAATGCAGGTCCGCTTGTGGACAATGGTCTGTTTCTTTGCTAAAATACAGCTTGAGTTCATTCCTGAATCGGTCGATTATTACGTTTAAGAAGGTGCTGAAATGGACATCCCAAAGAGCATACCTCCGAAATTCTACAAGAAATATGAAGAGGCGGCTTCTCTGATTATTCCTTTCTGTGAGGAGCACCTGGATAAAGAATACGAAGAACTCTGTATTCGCGCTCTGCAAAAGCTTTGCAGAAAGAGGACGGAACCAATATCCTCCGGCAGAAGCAACACCTGGGCTGCGGGGATCGTTTATGCGGTCATGCTGGCTAATGGGGTCTCCGGAAACAACGCGAGCCGGATTATGAGCGATAGGAGATATCACCTGGATTCGGCAACTGTTTCAACCGCATTCGGCGTATCAAAGGGTGGAATGGCGGAAAAGGCAAAGACGGTGAAGGATGAACTCAGGCTTACTCACGAGAACGAGGAATGGATCGTGGAATCCTGCAGGGACGGCGTACACGCAATGAAAGTGATGCGGAGCATGCTGTCCAGACGCAGATAAACGGGAGGGAATCGAACATGTATGACTGGCATAGCTTTTCCAAACGGTTTCGCGAATTATGCATTGAATACTGCGATATAGAAAATCCGGACCCGCCGGTTAACGGCATTTCCGAATCAAGGTTCAATTCCCTCATCTCGGGAACAAGAAAACCGACTCCCGAGGAGCTCCTGATCATTTCGGAAGGGTTCAACGTCAGCATCAATTACCTGATGACCGGGGACGAGCTGTTTCCAAGCATTCATGGACTGAAAAAGAAAGATGCACAGAGAATTCTGGACGAAATCGACAGCAAAAGGGAATAACGGAGAGAATAATATGGCAGCAGATGTTAACAGCAGAAAAGGTTACGTGATACGATGCCACGATCTTTTTGACGGTTCAACCCACTTTCGTGGGCTCAAAGGTATTTTTGCGGAAACGAAGGCTGGATTTGCGGCTGGGGATACGTACTCGTTGTCTGGAGCGAAGAGGGCAATATCCAATATGAACCGGCTCAGCTTTGATCCGGACAGGTATCAGTACTCAATTGAGAGACTGGACAGTTTCTATATCCCGACTGCGCCAAAAGAAAGTCGCAGGGATAAAGCCGAACTCATCGAGCATGCGATGAGAAGGCTGGATGAGCTGACAGAAGGCAACAGCTTCCATAACGGGGATAAGATGAGAATCAACGAAGTGAAGCATGTCCTGAGAGTGCTCAAAGAGGAACAGTAAACGGCTATGATCTACATCATACGGCACGGGCAGACGGAGATGAACGGAGCGCATCTGCTCCAGGGACGCAGCGACAGCCCACTGAATGAAAACGGTATCCGGCAGGCGGAAGAAGCAGCGGAAAAACTGAAGGACGTACCGTTCTCCCATGTTTTTTCAAGCCCGCTGATCAGAGCTGTGCAGACGGCAGCGATTATTGCTCCGGGGATAAGCGCTGTCATTGATAATCGGCTGATCGAAATGGATTACGGACCATATGAAGGAAGGAACCTGAATCATCTTCCGCCAGAGATCATTACCTTTTTCAGTGACTTTACGAATAATCCAGCCCCGGAAGGGATGGAGCAGCTTTCCTCCGTTGTTGCCAGAGCAGGAGATTTTTTAGAGAGTATTCGTGAGCTGGAAGGGAATATCCTCATATCCACCCACGCCATCGCCATGAAGGGAATCCTCGAATATCTGACGCCAGAATCAAATGGAGGCTATTGGTCAAAGTATATCGGAAACTGTTCCATTTATGAGGTGGATAACGACATGGGACATTCGCCAGCTGAGTTCAGCAGCGAGGTTCTTGCATGATAAAACGAACGATATGTGCTGTTGAATCCTGACCTTAAGAGCTGAATTATAAGGCATCAAAGCTGTGGCGAGTGTAAGAGTTTGAAACAATCCGGAGGGATGATCATGTTTTGTATATCTTGTGGCAATGAACTTCCAGACAATGCGACTTTCTGCTCAGCATGCGGGGCAAGGGTCAGACAGAATAATGCTTCGGCTATGCAGCAGGTTGCTGAGCCCCGTCTATATACCATGAAGTGCAATGCCTGTGGCAGCAGCCATCTAAAAAAGCTTCGCACGGGAGAATTTCTTTGTGAGCACTGTGGAACAATCTATTATGCACAAGAGCAAGATGTTTCGAAGGATGACATCGATCAAAAAATCGTAGCTTTACTGAGTGAAGCTGAGGCATACTCGGAGAAGGGCGATCTTCAAAGTGAACTTAATTCTCTTGCTGCTGCCTATTCCATTGCACCCGAAAACAAAGATGTGCTTTTGCGATACGGCAGGTCCCACATAAAGCTTGGGTTCCCGCAGAAAGCAATGGATTATTTTCGACAAGCAGAAGCTCTATTTCCGGATGATCCGATCGTATATGTCAACATCGGAACGGCACTGCTCAAACAGGGGCATTATGCAGAAGCAAAACCACAGTATGAAAAGGCTCTCTCAATCATCGAAGTGGATCCGCTTTCTGCTCCAACGGGTGATATTGCAGTCACTTACGGGAATTACGCTCTCTGTGTCGGCCGGCTGGGGGATAAAAGGACCGCCAGAAAATACCTTGCCCTCGCGAAAGAGAAAGGTTATAGTGCTGCTTCTATCGATTGGATATGCAAAGAGCTGCATATCCCGCGGTGGCTGGTCTGAGTGTCATATTCCAGCTGCGCTGGTACTTCGAATCTCATTCGAAACTGGCAGGAAACATAACGGCCAAAGGGTGCTATAAATCGGAGGTAAAGCATGACTAAAAAGACGAGAATACTATCATTTTTGCTGGTTTCAGCCCTTGTGCTCTGCATGACTGGCTGCGCCAAACTAAGGAGCGGGGTGCACGACCTTCATGGCAGCATTATCGGAAACGAGTATTACATAGATATATTCGACAACACCGGGATCCGAACGCTGAGATCGCATGGAAAGAAGATTGATATTGACAACAATGTCGTAGAGGAAAGGTCCTACTCATCAACTACTGACGAATGGTATACGACGAAGACGCTGAGTTCCGTCATTACGATTACAATCGACGGAAGCCAGCTGATTTCGTGCGGGGACACCTGCATTTTCTATGATAAGCGGCTCACACCGGAGTATGAGTTCTACCTTGACAATATAGACAGTACATCGTCAGGGCTGACGGATGCGGCTTTGATCAGCGGCCTCGTAAACAGCGTGAAGAATGTGTTTGGCAAGCCAATGGTCGTGGTGATTAAGTCGCAAATGGGGGTGCCAATCTATGCTTTTTCCGGGAATAAAGTCTATTGGGAAGTTGAAGACGATCTTCCAAGATTCACAAAACTGATGATTGATGGTAAGGCGCTGTATATCCATAGGGCAAACTTCCAGATCATTGACAAGAACTTGCTCGATTGAGAATAATGATAGGAGTTAAATCAACATGAGGAGAAAAGATCGCGAAGTAACAAATCTTGAGGATATTCTTTCCATCCTTGATAAAGCTAAAATTCTTCATCTTGGTCTCTTCGATGGTGAATTTCCGTATGTTGTTCCTCTGCACTACGGATACGAATATAAGGATGAAAGCCTCGTATTCTACATGCACTGTGCAGGGGAAGGGCACAAGCTCGATCTGATCCGCTCAAATCCCCGGGCTTGTATTGAGTTGGAATGCGATGTCGAACTCGTTTCAGGAGATCAGATTCCCTGCCAGTACGGTTCAACTTATGCGTCTCTAATCGGCCGGGGAATTTCAGAAAAACTCAGGGATAAAGAAGAAAAATGCAAAGCTCTGTCTCTGTTGATGAATCATCAGACAGGAAAAGCGTTTGAAATAAACGAGAAGATGGCTTCAACAGTGGAAGTCATAAAAGTTGTTGTTAATGAATTTTCTGCCAAATCCAGAAAAAAACCTAATGACAATGTAAATCTCGCAGGCTGATGTGAGGTGGCCTCTATGATCGAACAGATGAAATGGACAAGAGAACCGACAGATTACAGAATCCACCAGGGAATTATTGAAATAACGACAGCCCCGAACACGGATCTGTGGCAGAGGACGTATTATCACTTCCGAAATGACAACGCCCCGGTGTTCCAAATGGAAACAGAGGAGAAATACTTTTCTTTCATTGTCAAGACAGAATTCACTGAAAGCCATCACCGATTTGACCAGTGCGGAATTGTCATGTACCTGGATTCCGAAAACTGGCTGAAGGCATCGGTGGAATATGAAAACGAATCCTTTCAGCATCTGGGGTCAGTAATAACGAACCATGGCTACTCAGATTGGGCGACAACCCAGATCCCTGTGAATGTTAAGAGCATGTGGTACCGTTTCAGCAGGAGAGAAGACGATTACTGCATAGAGTGTTCCCAGAATGGAGAAACTTTCACTCAGATGAGAATCTGCCACATGTGGGAAGGCGCAGGGAAAATCCGGTTCGGGATCTACGCCTGCAGCCCGGAGAATTCCAGCTTTAAGGCGGTCTTTTCTGACCTTCAGATAACCGATTGCGTGTGGCAGGCCCACGACGGCCAGCAGCCTGACTGAAGAGATGGAGTACTTTACCAATATTAACGGAATAGACGTTAGTGCCGTGTTCCGCGATGAGACAGTTTCTGAGCTGTTTGTCCCGCTCTTGAAACAGCTGGCAGAACTGCACATGGAAAAACGTCAACGCATACTCGTTATGCTGGCAGCCCCGCCAGGTGCGGGAAAAAGCACACTGGCAAGTTTCCTTGAGAATCTGTCCAAGGAAATAATTCCTGAGAAAACACTGCAGGCTGTGGGAATGGACGGTTTCCATCTGCGGCAGGATTATCTGCTGTCGCATACCGCGGTTGTGAACGGGGAAGAGGTCTCTCTTGTGAAAATAAAGGGAGCTCCGATCACCTTTGATCTTGAAAGGCTCACGCGCAAGACCGAAGAACTGAGGACACAGCAGGTTTGCAAGTGGCCGCGTTATGACAGACTGCTTCACAATCCGGTTGAGGATGCCGTCTCCGTCGATGCTGATATCGTGATCGTTGAAGGAAACTACCTCCTCCTGGACGAAGAGGGTTGGCGGAATCTTTCACTCTTTGCAGACTATACGATCTCTCTTACGGCAGGAGAGGAATTGCTCCGGGAAAGGGTGATTTCGAGGAGAATTGCTACGGGCGTAAAAAGGGAAGATGCTGAAGCATTTGTAGACTTCAGCGATATGGCAAACGTGCGGCTCTGCATTAAAAAAATGAAACCGGCTGAGCTGCAGCTTGAAATCCTGAATGATAATGACATCATACGCAGGGCATAGGCACGGAGAGAAATGAAAATCCGACGTTGGGGCTCAAAGATAGATTTCCTGATTACAAATAAAGAATATGGGAGCCGTTTATCATGAATGAGGACTTGCTGAGAGAGATTCGCAGTGCGGATATGGATTTGATCCTGGAATTCCGGGACTATGTCAGGAATGGAGTAAGGATAGTCCAGGGTTCAAAATGGATGGAGCTCTTCCATCATATGACGCAGCGCTCGATCCTGATCACATCCGAAATGAACGGGGCGTATCGAACAAAAGAGGAAATGCATAAGCTGCTTTGCGAACTGACATGCTGCGATATCCCGGAATCTGTGGGACTTGTTCCTCCGTTTTCAGCAGATTTCGGAGCCAATATCGTGATCAGGGAAGGTGCCTATATCAACGCATTCGTTTCCATGCAGGATCAGGGCGGCATTTTTATTGATGAGGGTGCTCTGATCGGCCATCATGTGGTTCTGGCGACCCTGAACCACGAGCTGGATGCCGCGCACAGGCATGATCTGATCGCAAAGCCGATTCATATCGGGAAGGGCGCCTGGATAGGGGCGCATGCCACCATTTTGCAGGGGGTTACGGTCGGAGATAACGCCGTGGTTGCCGCCGGAGCGGTTGTAACGAAGGACGTCCCGGCAAATACGGTCGTTGGCGGCATCCCAGCAAAGCTGATAAAAGAAATCAAAGACGGCACGGAGTAAAGAGAAATCCTGGAGAGCTGGATTATAAAATGATCGAACGGATAAAAGGGGAAGAGTATGGCAGCGGAATTAACATGGGAAAGCATACGAGATAACGCCAGAAAGGTTCTTGCACCCAAATGCATGGTATGTCCCACATGCAATGGGAGAGCTTGTGCCGGGAAAGCGCCGGGGCCCGGAGGCAAAGGAACCGGCAGCACGTTCATGCGGAACTATGATTATCTGCACGAGCATGTGAGACTTCACATGGATGTGGTTGGAGAGCCGTTTATACCGGATACCCGGATCAGCTTCTTGGGGAGGGAGCTTTCCGTTCCAGTTCTGGCGGCACCGATCGGGATGGTTGCATTCAGTCTTTCTGATGCAATGAACGAATATACCTACGCGAAAGCGATTCTCGAAGGAATTAAGGAAGCCGGATCTCTCGGAATCACCGGAGGGGGAGCGGCGGATGAAAACTTCTTTGAGCCGCTGCGCGCACTGAAAGAGCTGGACGGCAGCGGCATCCCCAGCCTGAAACCGTGGAGACAGGAGCTGATTTTGGAAAGACTGGCATGCGTGAAGGATGCCGGAGCAGACACCTTCCTTATCGATATTGATACGGCAGGGCTCCCTCATGCGGGCATGGCTGCTAATCCAGTGGAAAGAAAACCCGAAGAAGCACTTGCAGAGATCGCCAGGTACACGGACATGAATTTCCTGGTGAAGGGAATCATGACGCCGGAGGCCGCGGTTAAGGCGATCCGGGCCGGAGTATCCGGAATTGTTGTTTCAAACCATGGCGGGAGAGTCATCGATGAGGGGCTGGCAACGGCGGAAATGCTGCC
>Ga0256405_10006544_pt1 | contig 18518 bp, 13 predicted proteins | sample RumenRJG_02DNA_FD_189096 | JGI IMG/M metagenome (GOLD analysis project Ga0256405, IMG submission 189096) | Bovine rumen microbial communities from Lethbridge, Alberta, Canada - RJG_02 | ecosystem: Host-associated > Mammals > Digestive system > Stomach > Rumen | place: Canada: Alberta... | reverse complement strand
CAAGATGAAAGCCTTCAGGTCATGCCTGAAGGGAATAAGGGATATACCCTTCTTTTTCTATAGATGTGTTACTGTCTTTGGTTAGGCAGCGGCATCTGCCCGCCACGGACAATCCCCCTTGGGCCCATATTTTTTTAAAGTTGTAGCAAAACGAACCGAAAATCAATTATAATAGAAAAAAAGAGAGAAAATCTTTCGATTTCCTCTCCTTTGTGATTCCGGCGGGATTCAAACCCACAACCTTCTGATCCGTAGTCAGATGCTCTATTCAGTTGAGCTACGGAACCATTCAGCTCCTCATTATCTGATTTGCGGGTGCAAAGGTACACACTTTTTTCGAACTGACCAAACATTTTGGGGACTTTTTTCTAAAAAAGTTGGAAAAAGCGATAATCGTGTGTTTTTGATTATAGTTTTTGCTTAACTATGTTGCTTTTCCCATAAATTTTTTCTATCTTTGTCCCCAAAAGATTAGAATAATATGGAAGATTCGGTATTCAACAAATATCTCGATGAGATAGGGAAGGAGGCGCTGCTGTCGGATCAGGAAGAGCGCGAACTGTCGGAGAAGATTCTGAAGGGCGACCAGCGGGCACTATCGAAGCTTGTGGAAGCCAACCTTCGATTTGTAGTCACTGTGGCCCGTCAGTACAGAGGACAGGGTGTTGAGATGGAAGATCTGGTAAGCGAAGGAAATATAGGACTGATGAAGGCTGCCGCGAATTTCGATGCCAGCAGAGGTGTACGCTTTGTTAACTACGCAGTCGTTCATGTGCGCCAGCAGATCGAGAAGGCCATTGCCCAGCAGTCAGGACTCTATCAGGTGCCCAAGGATGTGAAGCACGATGAGGTGGCTCGCCAGCAGAGTATGCCCCTTTCTGTGGATGCCCCCTTAGGACATCGGACTAATATGAGTCTGCTGTCTGTGTTGGTGAATCAGGATGCGCCTTTGGCTGATGAGCGTGTCCACTCAGAGGTGATCGAGGATGCGGTGGAGTTTGCACTTGGCTCTCTCGACAAGCGAGAGACTAAGGTGATCAACTCCTACTTTGGCATCGGACAGGAACATGAGACGATGGCTGAGATTGCTGAGGATCTGGATCTGAAACGTGAGCGCGTGCGTCAGATTCGCGACAAGGCCATCCGAAAACTCCGTAAGGCCTACAAGAATCGCCTGAAGGATTTGCGCAGATAAAGGTCATAAAAATGGCTCCCCGAAGGGAGCCTTTTTTTTATTTGATCAAGTCAACTGAGCGTTTCAGGAACTTATCTAAGGCTTCACCCTTAAGCATTCCGTTCTGAAGCAGGGCGAGGTCGATGAGTTGGTGGACGATCGAGTTGTCCTTAGCATAGTCGGCAATCACGGCCTGTTTCTTATCCTTCTGCTCCTGTACGGCCTTCTCGGCTTCTGCCTTCTGATCCTTATCCTCCTGGGTCAGTTCGTCGTACTTCTTCTTATCCTGCTGCTGACGGATGGCTGCCAGACGAGCCTCCAGACCCTTGAGTTCTGACTCGATGGGCTTCAGGGCCTCGGCAGTAGCGCTCTCGCTGTCGGTGAGCACCTTCTTCACCAGCGGATGATCGGCATTGAGTACGATGTTGAACGAGTCGGGCATCTGTCCGTAGAAGTTCATGCCAGGCTGGAAGCGGCTCATCTCCTTCATACGACGCATATACTCATTCTGAGTGATGATGACAGGACGAGCCTCCTCGCCGAGGGCATCCACCTGAACCATAAACTCGCACTTGTCGATTTTTGGCAACTGCGTACGGAACACGGCTGACAGATTGTCACTCTGCTCCTCTGTGAGTTCCGTCTTGGGTGCATCGCTCTTCACGATCAGACGGTCGATAATGTCGCTGTCCACACGGGTGAAACGGCTCTTCTCAAACTTCTGCTCCAGTGTCTGGATGGTGGGAACATCGAGCTGACCGTCGAGCAGCAACACGCTGTAACCCTTATCCTGAGCGGCTTTGATGTAAGAATACTGCTCCTCCTTATCGGTGGCGTAGAGATAAACGAGTTGGTCGTCCTTATCCTTCTGATTAGCCTCGATGAGTGTCTTGTATTCATCGAATGTGAAGTGCTTGCCCTCCGTATCCTTAAACAGCGCAAAGTCCTTGGCGCGATCGTAGAAACCATCCTCAGAGAGGATACCGTAATTGATGAAGAGTTTCAGGTCGTCCCACTTCTCCTCGTACTGCTTACGGTCTTCCTTGAAGATCGCATTCAGACGGTCGGCCACCTTCTTAGTGATATAGGTAGAGATCTTCTTCACCTCACGATCGCTCTGCAGATATGAACGGCTGACGTTCAGGGGGATGTCGGGAGAGTCGATGACACCATGCAGCAGGGTCAGGAACTCAGGTACAATACCTTCCACCTGATCAGTGACAAACACCTGGTTGCAATAGAGCTGGATCTTGTTGCGCTGCAGGTCGATGTTCGACTTGATGCGTGGGAAATAGAGGATACCTGTGAGGTTGAACGGATAATCCACATTCAGGTGGATCCAGAACATTGGCTCATCGCTCATGGGGTAGAGCGTGCGATAGAACGACTTGTAGTCCTCGTCCTTCAGTGACGATGGCGCCTTTGTCCAAAGGGGCTCCACGCTGTTGATGATGTTATCCTCGTCTTTGTCAACCATCTTCTTCTCCTCGCTGCTCCATTCCTGCTTCTTTCCGAAGGCCACAGGTACGGCCATGAACTTACAGTACTTGTTGAGCAGACCTTCGAGCTTGTTCTTGTCGAGGAACTCCTTGCAGTCGTCGTCGATGTAGAGGATGATGTCTGATCCGTGCTCCTCACGTTCAGCATCGTCGATCTCGTAGGCAGGACTGCCGTCGCAGCTCCACTTCACAGCCTTCGATCCCTCCTTATACGACTTGGTGATGATCTCCACCTTCTTTGATACCATGAATGAAGAGTAGAAACCAAGTCCGAAGTGGCCGATGATGTTGTTGGCGTTGTCCTTGTACTTCTCGAGGAAGTCGGTGACACCAGAGAAGGCGATTTGGTTGATATACTTGTCGATCTCTTCCTCGGTCATGCCGATACCATGATCGCTGATGGTGATGGTGCCCTTGTCGGCATCGAAACTGATACGAACAGTCAGGTCGCCCAGGTCTTCCTTGTATTCGCCCTGAGCGGCAAGTGTCTTCATCTTCTGGGTGGCATCGACGGCGTTAGATACCATCTCGCGGAGGAAAATCTCGTGATCGCTATAGAGAAACTTTTTGATGACGGGGAATATATTCTCGGTTGTAACCCCGATGTTACCTTTTTGCATATGATCTTTTGTTTTGATTTTATTCCGCGAAGGATTCTGCAAAAAGCGTGCCAAAAGAAAAATCCCCCCGAGGTGAATCGGAGGGATTTGACATTATAGGGTAGGGGGAATTACTTCTTCTCGCCCTTCTCCAACTTAGCCTTCAACTCAGCGAGTGCATCGATGTCGCCCAGAGTAGTGCTGGCAGCGATGTTCTCAATCTTCGGGCTGTCTTCCTTCTTAGCGCGTGATGCCTTCTTGGCAGCAGCGGCAGCAGCCTTCTTCTCCTCACGAGCGGGATCCTCGAAGGTGCGGCTGTGAGAGAGGATGATACGCTTAGAGTCCTTGTTGAACTCAATCACCTTGAACGGCAGAGTCTCACCCTTTGTGGCCTGTGTGCCATCCTCCTTAACGAGGTGCTTAGGAGTAGCGAAGCCTTCCACATTCTCCTCGAGGGCAACTACGCCACCCTTCTCGTGCATCTCAGTGATTGTTCCCTCGTGTACAGAACCAACGGTGTACTTAGCCTCGAATACATCCCAAGGATTCTCCTCGAGCTGCTTGTGACCAAGGCTGAGACGACGGTTCTCCTTGTCGATGTCGAGAACGACTACGTCGATCTGAGCACCAACCTGAGTGAACTCTGAAGGATGCTTAACCTTCTTTGTCCAAGAGAGATCGCTGATGTGGATCAGGCCGTCAACACCCTCCTCGAGCTCCACAAATACACCGAAGTTGGTGAAGTTGCGAACCTTGGCGGTGTGCTTGCTGCCAACAGGATACTTGGTCTCGATAGCCTCCCAGGGATCCTCGCGGAGCTGCTTGATACCGAGTGACATCTTGCGCTCGTCGCGGTCGAGAGTCAGGATGACAGCCTCTACATCGTCGCCAACCTTCAGGAACTCCTGAGCTGAACGGAGGTGCTGACTCCAAGACATCTCTGATACGTGGATCAGACCCTCAACACCAGGCTGAATCTCAACGAATGCACCGTAATCGGCGATAACAACTACCTTACCGTGTACGTGGTCGCCAACCTTGAGGTTAGGATCCAGAGCATCCCAAGGATGTGGAGTGAGCTGCTTCAAGCCGAGAGCGATACGACGCTTCTCGTCGTCGAAGTCGAGGATAACAACGTTAATCTTCTGGTCGAGCTCAACCACCTTGTGGGGATCGTCAACACGGCCCCAAGACAGGTCTGTGATATGGATGAGTCCGTCAACACCACCGAGGTCAACGAATACACCGTAAGAGGTGATATTCTTAACTGTACCCTCGAGGATCTGACCCTTCTCAAGCTTACCGATAATCTCCTTCTTCTGTGCCTCGATCTCCTGCTCAATAAGAGCCTTGTGAGATACAACGACATTGCGGAACTCCTGATTGATCTTCACAACCTTGAACTCCATCGTCTTGCCAACGAACTGGTCGTAGTCGCGTATGGGGTGAACGTCGATCTGTGAGCCGGGGAGGAAAGCCTCGATACCGAACACGTCAACAATCATACCGCCCTTAGTGCGACACTTGATGTAACCCTGGATAACTGCATCTGCCTCGAGAGCCTCGTTGACCTTGTCCCAAGACTTAGACATGCGAGCCTTCTTGTGAGAGAGGATCAACTGACCCTTCTTGTCCTCAGCGCTCTCTACGTAAACCTCTACCTTGTCACCGATCTTCAGATCAGGATTGTAGCGGAACTCAGAAGCGGGGATGATACCATCGCTCTTGTAGCCGATGTTGACAACAACTTCCTTCTTGTCAACAGAGATCACTGTACCTTCTACAACCTGATGGTCGGCTACCTTGCTCAGGGTTTCGTCATAAGCCTTGTCGAGTTCTTCCTTGCTGACACCAGCACTTGTTCCATTCTCGAACTCATCCCAGTTGAAATCGTCGAGCGGCTTAACGTTCTTTGTTAAATCTGACATAATATAAAATAATTGTTGCCCCTCGTTTGTTGTTGGGGCGGGGTCTGAACAGACGTTTACCAGACCATCTTTAAAGGGTTAATATATGATAGGAGCAAGCGCCTGTTCCGGCCCCTATTTCCACCTACGGTGGACAAAACGGCTGCAAAGGTACGAAGAATAAGTGAGAAGCAAGAATCTGAAATTAAGAAATAATAGATTATTTATGAATTATTAACAAAAAAAGAAAGCGAACCCTCACGAGTTCGCTCTCTAATGATATAAGTTTATGAATTTTAGTGTGTTCTACACCAGATGTATTACACGATGCCCTGAGCCATCATAGCGTTGGCAACCTTCATGAAGCCAGCCACGTTAGCACCCTTCACGTAGTTGATGTAACCATCAGCCTGAGTACCATACTTCACGCAGTTCTCATGAATATCGTTCATGATGCGCTTCAGGTAGTCGTCAACCTCCTTAGCAGTCCAAGACAGACGCTCTGAGTTCTGTGACATCTCAAGACCAGATACTGATACACCACCAGCGTTAGAAGCCTTACCAGGAGCATAGAGGATCTTGGCATCCTGGAAGATCTTGATAGCCTCAGGCAGTGAAGGCATGTTAGCACCCTCAGCAACAGCGATCACACCGTTGTCGATCAGGGCCTGAGCCTGCTCACCGTTGATCTCATTCTGAGTAGCGCAAGGCAGAGCGATGTCGGCCTTCTCGTGCCAAGGACGCTCACCAGCGTGATATACAGCGTTAGGATACTCCTCTGCATACTCCTTAATACGTCCGCGCTCAACGTTCTTCAATTCCTTCACATAAGCGAGCTTAGCCTCGTCGATACCATCGGGATCGTAGATGTAACCGTCTGAGTCAGAGAGAGTCAAGGGGATAGCACCGAGCTGGATGCACTTCTCAGTAGCATACTGAGCCACGTTACCAGAACCAGAGATCAGCACCTTCTTACCCTTCAGGTCGATGCCACGGGTAGCGAGCATAGAGGTCAGGAAGTAAACACAACCATAACCAGTAGCCTCAGGACGGATCAGTGAACCACCGAAAGAGAGACCCTTACCAGTGAGCACACCCTGGAACTGATGAGTGAGCTTCTTGTACTGTCCGAAGAGGTAACCAACCTCACGACCACCTACACCGATATCACCAGCGGGAACATCCTCATCGGGACCGATCACGCGATACAGTTCATTCATGAATGCCTGACAGAAACGCATCACCTCAGCGTCGCTCTTACCACGGGGAGAGAAGTCTGAACCACCCTTAGCACCACCCATAGGAAGTGTTGTCAGAGAGTTCTTGAAAGTCTGCTCGAAAGCGAGGAACTTCAGGATACCGAGGTTCACTGACTTGTGATAACGAAGACCGCCTTTGTACGGGCCAATAGCGTTGTTGTGCTGGATACGATAACCCATGTTGGTCTGAACATTACCCTTATCATCTACCCAAGTGATACGGAACTCACAAACACGATCGGGGATACAAAGGCGCTCGATGAGGTTGGCCTTTTCAAACTCGGGGTGCTTGTTGTACTCTTCCTCGATGGTGGGAAGTACCTGAGAAACTGCCTGGATGTACTCCGGCTCATTGGGGAATCTCTGCTTCAGATCCTCTACAACTTTTGCTGCATTCATAATCTTTTTTCCTTTTTTATTGGTTATACTTATTGAGAATTACTATCGTTTCTTTATTTTCGTTTGCAAAATTACAGCAAAAATTTAAAATACCAAACATTTTATCAAAAAAATCGCCAAAAAACTTTCTTTTTGTAACTTAATTGATATAAATCAAGGGCAAAAGGTCAATAATTGTAGCTTTGCTTGTGCCCGAGCACAAAAAGAGCTGCACCTGGAGGGGTACAGCTCTCTTATATATATAATAAGGTGTAATGCCTTATTTGCCCATTGCGTTGAGCTTCTTCTTGATCTTATCTACGTAAGCGTCGATGGTGGCAACAGCCACGATGTTTACGACATCACGCACATTTGCACCGAAGTCGATGAAGTGGATCGGCTTGTTCAGTCCCATCTGGATCGGGCCGATGATTTCAGCATCTGTTCCCAGCATCTGCAACATCTTATAGGAAGAACGGGCAGAAGTCAGGTTGGGGAACACCAGTGTGTTGACCTTCTTACCGCAAACCTTGGTGAAGGGATATTCCTCATCACGCAGTTCGTTGTCGAGGGCAAATCCCAACTGCATCTCACCGTCGATGGGCAGATCGGGATAAAGTTGCTGCATCTCTTCTACGGCATACTTCACCTTCTTCGCACCGTCGCTGGTGTTACTACCGAAGTTCGAGTGGCTCACCATGGCGATGACTGGTTTCTCGTTGAAGAAACGGACGGCTGTAGAAGCCAACTTGGCGATATCTACGAGGGTGTCCTTATCGGGGTTCTCGTTCACGAGTGTGTCAGCGATGTAGTAGGTACCCTTCGGTGAGTTGATGATATGCATGGTACCGAAGTTCTTATACTCAGGACGGATGCCAATCACCTCCTTTACAACCTTCACGGTATTTGAATACTTGGTATAGAGACCAGTGATAAAGGCATCAGCCTCGCCAGTCTCCACCATCATCATACCGAAGTAATTGCGCTCGAACATCTTATCGTTGGCCTCCTGGAAGGTGTAGCCGTCACGCTTACGTTTCTCAGTAAGAATACGGGCATAACGCTCACGACGCTCCTGTTCTGACGGATGACGCAGGTTGACAATCTCAATGCCCTCGATGTTCAGATCGAGTTTCTTGGCGAGTTTGGCAATCACCTCATCGTTACCTAAAAGAACGGGATGACAGATACCTTCGGCCTTAGCCTGAACAGCAGCCTTCAACATCGTGGGATGTACGGCCTCTGCGAATACGACGCGCTGTGGATGGGCAGCAGCAGTAGAGTAGAGTTTCTGCGTGAGTTTGGTCTCCTGTCCGAGCAGTACGGAGAGTGAACGCTTGTACTCATCCCAGTCCTCAATCTTCTTACGGGCCACACCGCTCTCGATGGCAGCCTTGGCTACGGCTGAAGACACCTCAGTGATCAGACGGGGATCGACGGGCTTCGGAATAAAGTAGTTGCGACCGAAGGTCAGGTTGTTTACCTTATAGACATCGTTCACAACATCAGGCACAGGCTGCTTGGCCAGATCGGCAATAGCATGAACGGCAGCCAGTTTCATCTCCTCGTTGATGGCAGTTGCATGTACATCAAGTGCACCACGGAAGATATAAGGGAAACCGATCACATTGTTGATTTGGTTCGGATAGTCGGTACGACCTGTTGACATCAGCGTGTCAGGACGAGCCTCCATGGCATCCTCGTAAGAGATCTCAGGCACAGGGTTGGCGAGGGCGAAGATCACGGGATCCTTTGCCATCGACTTTACCATATCCTGTGACAGCACGTTACCCTTAGAGAGGCCTACGAATACGTCGGCATCCTTCACGGCTTCTGCCAGGGTGTGAATATCCGTACGACTGGTGGCGAAGAACTTCTTCTGCTCGTTCAGATCCTGACGCTCTGTTGAGATCACGCCCTTTGAGTCGAGCATCACGATGTTCTCCTTCTGGGCACCGATGGCCATATAGAGTTTCGTACAAGAGATGGCAGCAGCACCGGCACCGTTGACGACGATCTTCACTTTCTTGATGTCCTTGCCGATTACCTCCATCGCGTTCTTCAAGCCTGCAGCAGAGATAATGGCAGTACCATGCTGGTCGTCGTGCATCACAGGGATGTCGAGCGTCTTCTTCAGACGATCCTCAATGTAGAAACATTCAGGGGCCTTGATATCCTCCAGATTGATACCGCCGAAGGTGGGGGCGATACGCTCTACAGCCTCGCAGAACTTCTCGGGATCCTTTTCTGCCACTTCGATGTCAAACACGTCGATACCGCCGTAGATCTTGAAGAGCAGACCTTTACCTTCCATCACAGGCTTGCCGCTCATGGCACCGATGTCACCAAGGCCGAGTACGGCTGTACCATTGGAGATCACTGCCACCAGGTTACCCTTGTCGGTGTACTTGTAAGCATTGTCGGGATTCTCCTGAATCTCCAGACAGGGATAAGCCACGCCAGGAGAGTAGGCGAGACTCAAGTCGGTTTGTGTACGATAAGCCTTGGTTGGCTTTACTTCGATTTTTCCAGGTCTTCCACTCTCGTGATATTCAAGAGCGGCTTCTTTCGAGATCTTTACCATAGTGTATTACGGGGTTTTGTTTGTTGTTATTTCTGAAAATCGCTCGCAAAATTACAAAAATCCTCTGAAATACATTCAGTTTTTTTGTTTTTTTATAAAAAAGGCTGACCCTGAGGCCAGCCCTGATATTTTACTGATGCTGTTCGCGAAGCAGGTCATTGACGGTCTTCACGGGATTGAAGGTGCCCAGGGGCACTTCAACGAAGACGGTGCTCCAGTTGCTCATGGCACCATTCCAGAGGCCAGGCAACTCAAGAGCCTTCAGTTCCTTACCAGCCTTTGACTTAGAAGAGATGAAACCTGTGGTCTTGTCAACGAAGGCAGGCAGATCAAACGGCTTACCCTGATAGTCCTTGACGGCACATACCAGATCCACTGGGTTGAAGTGAGTGCCCTGAGTGAACATCTTCATATAGGCCTCGTTGTTCGTATCGATCTGTGAACTCTCCAGAATCTGCAGTGATACGGTACCATCCTGATTATAGGTCAGGAACGGACCACCACCAGGCTCGCCCACATTCTTCACGACACCACAGACACGCATCGGACGATTCAACTTCTCACGCAGATAAGCGGCATCAGCCTTCTTACCTTTAGCGTCAGTACAGAGTTTCTTGCTGACGAACTTGGCGATCTCCTCCAATTGGGCATCGGTAGCACCTGCATCAAGCAGACGCAGATACTCGAAGGCCTGCTTCTGCAAAGATACCAGCACACCTGCAATCACTTGTTTCCACTCTACGGTTTCGGGTTTCAGACGATCAGGCACCACGTTGTCGATGTTCTTAATGAAGATCACGTCGGCATCGATCTCATTCAGGTTCTCAATCAATGCACCGTGACCACCCGGACGGAACAGCAATGAACCGTCGTCATTGCGGAACGGGGTGTTGTCAGGATTAGCGGCTACGGTATCTGTTGAGGGCTTCTGCTCAGAGAAAGTGATATCGTATTTGATGCCGTATTTCTTGGCAAACATATCGGCCTTCTCAGCCACCTTTGCCTTGAAGAGTTCCATATGCTCGTGGCTGACGGTGAAGTGTACGTGAGCCTCACCGTTAGAGGCAGCGTAAAGTGCACCTTCTACCAGATGCTCTTCCATCGGGGTACGGGGACCCTCAGGATATTTATGGAACAGCAACAAACCCTTGGGCAGCTGTCCGTAGTTCAGACCTTCAGCCTTCAGCATATTGGCAGCCACAGCCTTGTAGTTGCCTTCAGCAATGAGTGCCTTGATGCCCTTACCCTCGTTCTTCTGACAGGCAGCGTCGAGTGTCTCGTAGAAAGCAAACTTCTCGATGGAGTCGAAATATTTCTTCTCGAAGTCAGTTGTGGGCACATCGTAGTCGGCATCCACAAAGGCAAACATGTTCTTGAACATGCGGCTGGCAGCACCTGATGCAGGTACGAACTTCACCACACGCTTGCCCTCAGCCTTATAGGCATTCCAGATATCCTCAAACTTTTTGCGCTCGTCAGCGTTTGGGGCAATGATACCTCTGCCGATACCTGCGGCTGCTTCAAGCTTGAGGAAGGGGAAACCGGTTTTAAACTCATTAAGTTGATTCTCAATCTGCTCTTGGGTGATACCCTTCTGAGCAATCTGTTTCAGGTCTTGTTGTGATAGCATAACTCTCTTCTGTTTTAGTTTGAAAATTTTGTGCAAAGGTACTAATTTTCTCCAAAAAATGCGAAGAATTTCAGAGAAAATTGTACCTTTGCCTCAAATTTCATGGATAATGGCAGATTTATTCGGTTTTACATATAACGAGAAGAGGCAGATGGCTGACCAGACGGCACAGATCCTCGAAGAGGAAATCGGCTTGAAAGGCGATGCCATCCAGGCTGTTCATCTGATTCCTGAGATAGAGGATGGCAGGATCACCATCGAAGAGGTCGAGGAGCAATATGGTCCTCAAGTGTCCCGTATCCTCCATGGCCTGAACCGCATCCAGCAACTCTATCAGAAGAATCCTGTGGTGGAGAGCGAGAACTTCCGTAATCTTCTGCTGTCCTTTGCCGAGGATATGCGTGTGATTCTCATTATGATTGCCGATCGCGTCAACCTGATGCGTCAGATCCGTGACACTCAGAATACTGAAGCCAAGATGGAAGTGTCGCAGGAGGCTGCCTATCTCTATGCCCCGCTGGCTCACAAGCTCGGACTCTATAAACTGAAGAGCGAACTCGAAGACCTGTCGTTGAAGTATCTGGAGCATGATGCCTACTATATGATTCGTGAGAAACTGAATGCCACGAAGGAGTCGCGTGATGCTTATATCGCCTCGTTTATCAAGCCTGTAGAGGAGAAGGTGAAAGCCGCAGGCATCAAGTGTCATATCAAAGGACGTACCAAGTCGATCCACAGCATCTGGCAGAAGATGAAGAAACAGAAGTGCGGTTTCGAGGGTATCTATGATCTCTTCGCCATCCGCATCATCATCGATTGTCCTGAGGATAAGGAGAAAATGCAGTGCTGGCAGGCCTATTCGATTGTGACTGATATGTATCAACCCAACCCCAAGCGCCTGCGTGATTGGCTCTCAGTGCCAAAGTCGAATGGCTATGAGTCGCTTCATATCACCGTACTCGGTCCTGAACAGAAATGGGTGGAAGTGCAGATCCGAACCGAACGGATGGACGAGATTGCCGAACGTGGTGTCGCCGCCCACTGGCGCTATAAAGGCGTGAAGGGAGAGACTGGACTTGACGAGTGGCTCACTGGCATTCGTAATATGCTGGAGCATGCCGATGGTCTCGATGCGATGGATCAGTTTAAGATGGATCTCTATGAAGATGAGGTGTTTGTCTTCACCCCGCGTGGCGATCTGTTTAAGTTTCCTGTGGGAGCTACGGTGCTCGACTTTGCCTATCACATCCATTCCAAGATTGGTAACCAGTGCACAGGAGGCCGCATCAATGGGCGGGTGGTGAGCATTCGTCAGCAGCTGAAAAGTGGCGATCAGGTGGAGATCCTGACATCTGCGAACCAGAAACCGCGTCAGGAATGGCTTTCCATCGTCAAGACCTCACGTGCCAAATCGAAGATCCGTCTGGCACTGAAGGAAACACAGGTGAAGGAGGGTCTCTTTGCCAAGGAGATGCTTGAGCGAAAGTTCAAGAATCGCAAAATAGAGCAGGAAGAGGGAACCATGTTTCACGTCATCAAGAAACTGGGCTATAAGGAGGTCAGCGATTTCTATAAGGCGATAGCCGACAGTGTGCTCGATGTGAATACCGTCATAGAGAAATATATTGAGATCAAGGAGAGTGGGAAGACCATCACGGGCGATAACCAGGCACGTTCTGCCAGTGAGTTTGAACTAGACAGTTCCAAGTTCTCACCACAGAACGCTACACCCTCCGACGATACCCTGGTGATCGATCGTAACCTGAAGGGCCTCGATTACCAGTTGGCACGCTGCTGTCATCCCATCTATGGTGACCCGATCTTCGGCTTTGTCACCATCAATGGAGGCATCAAGATCCATCGTCAGGACTGTCCCAATGCTCCTGAGTTGCGTCGTCGCTATGGCTATCGTGTGGTGAAAGCCAAGTGGAGTGGGAAAGGGGCCTCGCAATATTCCATCACCCTGCGTGTGATCGGAACCGATGATATCGGCATCGTGAACAACCTCACGAGTATTATTTCCAAGGACGAACGACTGGTGTTACGCTCCATCAACATCGACTCCCACGACGGTCTGTTCAGTGGCAATCTGGTGGTGATGCTTGAAGATACCTCCCGTCTCGAACAACTCATCAAGAAACTGCGCACCGTGAAAGGTGTCAAACAAGTAGAAAGAATATAAAACAATAACCATATCAACAATTATGAAACGACTTTTCTATATCTCACTGGCACTCGTGCTGATCTCTACTACAGGTTGCAGACGTAATAAGGCAGAACGGCAGTATGAACGCTATCTGAGCGACTCTAATCGTGTGGAATTCGTGACACCTGCAACAGATACCGTTGCGGTTGAGGAGGAAGCTGTTGAGGAAGAGCCAGCCGCCAGCGAGACCGAGGGTATCTTCACCATTCCTGATACGCCTGAGCAGCGCGATGTGAACATGAAATCCAACTCCGAAGAGATCGAGGAGATTATGTCTGGTACTGACGTGGAAAAAGAAGCCGCTGCCAAAGACAAGAAGAAAACCGAATAGACTCCTTTCAGCCTATTCCCGATAGATCCAGGCCAGCAACTTGTTCACCCATTTGATGGAGAACCTGAACCATCGATAGGTGCTCTGTTCCTTTCCGCCAAAACGTAGGATAAAATCTCGGAACGGATTTTTCGAGAAAGGTAGTCCTACGTCCATAAAGCACATATGCTGGTAGCCTCTGTCGTAGGCATCTTTCATCGTGTCCCAGATCGTCAGCACGTCAGGGTGCAGATGCATATAGGTCTTCCTTCGGAAAGCCGAATACCACAGATAGGCATTACCCTGAGAATAGGCACAGGCGGAACAGCCGATCACCTTCCCGTGATACTTGGTGACAAACAACCGTGCGTTGTCGCAGTCTTTCATCTGTCTGAAAAAGGTGTCGTCGGGAATAAAGCGCTTGGGCTTCAGGATATTATGACGACGCAGAAGTTTTGAGAATGCCTTGAAGTCCTCTTCCGTCGAAACCACCTCCGTCCTGACACCTCTTTCGTGCGCCGTATCGATGCGCTTCTGCAGTTTCTCGGTGATACGTTCCTCTGGGGCATGACTATGCAGTGAGTTGTGGATACTCATCCAGTTGATAGGGTAGTAGCCCAACTGTTTCAGTTGCCGATAACCGAGCATCTTCTGACTCAGGTGACTCACTTCTATATATAAGGTACGTGTATTCAAAGCCTGAGTCAGCACCCCCAGCATCTCTCCGAACAACTCTTCCTTAGGGTATTCACTCTCAGCATACTCGCCTTCGCCCAGCACGCGGCAGTGCACCAACAGGAACGGTGGGAAAATGAATGTCCTATATCTCAGGAAACCGAGCATATGACTTAAAATCCGTCCTTGCTCGTCCTCCACCACAACCATATACGGCTTTTGCCTGGGAGTCTTCTGCAGAAACTCAAACAACTGTTTGCTGTGGAAGAAGTTACCTCCCTCCACCTCTGGCAGATCCTTACTTTTCCGATAAATGGTTGTTTTTAGTCCATTCATACTGCAAAGATAATGTAAAATTTCTATAAAGCAAAGATTATTCGAAATATTTTATTATCTTTGTACCCAAAATATACTAAAATTATGACTTCATTCAAAGATTTGGCGCAGCAGCGCCGTAGCCATCGTAAGTTTACGAACGAAGAGATTGATCCAGAGGACTTGAAGTTGATTCTTCGAGCAGCCTTGATGTCACCCACCTCTAAGAGTCAGCGTGCCTGGCAGTTTGTGGTAGTGGACGATAAGCAGGATCTGGAGAAACTCGCTGATGCCAAGAACCTCGGTTCACAGTTCCTGAAAGCTGCTCCTGTTGCCATCGTGGTGTTAGGTGATCCCATGCAGAACGACTGTTGGGTGGAGGATGGTTCGATTGCAGCTATCTCAATGCAGTATCAGGCTGAGGAACTCGGACTTGGCTCGTGTTGGATACAGATGCGTGGACGTGGACTCGATGATGGTACACCAGCCGATACCGTGATTCGTGGCGTGCTTGATATCCCCGATAACCTGAATTGTCTCTGCATTCTGGCAGTTGGTCACTGGACCGATGAGCGTAAGCCTCAGGATGAGGAGAAACTGAAGTGGGAGAATGTTCATCTGAATAAATATTAAAAGGTAAAAAGGTAAAAAGTGAGTAATTACGATCTGACAAAGATAAAGGCCATCATCTTCGATATTGATGGTGTACTCAGTAGTGAGACGATTACGCTCAGTAGTGAGGGTCTGCCTCTGCGAACGGTGAATATCAAGGACGGCTATGCCATCCAGTTGGCGATGAAGTTAGGCTTGCGTATCGTGATTCTGACAGGTGCGAATGTCGCCAGTGTCAGAGTGCGCTATGAAGGACTGGGCGTGGAGGATATCTATCTGGGCTGTGCCGTGAAGATTGAGACCTATAACCAGTTTATTGCGAAGTATGGCTTGAAGGATGAGGAAGTGATGTATATGGGCGACGATATCCCTGACCTGGAGATTATGCGCAGGGTGGGCTGTCCCGTCTGTCCGAAGGATGCTTGTCCGGAGATTAAGGAAGCCAGTGTGTATATTAGTGACCGTATCGGTGGTCACGGTTGTGGGCGCGATGTGATCGAACAGGTGCTTCGTGCGCAAGGGAAATGGGTAATGAATGCCAAAGCCTTCGGATGGTAAACCCTTCGACAGGCTCAGGGACCGTAAAATAATGGAATTAAAGTATAAACTGATATTAGCCAGTAACTCACCGCGACGGAAGGAACTGCTTGCGGGATTGGGAGTGCCTTTCGAAGTAAGGGTGCTTCAGGATATTGACGAGCATTATCCTGAGAATCTGCCCGTGAATGAGGTGGCCCGTTATATCGCCAAGGAGAAGGCGGATGCCTATCGGCGGATTGTGGCTGCTGATGAACTGATCATCACGGCAGATACAGTGGTGATTGTGGGTGATGAGATCTTAGGCAAACCTATGGATGAGGCTGATGCCGTGAGGATGCTCCGCCTGCTCAGTGGACGCACGCATCAGGTGACGACAGGTGTCTGTCTGCTCACAGCAGAGAAGGAGCGTTGCTTCGACGTAACGACAGATGTCACCTTCAAGACACTGACTGATGAAGAGATCCATTACTATGTGAATCGCTATCGTCCGTTCGATAAGGCTGGTGCCTACGGTATTCAGGAGTGGATCGGCTATATCGGTGTGACAGGACTAAACGGCAGTTACTATAATGTGATGGGACTGCCCGTGCAACGCATTTACCAAGAACTTACTAAACATTATTAATATTATGATGAGGAAAACGTTATTAACTATCATTTCTGTCTGTGCTGCTGTGACTGTTCAGGGACAGATTACAAAGCCCGCCATCCCACGTGATGCTGCTTTGGAAGCAAAAGTAGAGAAGACACTGGCCAAGATGACACTCGATGAGAAGATCGGTCAGATGTTGGAGTTGAATCTTGACGTGATGGGCAAGATGAAGGTACAGAATGCCAAAATTGACCGCGAGAAGGTGCGTGGCGTTATGCAGCAGTTTGGTGCCTCTGACGCTGACATCAAGAAGATGCTGAAGATGACGGATGAGGAAATCCTTGCGAAGATGGGTGACTATCCCATCGACATCTATCAGGGCGAAACCAAACGTAATTGGCAGCTCAACGAGGTTATGCTCGACACACTGATCTCGAAGTGGAAGGTGGGTTCGATTCTGAATGCTCCTGGCACCCGTGCTCCAAGTGTTGAGCAATGGCAGAAGTGGATCCGTCAGATTCAGGAGAAGTCGATGAAGTATCTGGGCATCCCCGATATCTACGGTCTGGATCACAACCACGGTGTGACTTATACGCAGGGTGGAACCCTTTTCCCGCAGCCAATCAACCTGGGTGCTACGTTTAATCCTGAACTGGCTCGTAGAGGTGCAGAGATTACGGCTTATGAGAGTCGTGCAGCCAATTGTCCCTGGGTATATAATCCTGTGGTGGATCTGAGTCGCGATCCCCGTTGGCCTCGTGTGTATGAGAGTTTCGGTGAGGATCCCATCGTGAACGCCAAGATGGTAGTGGCAGAGATCAGAGGTTATCAGGGTGATGACAACAACCATATCGACCAGTATCACGTAGGAACCAGCACGAAGCACTATTTCGCCTATGGTGCCCCTTGGACAGGTAAGGATCGTACACCAGCCTATCTCAGTCCGCTGATGATCCGTGAGAAATATTTCGAGCCCTTCAAGGCAGCGGCCCTTGCCGGTACGTTGACAATGATGGTGAATTCTGCCTCTGTCAATGGTGTGCCCCTGCATGCCAGCTATGAGTATCTCACCAAGTGGTTGAAGGAGGATCTGCAATGGGATGGATTCCTGGTAACCGACTGGGCTGATATTAATAATCTGTACTCGCGCGAGAAGGTGGCCAAGGATAAGAAGGACGCTATCCGTATTGCCATCAATGCAGGTATCGACATGTCGATGGATCCCTATAGCGTGGAGTTCTGCATCCTGCTGAAGGAGTTGGTTAACGAGGGTAAGGTGCCAATGAGTCGTATCGATGATGCCGTGCGCCGTATTCTCCGTGCCAAATATCGCTTAGGTCTCTTTGAGCAGCCCAATACTGGTGGTAAGGGCTTCGAGAAGTTCGGATGTGACGAGTTTGCCAAGGCTTCTCTTCTGGCAGCAGAGGAGAGTGAGGTGCTATTGAAGAACGATGGTATCCTGCCTCTGGTGAAGGGTAAGAAGATTCTGCTTACTGGTCCTAATGCAAACCAGATGCGCTGTTTGCATGGCGGCTGGAGTTACACCTGGCAGGGTTCGAAGGCTGAGGATCTCTCAGAGAAATATAACACGATCTATGAGGCGCTTTGCAATAAATATGGTAAGGAGAATGTTATCCTTGAGCAGGGTGTGACCTACGATGAGAACAAAGCCTACTATGATGAGAATGAGCCTCAGATTGACAAGGCAGTGGCTGCTGCCGCTCAGGCTGACATCATCATTGCCGCCATCGGTGAGAACTCTTATACGGAGACGCCAGGTAACCTGACAGATCTCTGGCTTTCTGAGAACCAGCGCAACCTGGTGAAGGAACTCGCTAAGACAGGTAAGCCTATCATTCTCGTACTCAATGAGGGACGTCCCCGTTTGATTGCTGATATCGAACCTTTGGCTAAGGCTGTGGTGGATATCCTGATTCCTGGTAACTATGGCGCTGATGCGCTGGCTAACCTGTTGGCTGGCGATGCCAACTTCTCTGGTAAGATGCCATACACCTATCCGCGTGAGATCAACTCACTGAATACCTATGATTATAAGGTGAGTGAGGAAGTCGGTACGATGGAAGGTGCTTATAACTACGATGCGAAGGTATCGCTGCAGTGGCCCTTCGGCTTCGGTCTCAGTTATACTACCTACGCGTATTCCAACCTGAAGGTTGACAAGGCGCAGTTTACAGCTGATGATGTGCTGAAGGTGACAGTGGATGTGAAGAATACGGG